>Ga0209118_1000011_pt1 | contig 169938 bp, 178 predicted proteins | sample BlaSpr_A8_Ref_M1_FD_187988 | JGI IMG/M metagenome (GOLD analysis project Ga0209118, IMG submission 187988) | Forest soil microbial communities from Thunder Bay, Ontario, Canada - Black Spruce, Ontario site 2_A8_Ref_M1 (SPAdes) (version 2) | ecosystem: Environmental > Terrestrial > Soil >... | reverse complement strand
GGCCACCAGCGCTTGCGCCATGCCGAAACGATCGAGCGCGCTGACCATGAGCACCGGGAGATCGCGGAAGTCGATGACGCCGTGCTCCTGCAGATACTTGACCGTTTCGCGTTCCAAGGTGTTCTTGAGTCCGCTGCCGTCCACGACCGGCGTCTTCTTCACCGAGTCAAGCATCCGAAGCCCGTCGCGCAGCGCGTAGCGCTTGCTGCCGGCGTAAAGATACACGTCGATGCCGCCCAGTCCGATGGCATCCACGCGCCCGTCGAGGCGGCGTAATTCTTCGATCGCCCGGTCGAGCGAACCGTCGAAGCCCACGCGCGAGATGTCGAAGTCCTCGCCGAGCCACCGCACCGTTGCCCGGTGATCGCGCGTCGATGATCCCAGGCTCACCGAAACGACGCGCTTCACGTGCCTTGGACCACGATGCCGCCCGGGGATCTGCGCCGAGCGGCGAGCGCGCGCGCGGCGCGGGCTCGCTTGCGTATGCGGGCGATCTGTTCTTCAGTGACGGCCTTGTCGAACGCGCGCATGCCGGCGAGCTTGAAGCCGTGCTTTTCCGCGAGCCGCTCGATCTCGAGCACCTTGTCGAGGTTGATGCCTCGGCCGAGCGAGTAGTTCACGAAGCGCTCTTCGAGCGTGAGGATCATGGTCTCGGCCATGCACGCCAGCGCAGTGCGCGGGGGCAGTCCGAAATCGAAGTTGAAGTTGAGCTTCTTGCCCGGCACGAGTATGTTACCGCCCTCGGTGACGAGCACATCGTCGCGCTCGGAGGCGACGCGTCGCGAGACGTCGTGCGGCAGCGACACCTCGCACACCACCGCGCCCGGGCGCAGATCTTCGGGCTCGACCACGCTGGACGTAGAAGCGGTGGCGGTGAGTATGAGGTCCGCGCTGCGCACCGCGGCGCGGATGTCGACGGTCCAGTCGAGCTGCGCGCTCACGTGGGGCTGCATTGCATGCGTCAAATTTTTCAGCCGCGTCGCGTTGCGCGCCACCAGCGTCACCTTCGCGACCCGGTTGCCGAGGATCTGCGAGCATGCCGAACCGATGCTGCCGGTCGCGCCGATCACCACGGCATGCGCGGAAGAAACGCGGATCTTCAACTCTTTTGCGCCGCGGAAAAGGCTCTGCATCGCAGCCGCGATCGTATACGAGTTGCCGGTGGTGACCGCGATCGAGGGGCATTCCTCCGCCACGGTCACGCCGCCATCGCCCACCACCGCGGTGAACCCGCCCAGGCCCACGATGTCGCAACCTAGTTCGATCGCGACCTTGGCGCCGTTGATCACGCGCTGCACGGCTTCCGCGCGCGGGAGTTCCAGCCACTGGTCGGGCAGCAGCGGCACGGCGATGAAATGTCCGCTGACCTCCTTGCCGGTAATGCTGCGCACGCCCACGATGTCGGATACCCTGTAGGCAGGCATCCATTCGAGGATCTTCCTTATCAGCGGCTTGCCCTTGCCCACCGCGCCGGGCTCGTACCGGATGACGTCCTCGTACGAAAGGGGGTGGACCAGGAATCCGAACTTACGCAAGTTCAAGAGTTTCTACGTTCCCTCGCTTTTCGCCTTGAGCGCCTTGAGCATCATGACCGAGTTCTCTTCGACCTTTTTGTGCAGGAGCGGGCCGATGAGTTCGGCGAGCGTCGGCACGCCGAAGTCGTAGTCCACGCCGAGAACGACGTGCGTCTTTCCGTCGCGCTCTTCGAACGTCCAGCTGCCCTCGAATTTGTCCAGGTCGCCCTCGATGAGCCGGTAGTCGATGCGCGTGCGGGCGTCGTCGAAGATGTCCTCTTCGGTCCATTCGATCGGCGCTTCTTCGACCAGCGTCTTCCAACGCGTGATGGTGACGTTGCCCTCACGTTTGAGCACCTTCACGGATTCGACATCGGGCATGAAATCAGGATAGCGCTCCATCTCCTTGGCCAATGCATAGATGGCTTCGGCGCGGGCCGCGATATCGATTGAAGTTTCTACGTAGGGCATTCGCTCATCACAAAAGGCGCCTGAGAGAATCTCGCAGCGCCTAGCTTCGGTGGCTCAAATCCCCGAGTTGTGCTTTGGCTTTGGCCACTCCTTGTTCGAGCAGCGCCATCGCTTCGTCGATCTCCGTTTCCGTCACGACGAGCGGCGGCTCGAGCCGGATGACGCGCTGCTGGTTCAACGTGTAGGCGACCATCAAGCCGAGCTTGAGACATTCGGGGATGATGGCGCCGCCGTAGCCTTCATCGGTGAGTTCGAGTCCGACGACCAGTCCGCGGCCGCGCGTCTGCGCGATCACGTCCGGATGGCGCGTCATGAGCTTGGTGCTCGCGACGAGCAGCCGCTCGCCGAGAACCCGCGAGCGCTCCGCCAGCCGTTCCTCGAGCAGCACTTCCAGCGCCGCCAGACCGGCGGTGCACGCGAGCGGATTGCCGCCGAACGTGGAGGTATGGATGAGCGGGGATTTGCCGAACGCGTTCATCCACACGTCCGGCTTGGAGATCGTGGCGCCGATGGGGATGACACCCCCCGACAGGCCCTTTGCCGCGGCGATGACATCAGGAACCACCTTTTCGTAATCCACGCCCCATAGGTAGCCCGTTCGCCCGAGCCCGGTCTGCACTTCATCCGCGATGAACAGCGCGCCGTGCTTGTCGCACAGATCGCGCACGCCGCGCAGGTAGCCGTCAGGCGGCACGATCACGCCGCCCTCGCATTGGATCGGCTCGACGATGAACGCGGCGGCGCCGGGCAACGCCGCATCGAGCGCGTCGAGGTCGCCGAAATCCACGTGCTCGAACTGGGGCACGAGCGGCTTGAACGAATCCTTGAACAGATCGCGGCCCGTGGCGGTGAGGCTGCCCATCGTCTTGCCGTGATAGGCGTTGTGCGTCGCGACGAGTTTCGTGCGCTTGGTGGACAGGCGCGCGAGTTTGAGCGCCGCTTCGACCGCCTCGGTGCCGCTATTCGAGAAAAAACTGATCTTGAGGTCGCCCGGCGCGAGATCCGCGAGCGCTTTCGCGAGCGCGGCCTGCTTGGCGTTGAAGAACACGCGCGAGGAGAGCGCCATGTCCTCCAATTGCGCTTTCACCGCCGCGACGACTCTCGGATGCATGTAGCCGAGCGTGAACACGCCGTAGCCGCCGCAGAAATCCAGGTACGATTTGCCGGTGTGGTCCCAAACCCGGCAACCGCGCGCGCGCACTTCGACCGGCGCGCCCGCCATCTTCATGAAGCGCGCGAGCGGCGGGTTGATGAACTCCTTGTACGCGGTATAAACCGTGTCGAACAATGCTCCGGGATCGCCGTCGGCACTCATACGAAAGTTAGCCTTCGGCGGCTCCGCGCGCGCCCACCTTTCCGTTGGCGCACTAGGGAACACCGCGCCCGTTTTCGCGCTGATCGTATTGGAAGCCGTGAGGGACGACAGTCAAGTACCTGTCCAAGTATCGACTAAAAATCAAATTTGAGTCAGGTTGAACGCGGCCATCGAAGTACAAAACGAGATGCCCCTCGAGGGGCAGAGGCCCAGCGCCGGCCGCGCCTGCGACATACTCGACGACGAGCCCGTGATTTGGAAGCCGCTCATAACCTTCGCGTCCCGGATGCACGCGAAACCAGAGGATGTTCGCGCGCTTGGCGGCGGGCAACATGGTCATCACCTTTCCGAATCACGACGTGGTCGACCCAGGTCACGCCCGCAGGGATGTGCGCGTCGATTCGATCGTCTGCAATCGACCTTGCGGGGATCGGCCAACCAACGTCCGCCACCGGCGGTAATGTGCTAACCACAAAGCCCGGTGCAAGACTCGGCGTCGCTGACGAAACGCTACGCGAGGATCGGCTGCAGCCGCAGCACACGAGAAGACTAGCCACTATGGCTAGACACGCTGGAATGGTGCGAATGCTGCTCGAGGCGCTAACGCCTATGCCAGCTTTGCGCCGCAGTTGCCGCAGAACTTCGCGCCGGGCGCGGTCGGCTGGTGACATTGCGGACACTGCGCCGCGGCCGTCGACTTGCCGCACTCGGGGCAGAATTTCGCGCCCGCGGCGATTTGCGCATGACAATTGGGGCACGCCATCGTGGCCGCAGCAGCTCCGGCCGCGGCCGCAGCGTTGGATGCCGCTCCTTGCTGCATGGCTTGATTGATCATGCCGGGCACCATGAAGCCGAGCCCCGCGCCCATGCCGATGCCGGCAGCCGTGCCCGCGCCGCCGCTCGGGTTTTGCGCCGCGTCTTCCAGCGAGCGCGCCGCCTTGTATTGCATGTACTGGCCCATGTTGCCGACCACGCCCATGCCGGTGCGCTCGTCGATGACTTTTTGCACTTCATCGGGCGGCGTGATCGCGTTGATCAAGAAGTCGACCAGCTCCACGCCGTATTGCGCGAAGTCGTCTTTCACGCGCGCTTTGGCGGCGGCGTCGAGCGCGTCGTAGTACTTGGGCAGGTCGAGCACGCTCTTCACGGTCTCGCCGAGCAGGTTGTTCAGCCGCGACACGATGATGTTGCGGAAGAAATCCTGCAGCGAATCCGACGTGTAGACGTTCTGCGTGCCGACGATCTTGTTCACGAAGAGCTGCGCATCGGTGACGCGCACGCTGAAAATGCCATACGCGCGCAAGCGCACCATCGCGAATTCGGTATCGCGGAACAAAATGGGCTCAGCCGTGCCCCAATGCAAGTTCGTGAAGACTTTAAGCGCGACGAAGTACACCTCGGATTGGAACGGCGAGGTGCCGCCGAACGGGATCGAAAGCAGCCCGGTGATGAGCGGCAGGTTCTGGGTCGAGAGCGCGTAACGGCCGGGCCCAAAGGTGTCGAGCGCCTTGCCGTCGCGGAAGAACACCGCTGACTGGCTCTCCTGGACGATGAGCTGGCTGCCCCACTTGATGTCGGTGGAGCCCTCCTCCGGCCAGCGGTGGACGATCTGCTGCCCGGTGTTGTCGAAAAACTCGATGACGGAAAGTCCGAGTGCCATTGCTTCTGCTTTCTTAACCTCGAAGGGCGCCTAAAGAGCGAAGTGGTCCGCGCCTACATACCTATAGGTTCGGCAGAGGTTTCAAGGCTCTTGACGTCGTGTCCCGCAACACCTCGCGCTCCGCAGGGGTTGGGCGGACGCTCCCGGTACGGACCCATGCTACTATTGGTCGCATAGGAGGACCGTCATGAGAGCTTTCTTTCGCTTCGCTGTGTACTTCATCGCCGCGGGCGTCGTTCTGGTGGCGTGCGCCAAGCAGGGTGGATCGCAAGGCGGCGGCCTTTTCGGCGGCAACAGCGCGCCGCAGAGCACGTTTCCGATGATCTCACCGAACACGGTCGTGACGGTCGGCAAGTACGACGACAGCCCCGAGATCGAGAAACTGGGTTCGAATATGTTCGGCGAGGGCCAAGACCAGTATAAGCCCTACATCGGCTCGCAGGAGTTGATCAAGACCAGCGCATCGCTTGAGGACCTTCGCAAGTGGCTGCATCAAGTCGTAGCGTCGCCGCCGCCGGATCTGATTCCGACTGACGCTACCACGTTCCGCGACAACGAGGTGAATGGCGCGAGTGCGATCGCCTCTCCGGCCGCGGGTGCGACCGCGCAGCCCTCATCGGCACCGGTTGATCCTTTCGTCAACACATTCCAGACGTTCGGCCTGGTGCCGGCAGGCTTCTTCACCAAAGACCGCGGACGCGTCGTGCTGGTCATGATCATGGATCCCAAAGCGGTAGCGGACCACCTCGGACCGACCATGGACCTGATGGACCAGTACGACAAGTTGCCCGCCATGATGCGCGGCGGGATCGACGAGGTGGCCAAGAAGAACACCGGCATGTCGATCTCCGACCTCATGAACACGAATACGCCGATGGGCATGATCGTCTACGCCGCGCGCAATTACAAGACAGAAGACACGCGCGCGATCATCCTGATCGACGCGGTGCGCCAGCCGAACCCGTTGCCGACCCCGCAAGCGACCCATACCTAAGCGGGCATGTCGCTGGAAGTCTGGAGCATCGCGGCCTCCGTTGGGACCTTCGTCGTCATCACCGTGACGGCCATAGCCGCGTTCGTCCAGCTCCGCCATTTGCGTACCAGCAACCAGCAAGAATCGCTGCTCACGCTCGGGCAACGGCTCAATGACAACATACCTTTGATCAGCTTCGTCTATTTCGAACTGCCGGAGCTGATGAACTCCGAGGAGTTCCGTCGCGATATCGGGCTCGTGATCAATCGCGACCATCACCCCGAACTGATCGTTGCCGGTTTTTTCGACGAACTCGGAGCGTTGGTGAAGAATCGGATGATGGACGAATCGCTGCTCATGGAGTTCGGCGGGGGAGCCGACTCGATTCTGTGGTGTTGGAAAAATCTCGCCGGCGTCATCGCGATCCGCCGCCGCAATGCCCCCGCCGCCTACGAGAACTTCGAGTTCATCGCATCGAGGGCCAAACGCTGGAAGGAGCGCTTTCCCAAGGGGACGTACCCGGCACGCGAACCACGCATGCCGCTCCCGCCGGAAAAGCCCGGTTGATGCTTAGACGGTCGGCAGGCCGTCGAAGAGGTGCTTGCGCGCTTCGAAGCGGCGGTCGAATTCGGCGGTCAGCGCGTCGAGCTTGTTCAGCGCCGCGCCGAGTTTCGCGGAGTCCGAAGCGCTAGATTCTATTTCGGACGCGGCGGCGTCAAACGAGCCCAAATCCTGCATGATGCCCAAGTCGTACTGATACAGCCGATCGAGCTCAGGCTCGCCCAGTTGAACGCGATCGAACACGGCTGAATAGCCGTAGTCGGCGAAGCGCATGCGATCGATGAGCCGTTCCAAGCGCCGGCCCGATTGATCGATGAGCGCGAGCGCGTCGAGATCGCCCTGCCGAGTCAGTGCGTCGACGACGCCGCTCAGGCGGCCATTGATCGCGGTCAATCGCTCGCCGATCGTGGCTCGCAATTGTTTGTCGGAATTGCGTCGATCCTCGATCGCTTTGTATCCCGCAAATCCCGGGATGATGCTCGCCAAATTGCTGAGCAGGTGGCCGATGCCTTGCGTCGGGCCAGCTTGCTGCGGCGGCGCGGGCGTGTGTTGCGGCGCACCCGGCTCGGGGGTTGGTACCGGCACCGGGGCCCGGATGGCGGGCGTCGGGGTTTGCGATTGGTCTGACATCGGTGTCTCCTACTCCGGGGCTAAAGCCCCGGCACTACACCCGAGCTTCGCTCGGGTCGCTACATTTTATATCGCCCGGCGTGGGCGGAAGTTCCATTTGGTTTTGTCCCGCTGGACTTAGCTCGCGAGGGCCTCCATGGGGGTCCCCACGCTTTCGGGTTCGCGCGTGCGCGCGATGTCGAGTAGTTCCCGAACGGCGTCCACACCCGGTGTGTTATTGATCTGCTCGCGCAGCGTTGAAGCATCGCGGATGCCCTTGATGTACCAACCGAGATGTTTGCGCATCTGCAGCACGCCCGATTTCTCGCCGTAGCGATCCACCATGGCGTCCAGATGCAAGCGCGCGAAATCGATGCGTTCGCCGACGCTCGGCTGGGCCGGCGCGGGCTCGCCCCGCATCGCTGCCGCGATCTCTCGGATGAGCCACGGATTTCCCAGCGAGGCCCGGCCGACCATGATGGCGTCGACGCCGGTCTCGCGCAGCCGCCGCACCGCGTCAGCCGCCGAACTGACGTCGCCGTTGCCGATCACCGGCACGGTCAGCACTTCCTTGAGCCGCGCGATGTGCGCCCAATCCGCGCTTCCTTTATAGAACTGTTTTCCGTAGCGGCCGTGCAGCGTGAAGGCTTCGATGCCCACCGCTTCTGCGCGCCTGGCGATCTCCACGAACGTGAAGTTATCGGATTCCCAACCCAGCCGCATCTTCACGGTGACCGGCACTCGCGTGACCGCCTTGCGCACCGCCTCGCAGATCTTCACGGCGAGGTCGGGGTCGCGCAAGATCGCGGCGCCGTCTCCGCCCTTGACGATCTTGGGCGCCGGACACCCGAAATTGATGTCGACGATATCAGCCCCGCATTCTTCGACGAATGCGGCGGCTTGCGCCATGACTTCAGGATCGCTGCCGTGGAGCTGGACCGCCGTCGGCCGCTCCTCGGCGTAAACGTCGATCATCTCGAGCGTGCGCCGGTGCATGCGCACGAGCGATTGCGCCGACACGAATTCGCTCACCGTCAAACCGAGACCGAACGGTTTGAACAAGCGTCGGAACAGGGCGTTGGTCACGCCCGCCATCGGCGCGAGCGCCAGCGGCGGGAACATTTCGAGCTTGCCGATGCGAAGCGGTTTGATGTCGTGCATGGAACGAAGCAACTGTTCGACTAATGACCGGGATGCGCCTCGCTGGCAGGCGTGTCACGGCCTGCGACGAAGCTCGGCCGATACGGAGGAGTGCCATGCACAAATATCTTCTTTTGACGATCGCGAGCGCCGGCGCGCTCGCCTTCACGTTCAGCGTCGCACCATGCGCGGCTGCGAATCTGCGCGCGATCGCTTTCGTCAATACCAGCACGGGCTGGGCTGCCGGCGACGGCACGATCGTCGCGACGACCGACGGCGGGCGCACCTGGCACTCGCAATACACCGGACGCGTTCAGTTCACGTCGTTGAGTTTCACCCCCGGCGGCAGCGGGTGGGCCGCGGGCGTCGATCCGATCCGCGGCAACGGCATTCTCATGGGCACCAATGACGGCGGACGCAATTGGAAAAAACTTCCGGAGCCGCGAAACTCGCTGCGCACCATCAGTTTCTCCGAGCCGAGTTTTGGACTCGGGGTCGCCGGCGGCTCTCCGATGGCGCCCAGCGAGGCCACTGAACGCTCCACGCCGTTCTTCGGCGGCCGTCTTGCCGTCGCATCGAATCAGGGCTACACCTGGCGCCTGGAGGATCAGCCGCTGCTGATCGATTCGGCCTGCAGCGCGGGCGCGTATGCATCGTTCGTCGCGTATCAGGCGGCCGTGCTCGTCAGCAAAAATTTCGGCACCGACTGGCAGCACGCGTACTCGGCGCCGGTGGACACGCATATCACGTGGTACGCGACCGTGCGCTGCAACGGCGGCTCCGTGTGGGTGCTCTTCGCCACCGGCGCGCGCGGAATGCAGCAGCGTTCCTATCTGCTCGTGCGCGGCGACCAGACGGGCAACAACTGGAATCCGGTGCTGCAGAACAAGAGAACTCCCGATGCCTATCCGCAGGTGAACGTCGCCGATGGACCTGCTGAGGCGCCCGGCGACTACTCGGTGCCCGACGCGAACACCGCGTTCGTGCTCGGCATCTGTCTGCCGTGCCAGGACGCCGGCGCGGTGACGATCATCAGCACCACGGACGCCGGCGCGCACTGGACGTCGGTTTCGACGATCCTAGGGATCACGGCCGCGAGTCCGCCGGCGATCTCGTTTGTCGATTCAAGCCATGGCTGGGTAGCAGGCGTGAACGGCAGCAAGGGCGTGGTCCTCGCGACCGGCGACGGCGGGCGTTCGTGGAAGCAGGTCTATTCGAAATGACCGGCGCGCTCCTCGATGTCTCGCCCGCGATCTTCCGCGACGTCGTTTCGGTGCGCCGCGATCTGCACGCGCACCCGGAACTCGGTTTTGAAGAGCATCGCACCGCCGGCATCGTCGCGGAACGCCTCCGCGCATTGGGATACGAGGTCAAGACCGGCGTCGGCGTGACCGGCGTCGTTGGCGTCCTGCGGACGAAAAAACCCGGTTGCACGATCTTGCTGCGCGCGGACATGGACGGACTCCCGATCACAGAAGAGAGCGGCGTCGATTTCTCGTCGACGAATTCCGGCACGATGCACGCCTGCGGCCACGACGGACACGTGGCGATTCTGCTCGGCGCGGCTCAGATGATCATGGAGCGCCGCGATCTGCTGTGCGGCACAATCGTCCTGTGCTTCCAGCCGGCGGAGGAGGGCAAAGGCGGCGCAAAGGCGATGATCGAGGATCGCTTGTTGGACGACCCGCACGTGGAGCGGGTCTACGGTCTGCACCTCGCTTCGCTGTATGCCTGCGGTCAGGTGCTCGTGCGCCCGGGGCCAGTCATGGCATCGAGCGATTCGATCGAAGTGACGATCCGCGGCCGCGGCGGGCATGGCGCGGCGCCGCATCAGACGATCGACCCGATTTGGACTGCCGCGCAGTTCGTCAACCAGGTCCAGTCGGTCGTGAGCCGGCGCGTCGACCCGATCGAGCCCGCGGTCGTCACGATCGGCGCCATTCACGGCGGCACGATTCACAACGTGATCCCCGACGAGGTCAAGCTGCTCGGAACGGTGCGCGCCTTTTCGGCGCTAGAGCGCGCGCAGATGAAGCCTCGCATCGAAATGGTCCTCTCGGGCTGCTGCGGGGCGTCGGGCGCATCCTACGACTACCAGTATCTCGAGCGCTATCCCGTCACGGTCAACGACGCCAAGGAGGCGGCCTACGTGCGCGAACTCGCGGCGCGCACGGTCGGCGCCGAGCGCGCGGTGGATTTCACGCCGACCATGGGCGCTGAAGACTTCTCGTTCATGCTGCAAAAGCGCCCGGGCTGCTTCTTCTTCATCGGATCGCAAAGCGACGAGCGCACCGCGGTGCCGCATCACAACGCGCGCTTCGCGATCGACGAGCGCGCGCTGGAGACCGGCGTGCAGATGATGACCGCGCTGGCGCTTGACGCCCCGAAAAACCGGGGCTAAAGCCCCGGCACTACATTCCGGCTGCCGCTAGGTATTTGCCGAACCAGGCCAAGGTGCGCGCCCACGCGTCCTGCGCCGCCGCCGCGTTGTATGATTTTCGCTGGTCGTCGAAAAACGCGTGGCCGGTGTCGGCATAGATCTTGAAGTCGTGCGGCGTTTTGAGCCGCTGATCCAGCGCGCGCACGTCGTCCGGCAAGATGCTCGTGTCTCGACCACCCCAGCTGCCGATGACCGGCATGCGGATCTCATCTGAATATGCCAGCGCCATGTCGGTGATCGGCCCGGTGTCGCTCGTCCCGTATCGCACTTTGCCGTAGAAAATGGCCGCGGCGTCGAACGTCGGCGTGTCGACGGCCGCGCGCAGCGCTATGCTGCCGCCCATGCAGAACCCGAGCACGCCGACTTTGGGCGGACGTTGGGTAGGCTGCGCGTGCGCGCGCGTGCGGATCCACGCCGCACCGGCGGCGATATCTTTGTCTACTTGGTCGTCGGAGAGCTTCGAAGCGATCTCCGAGAACGGTTTGTAATCGGTTGCGCCGTCACCGCTCGGCGGATTCCAGCGCGCGAACAGATTCGGCGCGATGGCGACGTAGCCGGCCTTCGCGAAACGGCGCACGACGTCGCGGATCGAGGTGTCCACGCCCCAGATGTGCTGCACGATCACCACGCCGGGCGTTTTTTGGTTCGCGTTCTTCGGATGCGCGGCGTAGGCGTCGATGTTGCCGTCGTCGCGCGCCAGCGTCGGCCGCTCGACCCGGATGTCCGGATCGTTTTCCGGCACGATCGGCGCGTGCGGCTTGCCATAGTCCTCACCGGCGGCGAGCGCCGCTCCCATTGAACTTGCCGCGCCCGCCGCGACGGCCGTTACGCCGATGAAGGTCCGGCGGCTCAGGTCCGGATTCGTGGAATGCAACGGGTCGATGTGCTCGCGCATGCGATTGCCTCCATTTCCGGGGCTAAAGCCCCGGCACTACACTTTTAGGCGGCGGGTCCAAGCGGCCAGCGCTACGAGCAGTTCGCGCAATTCTTGGGCGACATCTTCGTCGGTCAACGCGCCCGCGTCGTCGAATTTCTGCCACGCGCGTGCGACGCGCATTTCCGGCTCGTTGAGGATCCACATGTTCGTCTCGACCGCGACGTGACGCAGGTGCAGCTGCGCGCGCACCGTACCGAAGCCGCCGGCCGAGGCGCCCGCGATGGCGGTGGGCTTGTCGTTGAGGCACGAATCGTCCGGCGGGCGCGAGGCCCAGTCGATCACGTTTTTGGTGACGCCGGAAAACGAATAGTTGTATTCCGGCGTGACGATGAGCAGCGCGTCCGCCGCCCGGATCGCCTCGCGCATCGCGCGCACCGAAGGTGGTGTGTTCGCCGGCTCCAGGTCCGCGTTGTACAGGGGTATCTGGCTGATGTCGATCGTTTCGATGCGCATGCCGGGTGGCGCCAGTTTGCCGGCCGCCCGAAGCAGCATTTTGTTGTAGGATTTTTCGCGCAGGCTGCCCGCGAAGGCAGCCACGGTCAGCGGGGCGTCGCTCATACGGCTGGCGCCGGGCCTTCCAACTGGTCGCCGCTTCCTCCTCGCCGTGCCATGATTTTTATGCGGCCGGAACGGCCAGCCGCACGGCGTCGGCCAGCGTGAACTCGCCGTCGCGAGCGGCCGGCAAACCCGGCTGCCATGAAGGGTCTGCGCTTCGATAAGAGGTCGGATCGGCATCGATGATGCCGATCAACGTCTCGGCGACGATGCGGCCGCCGACTTCGCCCAAGCGCTCGCCGTTGTGCCTCGCTTCGGCTTCGCGCAGGATGTAGTACCAGAGCGGCGTCTCGCCTTTCCACCCGTATTCCCCGAGGCCGGCTTCGGCGGCGTCCAGCGGTTCGGCGCCGATGTGCCGCGCCACCGATTCGCCGGACGGGAGATTCAACGCGTTCGCGCGCAGCAGATCGCGGCACGCCAACGAGTGGTACTCGGGCAAGGCGGTCGCGCCCACGACCGATTCCGGCAAGTCGATGAGCGAGTGAGCCATGCGCGCGCGGATGCGCGCGCTCGCTTGAGGACGCGTCTTCGGGTCGAGCTCGAGAAAATAACGCCACTCGACGACTCGTTCCGGGGGCACGAACCTGCCGCCGGCCAGGTCGGGGAATATCTCGGCGAAGGTTTTCGCATTAAGCCGGTACTTCACGCGGATCTGCGCGTGGCCGAACCGATACGCGGCGTCGGCGAACTCGACCGGGATGAACGGCCGGCTCCCGGTCTGATAATAGCGAAGACCTCGCTCCAGCAGCTCGCTCATGAGGTCTTCGCCCACGGTGAGCGGCAGAAATTCGTGCAGCACGATCCACTGCAGATGCCAGCGCACGTTGCGTTGCGCCTGCGAGAAGGCCTCACTCGGCGCCGCCCCGTCTTTGCGCACGTGGTCGACGACTTTGTTGTGGAACTTCAGCATCGTCAGATGCAGCTGGGAGATGATCCCGTGCACGTCGTTGCGCGGATCGCCAAGCAATGCGCGTCCTTGCCGATTGCGAGGCAGGTCGTTCTGATCCGTTGCAGCGTTATTGCCCAAGAGGAATTTATCCGGGTCATCCGCGTCGTAGAGGTAAGGCGCCCCGCCGGGGCCTGCGCCGTATAGGGACTCGAAGTCGAGCGCCGGCGTCCGGAAATTGCGGATCTCACGCAGCCGCGCATGATGCTGCAGCAGGCTGCGGTCGGCCGTGACGTCGTGAGCTAGCATGTGGCCGAATATCGTGTGGCCCGCCGCGATGCGCGGATTGTCCGCCTCGGGGACATCGCTCACGACGTCCATCGCGGCGCCGGTCCGCCCCAGCGCGAGCAAGAGAGGCTCGTCCACCTTCAAGCCCTCGAGATCGGGAAACATCCGGCGATATTTGCCGCCGGCGCCGCCCGACAGTCCCTCTTTGAGATCCAAGTGGAGAACACAACTATGAATAGCCATCGGTTAGGCTTGGGTTCGCCAAGCCGAGTTCCTCCTGGACTAATGTCGGGCTATTTCGCTCGGCTGCGCGCTGCGGCGCCGGCGGGCTTGGCCTCGTTCGGGCGCGAGCGCGCGGCCCAGTGGTAGATGCCATCGAGCACGAGGCGTTCGTCTTTCGCCTGGAAGATCTCCATGTGCGGCGCGATCAAGTCGGCGAGACCGCCCGTCGCGAGCACGGTAGGCCGCGGGCCGCCCATTTCGAGCGCGATCTTCGCGACGAGATACTCCACCTGTCCCATGAAGCCGAAGATGATGCCGGATTGCAGCGAGGTCGGCGTGTCGGTGCCGATCGCGGACTCGGGCTTGACGAGCGGCACGCTCATCAGCTTCGCCGCGCGTCCGATCAGCGCGTCCACGGAGACCTCGATGCCAGGCGCGATCGAAGTGCCGATGTACTCGCCGCGCGCGTTGACCGCCGCGAAGGTCGTGGCGGTTCCGAACTGGACCACGATGAGCGGCGCGCCGTATTTGACCACGCCGCCGATCGCGCCGCCGATGAGGTCCGCGCCGAGCTCCGCGGCGCGCCGAGTCTTGACCGGCACGATGGTCTGGCGCGCCGCCGACAAGAACTCCGGCCTGCAGTTGAAATAGCGCTGCGCCATGCCGGTGAGCGCGCGATACAGCGCCGGCACGACGCTTGCCACCGCCACGCGGGTGACCGCGCTGCGCTTCACGCCGTTCAAGCGGAGCATGCCGTCTATCGAGGCGGCGAGATCGTCGCCGGTCTGTTGGCGGTCGGTGGCCGAGCGCCACGTATGCACGAGCGTGCCCGCTGCGGCGCCTTCGGTCTCGAAGAGCCCAAATTTGATATTGGTATTGCCGACTTCGATCGCGAGCAGCACGTCAGCGTTCGGCTCGCAACGTCGCGACACGATCGAGAATCGCCGCCGCGACCGCGCTCTTCGATCCGCGCGGCACCTCTTGGCGGCCGTCGCGTCCCCACAAAATGGTCACCGCATTTTCGCGGGCGCCGAACGCGCCGTCGGGGCCGCCGACGCGGTTGGCGATCACGCAATCAAGCCCTTTGCTTTCGAGTTTCGCGCGCGCGTTCGTCTCGATATCATCCGTTTCGGCGGCGAACCCCACCACGAAACAGCCTTTGGGTCCGTGCGCGGCGACGTCGGCCACGATGTCGGGATTGCGCGCGAGGGTCATGGTCAGTTCGGCCGATTCTTTTTTCACCTTGTGCGCAGCGACAAGCTCGGGCCGAAAGTCCGCCACCGCGGCGGCGCCGATGAAGATCTGCGCACCCGGTAGATGTTCCAGCACGGCGGCGTGCATCTCACGCGCGCTCGTCACCGCGACCGTCTCGGCGATTGCCGGCGGTCGCAATTCGGTTGGGCCATAGACCACCGTGACGTCAGCCCCGCGCGCCGTGGCTTCGGCAGCAAGCGCGAAGCCCATCCGGCCGGTGGCGGGATTGGACAAAAAACGCGCCGGGTCTGCGAACTCGCGCGTCGGCCCCGCCGTGATGAGCATGCGCACGCCTTCGAACTGATGCGTGCGGGCGATGACGCGGCGCACCGCCGCGACGATCTCGGCCTCATCCGCCAGACGGCCGCTGCCGACTTCGCCGCACGCCAAGAAACCGACGCCCGGCTCGATGAACTCAAAACCGCGCGCTTGGAGACTGGCGATGTTCTCTTGGGTCGGCGCGGCTTCGAGCATCGCGGTGTTCATGGCCGGCGCCACCAGCACCGGCCGGCGCGTCGCGAGCACGCTCGTGGTCAGCAGATTGTCGGCGATGCCGTGCGCGAGTTTCGCAAGCGTGTTGGCGGTGGCGTTGAGCACCAACATCAGCTCGCTCTTGCGCACGAGACCGATGTGCGCGATGTCCCATGTCGAGTCGGTCGCGAACATATCGGTGTGGACGTCGTTGTTCGACACCGCCTGGAACGTGAGCGGCGTGATGAATTTCTGTGCCGACTCGGTCAGGATGACGTGCACGTCTGCACCGGCCTGACGCAACGCGCTCACGACCCCCGCACACTTGTACGCAGCGATGCCGCCGCACACGCCCACGAGCAGCGTCTTGCGGTTCAGATCGGCCAGGGGTTGGTCGTTCGGCATGCTTATGGTGTTTTGAATTCCAGGTTGTCGATGAGCCGGGTGGCTCCCGCGAACGCGGCGCCCACCGCCAGCAGCGCGGCTCCGGCCGGCGCCTCCGTGAGGGGTTCGAAGCGCGCTGGGTCCACGACAGCGAGGTAGTCTAGTTTCAATGGAGGCAAGACGGCTTCCGCCTCCCGCAGGGCTGCGGAGACGTCGCGCTGACCCCTGCTCAGGCGCTGGGCCACGAGCTGGAGTGCGCGAAAAAGGCGCCCCGCTTCGCTTCGCTCCTGCGGCTTGAGGTATGCGTTGCGCGACGACAGCGCTAGGCCGTCGTCTTCTCTGACGGTCGCGCAAGCCACGATTTCGATGGGCAAATCCAGATCGATCACCATGCGTCTCACGACAGCGAGTTGCTGCGCGTCTTTTTGTCCGAAGTAGGCGCGCTCCGGCCGGATGATGTTGAACAGCTTGAGCACGACGGTCGCGACGCCGCCGAAGAAATGCGGGCGCCGCTGCCCCTCAAGACTCGCCGCGACCGCCCCCGGAACGACTGCGAACTGCGCGTTTGGGGGGAACATCTCGCTCTTGCCGGGCGCGAACAGGATGTCGGCGCCGTGGCGCTCGAGCCTTGCGCTGTCGGCTTCTGGCGTGCGGGGATAGCGCTCGAAATCTTCGCTTGGCGCGAACTGCAGCGGGTTCACGAAGAGCGACACCACCACCGACGCGCATTCGGCGCGCGCGCGCGCCACGAGCGACTCGTGACCCGCGTGCAACGCTCCCATCGTCGGCACAAATCCAACCGGCGCGGAAAGCTTATCGCGCGCCGATCGCAGCTCGGCTATGCTGTCTATGCGCCTCAAGGAATTTCGAGGACGCGCAGCAGCGTGCGACCGACCACGAACGGCGTGCCTGTCGCAATGGCCGTGCGGTCTTTCACGGGTCGCCCGTCGAGAAATGTGCCGTTGCTGCTTTCCAGATCGCTCAAGAAAAGCGCGCCGTTTTCAACGTTCACGCTGGCGTGGCGGCGCGAAACGCTGCGGTCGGTCGAGAGCACCGCCTGCGCATTTTCATGATCTCGTCCGATCGTGATGGCCTCGTCAAACGGCCAGCGTTTGCCGTCAAGCGGGCCGTTCATCGCTTCGATACAGTACATCGGCGAGCGGCTGTTCGAGGGTCGAAAAAGGGGTTCCCGCGCTACGTCTTGCGGGACCGAGCGGCTGCAAAGTGTGATTCAAAGTGTGACGGCTTTGGCGGGAAATACCGCTCATCTTTGCGGCCCCGGTGGCCGATGAGAAGCATAGAGGGAAGTCCCAATCTTGAAAAATCTCCATGAATCCGAAATGATGGACATCGACCCCGTGGCGCTGCGCGAGGCGGAGCGAGAGTTTGCCCAAGGCATCCTGGACACCATGCCGGGCAAAAGCGTCGCCAGCGCGACCTACGAAGAAACGCGCGTGGTTGTGACCATGACTGACGGGTCGGAATACTACTTCTACGGGTTCCTAGGAGAGTCCAGGCCCCGCTAGCTCCGCGTTTGCCGGCGCGTGTCTTGCGCGTCCACGAATTCCAAAACAGCAGTTCGATCATCGGGATCCATCGACGTGAAAGCGACCCCGTGATGAAACTTTTTTTCGCCGCCTAAGAAGGCGCTGGCCACCGCGCGCCCGCGCGCGCGAATCGAACGTTCCGATCCGGGCAGCCGGAACTTGATCTCGAGGACGGCGTGAGCCGGGAGATCGTACGAGGCGACCAGGCGCATGCCGCCTGCGCCGAGGTCAAGCGCCGAACCCGCTCGACCGGCAGCTTCGCCTTCGAGCGTGAATTCAACGGGCAGCGACACCGACACACGCACGTAGTGACGCCTATGAAGATCCCCCATCACCGGAGAGTATTCTCTCGCCGCCGACGTGGGCCTTCAGGATTGGGCCATGACGGCGGCCGCCGCGCTCATCGTCGCGAGCATGCCGTGGCCCGCATCCATGCCGCCCTGCAAATACATTTCGAACGGCTCGCGCAGCGGCGCGTCGCACGAAAGCTCGAGCGTCGAACCAGAAACGAAGGCGCCTCCCGCCATGATGACGGGCTCGGCGTAACCCGGTACCGGTCCAGGTTCGGGCGCTGCCCTTGCGTTGATGGGCAGCAGTTTTTGCAGGCCGCGCGCAAATGCGACGATGTTGGTCACGCTCTTCAACCGTATCGCCTGGATGATATCCGTGCGCTGCTCGCCCGTCTTGGGAGACACGACAAAACCGAGCCGCGCGAACAGCGCCGCCGCGAAGTCCAAGACTTTTAGACTTTCCGCCACCGCGCGCGGGGCTCGGTGCAGACCGGCGAGCATCCAGCGTTGACCTTCGAGCGTCGGTCCAACGGCGCCGCCCAAGCCGGGCGCGAAGACGCGGTCGGCCACGCGGGCCACGAGCTCCGGCGTGCCCGCGACGTAGGCGCCCGTCGCCGCCATGCCGCCGCCTGGATTCTTGATCAACGAGCCTACTGCGACGTCGGCGCCGACGGCGCCCGGCTCGCGCGCTTCGACGAGTTCGCCGTAACAGTTGTCCACCACGATGATCGCGCGCGGCGCATGCGCGCGCTTCAGCTCCACCAGCTTGGCGATGTCGGCGATGTTGAGCGAACGGCGCGGCGCGTAACCGCGGGAGCGTTGGATGAAGACGACATCGGGGCCGACTCGAAGCGACGCGATGACGTCCTCATCGTGCAGCTCTTCGTCGGCTTTCCACGGCGTCTCGGAATAACGCACGCCTGTTTTGGCCAAGGCGTTGGGCGCGTCCGCCAGGGCCATGCGAAGCGTATCGTAGGGCCGGCCGGTCAGCATGCACAAGCGGCCGCCCGGAGGCGTCAAGGCTGCGATGGTGGCCACGATCGCTTGGGTGCCGCTGGTCAGCTGCGCGCGCGCAAGGACAGCCGGCGCGTCGAGGATCTCCGCGAGCAACGCTTCGTATGCTTCGCGGCCGCGATCGTGGTAAGCGTACCCCGTGCTGCCCGCGAGATGAGCGTCGTCAAGGCCGGCGCGCGCAAAAGCGGCCACCACCTTGCTCGTGACCTCGAGCGCGGTGACCTCGCGCCCTGCCCATGCCGAGGCGCAATCGTCGATGGCGCCTTCAGCCGCTGCCACGACGGATGCCGGAAACGAAAAGCGCTGCGCCGCGCCGCGCAAGACCGCTTTCATCGCAAGGGCTCGTCCGGCGGGATCTCGTGCGGCTGCCGTTCCGGGTGGCGTTCGACCTCGAGCTCGTGCTCGCGGATCGCCTCGGCGGTCTTGACCAATTGCTCTTCGGTGGCCGGCGCTTGGCGCACCGCTTCCTCAAAAGTCCGGTAAAAAGGAAGATAGCAGACAAACGTGATCGCGAAGTTGACGAACACGAGCACCACCGCTCGCCAGTCCCCGTGCAGCAGCACCGCTCGCCAGTCGCCGTGGCCCGTCGAGGTGGTCAGCCATGCGGCGATCGGCGCGGGCAGCGCACCCGGCAAGAACACGGTGGTCTTGTTGACCAGCCCGAACCACATCGCGCCATACGTCACCGACGCGAGGAGCAGGGGCACGACGACGAACGGGATCGTCAACGACGGATTCATCACCAGCGGAATCCCGAAGATCAGCGGTTCGTTGATGTTCAGGAAGCTCGGCAGCAGCGAGGCCATGCCGAGCTTGCGCAATCGCGGGATCTTCGAGCCCAGCATCATCAGGTTGAGCGAGATCGTGGCGCCCGAGCCGCCGAGGAAAATGAACACGAACAGCGTGATGGTCACGATGTGCTCGGGTTGTTGATGGTGGATGATGGCCTGGCCGTTTTGATCGATCGCAGCGAGGAATACCGGGGTGGTGATCGCAGCAAGGAATGCCGGGCCGTGCACCCCTGCGCTCCACAGGAGCACTTGGAGGAACACGACCAGCAGCAGCGCCGGCAGCGTGTCCCCGACGCCGACCAGCGGCTTGATGATGCCAAGCGCGACGTCGGCGATGCTCAGGTGTGAAGGCGAGAGCGCCGCCGCGATGCCGCCGAAGAAGATGCTGGCGGCGATCGCGGCCGCGGCGATCGCCAGCGAGCGGTTGCGGATCAGGCGGTGCGACCAGCGCAGAAATTCGCCCGTCGCCAGACTCACGATGAGCGCCAGGAAAAGGCTGCTGGCCGATAGGTTGCCCAGCAAGACCAGCGGGTCGTGGGGTATCGGGCGCGGCAGGGAGATGCCGAATGCGGCGAAGCTGAGCAAGATCGCGGCGGCCTGATTGTAGCCGAAACGCAAAGCGAGATGGTTGGCCAGCAAGATCGTCAGCGCGACGCCCATTGCGCCGAAGCCGACGTGGTACGCATCGAGGAATTGCGCGAAAACGTCCTCGCGCGGCAGCATGAAGAAAGCGATCACGGTGCCGGCGATGAGGACGTAGAACGTGGGCTGGATGGCCGCGCGGATCGCGGCTAGGTGCGGTTCGTCCGCGGCCCGCTGAAGGGGCGGAAGCAGGCGCACTTCGAGCGCGCCAACCGCGGCTTCGAGTCCGCGCATCGCCGACCGCTTCAACGGCCTTGCGCCCTAGCCCGCGCCGGAAGTCGCTTTGCGGCTGCGCGCCCGCTCCGCGGCCTTGGCCACCAGCGTGGCGAACAGCGAACGGCTCGGGCCGTCCTGCCCGACCATCTCTTCGGGGTGCCATTGCACGCCGGCGAAGAACGGGTGCTCGTCGCGCGATTCCACGGCTTCGACGATGCCGTCGCGCGTTTTGCCGACGGTGGCCAGATCGTAAGCCACCGTGCGCAACGCCTGGTGATGCAGCGAGTTTGTCGACACGGTGGTCGAGCCAAGCGCAGTCGCCAATCGCGAGCCTGCGCTCAAGTCTACGGGATGCGTCGGCTCGCTGCGCGCCGCTCCCGGCGTCTGCTGGTGACGCACGATGAAGCCGGCCGGCGCGTCGTACTGATCGTCGATGTCCTCGAAGAGGGTGCCGCCCAGTGCCACGTTCATCAGTTGGATGCCGCGGCAGATGCCAAGCGTCGGCAGTCCCGATGCCTTGGCGCTGCGCGCCGCATCGATTTCGAAATCGTCGAGTTCCTTTGGGCTTGGTTCCACGAGCGGATGCGGCTTGCTCCCGTAGCTTTCAGGCGCGATGTCCTTGCCGCCCGGGATCAGCAACCCATCGAAAGCCTCCAGCGCGGATGCCACTGCGTCGGCGCCGCCCGAGACGAACAGCAGCACCGGCTCGCCGCCGGCCTGTTCCACGGCGGCGCGATACTTCGCGCGCGCGCCGGGTTTGCCGGCATCGTCAGGTCCGACGGTGATGGCGATTCTTGGGCGCATTCTACGTCCGGGTTACCCCCTAATAGAAAAGAGGCCTGCCACCTGGCTAGACCCCTTCCGCAACGTTTGTAGTGCCGGGGCTTTAGCCCCGGATTAGAGTTTCCTTATAACCGCGGAAACCTTGCCCACGATCTGCACATCCGTCGCGTAGATCGGCTCCATGAATTTGTTCTCGGGCTGCAACCGGATGCGATTGGCTTCCTTATAAAAGGTCTTGACGGTCGCCTCGGTTTCAACGCCTTCGACTTGCGCCACCACGATCTCGCCATTTTCGGCGACCTGCGTCGGCTGCACCACGATGAGGTCGCCATCGAGGATGGCCGCGTCCATCATGGAGTCGCCCTTCACGCGCAGCATGAACGAGCCGGATTTCGCTACCAAGTTGGACGGCAGCGCGATCTCTTCTTCGATGTTTTCGGAGGCGGTGATGGGGATGCCGGCGGCGACGCGGCCGAGTAGCGGCAGCGTGACGACTTCGCGGGCATGGTCGGTGCCTGAAACGAGCGCGCGTGGCTTGGTCGGGTCGCGGTGGATCAGTCCTTTGCGCTGCAACGTGCGGAGGTGGCTTTGGACGGTCGAGCTGCTCGACAGTCCGACGCGCTCGCCGATCTCTCGCACCGACGGCGGGTAACCGTGCTCGCGCCGATAGTCGTTGATGGTATCGAGAATGGCCTGCTGCCGCGGCGTCGTCTTGCGATCCACAGAACTATACCGCCTTCCCAACTGCGCCGCTATGCGGGACGAAGAGCGACGCCTCTAAACCGTCGATTACGCTAAGCGACGGGGCAATACGGATTCTATCATGGCCCGCGTCCCAAATGCAAACGTTTGTTCGAAAAAACCTTGACACTCGTGCTCAGCCGGCGGTAAGATTAATCTGAACTAGAACACATGTTCGAGCCGAAGCTCGGAGGAAAGTCCTATGTACTCCTACCGCCGCCGATCGCGGGTGACCCTGATTCCCCTCATCCAATTGCTCTCCCTCGTGCTGGTGTTCGCCATGCCGGTGGTGTGGGCGTCCCAAGTCTTCACGTCCAGCCCCGCGCGCTTTGACAGGGTCGTCGTCACTCGCGGTGACACGGTTTGGAGCCTCGTGGCACGCAGATCGGAGCCGGGCACAGACGTCAACGAAGCCGCCTATAACGTGATGGCGGCGAACCACCTCAAGGCTGACGCCAGCCTCCAGCCGGGCCAGGTCTTGCTGATCCCCAGATAACCAGAAACTCCCCCCACAAGAAACACCCAATTGTAGTGCCGGGGCTTTAGCCCCGGTCTTTTTTTTGGTTTCCCGACACTCGCGGTCGCACTGTCCCGATTGACGGGTGTTTTCAGCATGTGCTATTCTGGGCGTTGTATGGCATTAACGAAAGATCACAAAACGACAGTCATCGGCAAGCATAAGCGAGCCGACAACGATACCGGGTCGCCCGAAGTCCAAATCGCACTTTTGACCGAAGCGATCAACGAGCTCACCGGCCACCTTCAAACACATAAGAAGGACCACGCCAGCCGGCGCGGTCTTCTCATGAAGGTGGGCAAACGGCGGCGCTTGCTGCGCTACTTGGAGAGCTCGGATCTCGAGCGCTATCGCAAGATCGTGGGCGAACTCGGCCTGCGACACTAGTCACAGCTGCGCTCGATTCCAGGGATGCTTTGCCTACATTAAGAACACTGTATTCGTCTATTTAACGATATTGTTAGCATAGGCGCGATTGTGGTCGCGCCGCATTAGGAGGTCCCCCCTTGCCAGAGTCCGTCAGCATGGAGCTGGGCGGGCGCACGCTCACTATCGAAACGGGTGAGCTTGCACGCCAAGCCAGCGGCTCCGCATTTGTCCGATACGGCGAAACCTGCATCTTGGCAGCCGCCACCGCCAGCGCCAACCCGCGCGAAGGCATCGATTTTTTCCCGCTCACCTGCGATTACGAAGAGCGCATGTACGCCGCAGGCAAGATCCCCGGCGGCTTCATCAAGCGCGAGGGCAGGCCCTCAGAAAAGGCGACGCTCACCGCGCGCCTGATCGACCGGCCCATCCGCCCGCTTTTCCCCGACGGTTTCCGCCACGACATCCACGTCATCTGCACGGTGCTTTCGGTCGACCCTGAAGTCGATCCGGATGTCGTAGCGCTAGTCGGCGCGGGTGCCGCTCTGGCGGTGTCAGCTATCCCGATCGAGGGCACCGTCGCCGGCGTGCGCGTCGGCATGGTGGAGGGCGAGTACGTCGTCAATCCCACGCCCGCGCAGCTCGAGAAGAGCATTGTCGACGTCATCATCGCCGGAACCGAAAAGGCCGTGATGATGGTCGAGGGCGGTGGCAAAGAGGTCTCGGAAGAGACGTTTTTGGGCGCCGTCGAGTTCGGGCATCAGCGCCTGAGAGAAATTCTGAAGATCGTAGGCGAGTTGGCGCGCAGGGCGGGCAAGCCGAAGCGCGAGTTCCCGCTCTTCCTGCCGTCGCCTGCGATGCGCCAGTTCGTCGACCAAGCCTTTGGCGACGACATCAAGCACGCCATGCGCGTCACCGGCAAGCAGGAACGTGAGCGCGCGTTCGACGCCGTCACTCGCACAGAGGCGCTGCGGCGCATCGTCGGTCTTCCGTTAGAACACGAGTTGCGCCCGTTGCTCGAGGACCCGCGCAACCACGACTTCGACAAGTGCGTGAAGGGCCGCCAAGAGGACGAGTTGCGGACGATGGTCGTCGACGAGGGGCTGCGCCCCGACGGCCGCAGGCTCGACGAAGTGCGCCCGATTTCGGCGCGCGTCAGCGTCGTGCCGCGCACGCACGGTTCCGGACTGTTCACGCGCGGTGAGACACAGATCTTCACCGCCGCGACGTTGGGCTCGATCTCGGACGAGCAGCGCATCGATGGCCTCGGCCCGATGACGTTCAAGCGCTTCATGCATCACTACAACTTCCCGCCGTACTCGGTGGGCGAGACCCGGCCGATGCGCGGTCCGGGCCGCCGCGAGATCGGACACGGCCTTCTGGCGGAGCGCGCCATCGCGCCGATGCTGCCGCCCCAAGATGCGTTCCCCTATACGCTGCGGTTGGTCTCTGAGACATTCGAAAGCAACGGCTCGTCCTCGATGGGCTCGGTGTGCGCGAGCACCCTTGCGCTCATGGATGCCGGCGTGCCGCTGCCCAAACACATCGGCGGCGTCGCCATGGGTCTGATCCTCAAAGACGGCCGAGCCGGCATCCTCACCGACATCCAAGGTTTGGAAGACGCGCTCGGCGAGATGGATTTCAAAGTCGCAGGCACGGTGGACGGCATCACCGCGGTGCAGATGGACATCAAGGTGCAGGGCATCACGATCGACATCATGCGCCGCGCCATGGAGCAAGCGCGCGAAAGCCGCATGCACATCATCGGCAAGCTGCGCGACGCCATCGCCGCGCCGCGCAAAGGTCTTTCGAAGTACGCGCCGCGGATGTTCGTGCTGGAGATCCATCCGGACAAGATCAAAGACGTCATCGGCCCAGGCGGCAAGGTCATCAACAAGATCGTGGCCGAGACCGGCGCCAAGATCGACATCGAAGACGACGGACGCGTGTTCTTGGCCTCGCCGGATGCGGCATCGGCCGAAAAGGCGCGCCGCATGGTGGAGGACATCGTCAAGGACGTCGAGGTCGGCGAGGTCTATACGGGCGTCGTCAAGCGCATCATGAACTTCGGTGCGTTCGTGCAGATCTTGCCGGGCAAGGAAGGCTTGATCCACATCTCGCAGCTGGCGGCGCATCGCGTGAATCGGGTCGAGGACGAAGTGAACATCGGCGACGAGGTGATCGTCCAGGTGCGCGAGATCGATCACCAAGGGCGGATCAACCTGACGCGCAAGGGCGCGGGCGCCCCCGAACCCGCCCCCCGCTAAACGGTCTTTCTATCCCTAATGTAGTGCCGGGGCTTTAGCCCCGGTCTTTTTTATTGCTGCAACAACCCCGCCGCGGCTTGCAGCGTCACGAGTGCGATGCGCAGGTTGGCGAGCGCCGCGACGAACTGCGTCTCCGCCTGCGTATTGCTCAGCTGCGCGTCGGCGAGTTCGATCGCCGTTCCCGCACCCGCCCGATAGCGGAGCTGCGTGACGCGCAGACTCTCTGCTGCAGAATCTTGCGCTGACTTCGCGGCCGCCACTTGCGACTGCGCGGCCCTGTAGTTGAGGAAAGCCTTGCGCGCCTCCAGGTCCACGGCGTTGCGCTGCTGCTGCAATTGCACTTTCGCCTTGTCGACGTTGGCTTGAGCCTCGACGACCTTTCCCTTGGTCAGCCCGCCGTCGAAGAGACGCCACGTCGCGGCCAGTGTTTCCGAGAGCTGGGGTTGCGGCACGTTTTGAAAATTGGGCTTCGAGCTTGCGTCTTGGACTTGCAGTGAGATGGTCGGCAGCGCCCCTGCCCGCGCGCTTTGCACGGCGTGCTCGGCGATCGAGACGGCGTCCTGGGCCGCAGCGACCTCCGGCCGCTTGACTTGCGCATCTTGCAAGACTTCGTCCATCGTGAAGGTCGGGGTCGGACCTTCAAGTGGTTCGGCCGGCGAGACCGTGCTGTTGAGGTTGATGTTCAGGAGGTTGGCGAGCACCGCGTTCGCGATCGCCACCGCGCTGTTGGCTTGCACGTCCTGCACCTGCGCGTTGGAGAGCACGACCTGCTGCTTGAGCACGTCGGCGCGCGCGGCGGTGCCTGCGTGAAATAGTTGATTCGATATGTCCAAGCTTTTTTGCGCGACGCTCACCGCCTCATCGGCGATCAGCGCGGTCCGCTGCGCCTGGACCAGCTGGAAGTACGCGCTGGTCGTGTCGCGCACGATGTTGCCTTTGACCGCCGACACCTCGCTCTCCGCAGCTGAAAGTCCGGCTGCAGCGCTGCCGATCGCCGCTTGCGTTGCGCCGCCGTTATAAAGCGCCCACTGCAGCGTGGCGTTCACATTGTTGAGGTCGGTGGCGGACAGTTGGATTGTTTGAAACGTTGTCGGCCCGGTCGGGATTTTGAACACGGCGGCGTTGGCCGTGTGAAAATAGGAATAGCCGGCGCTCAAACTCGGAAGCGCGCTGCCGCGTGCCTGGACGATGCGCCCGATCGCGATTTTCACGTCGGCGATGGCGCTCTTGAAGGTGAGATTGTTCGCGAGTGCGAGCTGCAGCGCGTCCGCCAGGGTCAGCGACACGCGGGGCGGCACCGCGCTATTGAGCGCCGGAACCGGAGTGGCGACTTGGGCGATTTTGGATGAGCCCGCGGCATCAGCCGCAGAAGTTTGCCAGGCAGTGACGGCGGACGCGAGACACAGCGCCGCAAGCAGCGATCTGACGCGCATGCGAACTCCTTCGAACGAGCGGTTTCTTAGGCTGCCGGTGCGGCTTGCGTGGTGTGTGCCGCTTGAGGCTGCAGCCGGAAGACGCGCGATAGGCCGGTTAGCTCCAAGATACGGCGGATGGGTTCCTTGGCCGCTTCAATGGTCACGTTGCCGCCGGCGTCGCGTGCCAAACGCAAGGTGGCGATGAGGGCCGCGAGGCCGGACGAGCTCAAGTCGCCGACGCCGTCGAGATCGATCGTGAGGTCGGTTCGGCCAGACTTCACGACGCGGGCTAGCTGTCGGCGTGCCTGTTTGCCGCCGGCCGAATCAAGATCCCCGGCGAGCGAAATGCGCGTAGAACCGGGCTGGGACGTTTCTTTGATTTTCAGTTGCAGGGCCATGAAAGAGCTCCAAAATGGGTGCTTTTAGGGGGAACTAGTTTCCCGCCTAATCGTTAACTACCTAATTATATACCCATTAACGCTATCCCTGCAAGCCCTTTAGGAACGGGGGTAGTACTTATTGCCTCGAAAGTGCGGCACTTTTGGGAACACCTCGATCTCGATCCAACGGTGCCCGCTACAGCGGCGCCGGGTGATACTGGGGTTGCACTAAGAGACCTGCGGTAATCCCGATCATGAGCGCACAGGCCAGAATCAGCAGAAAAATCGACCGATCAAACACCCACCAGTTTCTGGACAAACCTAGCACGGCGGAGAGAAAGATCACCGCTACCGCGCCTATTGCCAGATACCAGAACGCCAGGTACTCGGGCCAGTCAGCGGACGTGGGGTCGAATCGAACTTGCCGATACGTGCTAATTCCGACCGCTGATGCGAACCCACCGTAAATAATCGCAAACCACTGCATCGTTGATTTGATAGCTTCATTCATGGGCTCCGTCCTTCTCAAGAAAAAACCGCGCCCCTACTTATAGGTCTCCAAAATGCGGCACTTTTGGGAACACCCTCTAAGGGGTGAGGTGGCCGGTGCTTTCACCTTCGGGAATATAAAATCGAATTTTTTTCAAGAAGGCGTGACCGACTTGCGTTAAACTCTGGCCAGGCAGGTAGGCCTCGACACGCGATTTATTCCTGTTGGCGCCATATCTTGGATCGACCATAAAAGACGAAGGGTCGAGATTGGCGGCACGGATGACGTACACCATGGCGGCCGTCGAGTAGGACGACCCACTCCCTGATGCCCTTCTGCGAAAGCGAAGCAGACTGAGTGTCCACCTCCAAAATCGCGCTAACCACCACGGGTGCTGCACTTCAACAGAATCTGTTATCGGCGGGAGCGTCTCGAAGATGTTGATCATCCAGTGCCGATTCCGGATAATTGTGCCGTCATGGATGTCGGCGTTTCGCAATCCGATGATGGTAGCGATGTCTAGGTCGTCCTCTTTCGCAGTCCACCAGGCTGCGGCTGCCCCGCCTCGGCTCGCAGCATCTTTTCGTACGTACTCAGCCGCTGCCCGCGCGTTCGCTAAGAACGTGCTAAAATGGTACTCAAAATCGTCGTCCTGTTGAGCAGTCTGGGCAACCTCCATTTCAGCGATCGCCCGTTCGGCCAACGAGAGTTTCTTTTGAACTCTTGCTAAAGCCATGGCGGTGCTCAGCTGCTCTTGCCGATCGCCCGTTGCGACATCCTAAGGGGTGTATGCCCAAAAGTCCGATATAGCTTTAGCCTCAGCGGCAACGGCGAGTAATACTCGCGGCCTAGGACATCGAGGACGAACGCGGTGTTGAAGCGCTGGCCGGTCTTGTTTTTTTCTTCCATTTCAATGAGAGCATCATCATCTATTAGAATGTCGGTCGAATCACCTTCGGTTAGAAGTTTTGGCTGACCCTCCCAGGCCATGTATGAACCACCATCACGCCCCAACAGCAGTCCCGCCTTATCCATCTTGATTGGCCGTCGCCCATTGTTGATTACGGTGATATACGCCCAGCTCTTAGAAGGATCAAGTTTCACCATGTCTTTTTCGAGCGCGGCTAGATGCTCGGCCATCAGTTTCTGGATGTTCTCGGGAATTGAATCGCGCATTGCTTTGAATTTCTCATACCGCTCGGCAGTATTCACCGAACGTAGCCCTCTCACGAACCTAACCGCGAGACTGCCTCGGTCCCTTCGATAGTTGAGTATCGAGATGAGTAGGCCCAGAGGACCCGTGAGCGACCCGAAGATCGCCAAAGCTCCAACCCACCAAATACTGCTATTCATCTCGATGCCCTTTGCCCTTCAAAGAAACCCGAAGTGAGAACGTTTGGGAAGAGGTAGCCTATGTGGTAGATGCCTACAGTCTGGGAAACAGGTTATTGATCTTCTCCTCAGTAGTCATGACTTCTTCGACCTGCCGCTCCTCATTACGAGATAGAATGTAGTCATCGCTGCGGTTTCGTATTGCACTCGAAACGGCTTCCAAAAGGTCGCCTATGGAGTGTTGGTATCCTCGAAGTTGCTGATACCGACTTGTCCCTAGCTGCTTGAAACCTTCTGGGTGCTTGACACCGCTAGCGGCGAGTCTCATCGAGCGCTTGCGTACGCGTTCAATAATTGTGCGGGCTTCGCTTGCAGACATCATTTTGGTTCGAACCTCGACCAATCGTTGAGGAGACTCACTAGCGCAATAAAATCGGGTGGAACATGCGACCCTAGTTCTCTGTCGCTTGCTCTGTCGTTATAGGAAGACTTAGTCCGGCCAATCGAAGAATTAGAAGTACCACTGCATCGAGGTCTAGGTCTCTGTACTGAACGGCGTGTAAGATCGCGTGACCTACTTTGTCTCGCAGGCCCTCCGGTTTGCGGTCGAGCGTGTGCTTTGCGAACGCTATCAGATCTTCGCCGCATAGCGCTTGTATCTTCGGATGGTCGAGCAGTTCGAGTCCCGCCACATTTGCGATCGCCCGCCCGTGCCGATCATCTGCAGGACGAGTGTCCGGAACATCCAGCAAACGGGCGAGTTTACGAAGCATCGCCTCAACGCGCAAAGTTAAAGTGTCAAGAGTGGGAATCAACGAGTCACGGTGGACCTTATCGGTCTTAATCAAGAAGTAGAGCCTCAACCCGGCCATCAGCAGCCGCACAAGATCGTTCGGCATTGTTGCATCCCCGCCATAGGAGATGTTCTCCTCGCGACCGATCCACGATTCGGTTAGGAAGCGCTCCAAGTGATTGAGGTCGATGTCGCCATTTGGCACGAGCTCCTCGATGAAGACAGAGAATTTTAGGACTGAGTCAAACATCCAAGCAATATCATAGGTCTCAGCTAATGCAGGGTCCGAACCTTGAGCCCCCGACTCACCATGACTAACGATGCGCTCGCCAACTGAGTCGATTTGCGTAGCGAGCTTCCTAAAGGTGCCGATGCCTCGAGATTCCATGTCCGCCACCAGGTCTCGTACGGCCGAGACTCGCGGGATTAGCTCAGGGTCCGCCGCTAGCCAGTGGAGCACGCCGATTCCGCCCTTGTCGCGCACCATCGTACGAGCCAAACCTTGCATCGTGAGCACTTGCTCCGGCCAATCATCGGGCTGCCCGGAGAACACCGTATATCCAATCTTGGATCGCGCCTCGCGCATACGTTTGATAGTAATCTGACGTTGTGCGTCATTTCTTAGTAGTTGGTAAAGACGCATGAGCCGCGTGCCAACAATTTCTACAAGCATAGGATGCGCCCCAAGTTCGAGTCGATCTTCGAGCGCGGCCGCTTCGGCCTCGAGCCAGGGGACATGAGATTCCTGAATGCGATCAGCCAGCCGCCGGCCTATACGTGCGGCCTCCATAATCTCCTCATGGTAGCCTCCCCGTAGCTGCAATGGCAAATCGAGCGAGAAGCCGCGGAGGCGAATCATATCCTCTCGCATGAATCGGCGCGAATCCTCAACTGCGAGTTCGAGCAATTGAGACTTGACGCGGACAAACCACTCAGGGCCGTCGAGCAAAAAGGTAAGCGCTTCCTCCTTGAATCTGTCGAACACGCCGTGTCTTCGAGCCATGACCATTGCCACGGGGAACATGCGCTGAAGTGCGTGGAATGCGTCGAAATTATCGCGCGGTTCTTGTTGTCTGTAGTGATGAATAGCATCTAGGTATGCTTCGGCCGCAACGCGGCCGTCATCTTCCCGCCTCGTCAGGGCGGCAACAGCGTGCAGGTACCTCGCTTTGGCTCGAGGATTCGGGGTCTCGGCTGCACGCAACCGGAGGTACTGGATATCGCTTTGAAACAACGTTTCGGGAATCACACCAGATAGGCGGTCAATGCTTGCCTGATCGTCAAATATCAGGAACACGTTACCTTCGCAACGTACGACACTATCTAGAGCCTGATCTTGGGTATTTGAGGCTAACTGTTTGAGTTCTCCGAGCCTAAATGGGATTCTCGTTTCCTCCGTAATCGGCGTGGTATCAATCAGCGAACTCACGCGGGTGTCGGATTGCGGTGCGATTTGATTACCTGGCTTATTCATTTCACTGCCGCAGACTCCGAAGCAGTCTTCGAAGCCGAGCGTTTAGAGCACGTTTGCCACATAACACTTCCGTCAAACGCCCAGCATGCGTGCCTATTCGCTCCGCAAACTTGCGAAGCCCCTCTTTGCATGCCTGTTCTCGAGCGCTCATAGCAAGAACGAGGTCCTCGCTGGATTGTAGGTCGCATTCTTCAATAAACCGGCGTACTCGGTCAGACAATGCACCCGGGAGGGCTTGATCCCCGTTCACAATTCTTCGAATGGTGTAATCCGACTTTCCAACCGCTCTCGCAACAGCGCCGATCCCAAAGCGTCGGACAACCGATCGCAATAACTCGGCCGATCCGGCTGAGGAGAACTGCGCCGGTTCGTACCCGACAAAATGATCCTGGCGCGAATACCGAATCGTCTCCTTGCCGATAATATCGATTCTTGACGGCGCAACGCTCCGCCGCTCGGTTTCGCCCTGCGCCTCGTCGTGCGCGTTCGAGTTACTAGTGACGACCAGTGGTTACGGGAAGGCTACATATACGTTTGCCGACAACAAACCGCTTCAGGCAATAACCGGTAGTGAGTTGCTCTATTTGTTGAAAGAGCACAGGGGAGTCGATGCAAGAATAGAATTTCCAGATAATTGGACCGATCCTGTTGACGATAGCGCGACGGAAGAGGGCGTTGACCCGGTGCAGAGACTGAACGAACGCCCGGAAGGGGAGCCGTCTCGGCACGAGTGAGGAGTCTCGTTCATCCGAGGATTGTGTATTTGAGCGCGCTGCCGGTGCTGGATACTTACGACTACATTTTCACCGTTTCAGGCATTGCTCTAATCGTGTTCGGCACCTGGCTCCTCATAAACCCGAAGCCCTTCAATGAATACACTACGCGCATGTACGAAAACAGCCCGGTTTTTCAAAAGATCGGAGTCCTGAGAGAATACCTACGCTCCCCCTCAAGAGGGCGAGTGTATGGGGCAACCATGATGGCCGTTGGAATCTTGTTCCTTTGCTTTGAGTGGCTGTCTTTGCCAATGAAGCGCTAAGAAGAATCGATAAGGGATTGCGCTCCCTTGTACCTGGCTGAAAGTCTGCCTCGGCCGTAATCCCACGGCCGCGTCGCACACCAAAGACCGGACGTTTGGCACGGCGGCGGTTGCCTCGCTAGGGCACAGCACGGCTACGTCGAAGCCAGTATTTTATGGGGATCATCAATATCGAGGTGCTGCTCGACGTCATGAAAGGCAGCCGCGCTGCATTTGTGAGGCTGGCTGCGACGGCAGTTGCAATCGCTTTGATCATGTTGGCGGTCCTTTTCAGCACCACGCACCTCGCTTCGTTTCCCCTGATGTTCAGCGGGGAAGTCATCGCCGACTTTTTCCGGTACCTGCCTCGGACGATCGAGCTTATTGCCATTTCTTTCGTGGTTGCATCGATCGCGGGGCTCTTGTCCGCTCTTCCGCCCGCTCGAGCGGTGAAGCCGTTGATCACGAGCATCGCAGTGGGATTGCAATGCATTCCGTTCTTTTTGCTTGCCATCGTCGTGGGACTCGCGTTTGCCTTCTCCGGTATGCATCCAATTGCAGGGATGACCCGCCCCGGCTTTGCGGACAGCCTCTCGGGCTTGCTCGCGCCGGTCGGTGTCCTCGCAATGTTTCAGTTTCCGCTCATCCTGGAGCACTTCGACAAACGGCTTACGCTAGGGCCGAACCTCCGAGCAGCTGCCTCCTCAATTCTTGGTGGGCTTGCCCAGCAGTTCGCCAGAAATCTTCCCGATTTGCTAACCGCAACGATAATCACAGAAATCGTCCTCGGACGGCCAGGGGAGGGCAGACTATTCTGGCATTCACTTTCGACACCCGCCGGTTCAGAGGCCGCGGGGTTATTGTTGTTCATGGCGTTGTCAGTTCTTGTGACGCGCTTCTTGGCCGAGACGCTCACACGACATACTACGGCAGCAACGGACAGCCATGCCTAGGTGGATTGCGGTAGTCACGGCGTTGGCGATAGCTGCATTATTTTTCGCGCTTCTGGTCCTCGCGCAGATGCAATTTAACCCAAACGACATTGATCCGCACTGGACTGGAACGCCGCTGCCGCCATGCTTTTTGGATGCCAAGGCATGCTTTGGTCACGTGCTCGGCACGGATGAGGTCGGTCGGGATGTCCTGGCTCGATTAGGTCGCGGGGGAGAAATAAGTCTCGGACTCAGTCTCATCACGGTATTCTTCGAGATCGCGTTTGGCGCCGGTTTCGGCATCCTCTCACGTTACGGCGGAGCGGTTTTGAAGTTCACTATTCTTCGGGTAGCTGACGCTCTCTCATGCTTTCCGGCGTGGCCGTTTCTCATGCTCATAGTGATTCTCGCTACGCCTCCCGATCATGCTACGTTGAAGGCGATCTTCATCGCTGCGATCATCGCAATACTTCTCTCGCCCCAGATCCTGCGCCCCATAGCTATCGGCAACCTGCGTGATGTTGTCCACGCTGTCTCCGACCACGCTGCGCGGGACTTAACTCGCATCATCGTGCTCTTCGCGACGATCGACTTCTTCGGCTGGGGTGTGCAGCCGCCGACGCCCACGTGGGGTGCGATGCTGGCAGACTGGCCGGAGAACGTTATGCTTGCTTGGTGGTCTGTCGTGTTCCCCGCCGTCTGCCTATTCGGCGCGATACTCACGATTGAGATCATGAGGCGGCGATTGCTCCGATTCGTCGAGCCGACTAATGAGGCAGCGCCTATCTAGGCGGTCTGCGCCGCACGCTGAGAAGGTGGCCGACCACAGGTGTTATGACCCATTTAAGCGCTGGATCCGGACGTATTGGTGGCGACACGATGGCCGGGCGCTGACTGGAGACGGAGGCTGGCCAGATGGCCGCCACACTGCGGACGTTTGCGGCTGCCGCAGCGACCGGACGTTGCCGACCTGGCGTCAGCAAGGCGCTCGAATAGCCTTGAGTAGCGAAGAACGAATATTGCGTCGAGTTGTACTCGGGCCAAGGCATCGGCCAACGGGAATCGTTAGACATTACCGTGGCCTCCCACCCTCGCTTGGCGAGGGTGATCGAGTGTTGCTGCCGCCGCCGACATCTCTAGCCATCATGAAATATGACGACGACACAGGGTACTATCTTCTTTACTACGATTCGCGCGGAGAACGGCAGAACGACACATATCACGACTCGCTCGAGTTAGCCCTCAACCAGGCGTTTCTTGAATTCAAAGCCAGGCCCGAGGATTGGGAGGTTCTTGAATAACCTCCGTGCTTGCGTAGGGCCAACGGACGTTTCCCAGGCTTTGGAACCGTGGTGCAACTTGGTTGCACCACGCGTCGCACCTTGCATTAACCGGACGTTCGCACGGCTGCCACGTACCGCGAACAACGCACCGTAGCAGCCGGCAAGACAACCGTAGATAGCCAACAGACCGCGGCCAATCACCGCTTACGCCGGACGTTTACCACGACACGTCGCGCGGTGGAGATCCACATGGTCACCATGTCACCGGACGTTTGCCGGTCAATCGAGGCGTTTTCTCGCACGGGCCGAAGTCTGAAGCGGAGAGGTATCCATTCAATGACGAAAGAGATTTGCTCCGACCGTGGTCACGAGCGGAAGCCGTGGCACGAAAACGCCTCAACCAAGTGCATTAAGCTCGTGGACAAAGATAAGGAGACACCTGCCGGAGTTTTCAACCAGCAGGTTCAATGTGGTTGTCCAGCTTTCAAATGAAGAAGCGTTGACCCGACGTTCATGCCAGTACCCACCCAAGTTGATGCCTCCACAGCGGCGGAAAAGATAACCACCTTGGACCGGACGTTCCACCGTCTAACTACGCGGCTCCGCTACAACGGACAATGGCCGGTAGATAGACCGCAGAGTGAATTCCTGGCATACTTCGGACGTTTGCAATGGTTATTGGGGCAACCGTCGGATCGGCTAGGAACTCGATGCCGCGGACGTTCCGCGGCTGCCGGGGACTGCAAAGGCATACTCCACAGGCGCATTGCGCCAGAACCGGACGTTTGGCTGTGGTCCGACCTAGCGTGTCGCTAAGAAACCTAACTGCTGCCGCCTTGGTCGCGATTACATGTTCGTCCATGGGATGCGCGTCGCGATTCGCGCCCTCCCAAGTGGGAACCAGCCCTACGCGAGCTGATGCGCCGCTCTGCAACTCGACATATGACTCTCAAGCAGTCCTCCAGGTTGAGCTGTCTGATGCGCAGCGTGCATACGCTCCTTTTTACCCGATCGTGCCAAGCGTGTTTGATGGCTGGGACTTTCTGGATCTTTACGAGTACAAGTACCCCGGCGGTCACGTCAGCAATATTCTGATCGTGCGCGTCAACCGGCAGGAGTGGGATCGCGCTTACGACCACGGCGGCCAACAATTCGCGAATCAAATCGGCGCCGTTTGGTTTCGAATCTATCGCGAGCATCACACGAAGTGCGTGCCGGCGTTCACTATGGTCAAGATTTTCGATAGTGAGGGCGTCAAAGTTGCCGAATCGACGAAGTCGCCGGGGGACCGGACGTTCACCGCGGCGCCGACTCCCACGCCATTTGGACTGCCGCCTGCAACTCCAACTGGACAACCAGTAAGCGCCACGTGCCTTGGCGCGGTGAGAAGACACGTGTTCGAACTCACGCGTGCGACTGGGAGCTTCCCCGTGCGAACGCTGGACGGTTTCGGGACCCTCGTGTGGCTCCCGCCCGGTCCGCTCGAGATCGACATGCCTTCGTGTGACCCAAGCGCCTCCGTCGGCGCAAGTTTTGACTGGTACCATCACGAGAGACCGATCGACCTGTACGCTTCGAGCGGCTCGATACGACACTTGAGGCTGAAGTTGGACGGCGGCCGAGCGGTACTTTCCGCGTGGGATGCTGGGGGAAGACTCTTTCAGCTGACCCTTCCCGCACAACCCTCAGGCGTAGGACTCTTGCGGAATGGTAAGCGTCCGAGTTTTCAACTTGGGTATGACTTTGGCGAAGACGGACGAGCCGTGTTCATTGGTAAGAGGGGCTTGTCATTCGCTCCCGCCTTTGAAGGCGGACCTAGCCCACCTCCTTAGCCGCACCGGACGTTCCAACGGACTGGCGTCAGAACTTGTCCGTTTTGCCGCATCCCGCTATACCCCGCCCTTAGGAACGGGGGATAGTACTTAGCTAGCTTTGATGTTCAAGGTCGCATCTTCCAAGGCTCAGACCTGAATGAAAAGTGTGAGGCTTTCAAAGCGGATGATCCGATAACCGTCTATTACCTGCCAACCGAACCAAGTGTGAGTGTAACCGAGGACCCTCGCGGTCGCCTTACTAACGAGAATATTGCCATACTTCTAGCATCTATTTTGATCCCATTAGTCGCATCGTTAGCTATAATCGAGGTTTTAAGGACCTGGAAACGCTGACCGCAGATTTGGGTGTTCCCAATAGAAGAGAGTGAGATAGTATGATTAACAAGCAGATCTGGTTCATTACTGGAGCAGGCCGCGGTATGGGCGTCGACATCGCTAAGGCCGCCCTGGCCGCCGGCCACGCAGTCGTCGCCACCGGACGCAACTCCAAGCGGGTCAGCTCCGCGCTCGGAGTCCACGACGACCTCCTGGCCGTCAAGCTCGACGTCACCAGCCTCGACGACGCCAAGGACGCCGCGCGCGCCGCCGTCGACCGGTTCGGCCGGATCGACGTCCTCGTCAACAACGCGGGCAACTTCTACGCCGGGTTCTTCGAGGAGATCACACCGGCGGACTTCCGGTCACAGGTCGAGACCACCATGTTTGGCCCGATGAACGTCACCCGCGCGGTACTTCCTGTCATGCGCGCCCAGCGCTCAGGCCTCGTCATGGCGATCTCCTCGACCGCTGGCATCGTGGGCCAGGAGTTCTGCACCGCTTATGCCGCCTCGAAGTTCGGGGTGGAGGGTTGGATCGAATCGCTGGCCCCCGAGGTCGCGCCCTTTGGCATCCACACGATGCTCGTCGAGCCCGGCTTCTTCCGCACCGAGCTGCTCACGCCGGAATCGACGAACTACGCCAAGCCCTCGATCAACGACTACGCCGAGCGCACCAAGCAGACCGTCGCTGCCTGGAACAGCATGAATGGCAAGCAGGGAGGCGACCCCGCAAAGCTCGCCAACGCGCTGGTCCAGCTCGCAAGCCAGGGCCAGCCGCCTCTGCGCTTCGCGGCCGGCGCCGACGCCGTGTCGGCCGTTGAGAAGAAAGCAAACGATCTCCTTGCCCAGGTGGACGCCCACCGTGAGCTGTCCAGCAAACTCGCCCTCCATGACGCCTGAGTCACGTCTAGCCTGAGGGCGAAATCATGTGTTCCCAAAAGTGCCGCATTTCCGGGGGCATAAGTACTAACCGCCCCTTAAGTTTGGGGGGTATAGTAGAGGCCATCCGGTAGTGGTGCACTCCGGTCAGTGTCACCCTGGCGCCCGACCGAAGTTATTCCACTCACGGATAGTGCACGTCGAAAAACTCGAGCGGTTCACTTCCGTGGCCTGGTTGATGCCGCGTGCGGGATTGCGGCGCTACTGTTTGATCGTCCCTGGTGAAACGACCGACCTGGGAAACAAGCGAGCGCAGACGTGGTTTGAGTTGGCGGACTGCGTATTGGTGGCGAGGTTGCGCGCTCTCACGATGAAGCAATCGTTCACCGCCCACTGACCGCGCAAGAGCCCTACACCCCGCAAATTGTGCGCTGGATCGTAGAGCGGAGCGTAGCGGTCCTGCGTCGTGCCCGGCCGGCGGACGATCACGAACTGGTCGGCGGTAAGGCATTCGACATGACCGCAGGCTTGCGTCCACGCCCAGAGCAGGAAAGAACCCCCGCCCTCCACCGCCTTATAGCAAGGGAACTTCGCCGGCCCAAGATTGAGACATGCGTTCGGATCGGTGAAGAGCATCAAGTCGGTGGGCGCGGCGATGCCGACGTCGACAATCACGCGGGCTGCGCTTGCGACCGGCAAGGGTGATGGATACGCACCGGCGTTGGTTTGCATCAGCCCTATGGCGGTGCACACAACAAGCAGAAACGCCGTTCCAAGATAATTCATCCGTTTCATATCTCTTGCTCCATGGCGCGTCGCAATCTGATGCTGCATCAGACACCGTATATTGCGGCTTTTCCTCTTCCGCACCCTTGAGATGCCTCTGTTGCAAGAGGAGCCCGGCGGCTTAGCGGTCCACTTGAGCCATTTGGCGCTCACTGTAGCGCGGGCCGGCCACCTTCTCAGGCGATAGAGCAGCGTCGAGTGCGGCCATGTCTTCAGACGTCAGCGTCAGGGCTGCTGCGCCGACGTTCTCCTCCAAATAGCGTCGCCGCTTCGTTCCGGGAATGGGCACGACATCCGAACCCTTGTGCAGCAGCCACGCAAGTGCGATCTGCCCGGGGGTCACGCCCTTTCGCGATGCGAGCTCACGCACGGCCGCCGCGGCGCGCATGTTCGCGTCGAAATTCGCACCTTGGTAGCGCGGGTCGTTGCGGCGGAAATCGCCCTCTGGATAGTCCTCCGCACGCTTTACAGAACCCGCAAGAAAACCACGCCCGAGTGGCGCGAAGGGGACGAGGCCGATGCCGAGTTCACGCAAGAGTGGAATGATGCGCGGTTCGAGGTTGCGCTCCCACAGGGAGTATTCGCTCTGCAGCGCGGAGATGGAGTGCACGGCGTGTGCGCGCCGGATCGTCTTCTCACCCGCCTCCGATAGGCCAAGGAAACGCACCTTGCCCTCCCGCACGAGCTCGGCCATCGCACCTACCGTTTCCTCGATGGGAACTGCCGGGTCCACACGATGCTGATACAAGAGGTCGATGCGATCGGTGGCGAGCCGCCGGAGCGAACCGTCGACTGCCTCGCGCACGCGGTCGGGCCGGCTGTCCAGGCCGGTAATGCCTTCTTCGCCGAACCGGAAGCCGAACTTCGTCGCGATAACGACCTTGTCTCGCCGGCCCTGCAGCGCGCGAGCCAACAGTTCCTCGTTTGTATACGGTCCGTATGCTTCAGCCGTGTCGAAGAACGTCACACCAAGCTCGATCGCACGGTGAATCGTCGCGATAGATTCGAGCTCATCGCGCTCTTCCGGACTACCGTAGGACTGACTCATGCCCATACAGCCAAGACCGAGAGCGGACACAGTGAGACCTTGTGTACCAAGTGTGCGGGTGCTCAACATAGGTTGCTCCGTTTGTTACAGATTCCTAGTGGTGCAGCAAGCGGGCGAGCCAAGCGACCAACAACGTTAGCGCCGCGACGGCAAGACCGAGGATGATTTCCTGCCGCGGCGTTGCAGGCGCGACCGCCCCCGGCACGCCTTCCTCCGCATCATGTCGATCCAGGGCGACCCCTTGGCGCAACAACCACGAGTTGGCAGTCTGGATGCGCTCCGGTGTGGCGCGCTCGGATGCCCACGCAAGGATTTCGTCGTCGCTTGAGTGCTGGCCGACGGCGGTGGTGAACTCGCGCGGGCTGATGCCCCAGCGTTGCATCATCGCGCGATCCATTGGGCACGGATAGATGTAGCCGTCCTGCGTGCTGTTCTGCTTTGCGCGCGCCTTGTCGAAGACGCGGGCCAGCCACAAGAAATCGCCAAGAGCCTCTCGGCCCCGCCTTGGGAAGGTCTTTCCATCTCGAAAGTCAGTCGGCACTGCTGGTTTGCCCGCTGCTGTTGCTTGCAACGGGCAGTAATCGTCGCTCAGCGCGAGGATAGTCGCCGTCCGGGTGCTGCTCAACCCACGCTTTGGCCCGGGCCGCCAAGTACTCGAAGTTCTCAAAGACGTGTGGCCGGTTGGTTCGGCTGATTGCGATGACGTCCGCCAACAATGCCCAACATAGATTGACATTGTACCAATCGGTCTGCAGGTACGTGCGTTCATCGATGAGGCCGCTGCGCACGAAGGAGCCGATGTGGTTGTACATATCGCAGAGATAAAATTCGGGGTGCTTGCGCCGGTCTATCGGGATCTCCAGCAAACTAGCGCGAAAGTCATCATCTTTCATGCGCTCTGCTAGCTCGTGGCGGACGAAATTCAGCAGTTCGCGAACACTCGGATCCTGCAACATGCCGAATACCGTGATGAGGCCGCTGAGTTGATTGCCCGTGCGCAGATGGCGCAGTTGTGCCAGCGCAGCGATAGCAGATGCCGTGATGACGACGAACGTGCCAACTGCTGCAGCGGTGTTCCAGGCTTCTAGCGTCATGCTGGACAGGACATTTGGGCTGAGTGGGGCGGTCGCCCTCTCCTATGAAATGCGCCCCAAGACGTAGATCACCCAGGGGGCGATTGCGGTTTCACGCACCCATGCATACGCCTCGCCGCGATCCCCCAAGGGTCTGTATACCTTGATCGGCTTCAGACCCGAACGCTCGTACACCTCGCGGTAACCTTCGTCCGTCCAGAGGATATCTTCCACTGGTCGCCTGTCCTCGACATCGAGCATCACGATCCGAACTTTATCGCCGCATCGAGCGGCCCGGTTCTCAGGAAAGTCTTCAGTGGAGAACGACGTCCACTCGTTCACGTAGATCTCGGGGGACGACACCACACTCACGATTCTCCCGTCCAGGCTCAGTAAACGCCTCAGGCCTTGGAAGAGCGTGGTTTTCTTTTCGATCGTGGGGATGTTGTCGAAGGTGAATGCTGACAAAACCAAGTCATAGGCCTCGGCAGCTAGGCCGGTGAGGTCACCGTCCGAGACCAAACGATAATCCCCTTGTGGGTCGCGGTCGCGGGCTCGTGCGAGCATGGGCTCCGAGATGTCGACGCTTACCACATCAAAACCCAGCGCGCGCAAGAACCGCGTGGAACGACCGGCCCCGCACCCGAAGTCAATGGCCTTCCTGCCGTGGACGTGCTCGCTGATAATCGCGGGCAGGTCCCGGTACGCCAGGTAGTAGGTGCCGGGGAAGTCAAGCTTCGCGTAGGCTTCTGCACGCGCGCTATCATCGTAGACGTTAGAGAACTTGTTAGGTTCCATGTTTTCGGTAGCGACTCAAGAAACGCTGGCCCCTGACCTTTAGCCTACTTCGCTGTGCTCAAGGTGGCGGCGCCACGCGCACAGTAAGCGGGCGTCCATGCTGGTTCTTTTAGCAGCCGCGACGCTTCTCTTCTACCCCGGACCCGTGGTGGCGACGACCTTGCGCCTTGAAGTGTCGAAGGCTATGAGTGCGCCATCGCCCATGTGGGCGAGGTACAGCATCCCGTTGGAACGTCGTGCCGATCCTGGCTGGCGGGTAGCAGCAAAGAGACCCCGGTTTAGTAGGAGTCTCTTTAACTACGGATCTACGCGGACGTGCGTCTAGTTACCGTGGCCCCCGTTGCCGTTGCCTTGGTTGCCTTTGTCCTGCTTGCCGTGACCTTGGTTGCCCTTGCCCTGATGTTGCTTCCAATATTGCTTGCAATGACCTGGCGGCCAGCACGCGGGTCGGTAGCCTTGCGGGAAATACGCGGTCAGATGCGTTGGCGCGCAGCGCGTGCCATAGCCGTTGAACGTACACGGTTGCGACCCATTATTGCTCAAGTATGTGGTGACGTTCCCGCTGTTGGGGTACACGACGCGGCCGTCACCGTAGATGACGCCGCCGTCGCGCGTGTAGCCGACGACCGTATTGGCTTGCGCCACTTTGTGTTGGTAGTTGTTGTAAATGATGATGCCTGCCGCCACGGCGGCCGCGCCAAGAATGAGGTTACGCGTGACCGCGGCGCTATCGGCTCGCGTCTGCGACATCGTCCCGGCGAGCATCGAGAAAACCAAGGCTAATACGAGAAATGCCTTGTACACGCTGCGGGAGCGAACGAATGACAATGCCATGAGATTTCTCCTTGTGCCTTGATTCTACCCAATCCGGCACCGACTCACGCCAGCATTGATGCCTTCCTAGTTCTTCGTTGTGAGTACGACGCGGAAGCGTGCCTTACCGCTCATCATGCGATCGTACGCTTCCGCCGCGCGTTCTAGCGGAAACACCTCGTTCATGGACCGAATGCCCTTCAGCACGCTGAAAGCCATTGTATCCTGCGAGTCTATTGACGATCCGGATGGCCAGCCCGCGATCGCGCGACGTCCTCCGATCAATAAGAGTGGGGGTATTTCAAGCGGATCGGGTGCGGCACCGACGATGATAAGCTTTCCATTGATCCCTAGACCACCCAGCACTGCCGTCATGGCCTTCCCACTGGTGACGGTCGCCAGGATGACTTTCGCACCGCCGAGTTTGCGCAGTTCGGCCGCAACGTCGCGTGCCTGGCTATCGATGTAAAGCTGAGCGCCCAGTTTCTTGGCCAAGGGCTCCTTATCTGGGCCCCGAGCGATAGCGACGGTGTGAAAGCCCATGTTGGCGGCGAACTGTATGCCTAAATGGCCGAGTCCGCCAACGCCGAGAATCGCGACCACATCGCCTGCGCGTGCGCCGCTGTTCCGCAATGAGTTGTACGTGGTGACGCCGGCGCACATGAGCGGCGCCGCCTCTGCGGGGGTAAGCTCGTCAGGAATGAGTGCGAGCGCACCGGCTGGAGCTATGACGTGATCCGCGTAGCCGCCATCGTAAGAAATGCCCGGCACTTGGGCGGCCACTTGGCAGGTGACAAAGTCACCGCGCCGGCAAGAATCACAATGGCCGCAGTGACCGCCGTGCCACCCAACCCCGACGCGTTGGCCTGCGCTCCACCCGATGACGCCCGGGCCTATGGCATCGATGATGCCTGCGATCTCATGTCCGGGAACCCGCGGATACTGAATGCCCGGCCAGTGGCCCTCCTTGGTGAGCGAGTCGCTATGACAGATCCCGCAGGCTTGGACCTTGATTCGCACTTGCCCGACGTTCGGCTGCGGAACATCGCGCTCCACCAATTCAAAAGGTCCACCGGGTTGTGCGACCTGAAGCGCGCGCATCTTGGCCATACGGTCCTCCACTCTGAACTAGGTTCTGCGCCTACGGAAGCCTGCCGGGTGCGTCGTACTTCACGACAGTACCTTTACGGAAGAAAACCGTGTACCTGAAGGGCGCCACCTCATCATAGCGCCACATATCGAGCTTTTGTACCTGCCCGATTGTGCCGTAGACGGAAGGGTACCCGAACATCCACGCGATCATGTCTTTGCTCATTCCGATCTCGACGTGTCGGCTTTCAATGGCATCTATGGTGGCCCGGGACCAGTCCGGGTGCGCACGCGAAATGGGGACTAGGCTAAATGATCGTTCGAAGTCCCACGCGTCTGAAAGAACCCAGTACAGTACGGCGGTGTCGGGGACCGACTGCACAAACCCACCTTGCATCGTCAAAGCCGCAGGAGTCTGAAACCTGATAACGATCGGATCGAGAGCGACAAAACCGGAGGCCCGATCCAAGCCCGACGCTGCCCAGCTACCCGGCGATCCGATCGCAAGCTCGGGCGCGTATCCGCGCGCGCGATATAGCCCGGTGATCGTCAGAGCGTCGCCCGTTCCCGCCGAACCCCCCGAATTGACTCCGCTCACGTACGGGCCGCCATAGGCCCAGACTTGTTGACCCAGATATTTGACCCGCAGCTGTCTCACCGAGTTGTCGTCAACGAGCGGGTAAAGGCCGGGTATGCTTAGCGCATCCGCGTCGCGGGCAAGGTACAGCGGCGCATCGATGCCCTCCACATGGAACTGCATGCTCTCACGGTTGATCTGCTCGAGAGTCACGATTCGCCCGAGCACGCTTCCCGCCTGGATGTGAACACCACTAGTGTCGATAAAGGGAGCCGCTCGCAGACCGCTGCGGAACGCCGGAAGCGCGATGAATTGTTGACCCTGTACGAGTTCCGGTTTCCGATCCGGCGCAGGCGGTACGTAGACTGCAAGTCGGTTATAGCCGTAACGCTGATCCATGATGAGTGCTTGGCCATTCTCTCTAGTCACGAAACCAGCATCGTAGGTTGCTGCGATGCGATACATGCCTGCGACAAGACGAGTTGGATCCAGAATGAATCCGCTCCAGGACCTGGGGAGTGGGGGTTGCGGGTAGGGACCATACGGAGACGTGATGCACGAGTCAAAACGGAATCTCTCACCGCCGGCGACAGCGTGGCCCGCGTTATCTTCCAACGTGAGATGAGCACGGTTCGGATGAAGTTCGATCTGTGCTCCGGGCTCGCCATCAACCCGAATTCCAAATTGCACGCCCTGGGGGCCGGGAAGGACAAGCGCTCTAAACGGATACCTTATGTGCAGCTGATCAATGATCGCCTGTGTCTGCGGCTGCGCTGTGGGTGTCGTTCCCGTATGTAAGCAGGGCGGTGATGGCGCGGGCGCGTTACCTAACACACTGACCGCGGTGACTACGAGGGCCGCAAGACCGATCCAGGCGCGCTCAAGATGATAACGCACAAGTGCTGATCCTCAGAAGTCTCCTCACCACAGCGCGCCCTCGGCGACCAAAATGTACAGAATCGGTCCAAGCCCCCAGATGATGCTGACGACAAACCAGACGGCCTTCTTGAAAGTGGCCATCTCCTTGCGTGCGATCAAGTTGATCCACATCAGGATCATGGCAATCGGGTGCAGGAAGATCGACAGAAGTATTTCGAGCGCGAGCTTCATGGCGTGGTCAGCGCTACCGCTCCGAGGCGAAGGACGTGGTGGTCCACGAGGACGACTTGACCTTCCAGGCGCCGTTGATCCTGACAAGCACAATCGCAAACGTGCCGCTCTCGCTGCCCAGCTTACCGTTTATCGTAAAGGAAAACGTCGCCGGCACCGTTATCCACGCGCGATCGCCCTTGGCGTCCCAGAAGCGGACCGCATCGAACGTGACATGCACGCTCTTGAGACCGCCGGCGCGCAACCAGGCGCGTAGATCCGACGCGTACTGGCGGACCGCGTTCGGGCCGCTCCATTCATAGGGTGCGAACTCGTCGACGATAATAGGGTCAGATGTGTACGCGTTCGTCAACATCTCGACCGCGCCCGTTTCGCCGATCACAGCTGCATAGACGGGCGCCATCATCGCGCTGCTGGGATCTTTGGTTTGGGCCGCGACCGGCCGCAGCGAGGAAAGCGCGATGATCGCGCCGATCGCGAATAGCGACAGCGCACGCGCCATATACTTCATCATATTCCTCCCTCCGTGAAGAGCACGCGCGGGAGTTGGCGGCCTGACCGACCTCGCCCTGTTACGGGATCGTTTTTGGGAACAGCTCAGCTCCGCGGTTCTAGAGAACGCGGAGCTTTGCTATGCAGAGTGGTGTTTAGCGGAGTACCGCTACGTGTTGAACCACTTCCGACACCAGGACGGATCCCTTGCGCATCGATACATTCGTGCGCATGTTGTACGCGTAGAGAGCGCCGCCGACGAGTCCGGCCGCGCCGCCCAAGTTCGAATGGAACAGGGTCTTCCCGATGATGTTTCCGACGATCATGCCGCCGACCGCGGTCAATGCGACGTTGCTCGTGTTGTTATGGCGCTGGGTCGCTTGAGTCTGGAGCAATGTCGAGACGGCGCCTTGCTGTCCATTGGCCAAGTGGATTCGATCGAGGGCGAATTCCAGCGCGGCATTGCGTCCCTGGCCGGCGCGCACGACATTGGTGATGTGTCCGTCCAGCTGCGCGTTCGCGAAGGACGAGCCGCCGCTATTGGGATATGGCGACAGCACCGTTAGGGTGAATTTGTCTCCCTTGTTGGCGCTGCCGGAATCAATGGTTTGATTCATGCTGGCGGTGATCATGTTGCCGGGCCTCAGGACGACGACCTGAGCGGCGGATGCAACCAAAGGCAGTGCGACGCCGACGGCGATCGCGGCGAGTGTGATGGCTCGATAGATAGTCCTCATGGTTCTCCTCAAAGCGGCGATTAGGTTGATTCTTCTTCTCTTCTACCCACCTTCGCCGCGAGGCAATTCTGGGAATCGTCACCGTATGGGACGGCACGAGGCATGAAAGTGTGATACAATGTCACTACACAGCGACTCTAGGCATTTCCGAATCACTGCCCCCGGTACCGCCGCAAAGGCGCATCACTGTCGGGCAGTTTGTTTTTGGTGAACACCCGTGATATCGACTGTTGTCCAACTATCGTTAAGGAGTCTAAATGTTTGCTCGCATTGTCAAGATCAACCTGAAGCCCAACCGCGTCAACGAGTTCAACGAGACGTTCGAGAAGCAAATCCTTCCGCTGCTGCGCAAGGAAAAGGGTTTCCAGGATGACATCACATTCGCCGGTCCGAGCGGAACCGAAATGGTTTCCATCAGCCTGTGGGATCGCAAGGAAAGCGCTGAGACATATAACAGCGTGACCTATCCCGAAGTGCTGAAGTCCTTGTCGACCGTGCTTGAGGGTAGCCCGCAAGTCAAGACGTATGAGGTTGCCAACTCAACCTTCCACAAGATCCCCGTCCACGCGACGGTCTAACAACCCACACAGCGTTCCATCCTACGGAGCGGCCGGACTAACGTCCAGCCGCTCTATTTATTTTGGAGACAACCCTCTCTAGGGTGCGTGCCAGAGGCTGCTGCCGGTAGAGCTGTATATGGTCTCCCCGAACGTGCCGTCCTTGTAGTAGCCGAGGAAGACGCGATCGGTCTTGGTGGTGTCGCGCAAGCGCAGCTGCGGATTGTCGGCACTGCTCGATCCGAGATAGGCGCGCTCGACTCCGGATCGGTCGCTCAGCGACAGGCCGTACGAGCCGTCGGTGAAGCTGCCGACGTACGTCCGCTCGGTTCCCGACGCATCGAACAGCGAGAGCAGCGCGGCGCCCGAAGAGCTGAGGCCGAAACGAGCCCGAGTCTTGCCGTTGTGATCGCGAACGTCGATCATGGAGTCGCCGTTGGGCGTCAAGCCGATCGACATGCGCGACGTGCCGGTAGAATCTTCAAAGGCGATGTAGTCGCCAAAGATGTGAATGCTGTGCCCGCCGGGACCGCGGATGATCATGGGTCCGTTCGAGGTGGTGGCGGCGGCGGTGAATCCCAGCAGCGCGAAAACAGCGAAAGCTGCCAGCACCACGGATCGCAGGCGGGTGTTCGCGGTCTCCAGCCGTTCGATGCGGCCAAGCAGCGCGCCCAGTGTCGGTTCCATATAGCCTCCTTGTTTTGGTCAGTCGAAGTTCTGTTTGACCGTCCACTCGGTCTGGGGATAGACTTTTTCGAGCTCGTGCCAGCCGTGCAGCAAAGCGTTCGCCTCGCCGGTTTTCCGATAGCCCGTTACGGCTGAGAAGTACTGAGCCTCAGGCGCCGCAAATGCCGTTGGAAAACGTTTCAAGACATCGGCGTACAAGCTCTCGGCCTTCTCGAAGCGCTGAAGGCGCAACCATGCAAGCCCGAGGCCTGCGAGCAGCCGCGCAGCGAATTCTGCCGGCGGCAAATAGCCGTTCCAGTGATAGAGTTCGACGCCTGCACCATCGAGGATGCGCAGATCCGGCGTCCAGATATGGCGGAAGCGCTCGACGAAGGCCTTGTTCGCATCAAGCGAGTTGTCCACTTGCACGGGCACGCAGAACTCCGAAACGATGTCTTGCACGAAGGCTTGGGGATACGTCACGGTATCCAGCGCTTTGCAGCCGCCTCACGTGGGCTTGAAAAAATCCAGCAGGACCAGTTTCCCGGCTGTCTTCGCTTGAGCCACGGCGTCGTCAACGGACGCCAACCACCGAATCGCCATTGCTGCCTCCACAGGGGAAGGGGAGACCCAGCCTTCCCCGCGTAGGCTTCACAGACATGTCGGAGATACAGACTTTCTTGGGCCTGATCGCGGCGATCGCCGCGCTCGCTTGGCTCGCACAGCGGATCAAGGTGGAATATCCGATCCTGCTGGTGATGGGCGGCCTGATCCTGGGATTCATCCCGGGGTTGCCGCAAGTGGCTTTGCGCCCCGACGTCGTCTTCTTGCTCTTCCTGCCGCCGCTGCTCTACTACGAGGCTTACAACTCTTCGCTGCGCGATTTCCGCGCGAACCTTCGGCCCATCACCTTGTACGCGGTCTTTTTGGTCGTCGTCACGATCGCCGCGGTTGCGTGGACCGCGCACGCGCTCATCCCAGGCATGTCGTGGGGCGCCGCTGTGGTTCTCGGCGCGATCGTCGGACCCACCGATGAGACCGCCGCGATTGCCATCGCCTCTCGCCTTCACGTGCCGCGCAAGCTGATAACGCTGATCAAGGCCGAGAGCCTATTCAACGACGCCACGTCGCTGGTGATCTACGCGGTAGCGCTCACCGCCGTGGTCACCGGCATGTTCTCGCTCGCCATGGGCATCTGGCAGCTCTTCCTCGACGCCATTGGCGGCGTGGTGGTCGGACTCGCCGTCGGCTGGTTGCTGACCGTCATCCGGCGACGCGTCGAGGATCCGTTGATCCAGAACACGCTCTCGCTGCTGAGCGGCTACGCTGCGTACCTGCCCGCCGACGCCCTGCATCTCTCGGGCGTTCTTTCGGCGATCACGGCGGGCATCTACCTCGGCCGGCAAGGCTACACGTTCACGACCGCCGAGTCGCGCATCCAAAACGCCGGCATGCGCGAGATCACGCTGTTCTTGATCAACGGCATCTTGTTCATCCTCGTCGGATTGCAGCTGCATCCCATCCTCGCCGGTTTGTCCGGCGCCACAGCACCAGCGACGCTCATCTGGCGGGCGCTGGCCATCAGCTTCGTAGTCATCGTCGTGCGAATCACGTGGATCTTCGCGACCGTATATATTCCCCGTGCTTTCTCACTGAGGAACAACAAATGGAAAGCTTCCATGCCGTGGCAGCATGCTGCGGTCGTGTCGTGGACGGGGTTGCGCGGAGGCATCTCGCTGGCGGCTGCCTTGGCGGTCCCGCTCGTCATCGGATCGGGCGCGCCGTTCCCGCATCGCCCGCTCATCCTCTTCCTGACCTTCGCCGTCATCCTGGCGACGCTCGTCATCCAAGGTCTGACGCTGCCTGCGCTGATCCGCGTGCTCGGGGTGGCGAGCGACGGCAGCGCGGAGCGCGAAGAAACGCTCGCACGTCTCAAAGCGACGCGCGCGGCGTACGATCGTCTGAAGAACCTGGCGAAAGAGCCTTGGGCCGAGAAGGCTGTCGTCGACGACCTGCGCGGGCATCTCAAGGCGACGTATGCGCACCAGAGCGGCCGGCAGCAGCGCAGCTTGACTCCCGAGGACGAGTCACGCGCTTCCGCCGTCGCCAGGATTCGCCGGGAGCTCACTGCCGCCCAAAGCAGAGAAATCGTCCGTCTTCGTGACGAGGGCGCCATCAATGACGCCGTGATGCATAAGATCCAGCGCGAACTCGACCTCGAAGACCTGCGGAACGTCTCCTCCGCGGCTACCGCGACGGATTAGGCGACTGGGGTTTTCGGGCGTCCGGCGGAGCGATAGCGGGTGACGATCTCCCGCGGCAAGGGTTCCAGACCAGCAGCGCGACGCAGGACGTCCACGAAGTAGTTCGCCGCGCCCTCTGCCGAACGCGCGATGGCCGGATCGTATAAACGCCGTACCGGCTCGGACTCGCCATTTGAGTACTCGACGTCCCATAGCTGGTTCGCGCCCCAGGTGGCCACGACAACGGAGTCTTCGTAGCGCGCGCTTTTTCCGTCGGCGCCGCGCTTGGTTCCCAGCACGTCTTTCTGGATCGTATCGAAGAAGCTTTGGATAAACTCGTCGGGTTTCAAGACAGAACTCCTTTACTTTCAGTCTTGTACGCTTCGACACAGGCGAGCCCATTACCGCTACGAATACGGCCGATTGCGGGCCATTTTTCAACGAAACGAGCACGCTCCCTCAGGGGCGTGCTCGTGAGGTCAGTGGTAGCCAGACCTAGAGCTTCGCGTTGATCACCGCGTCCACACCGACGCCGTACACGCGCTTGAATCCGCCGGCGACGACGTTGAGGTTGTTGATGGGCACGATCGCGCGGACTTGCCACACGTTGTTGTTCCATCCGCCCGCGAACTCGCCCACCGCCTGCGTCTGCGCGATCGCATAGGCGGGGCCGGTGACTTGCGCCGCACCGATGTACGTCGAGGATCCGACGGTGAGGATCGGCACGACTTTGGTCTTGTCATGATTGGCGACTCCGTTGGACAGCATCAGGCTGTTGATGAAGCCGTTCAACGGTGTGGCGATCGCTTTGACCGCCAGCACGCCGGCCCCGCCGACCAGCACCTTGTTCAGGATCGAATCTGCTCGGACCGCCGCGAGCGACGAACCTGCAAGGAGCGCCACGAGCGCCGCCGCGGTCCACGTTTTCTTGAGATTCACGATGTTTCGATAGTCCTTTCCACCGCGCCGCGCACCCGTGCGGGCGAACGCTGCGGCTTCTTACAGTACTAAAACGTCGCCCGCGTGGGCAATGTCTCGCTTGCCCTCTTACCCGCGAACCAACTCTTGCATGCACCGACGTGCGGGACATCGAGGCTTTCGTCGGCGTGCTTGAGAACGAGCGACGCCGTGTACGCGAACCTTCGGGAGTTCGTAGACGAACTGCGCCGCGACGGCGACCTCCTGGAAATCAAGGCGCCGGTCGATCCCCGGCTTGAGATCACCGAAATCGCCGACCGCTGCGTCAAGGACTCAGGCGGTTCACCGGCGCTGCTGTTCAGCAACGTCAAGGGCTCGCAATACCCGCTTCTGATCAACGCGCTTGCTTCGGCTCGGCGCATGGCGAAAGCGCTGGGAGTCGAGCGCTTGGATGATCTGGGCGCGAAGATCTCCGGCTTGATCGATCTCATCAAACCCGGCGCGCAGGGTGGTGGGCTTGCCAAACTTTTTTCGGCGCGCGATTTGCTCGGCATTTTCCCAAAGACGGTGCGCTCGGGCGCGTGCCAGGAAGTCGTCACCGAAGGCGGTGCGGTGAATCTCAACGAGCTGCCGGTGTTGACGTGCTGGCCCGAAGACGGCGGCCCGTACATCACGCTGCCGCTCGTATTCACCAAAGATCCGGGTTCGAGCGTGCAAAACACCGGCGTGTATCGCATGCAGGTCTTCGATGCGCGCACGACCGGCATGCATTGGCAGCGCCACAAGCACGGGCGCGAGCATCAAGATGCCGAAGGCCCGGGCCGGCGGATGCCGGTTGCAGTCGCGATCGGCGGAGACCCGGTGCTGACGTACTGCGCGACGGCGCCCGTGCCGTCGGGCGTCGACGAAATGCTGCTCGCCGGGTTCTTGCGCGGCCATGCGGTTCCCATGGTTGCGTGCAAGACGGTCGATCTCAAAGTGCCCGCCGACGCTGACTTCGTGCTCGAGGGTTACGTCGACAACGACGAGCTGCGGCGCGAGGGCCCGTTCGGCGATCACACCGGCGTCTATTCGCTCGCTGACGATTTCCCGGTGTTTCACGTTACCTGCATGACGCGCCGGCGCACGCCGATCTACTGGACGACCATCGTCGGGCGGCCCCCGATGGAAGATGGCTGGCTCGGGAAGGCGACCGAACGGCTCTTCTTGCCGGTCTTGCAGCAGATGCTGCCGGAGGTCGTCGACTACAACTTGCCCGTCGAGGGCGGCTTCCAGAATTTGGTGATCGTGTCGATCAAGAAACGCTATCCTGGGCAGGCCAAAAAAGTGATGTACGCGCTATGGGGTCTCGGACACATGATGATGCTCACGCGCAACATCATCGTTGTGGACGCCGACGTCGACGTGCAGAACCTTCGCACGGTGAGTTGGGTGACGCTGAACAACGTCGATGCCGGTCGCGATCTCGTCTTCGCCCCCGGTCCGGTGGACGTGCTCGACCACGCCGCGCCCCTGCCCGCCCTCGGCACGAAACTCGGCATCGACGCCACGCGCAAAGGCGCGGACGAAGGCTACATGCGCGAGTGGCCGCCCGACATCTTGATGTCGGATGATATCAAGGCGCTGGTCACGCGACGTTGGAAGGAATATGGCTTCGGCGACGGCGCCGGCACTCGATGAGTCGCATCAAGCAGTTTCTCGATGACATCAAGATCGAGCACACGTTGTTCGCGCTGCCGTTCGCCTATGTCGGCGCGCTGCTCGCGCAAGGGGGCATCCCGCCTGCCCGGGCGCTGATCTGGATCACGCTGGCGGTGATCGGCGCGCGTACCGCCGCGATGGCCGCGAACCGGCTGCTCGACGCGCGCCTCGATGCGCGCAACCCGCGGACCGCGGGAAGGGCGCTGCCTAGCGGCAAGCTTTCGCCTGCGGTGATGGTGTGGGCGGCGTTCGTCGGTCTTGTGCTGCTCACGCTGTCGGCGTACGAACTCAATCCGCTGTGCTTCGCGCTCGTGCCGATCGGCGCGCTGGCCGTTCTGATCTATCCGCTGGTCAAGCGCTTCACCTGGGGCGTGCACTTCCTGCTCGGCGCCGTGGACGCGTTGGCTCCGCTCGGCGCTTGGCTGGCCATCACCGGGCGCTTCGAACCCGGCGCCCTGCTGTTGTTCGCAGCCGTGACGCTATGGGTCGCCGGCTTCGACATCCTCTATGCGCTCATGGACTACGATTTCGACGTGCGCGAGCACGTCAGGTCGATTCCCGCGCGCTTCGGCGTGCGCAGCGGTCGGGCGCTGCCGTTGCTGCTCCACGCGCTCGTCGTCGCGACGCTGGTCTGGGTCGGCTGGGCGGTGCACGCTCGCCCGCTGTATTGGGGCGGGGTGTTCGCCGGAATCGTGCTGCTCGGTTACGAAGTATTGCTCGTTGGCCGGCAGCGCGACGTGTTCGTGCTGAACTCGGCGGTCTTCAACGCCAACATGGCTTTTTCGGTGGTGTTCTTCGCGACGACGGCGGCGTCCGTCGTCGTATGATTGACGGGAGAATGAAAATCTTGAATCGCGTTCGCTTGCTCAGTGCCGCTCTGGCCGCCGCTCTGGTGGCCGCATCCTCCAATGCCGCGGCGCTGGCGGACTTCCCGCCGTACGCGCACATCGTCGGCATCGCCTTGGTCGCACCTCTGTCCGGTGACAGCCGCGAGTACGGCCTTCAACTCTCAAACGGCCTGCAATTGGCGGTCGACGAGGCCAACGAGCGGCGCAACCTCACCGATTTCGGCTGGGTGCTTCACACCTTCGACGATCAAAACGATCCGGGCGTCGCGCAGCAGCAAGCGGAGTTCTCGTTGGTAGACGAGGGCACGTCGGTGGTCGTCGGGCATGTCGGCGCCGAAGAGACGCTTTTGGCGCTGCCGACATACGCCCAAAAAGGGGCGCCGCTCATCATTCCGACGTCGCCTCTCGGCCAGCTCACGCAGCGCGGTTACACCGATATCTTCCGGTTGTGTCCCCCCGACTCAGCCGAGGGTCAGCAGGATGCCCGCTATGCAGAGCGCACGCTGAAAGCCAAAAAAGCGGCGGTGATCTATCAGGAAAACGACATCGGTGCGAATACCGCGCAGGGTTTCCTCAATTTCGCGAACGCCGGAAAGAATCTGGCGGCGAAGGACTTCGGCGTCGATCCTGACGTGAAGAGTCCCGCCGCGCTGGTCGCATCCATCAAGACCTTCGCGCCCGACTTGCTGTACGCATCGGGCGACGGGCGCTTTCTCTCCAAAACGATTCTCGCGTTGCGCGCGGCCGGCGTCGACGCGCCGCTCTTCGGCACGCAAGGTTTTTGGAGCGATCCTGCGATGAAGGCGCTCGGCACCGGCGCCCAGGGCACGCTGGTGAGTTCGTGCGTGCCGCCGATCGAGCTCATGCCGACCGCGCAGCTGTTCATACGCCACTACCAGGCGCGTTTCGGACGGCCGACCTCCTTTGCGCTCTTCGGCTACGTCGCGGGGCAAGTGGCCATCGCCGCGGCGCAGCAGGTCCGCACCGCGGACCGGCGTCTGATCGCGCGCCAGCTGTCCATCGGTTCGTTCCAGACAATCTTGGGCACGATGACCTTCCAGCGCAACGGCGACCCCGCCCAACCGATCCTGTATCTCTATCGCTACGGCCAAGACGGCGCGTTCAAGTACGTCGACGCGACGTTCCCGAATCCGCTTATCGCCCGGTAGTCCGGCAAGTGTGCGCTGCGTCACTGCTCGACCAAATCGGCAGTTGGCTTTAATCTGCGCGCCTGGCGCGCCGATGGAGTAAGAGTAGTCCAAAGCACATTTTCGGAGGGAGTTAGACGTGGCCGTAGAGGTTAGGCCTGCGCCGCCATCGGCGCTTGAAGAGTTGATCCGGTCGGTGGCAGACACGCCTGATCGGCCCAAGCCGTGGGTCGACGTCGCGACCTACCCATGGAACGAAGAAGAGTTCTCATCGCGCTACGTGCGCCGCGCGAACTACCAATCGCTCTACGGCATGAAAGATACCGGCGACGAGGTTGAGGACATCATCACGCTGCTCAACCCGCAGCCCAAAGCGCGCCTCCTCGATTTGTGCTCCGGCAATGGACGCCACGCGATCGCGATGGCGCTGCGTGGTTACCGCGTGACGGGCATCGATATCGGTCCCGGCGCCGTCTCGCTCGCGCGCGACACGGCTCGCAATCTCGGTCTAAGCGTGGACTTCCGGCAGCTCGACGTGCTGCACATCTCGTTTGAAGACTTGTACGACGGCGCGTACCTCACATGCGGCGGCTTTTCCGACTTCAGCCCGGCCGAGGGCCAGGCGTTGCTCCAGGCGGTCGAGCGCGCGCTGTCGCCGGGCGGTCGGATCGTGGTTGAATTCGCCGACGCCGACGCGGGAAGAGCGCCAGACCTTCGAACATGGCAGTTCGTGCAAGCGGAAACGTCGCTTTATATGGACGGTTCGCATCTGCAGCTCGACGAGCGCAACTTCGATCCGGAGCCTGCGACCGAGGTCGAACGCTGCTACGTCGTGCCTTCCGATGGACGCGTGCGTGAATTCACACGCTGCCGTCAACTCTACACCGAGGCGTCGATGCGATCCGCGTTGGAGTCGGCGCGTTTCGACATGCTCTCGTTCTCACCCGGCAGCGCCCCGGGCCTGAAGAAAGCCGCCGCCAAAAAGCGCTGACAATTCTATCCTCCCTCTCCTGATGTAGTGCCGGGGCTTTAGCCCCGGTTCTTTTTTTCATAAAATCGGCATAGCGCTTGCGCCATCGCCTTCATCGTCGACTTGTCGGGCACGACATCAACTCTGATCCCCAGCTCTTTCGCTTGGCCGGCCGTTATCGGACCGATGCAGGCGATGACCTTGTCTCGCAGCAGCACGGGAGCGCCCGAGCCGAGACCTCTGACCAAGGATCGCACCGCGCTGGCAGATGCTAACACGATGGCACCGGCCGCAGCCACGCGCGCGGGCAAATCCGGCGGCGGTGTCTCGAGCGTGGAGTAGCCGGCAACCGCGGTCACGAGGAAGCCTGCTTCTTTCAAGCGAGATGCGAGAACCGGCCTCGCGTCCTGTGCCTGCACGATCAAGATGGCAGCGCCGGGCTTCGCCGCTTTCCTCAACGCCTCCGCAAGCTCTTCGCTCACGAAGCGCTCGGGCACGACATCGGGCCGCCGCTTGAACGTCTCTTGCAGCGCGTCGCTGGTCGCCGCACCAACCACCGCGGTGCGCACCTTCGCGGGGAACGCCCGGCGGCACCGTGCAAACGCCTCGACCCCGCTTGCGCTGGTGAAGACGATCCAGTCGAAGCTGTCGGCGTCTCGCACTGCTTCCTGCAGGCCTGAGTCCTTCGGGGGAGGACCGATCGCGATGACGGGCGCGACGTCTACCCTCGCACCCAACGCCTCGAACAGCGCTGCAGCGCTGAGATGCTCGCCCGCACGCGTCACCAGAACGGTGACGCCGTCGAGCGGGAGGTCCATGTGGGTTTTAGTCTAGCCGCGCCGGCGCGGACGGGGCGGACGCAGAGCTTCTGCAAGCTGCTCTTCGAGCCTGGCTCCAAGCGTTTCTAGGTCGAGCAGCCGTTCCGTCGTATCCGAGCGGAGCGCACCGCTCTCGGCCGCGCTCTCGCGCAAGCGCGTGACCGGCGCGTGCAGCAGTTTGTTGAGGATAGACACGCTCGCGCCCGCGATGAGTTCGCGCTGGTGGCTGTCGAGTTCCGGCAGACGCGCAAAAAGCTTGTCGATCTCGGCAAGCCGGATCGCTTCTGCCTTGCGCCGCAATGAAGCGATGAGCGGCACGGCCACGCGCGACTGATACCAGCGCATGTACTCACGGACGACACCGGCGATGATCGCTTCCACGGCCGGTATCTCGGCTCGCCGCGTGTCGAGGGTCGCGTCGATGACTTGCTGCAAGTCGTTCAGTTCGTAGATGGTCACGCGCTCAAGCATCGCTGCGCTCGGTTGCACGTCTCGCGGCACGGCGATGTCCACGATCAGCAGGGGCTTGGAGCGGGCGGCACACGCGGTCTGCAGCATCGATTCGGTGATGAGGAACGCGCCGCCGCCGGTGGCGCTGATGACGAGATCGGCGCTGCGCAGCAACTGCGGTAGTTCACCGATGCCGTGCGCGCTTCCATCGATCGATGCGGCCAAGCTTTGCGCGCGTGCCGGTGTCCGGTTCACGATCGCAAGCGTAGCGGCGCCACGTGCGGCGATGTGCTTTGCGACGATCGTGCCCATCTTGCCGGCGCCCACCACGACGACCTCGGCAGCAGCTAAGCCGCAGTGACGCGAAGCGAGCTCGACCGCCGCCGCTCCCAACGAGACGGCGTCCCGGCCGATGCCCGTTTCCGTGCGCGCGCGCTTGCCGCATTCGAGCGCGATGCGGAACAGCCGGTTGAGGTGCGGGCCGGTCGAATGCGCGCGCCCTGCGAGCGTCAGCGCCTCTTTCACTTGCCCGACGATCTGCGCTTCGCCGAGAAGCATCGAATCGAGGCCGCTTGCAACGCGGCAGAGTTGCTCGACCGCCTGGGCGCCGAGCAGAGTGTACAGATACTTGTCGAAGTCGTCGACCCGCATGCTGCGATAGGTGGTCAGAAAATCCTTGAGTCGATCGACGCCGATCTCGTAGTCGTCGACGTCGGCGTAGATCTCCAGGCGATTGCAGGTGGCGACGATGGCCGCTTCGCGCACCCCGGTGTAGTCGCGGAGCGCGCCCAGCGCTTCGGTGATGCGCTCGGTGGGGAACGTATGGCGGTTGCGCACCTCTGGGGGCGCGGTCTTGTGGCTCAGGCCAAGGACGACGATCGGCACGCTGGTGCTCTTGTCTTGGGCGTTCCGCGTTCCCTACCGGATGGCGCGACTTTGGTCGCTTACGACAAGTGGTGGGTCAGAATGGACAGCTCGGAAGCGAGGTCGATCGAACGCACGGATACCCGAGAGTTCACTTTCAGGGTCGTGGGGGCGAAGTTCAAGAGCGCGCTCACGCCGCATCGGACGATGCGCTCTGCGACGGCCTGTGCGGCGCCGGCCGGGACGGTGATGAGTCCGATGCTGCAGTTGAGCACCGGCAGCACTTTTTCGAGATCGTTCACGTGGCTGATGCGCACGCCATGCCAGCGCGTGCCCACGAGTTCCTTGTCGATGTCGAAGATCGCCGCGATGTGAAATTTCTCTTCGCGGTATTCCAAGAACGTGGCGAGCGCGTGGCCGAGGTAGCCGAAGCCGACGATGGCGATGCGCCAATCGCGGTCAAGCCCGAGCACGCGCGCGAGCTTCTTCACCAGCATCACGACGTTGTAGCCGCGGCCGCGGCGGCCAAGCGTGCCCAGATAGGAGAGGTCTTTGCGGATCTGGGTCGACGACACGCCGCGTCCGACGCGCTCGGCGAGTTCCTGCGACGTCAGCACGGTGGTGCCCTCACGCAACGCGTCTTCGAGACCGCGATGGTACAGGAACAATCGCGGCGGGTTGATGTCGCGTTTTGCGCTATGCGGTGACGACATCAAAGGACTCGCGGGCGGCGTTGATGGTGCGCTCGATCTCAGCCTTGCTGTGCGCGAGCGAGACAAAGCCTGCCTCGAACTGCGAGGGCGGCAGATAGATGCCGCGCTCGAGCATCGCATGGAAGAATCGACCGAATGCTTTGGTGTCGCAGCGTTTGGCGGATGCGAGATCAGTCACCGCATCTTTGGTGAAGAACAGCGTCCACATCGAGCCTGCGCGAGCGACGTGCGCCGGTGCGCCGACGTGCGACAACACTTCATTCAGGCCGGTTTCAAGGGTCTTGCCAGCGGCTTCGAGGCGTTCGTACGCGTCGGACTCCTTGAGGGCGCGCAGCTGCGCGATGCCCGCCGCCATGGCGAGCGGGTTGCCGGAAAGCGTGCCCGCCTGGTACACGTCGCCCTCCGGGGCGAGATGACGCATGATGTCAGCGCGGCCGCCGAACGCCCCGACCGGCAGCCCTCCGCCTATGATCTTGCCGAGGCACGTCACATCGGGTCTTATATCATGGAGAGCTTGCGCGCCGCCATACGCGACGCGGAAACCCGTCATGACTTCATCCATGATGAACAGCGCGCCGTGCTCCTTGGTCAATCGGCGAACCGCTTCCAGGTAGCCCGCTTTGGGCCGCGCCACGCCCATGTTGCCGACGATCGGTTCGAGGATGACGGCGGCGATCGGGCTTGATCGCTGCGCGAAAAGTTTTTCGAGCGCGGCGACGTCGTTGTACGGCACCACGATCGTGTCCGCCGCTTGTGCCGCGGACACGCCGGGAGAATCGGGCACGCCCAGCGTGAGCGCGCCGGAGCCCGCCGCCACCAGCAACCCGTCGGCATGACCATGATAGCAGCCGGCGCACTTGACGATCTTGTCGCGCCTGGTGAAGGCGCGTGCTAAGCGCAGCGCGCTCATGCACGCCTCGGTTCCCGAGTTGACGAAGCGCACAAGCTCGATCGACGGCATCGCTTCAACGATCAATTCAGCGAGTTCCACTTCGAGCGCGGTAGAGGCGCCGAAGGAGGTCCCCATGCGCGCCGCGCGTTCGATCGCCGCGATGACGGGCGGGTACGCGTGTCCGAAGATCAGGGGTCCCCACGAGCCCACGTAGTCGACGTACTCGTGGCCATCGACGTCGAATATGAGCGGGCCCTCGCCGCGCGCGATGAAGAGCGGCGTGCCGCCGACGGCCTTGAAGGCGCGCACCGGCGAATCCACCCCGCCCGGGATGACCCGCTTCGCTTCTTCGTACAGATCCTGAGAGCGCTTGATATTCACCGCGATATCTTCACCGCTCGCTCGTAATCTTCGGGCGTATTGATGTTCGCGAGCATGCGCTCGTCCTCAGAAGTGACGTGGTATGCGGCGACCTTGAGGCCGTCCAGCGCGGCGGTCACCTTTCGGCGACCGGCTGCCAGCGCGCGTTGGGCGCCGCCGATCCAAGGCGCGGTCGCGTATAAAGCGGCGAGCGGCTCGACTTTGCCGTCCGGCCACGTCGGCAGCACGGCATCCGGAGCGTTGCCCGCGGCTTCGCGATCCTGAAACGTCTTCAAGAGCTTCGCGATGAATCCGCTGTCGATGTCGGGCAGATCGCCGGCGACGGCCACGAAGAGCGGCGTCCGCACCTTTCTCGCGCATGAAAGAACAGCTCCCAGCGGTCCGCCGTCGGAGATCTCGTCGGTGACGATCTCACACGAGATCAAGTCGGCCAGGCGCGGGTCGAGCCGGTCGCGCACGCTGAGGATGCACGGGGTGCCGTCTGCCGTGAGCCGCCGGTAGATTCCAATGAGCAGCGGCTCGCCGTTGAGCGGGAGCGCGAGCTTGCCCGGCAATCGCGTCGCCGCGCCGCCTGCGAGCAAGACGATGGTGACTTCCGCCATGCGCCTTGATTAGTGAGTCTAGCGCTTCAGCCGTGCAGCGACGGAGCGGGCGAAGTACGTCACGATGATATCCGCGCCGGCGCGTTTGCAGCTCACCAGCACTTCGTCAATCGCGCGCTGTTCGTCGATCCAACCGCGCGCCGCCGCTGCCTTGATCATCGAATACTCGCCGCTCACGTTGTAGACGGCGACCGGAACGTTGACCGCCTCGCGCACGCGATGCACGACATCGAGGTAGCTCAGCGCAGGCTTGACCATCACCGCATCCGCGCCTTCCTGCACGTCCAGCAGCGCTTCGCGCACGGCCTCGCGCGCATTCGGCGGATCCATTTGATGCGTGCGGCGATCGCCGAACTTCGGCGTCGAGGCCGCGGCTTCGCGGAACGGGCCATAGAAGGCCGATGCGTACTTCACCGCATACGAGAGAATGGCGACGTCTATGTGGCGCTTGCTGTCCAGCGCGTGGCGGATCGCCTTGACCCGACCGTCCATCATGTCGGAAGGCGCGACGATGTCGACGCCGGCTTCTGCGTACGAAAGCGCGCCTTGCGCGAGCAATTCGAGCGTGGCGTCGTTGTCGATCGCGCCGCGCTCGTCGATGAGTCCGCAGTGGCCGTGCGAGGTGTATTCACACGCGCACAGATCGGCGAGGACAAGCAGTTCGGGCGCGGCGTTTTTGATCGCCGCGATCGCGCGCTGCACCGCTCCGCCGGGATCGGCAAGACCTGAGGCGACATCGTCCTTGTGGTCTGGGATGCCGAAGAGCAGCACCGCCGGAATCCCAAGCGCTGCCGCAGCTTTCGCGTCTTCAAGCAACGTGTCGACGGACTGCCAGAAGACGCCGGGCATCGACGGGATCTCGCGTTTGACGCCCGTGCCCTCGACGACGAACAGCGGCTCGATGAGATCGTTCACGCGCACGGCGTGCTCGGCGACCATGCCGCGCAAACCGCTCGTGCGGCGCAAGCGGCGCGGCCGCTCCGTCGGTGTAGGAAGGCCGGCGATAGTTTCGCGCCTTCGTTCGATCATGCGCATCGTGGTGAGCGGTTCGCGAAGACCGGACTGAAGTCCGGCATAGCACGTGCCGCTAGGTGCGGAACTTGGCGATGATCTCACGCGCCCCGGCGGCGAGCATTTCGTCCGCCAACGCTTCCACGCGGGATCGCGCCGCCTTATCCGAACCGCGTATGCTCCGGCGCTGCGCTTGCGTGCCATCGACCTCGGCGACAAAAGCGTGGAACGTCCAGCCCTCCTCCCCCACCTGGGCGTGCCCTCCGATCGGCACGAGACAGCCTCCGCCCATGCGCTTGAGGAAAGCCCGCTCCAGGTCTACTTCGAACGCGCTTGCGGGATCGTCCAAGGGCGCGAGCATTTCGCGAAGCGCGCTGTCCGCCTCTCGATGCTGCACGTACAGCGCGCCTTGACCGACCGCCGGAACCATTTCGTCGATCGCAACGGGCAGCGCGCCGGCTTCCGCAGGCAGGCCGATGCGTTCTATGCCCGCCATCGCAAGGACCGCCGCGTCGCATGCTCCGGCGAGCATTTTCTTGATGCGCGTGTCCACGTTGCCGCGGAGATCGCGGACCCGCAGATCCGGGCGGATAACAAGCAGTTGCGCCTTGCGACGCAGCGAGCTGGTTCCGATGACGGCGCCTTGCGGCAGATCGCGGATCGTCTTGAACGCCCCGCGCGGCGAAACCAACGCGTCGCGCGCATCGGCTCGAGGCGGAACCACGCCTGCGCGCACGCCGGGAGGCAATTCTGTTGGAAGATCCTTCATGGAGTGCACGGCGATGTCGGCGCGGTTGTCCAGCAGCGCGTTTTGCAACTCCTTGACGAAGACGCCGTCACCGCCGATTACGGCAAGGCTGCCATCCTTGTCGCGGTCGCCGCGGGTCGTGATCTCCACGATCTCGCACGCGATCCCGCGCTTCGCGAGGCGCTCGACGATCGAGCGGGTTTGGATGAGCGCGAGCGCGCTGGTTCTCGTGGCGACGCGCAGCGTGCGGACAAGCGACATGCGAGCGCGCTTCCAGGCGGCGCGAAACACGTCCTTGGCGGCGCAGCAGGAGCCAATGCGCTTCCTCAACCATTGGCTCCACATGAACGAGGTTTCCGAGCTTCGCTCGGAGCGCTACATGTGGTTGTGGCTGCGCGGCGGGGTCTTCGTCTTGCTGGCGGCGCTTTATTTCGTGCGCCTGGGCTCGGGCAGTCTGTGGGATAACAGCGAACCCACCTACGGCGAGATCGTCAAGGAGATGTTCCGTACCGGCGACTGGATCACGATGCACTTCAACTTCGCGCCGTGGTACATCCACCCGCCGCTGTGGTTTTGGATCGCCGGCGGCGCGGTCAAAGCTTTCGGACTCAACGAACTCAGCCTACGCCTGCCCAGCGCGATTTTCGGATTGCTCGGCGCCGGCGCGACGTACCTCGCCGCGCGACGGCTTTACGGCGAGATCGCCGGACTCATCGCCGCGCTCGCGCTCGGCACGAGCCTCGAGTACATCGTGCTCTGCCGGCTTGCGATCCTCGATACCACGCTTGTCTTCTTCATGACGGTCACGTTCTTTTGGGGTTATTTCGCGCTGCGCGACGGCGATCGGCGCGCGTTTTGGATCGCGGTGGTGGCCGCGGCGCTTGGCACGCTGACCAAAGGCCCGGTCGCGCTCGTGTTGCCGCTGCTGTCCTTGCTGGTCTACTTGTGGTGGGCAAAGGCGTGGCAGCAAGTGCAGCGCCTGCCATGGGCGATCGGTTTTCTCGCCTACGTGTTGATCGCCGGCTCGTGGTTCGCGGCCGAAACCGGTTTGCACGGTCAGATCTTCATCATCGATTATTTCGGCGCTTCCACCTTTGGGCGCTATCTCCAGCCGTTCGAGAATCAGCCCGGACCGGTGTACTATTACATACCGCTGCTCGCCGTCGGCTTCTTCCCGTATGTCGCCTTTTTGCCCAAGGCCATCAAGGAGGCCGTCCTGCGGCGCAGCAACGACGATATCTTCTTGCTCGCTTCGGCAATCGTGCCGTTGGTGTTCTTCTCCGCCGCACAGACCAAACTGCCCAACTACATCGTGGTGATCTTTCCCATGCTGGCCGTGCTCGTCGGAGGACTGGTCTGCGAAGCCATCGCCGCCAATCAGCTGAAACCGCTGCGCGGCGCACTGTTCATGCTGCCGGTATCGCTCGTGCTGCTGACGATCGGCGTGGTCTTATATCTGAACATCCAGGTATCGCAGGATCTGTCGGCGCTGACGCCGGCGCTCGCCCTCTTGGGCTGGATCGTGGTGCCGACAGCCGCCTTGACGCTCGTCGCCACGCTTGTGACCAAGCGGGTGTGGCTGGCGCCGCTAGGCTTTGCGGCGATGATGGTCGGCCTCATCGGCGCGCTCGTGATCGCCATTTTGCCCGGCGTCGAAGCGCAGAAGCCGATGAAAGCGATGGCCGCGCACATCCAATCCCTCGTTCGACCCGGCGACAAGATCGGCATCGCCAGCGTGCGCGGCGGCTTTTCCCTCCTGTTCTATACCGACAACCACGGGATCACGTTTTTCGGCAAGGTCACGGGCGCACTGAGCCCGTGGAGCTTCTTCGGCCAGAAGGCGCGCGTGTTCGCGCCGATCACGGCAGCCGAATACTACAGCATGCAGCTCATGCGCGTCAAGAGCGTTTATGTGTGGCTGCGCACGCCGAGCATGTGGCTCGCGTCCAATCGGCCGCCCCCATGATGGCTCCGAGCTTCGCTCGGAACGCTACACTAATTCCGGGGGTAGTCCCTAACCTGCGGCCACGCTCTTATTAGCGTGGCTATGGCCAAAACCGCGAGAACCAGATAAATCTTGTCCCCGAGGGCAAACACAACCCATAGAGAAAACACAGCAAAAAGTACGGCGACAATCATCAGGGACACCCAGAACCAGTACATAGCCTCCTAGCAATACTCTATTTGTAGGAGTGGAGGCCGCTGATCCAGATGTTGACGGCGAAGTAGCTGAAGAGAATCGTCGCGAAGCCGATGATCGAGACCCACGCCGACACCGTGCCGCGTAATGAAGGCTTGGTGTGCATGTGCACGTACGCGGCGTACACGATCCATGAGATCAGCGCTGCTGTCTCCTTTGAGTCCCACTGCCAATAGCTGCCCCACGCGACGTGCGCCCACAGCGCGCCCAAGATGATGCCCGCGGTGAGGAGGATCTCGCCGATGGCGTTGGCGCGATACGCCAAAACGTCCAGGCGCGGCGAGGCCGGCAAATTTTCCAGCCACGCCAAGTAGATGGGCCGCGCCTGCGCCGCGACCGCCGCGCCAACGGATTGACCGGCGCCGGGCGGGCGATTCTCGTCGGCTTTCTTCATTAGAAAGAGGATGCTGACGGCGCAGCCGATCAGAAACGCCGCATATGCGCCCAACACGACCGGCACGTGGATGTAGATCCAGGTGCTTTGCAACGACGGAACGAGCGGTTCGAGGCCTTTGTTCCAACTTTTCGCGTAGGCGAGCAGCGCGTCGCTGAACGCGAACACCAGCGGACCCGCGAACCAGCTCTTGTAGCGCGCGCCGATGAATAGGAACAGCACCGCCACCCACAGCGAGACGACCGACAGCGAACCGTACAAATCGTTCCAGGGGACGTGCTGGCTGTAATACCAGCGCAGGCCGAGGCTTGCGACTTGCGCCGCGATGCCGAGCACTGCGAACGTGATGCCGACGCCCAGCACCATCCAGTTGCGGACGAACCAGTAGATAAGGAATCCGGCAGCGGCGAATAGGTAGAGGATGACCGCCGCCTCATACCAAGCCATGTACGCCGCAACATGCGCGTTGGCCACGGCCGCCACGTTGGTGTTGTATTGCGTGTAAGGAGTCGTGTCAGGCATAGGCGCTCACCGTTTCCTGGATCGGCGGCGGATCCGGAGCCCGAAGGCGCTTCTCCAGACCCTTCACCAGGCTTTCGAATTCGTCTTCGTACATCGCGTTGCCCTTGGTGGTCGTCGCTGCGATGTCGACCAGCGCACCCCCGCCGGCCTGCGCCTTCACCCGCGCATACAACTTCACCGGCAGGAAGAAAAGCGCCATGACGAAGCCGCCGGAGAGGATGAGGGCGCCGAGTCCGACGTACAGCTCGCCCGGGTCGTAGCGGTAGGTGATGCCCGACCACGCGATCGGCGGCAACGCGCGCACCGTGTAGCCGTCGCCGGCGTTCAGGCTTGCGCCGATCGGCAAGAAGATCGGTTTGGCGGTCGTCGGGATGCCATCATGGAACACCCACAACGCATACGTGTCGCGGATGGGCAGCGGAACGCCCATCGGCGACTGCGATGGATCGGATGGTCCCAGCATCGTGCCGTACTCGATAGCGCGGCTGGTCCCCGGCAACAGGATCGCGTCTTGGGGCATGAGCCGCCCCTGCGCAGCGGGGGAGTCGATCGGCTTGCCGTCGCGCGTGATCTGCAGGTGACCGCCGTAGCCGTATGAGGCTTGATAGAAGTACACGTTTTCCGGCGTGACGTAGGGCTGATTGACGATGATGTTGGCGGCGGCCGGCGCGCCTAATCCGCCGGCCGAGCCCACCCTGACGTCGGATTGGAAAAGCGATGCCTGATACATGGTGCCGTTGGGCGTTTGCACGGGCGTGAAGTGCGCGATGAACTTGTCGAGCGTGAGGTTGAGCCGCGCCTGAGGGACCGCGACCGTTTGGCCGCTGAAGACCTGAAGCTCGCCGCGATAGCCTTTCAGCCAGCCCAAGAAGAGTCCAAACGCGATGACCGTGAACCCGAGATGCGCCACGAGCACGCCGTAGCGCGCCCATTTCTGTTTGTCGGCGAACACCCAATGCGCGCCGTCGACCTCCTGCGTGCGGATGGCGAAGCCGCGCCGGCGCGCGTAATCGTCGATCTTCGCAGCCGTGGCCGGCACGTCTCGGCTGCATTCGCGGGCCGCGTGCAGGCCGAAGTTCTCGAGCGCGACCGGCCGGTCTTTTGGGAAACGTTTCGGGATGACGCGCCTGAACGTGCACACCGCCATCGAGATCAGCAGCAGCAAGACCAGCGAGAGATACGGCAGCGAATGGAAGATGTTCGTGAGGTGCAGGCGCAGGATCGCGTTGGCCATCGCCGCCGGGTACTCTTCGTAGTAGCGCTCGGGCGGCTGGTTTTGATCCACGATGGTGCCGACCGTGGTCAGCGTGGCCCAGATGAAGAACACGACGATCGGGAACATGACGTTGCTCAGCACGTCGAGCGTTTGATCGTAAGGCGAGCGCGTGGGGCGCGCCGAGGCGGGAGCGGCCATGTCCGCGTTGGCCTTAGGCGCCGTCGCTGGCCGTTCCCTTTTCGGCTGCGATTTTCGGCTGAACCAGCCGGACGACCAGGATGCTGAGCACGTACAAGACGATGAGCGGCAGCGCGAGCAGCAGCATGGTGAGCGGGTTGCCGTCCGGCGCACCGATGCCCGCCGCGATGATGATGATCATCGTAGCGTGACGCCACTTCTCCGCGAGCATGCGCGCGTTTACGAGCCCGACGCTTGCCAGGATCGCCAGCACGATCGGCAGTTGGAACATGACGGCGAAAATACCGAGCAGGATGATCACGAATCCGATCGTCGGATCGAGCTGATACGTGCCCACCAGCCCCGAGCTTTGCGTATACTTGAGGAGCGTTCGCATGACGAACGGTATGATGAAGAACCCGCAAAATGCGATGCCGGCGAGCGACATGAACAGCGACGGCAGCGCGAACCACGCGATGCGCGCGCGCACGCGCCGGTTGAGGGCGGGAGAGACGAAGGCGTAGATCTGATAGAGGATGAGGGGAAACGCGACGACGATGCCGACCAACACCGAGAGTTTGATCTGGACGCGGATCACCTCGGCCGGCGAGAACACGTGCAGCTGGATGCCGGGCAAGAAATACGCCTCCATGAAGTTCATGAGGCGCGGCATGAAACCGAAGGCGAGCACCGAGATCAAACAGACCGCGATGATGGAGATCAGCAGACGATTACGGAGCTCCGCGAGGTGCTCCGTAAACGTCATCTCGATGTCGTCAGACGGTTCTGACGGTGGGTGCTCCTGCAAATTCTATACTGGAGCGGAGGGGGGCGGGTCGCCGGGGGTCGGCGGCGGGGGAATGGCCTGTTGCGGCGGCGGCGGCGCATCGGCCGGTTTAGCAGAGGCCGCTTCGAACTCCCGTTTCGCCTGACCCATCGAGCGTGCGAGTTTGGGGATCCGTTCGGCGCCGAACAGAATCACCGCGATGCCGATGATGATGGCGATGATCGGCGCGTCGATGACCGCGTAAAGTGGCGTCATGTGATTCCTTGAGGCTCCTTTCGTATGAGTCTTATCGGAACGCGGCGCCCGCGCCCTGCCGGTTTCTCATGAAAACTGCTTGAGAGTTCGCGCCAAGGCGGCCAGTTCATCGCGGGCAGGCGTAGGGTGTAGGTCGTCCAGCGCGCGCTCGGCTGCATCGGCGTGCTCCGCCATCGCGGCGTTGGTCGCATCGATGGCTGGCCCGCTGCGCATGCCCTGCATCGCCTCGGCGAGCAGCGGCTTGGCTTCGGCCGAATCGAGGTCCTCAAGTTCGAAAAGCTTCTCGACCGCGCGCCGGAAGGCGTGGTCGCCGAGCTTCAAGGCGTTGATCATCGGCAGCGTCATCTTCTTCTCGCGCACGTCCGAACCCGACGGCTTGCCGAGTTCGGCCTCGCTCGCCACGACGTCGTAGATGTCGTCGCGGATCTGGAAGGCGAGCCCGAAGAGGCGTCCGTATTCGCGCAGCATGCGCACTTCCGGTGCGTTGCGCAGCGCCGGACCTGGGGCTCGCCCGGCCTGGATCAGTCCGTTGATCGCGCCCACTTCGGCGCAGGCCGCGAACAGTTCGGCCGTCTTCTTCCCGATGATCTCGTAATAGCGCGTGGCCGACAATTCGACGTCGCCCGCGGCGCGCAGCTGTTTGACTTCGCCGTTGCAGATGTCGGAGAGCATCGCGGCCAAGATGGTGGGGATCGGCGGCGCGTAGCCCTGCGTGATCTTCTTGAACACCCACGAGAACAGATAGTCGCCCGCGAGCACCGAGAAGCGGTTGCCGAACGCGCGATTTGTGGACTCGCGCCCGCGGCGCAGATCGGCGTTGTCGAGCACGTCGTCGTGGATCAGCGTCGCCACGTGGATGAGTTCCATATAGGAGGCGAGCACGGGATCTTCCGAGGCGGCCGCATTGCACGCGAGGCAGGCCAGCATCGTGATGCGCGGGCGCAGCCGTTTGCCGCCGGCATCGAGCATCGACCACACCGCACCGGCGATGTGCGCGTTCTCGTGCGACAGTTCTTCGCGCACGAACTGCTCGACGACGTTTTGAATCGTCTGCTGCGGGCTGCTTTGGATCATGCCGGCGCCGGAGCGTGCTCTTCCAGGGCGCGCACGTGCGCCTCGATCGTGTGCGGATGCTTCGGCGCTTGCGCCGTGGTGCCGACGTGCATGGTCACGGCGCCGCCCATCAGCAAGATGCACTGCACGCACGCGAAGCCGCTCGTCTTGAAGAGCTGCGACAGGGCGTCGGCATCCGGAAAATTCACGAGTGATTGCGGCAAGTAGCGATACGCGGCCTTGTCGCCGCCGACGAGACCGCCGAGCGTGGGCAGCACGTTGTAGAAGTAGAAATAAAACGTCCGCCGCCACAGCTTGTTGGCAGGTTTGCCGATCTCGAGGTTGACGAATGAAGAGCCCGGTTTGAGCACGCGCCGGACTTCGTCAAGGCACGCGCCGATGTCCACGACGTTGCGCATCGAGAATCCCATCGTGGCGCCGTCGAAGTAGGCGTCGGCGAACGGCAGCGTCAGCACGTCACCTTGCAGGTAGCGTATGTTCGAGTAGCCCTGATTGGCGCGCGCGATGTCCAGCATCTTGGGAGAAAAGTCGATGCCGACGACTTCGCCTTCCGGTACCTTGCGCGCAAGCACTTGGGCGAGCGCTCCGGTGCCGCAGCAAAGGTCGAGCAGGCGGGCATCGTTGGGGACGTCGATTAGGGCAGCGGCTTGCCGGCGCCATATGCCGTCCATGCCGCCCGTCATGACGCGATTGGCCATGTCGTAGCGGCCGGCGATGCGGTCGAACAAGTCGCGAACGACGCTTCCTTTATCCATAGAGCGGTGTACGCCGGTATTTCCCTGCCCTTCACAGCCCCACCTTGACGGTCTCGTGCTCCTGCGTGATACAAGCGCGCATGGGATATCTGCACGTCGCGCTCGGCGGAGCGGCTCGCGATGCGTTCTGTTCGGCTTTCGACGGCGCCAAACGGAGCATCGATGCCGAATTCTTCAGCATCCGCGATCCGTCACTCGTGCAGGGCCTCAACCGCGCGGCTGCGCGCGGCGTGGACGTGACCGTGCACGTCGAAGGTGACCCAGACCGCTACGGGCACCGCGGCGCGCATGAGCCTAAACCGCGGTGCGTCTTGCGGACGACAAAGCTTTACTCGAATCTATTCGACCCTCGCGTCCATGTCATCGTCGAAAGCGATGCGAAGGTGCTCGAGCACAGCAAAGCCGTCGTGATCGACGATGCACGCGCGTTGCTCGCCACCGCCAATGCGAACGATGACGGCTTCCGGTGTCCGGGTGAAGTGTGCGTGGAGGACGATGCGGCGGTGGATGTCGCTGCCGTGAAAGACGCGATCGCCGGACGGCCGGGCAACTCATCGCGGATCGTCGCGGGTCCAAGCGAGCATTCCCGCGATCGCATTGCGCGATTGCTCGGCTGCGCGCACGACCTTCGCATCGCTTCCGAAGATCTCTCCGATCCGCAGATCGTCAACGAACTTGCAGCGCGGCGCGCCGCTGGTCTGCACGATGAAGTTCTCGTGAAGCGCGAGGGTCGCGAAACGTGGCCGGAAAAGCGCGCCTTGAGCGAACTTTCTGCAGCCGGGGTTTCGGTCCGCTCGCTTGGCGAGACGTTCATGCACGACAAGTACATCGATACGGGCGACGAGATCTACGTCGGCTCCGCCAACCTCACCCGAAACGGCCTCGATGAAGCCCGCGAGATCGGCATCATCGCGCCCTCGGCCGACTTCGGCGAAGGCGCCGTCACGCTGCGTGCCGATTTCGATCGCATGTGGCCCCTCGCGCAACCGGTCTGACCACGACTCCGGGGCTAAAGCCCCGGCACTACATTAGCTTGAGAGTTTGAGGCGGGGGAAGAGGCGCAGGGCGTTTGTGGTCGTCGCTTCTGCGATCGACTCGGGGCTCGCGCCGCGCAGTTCGGCGAGCCGGGCGCAGGTGAGCGCGAGGTATGCCGGCTCGTTGCGTTTGCCACGATGCGGCGCCGGCGTCATGTACGGACAATCAGTTTCCAACACGAGCCGTTCGATCGGCAAGCGTGTCGCCGCATCGTGCAGTTCAAGCGCCTTCTTGAACGTGAGCGCGCCGCCGAGTCCCAGATAGACGTCGAACTCTTCGATGAAGCGCATGCCGGCGTCGTAGCTTCCGGTGAAGCAGTGGAGCACGCCGAGCCGGCCCTTGCTGAAGTGCCCGCGCAGTGCGGCGGCGACGTCGTCCTCGGCCTCGCGGCAGTGCATGATCACGGGCAAGCCGTGCTCGCCGGCGAGATCGAGTTGGCTATTGAAAACAGCGCGCTGCACGTCGCGCGGAGAAAAGTCGTAGTGGTAGTCGAGTCCCATCTCACCGGCCGCCACGACTCGCTCATCCATGAGCAGCGGCGGCAGCCAGCGTAGGTCGCCGGCATCTTCGGCTTCGTGCGGGTGGACGCCGACCGCCGCGGCGACGAGCGGCCGGCGCGCGGCGAGATCGAGCGTCGCGCGGCTCGTCGCTTCGTCCTGGCCGGCTGAAACCACCGCGCTCACCCCGGCGCTCGCGGCGCGCGAAATGACCTCATCGAGATCCGCCGCGAACTCGTCGCCCTCGAGATGCGCGTGCGTATCCACAAAACGGGAGGTCACGCGCTGGGGACGCCTTCTTCCACGCGTGGGAACAGCGCCGCCGGCACGGTCGTCTTGGCGCCTTTGGGCAGACCGCCCCATCGAAGCGTTTTCTCCCAAGCGGCCCCCGGCGTGCCCTCGAGCGAGAGCGCCCGCCACATCGCCTCGCCGGATGCCGGCATGAACGGATAGACGAACGCGGCGAGCCAGCGAAGGCCCTCGCACAAATCGTAGAGCACGGCATCGAGCCCGGCCTGATCGCCGCGTTTGGACAGCTCCCACGGCTTCTTCTGCTCGACAAGCAGGTTGAGCGCACCGACGCGCTCCCCGATGGACGCAAGCGCTCCCCGAAAATCGAGCCCACCCAGCGCCCCTTCGATCGCGGCGCGCGCCGTGTCAAAGGCCGTGCTCAACTCTTGGTTCTTCGTCGCAGCGGGTACGACGCCGTCGCGATATCTGGCGAGCATCGACAGCGTGCGCTGAACGAGATTGCCCAAATCGTTTGCCAGGTCGGCGTTGTGGCGCCGCAGCATCGCCTCTTCGCTGAAGCTGAAATCGGTTCCGAAGGTCGCTTGGGCGAACAGGACGTAGCGCGTCGAATCCACGCCGAAGCGATCGATGAGCTCGCGCGCGCTCACGATGTTGCCGATGCTCTTGCTCATCTTGCGGCCTTCCATCGTGATCCAGCCGTTGGCGAACACGAGCTTGGGCGCCGGCAAGCCGAGCGCGAACAAGATCGCCGGCCACAAGACCGTGTGGAAGCGAAGGATCTCTTTGCCGATGAGCTGCACGTCCGCCGGCCAGCGCCGCTCGAAGCGCGCCATGTCGTGCGGGTAGCCTGCGGCCGTGATGTAGTTGACGATCGCATCGAACCACACATAGATGGTGCCGCCGCCACCGGGGATGGGGATGCCCCAGTCGACGCTGGCGCGAGAAACGCTCACGTCTTCGAGCCCCGCCTCGAGCAGCGCCATCATCTCATTGTACGCGCTCTGCGGCCGCACCCAGTCCGGATGCTTGCGGAAGTGATCGGCGACTTTGTCGCGATATGCGGATAGTTTGAAGAACCACGAATCCTCGGAGACCCATTCGACCGGACGGCCGCATTCAGGGTTCGGACAGTGACCGTCGACCAACTTCGACTCCAACCAGAACGTCTCGTCGTTGCGGCAGTACCAACCTTCGTACTTGCCGGGGACGATGTCGCCTTTGCGGCGCAACGTTTCGAAGATCGCCTGTACCGCGGCCTCGTGTTCCGGATCGGTCGTGCGGATGAATTGATCATAGGAGATGTTCAGCTCGCGCCACTGCGCCTTCCAGCGCTCGACGATCTCGTCGCAGAACTGCTTGGGTGTTTTCCCCATGGCTCGCGCGGCATCGGCGATCTTCTGCGCGTGCTCGTCGGTGCCGGTGAGGAAGTGGGCGTGTCCGTCGCCCGTGACGCGGCGATAGCGCGCGATGATGTCGGCCGCGACGGTGCTGTACGCGTGGCCGATGTGCGGCGTGCTGTTCGTGTAGTACAGCGGGGTCGTGACGTAAAACGTATCTTTTGGCATCGTTAGCCGTAGGTGTTCAGCAAACTCCTTCGGGAGGGCCTGCCTGCAGGAACCTAGAGCCGGTTGCTAGCGGCGAAGGATCTGCCAGAGCAGGCTCGACGCGAGCACCCATGTCATCGCCAAGAAGACGTAACGGACAAACGGCGCACCGCGCAAAATCGCAAGCCGCGAACCCGTGAACCCGCCGGCGATGGCGCAGGCCGCCATCACCACTCCCACGCGATAGTCGATCGCGCCGGCCAGCGCGAAAATCACGACCGAACCAAGGTTCGAAGCGAAGTTCGCCGCCTTTGCCATGCCCGTTGCGTGAAGAAAATCAAGCCCGAGCCACGCCACGAAGAGGAACACCATGAAAAGGCCGGCGCCGGGTCCGAAGAAGCCGTCGTAGAAGCCCAACGCAAGCCCGATAGTGCCGGAGCGCCAAATCGAATGTGTGGCTGCTTGACGTGTCAGGTCTTGGCCGAGCTGTGGAAACACGGTGATCACGAGCGACACGAGCAGCACGAGGACGATCACCACGATGCGCAAGATCGTCGGGTTGGTGTTCAGCACCGCGTGAGCGCCGAGGACCGAACCGAGCAGCGCAGCGATCATCGCGCTGGCGACCAGATGCCAGCGGATGGCGCGCGCCGAGGCGAACGTCACAGTCGCGGTCGCCGTCCCCGCGATGCCGGCCAGCTTATTCGTGCCGAGCGCCATTTGCACCGGTAGGCCTGCAAGCAAGAGCGCCGGCACGTTGACCAAGCCCCCGCCGCCGGCGACCGCATCGATGGTCGCCGCCACAAACGCGACGGCGCCGAGAACGGCGATCACCCACGGATCTGTATGGGGCATCTAGTCGCGAGCCGCGCGGATGCGCTGCGCCAGCGCGTACAACTGGTTCCGCGGCGCTCCGCTGGCCGCATGCAGTGCCGCAACTGCGGTCTTGGCGCTCACGCCGTCCGCGAGCAGCTGCTCGAGCGCGACGACGACGCTGTCGGCGATCGCGACGCTCGAGCGCTGTTCCGCCGGCGCCCCCTCCAACACGAGTGCGAACTCACCGCGGGGCGGTGCCGAAAGCTCACGAAGCACTTCGGCCGCCGTGCCGAGCAGATGCTGCTCGAACTTCTTGGTGTATTCACGCAGGACGAAGACTCGGCGCTCGGGCAGGACGCCGGCGACGTCGGCGAGCAGATCCGTCACGCGGCTCGGTGCCTCGTACCACGCGACGGCGAAACGTTCATCTGAGAGCAAGCGCAAATACTTGCGACGTTCCCCAGACTTGCGAGGCGGAAACCCGTCGAAGCGAAAGCGGCTGACGTCGAACCCGCTGAGCACCAACGCGCCGACAAAAGCCGTAGGCCCCGGCAATACCTCGATCGCCGCGCCAGCGGAGCGAGCGGCTCGCACGAGCTCCACTCCGGGGTCAGAGATGCCGGGCGTGCCGGCGTCGGTGGCCAGCGCGACGGTCTTGCCGGCCGCCAACGTCTTCAACACGGCGCGGATGCGCTGCTGCTCGACGCCTTCGTGCAACGAATGGATCGGTTTGGAAATGCCGAAGTGCGTGAGCAGCGTACGCGTCACGCGCGTGTCTTCGGCGACGATGACGTCGCACTCGCGCAACGCGCGCAGCGCGCGCGCAGTGATGTCTTCAAGATTTCCCAAAGGCGTCGGACATAGCACGAGGCGGCCCGATCGCTCCTCAGTGTGACGAAGCGCCATGCGCGGCGCTTCGGCGACATCATCGGAAAATGCTTGCGCACCAGGCGCACCGAACCCGCGCCGCATGGTGTCTTCCCCGCGTCCGCCGAGCGATGCGCGGCTCGACGTCTTGGACGGTTTGCGAGGCATCGCGATCCTCATGGTGTTGTGGTACCACGTGTGGCAGCTGTCGTGGCTGAGCACCGGCGTCACCGCGCTTGGGCGGCACTTCGACGCTCAGTTCATCCCGGAAACCGGCTTTTTGGGCGTCGAACTGTTCTTCTTCATCAGCGGTTTCGTCTTATTCTATCCGTACGCGCGGCATGTGTTCGAAGGCAAGCGCTTGCAGACGGCGGGTCAATTCGCATACCGCCGTTTTATCAAGATCGTGCCCTCGTATTTGATCGTGCTGATCGTGCTCGTGCCGATCGTCGCCCGCGACTTCGGTTCGGCCGCGAATACGGCGTGGCAGGTTTTCACCCACGCGCTGTTCATCCACACGTGGTTCTACGACACGATGAGCTCGATCAACGGCGTGCTCTGGTCGCTCGGCATCGAGGTGCAGTTCTACGTCATCTTCCTGCTGCTGGCGCTGGCGTTCCGCAAGTGGCCGTTATGGACGTTTCTCGGTATGCTGGCGACGGCGCTGATCTATCGCCACCTGCTCGCAGCATGCTGCATCGCCGATTACACGAAGATGAACCAATTGCCGGCTTACATCGATCTGTTCGCCGCGGGCATGATGGCCGCGTATCTCTTCGTGTTCTTAAAGGTCAAAGTCGTAAACGTGGAGCGCTACGCGCTGGGCTTCACGGTCGTGGCGCTCGCTATGGCGGCGGTCTTCTATCTCATGCAGCATAATTTGTTCGAGGTGCGTTATCAAGATCAGGGCTTCGAGATCTGGAAAGCCGACAACCGTACCTACCTCGGGCTGGTGTTCCTCGCGTTCACCGTGGCATCGCTGCTCGCGGCTGCGTGGTGGCGGGCCGTGCTCGCCAACAAGATCCTGTTCTTTTTCTCGATCATCTCGTACAACTTGTATCTGTGGCACGCGGTGATCGCCCGCTACTTGTTCGAACACCGGATTCCGGCGCCGGGGACACCGGATCCGCACAACGATCCATACTGGGCGTGGCTGTATACGTTCACCGCGGTGGTGGCGGGCATCATCGTGGCGGCCGCGATCACGTACCTTTTCGAACGGCCGCTGCTCAACAAAGGCAACACCGGGGCTAAAGCCCCGGCACTACGATTAGGTCTTGTTGGATTAGATCCGGACGCCCCAGCCGCTGAAAAGCGAGGCATCGGCGGCTCCCAGAGCGCGAACCAGCGTGGACTGCGACCCCAGTAGTTGGGACGAGTTGGAACCTTGAATGAGTATGTTGCTGACCATGATTTTGAACCTCCGAGTGGTATCCGTTTAGTAACCTGCTATAATAGTACACTAGTTAGTATAACCTGTCAATAGATTTTGCAGGTTATCGAGCATTCCAGGAATAAGGAGCGGTCATGGCCAGCGCCAGCCTGCAATTCCGGCCCCTAACGCCCGCCAGATGGAAAGACTTGGAAGCGCTCTTCGGCCCGCGCGGCGCCTGCGCCGACTGCTGGTGCATGTGGCCTAGATTTGCACCCGCGCAGATGCGCAAGAGGAGCAACGAGGCGAATCGACGCGCGCTCCACCGCCTCGTCAACTCAGGCGTTCCGCCTGGCATCCTTGCATATCGCGACGGCCGGCCCGTGGGGTGGTGCGCCTTCGCGCCGCGCGAGGAATACCGCCGTCTGGCCACCTCGCGCGTGCTGCGGCCGGTCGACGACAAGCCGGTCTGGTCGATCATCTGCTTCTTCATAGCGAGGAGCGTGCGCCGAGCCGGCTTGACGGGCGCGCTGCTGCGGGCCGCTTTGGAGCACGTTCGCAAACGCGGCGCGCGTATCGCTGAGGCCTATCCGGTCGACGCCCGCGCGCGGAGGAGCAGCTCGGCGCTCTGGCACGGAGTCGCTTCGACCTTCTTGCGCAACGGATTCAAAGAGGTCGTGCGCCGCTCGGCAGACCGGCCGATCGTGCGTAAGCAGCTTCGAGTTGCGCCGCGATGAACGATCGACAAGCCGCGTGGGAGCTGCTGTGCCGGCATGTGCAGAACCCCGCGCTGCGGCGGCATTCGCTTGCCGTGGAGGTCGCGATGCGCGCCTGCGCGCGCAAACTCGGCGAGGACGAGGACCGCTTCGGCGTCACCGGCTTGCTGCACGACTTCGACTGGGAGATCCACCCCACCAAAGAGCAACATCCCGAACTGGGGTGCCGGATGCTGGAAGAAGCCGCCTGGCCTCCGGACATCGTGAAAGCGATCCGCGGACACGCGCCCTATCTGGGCGTGCCGCGCGACACGCCGATGGCGAAGGCCCTTTTCGCGTGTGACGAACTCACCGGTTTCATCACGGCGGTCGCCTTCGTCAGGCCCGGGAAAACCGTGCGCGAAGTCACACTCCAATCGGTCAAGAAAAAGTTGAAAGAGAAAAGCTTCGCCGCGAACGTGAATCGCGACGAGATCTTTCAAGCGGCCGAGGAGTGGGGCGTTCCGTTAGACGAGCACATCGAGTTCCTGATCGCGGCGCTTTCGGAGCGCTCAGACGAGCTTGGCCTCTAGCAGGCAACCGAGCGGCCGCCTGGAAGAAACACCCGTCTGGATGGGTACGTTAGAGATACGGAGGGAGTACATCTAATGACACATGTCTTGAATTCAATGGCGCATACCTGGCGGACGCTCGTCGCATCGTTCGTCGCGGTGGCGCTGCTCGCGTCCATCGCAATCCCCGCGTTGGCCGAGACCGCTGGCCAGCGCTCGACGCGCAACATCCTTTTGGGCGCAGCTGCAGCGACGGTGGGCATAATCCTGTACAACAACTACCAGCACAAGAAAGCCGCTGCGAACACGGTTGTCGGTTACACCCGCGATGGCGGCGTGATCTACGCTGACGGTCGCATCGTGTACCCGAACGGCGGGGTCATGTATCCGAGCAACAACGGCCAGCAGATCTGCGACTGGGATGACGACAACGACGCCCAGCGTTGCGGACCGAACGTGACCGCCTACGCGCCGCGCGGCCACGCGTACGGCTATTGGAAGCATCACAAGAACAAAGGTGAGGGCAACGAGAACCGCGGTGGGAACGAAAATCACGGCGGCGACAACTAGCGCCTGACCTTCGACGAACGAACGCGCTGCGCGGGATCACTCCCGCGCAGTTTTGTTATTCCACGAGGGGGGCGGCCTGGGGTATGAGCGGCTTGTGCTCGCGACGCTTCCAAACCAGGAAGTAGTACGCCGACTGCAGCGAGAGCGCGACGATAAAGCCGGCTGGATAGCCTATCCATATCCCGTTGAGCCCGAGGTGCTGCATCAGCACGTAGGCGACCGGAACCTCGACCGCCCAAATCGCCAGGATGCCGTTGATGGTGGGGACGATCACCGTGCCGCTCGCGCGCATGATGCCCGAAAGGACGGCTGAGTTGCCGAATATCAGGTAGCTCCACAGGGTGATCATCAACAGCGAGTGGGCGATGTCGATCGTGCTCGGATCCGTGATGAACAGCGAGACCAGCTCGCGCGAGAAGAGGTAGCACAGGCTGATGAGCACCGCGCCGATCGCGTAGTTGAGGCCGATGCCGGCGTGGATGACGCGGCTCAGCAGATCGGGGCGCCCCGCGCCGATCGCCTGTGCGCCGAAGATCGAGGCGGTGATCGAGACGCTCACCGCAGGGAACTGCACGTAGCTCACGATCTGGTTGACGGCGCCGTACGCCGCGGTCGCCTTCGAACCGAAGTGGTTCACGAAGGAGATGACGGCGATCTCCGCCAGCGAGACCATGACGACTTGGAGACCTGTGGGTACGCCGATGCGCACGACAGCCGAGAGCACCGGCCACCGGATGCGAAAGTTGTGGAGGGTCTCCGCATCGAGCGCAAGGGGATGCTTCACGGCGCGCAGGTAGATGATCAGCACGACCAGCGACACGACGCTCGAGCACAGCAGCCCCGCCGCGGCGCTCGAGACGCCAAGGTGCGGCAGGCCCAGCCAACCCAAGATGAACGCCGGGGTCGTGATCAGCCCGACGACCGTGAAGAGCACCAGAAACCAGAACGGCGTCGCCGCGTCGCCGATGCCGCGCAAGATCGACGTGTACATCAAGAACACGAATGCGACGGGCAGCGAGAAGAACACGAAGCGCGCGTAGGCGATCGAGTCCGGAAGGATATTGGCAGGCGTGCCGAGCGCGACGAGGGTCCTGTCCGTGAAGAGCGCGCCGAAAATCGCAAGCGCGATGCCCAACAACAGCATGAACGAGATCGTCGTGCCGGATACCTGCTTGAGGCGATGCTCGTCGCGCGCGCCGTACGCCTGGCCGATCAGCACGCTCGCGCCGCTGCTCAACCCGATGAGGAATGAGATCAGGAAGAAGAATATGGGGAAAAAGGCCGAGATGGCGGCAAGGCCGTTGACGCCGATGAGCCGGCCGATGAAGATGCTCGTGAGCGTGCCCGACGCCGACTGCAATAAGTTGCCGAGCATGAACGGCAGCACGAAGATCAGCATCACCCGCCATAGCGGCCGCGATTCATCGAAGATGCCGCGCCTCGCGCCGGCAGGACCTGCGTTTCGTTGCATCGCTCACCTACTATCGACGCGGACCGCTCGCTCCCCTGGATGATTTTCTTTCCGGACGGGACTTGACAACTTCGAAATGGTATGCTTCACGCATGCTGGTGATGGAGAAATTGCTGTTATGAAATGGGTGACACGAGAGCACGCCAAGGTCGACCGCATCGCCTGCCCGTGGCTCATACGCCGATTCATCGATAAGCAGGCCGAATTCTTGTACGTCCCTGCCGACAAGGTGATGGAAGTCGCGAAGCGCGAGGGGGCTTTGGCCTTTGATGTGCCTGACGTCGAGCTCGGGCATCATGGACCGCTTTGCTCCTTCGACGCGATTCTCGACAAGCACGGTCTCGACGATCCGGCGCTGCGCGAACTTGCCAAGGTCGTGCGCGGGGCCGATACGAGCGACATCGGCTTGACCGAGCAGTCCGCGGGACTCAGAGCGATCGCATCAGGCTTTTCCAAACTCTTCCCGGACGATCACAAGAACTTAGAGCATCAGTCGTTCGTCTACGATGCGCTGTATGAGTACTGCCGCGGCGTTGCCGGCGGGTAAGACCTACTGACGCGCACGCTGACGGTTCTCTTCGGCACCCGGTTCTTGCGCGCGGCGGCGTTCGGCGTCGCCACGGTGCTCGTCGCGATCCATTTGGAGCGCTTGGGCGTCGATCCAAGGCTCATCGGTCTGACGCTCACGCTGGGCGTGTTGTCCGCTTCCCTTTTTGGCCTCGGCGCGGCTTGGCTTGCCGCCCGGGTTGGCCGGCGTCTTTCCTTGGCGGTCAGCGGAGCGTTGATGGCCTTGTGCGGGCTGGATTTGGCGTTTGCCACGCAGTCGTGGATCCTCGTGCTCGCCGGCGCAACGGGCATGTTGGGCATCGCCGGCGCGGATGTCGGTGCGTTCAGCTCGGTGGAGCAGGCGGCTTTGGCCCAAGTCATTCCGCAACAGCATCATGCCATTGTTTTCGGACGCTATGCCTTGGCCGGTGGCTTGGGCTTCGCGGCGGGCTCCTTTGCCGCACTCGTGGGCGTGACGCTGCCCGCGACACATTGGCTCTTCATCGGGTATGCGGTGGTCGGCGTCTTGTCAGCGGGTGCCGCGCTGCTCCTCGATGACATCGAAAGCCCGGCGCCTGGACGGTCTGCGAAACGGGCTGCGCTGCCGAGGAGCATCTACGAACTCGCTGCGCTCTTCGCGCTGGATTCGTTCGCCGGAGGGCTCGTCGTGCAAGGCTTCATCGTGTACTGGCTGCACGTCCGTTTCGGCGTCGATGCGCAGACGCTCGGACCCGCGGTGGCCTTCATGTCGTTGGCGCAAGCAGCGTCATTCGAAGTATCGGGCAGGCTCGCTCAACGCTTCGGTTCCATCCGGACGATGGTGTTCACGCATCTGCCCAGCAACGTGCTCCTCATCGCCGTGCCGCTATGTCCGACGTTGACGGCGGCGCTCACCGTGCTCGTCATGCGCTTCGCCATCGCGCAGATGGATGTGCCCGCGCGGCAAGCGCTGATCGCCTCGCTTGCGCCGCCTGAAGCGCGCGACAGAGCCGCCGCGCTTGCGGCGGGAGCACGGGGTATCGCGCAGACGCCGGGTCCCACCTTGGCCGGCGCCGCCGTGCAGGTCGGCGCCCTCGCCGCGCCGTTCTTCCTTGCGGGTATCCTCAAGATCGTCTACGATGTCGTCCTCTACGTCCGGCATCGCGACCTACGGTGAGCATGCTGGGCGCAACCGTAGCCGTCACCGGTGCCAACGGCGGGATCGGCAGCCACACCGCCCTCGCTCTCGTGAAGCTCGGCGCGCACGTCGTCCTCGTATGCCGCTCGCAGCGGCGCGCCGATGAAGCGACAGCCTTCATCCGCGCAAATGAGCCTGGCGCGCAGGTCAGCTCACTGGCCGCGGACCTTTCGCGCCTGGCCGACATCCGCCGGCTGGCGCGCGATCTGGCCGCTGCGCATCCGCGCTTGAGCGTTTTGGTCAACAATGCCGGCGCGATCTGCAGGCGGCGCGCGATCACCGAGGACGGCTTCGAACTCACGTGGGCCGTCAATCACATCGCGCCGTTCGTGCTCAGCACGGAGTTGCTCGAAGTCCTGCGCGCGAATGCACCCGCTCGCATCGTCAACGTAAACTCGGACTCGCACCTGCACGGCACGATCGACTTCGACGACCTGAACGCCGAGCGCGGTTTTTGGCCTCCGCGCGCCTACGAGCGCTCGAAACTCGCGAACGTGCTGTTCACGAAGGAACTAGCCAGGCGCGTCGATCCCGCGCTTGTGACGGTGAACGCGCTCCACCCCGGATTGGTGAACACCAATTTCGGCGAGGTCGGCGGCATCGTGGAGTTCGGATGGCGGGTCTACAAGCACTTCGGAATCACACCGGCGGAAGGCGCGCGCACGCCCGTCTATCTTGCGACGTCGCCTGAGGTCGCCGGCAAGACCGGCGGCTACTACCGGAAGTGCCTGCTCGGGCCGGTCAATCCGCTGGCGGAAGACGCGGAGCTTGCGAAGCGCCTCTGGGAACAAACGGCAAGAGCGGTCCGCGGAGCGTGATGTAGTGCCGGGGCTTTAGCCCCGGAAATGTAGTGCCGGGCTTTAGCCCCGGATGCTGGAGAACGCCTCCAGCACCTTTTGAAACGCCGCGATCTCTTTGACGCTGAACCCCTTGAGCGCGCTCGCCTCGTACTTGCTGAGAACTTCGAAGACTTTGGACGCCAACGTCGAGCCGGCTTTCGTGAGACGCACCGTGATGCTGCGGCGGTCGCTGCGGTCGACAGCACGCGTGATCAGCCCCCGCTGCTCCAGGCGATCGAGGACGCTCGTCAGCGTCGAACGCCTGTGGCCGAATTCCGCGTGGAGATCGCCGACCCGAGCCGCGCGCGCCCCGTGCAAATGGGCCAGCAGGTGCGCCTCGGCTTGGTCCACCTTGAGTTCTTTGTGGTCGGCGAGGTAGAGCGCCACCGCGTGGACGGCGCGCTCCACCTTGGGAATGGCTTTTAGTCCCAGGGACGTACTCCCGCGTGCGGCGGGCACACCGGCAAAACCTGGAGGTCCGGCTCGACCCATCTCGCGCGCGCATCGTCGCGAAAAAGCAGATCGCGGCTGTAGAAGCGGAGCGGCATCTTCTTGTCGAGCAGGTCCGGGTTATATTCGAGGAACTCCTCGAAGGACCGCGCCGATTTCTCTGCATCGAGAGCTGCGGCCACGAGCCGCGTCCAGCAGCACGTGAGCGTGACGTGGAACTTCTGTTGGTGGCCGAGACCGGTCGCATATCGGTTGATGACCCGCAGCATGTGCTCTTGCGCTGCCGGAAATCCGAAAGTCCGCAGATAGTAGACGGTGGCCTGCAGGTGCTGGCGATGGCGAAACGCCTCATTCGGCAAGCGCAGCGATTCGAGCGCGCTGACGAGATCTCTCGAGTTCATTATGACGATATCGTACTATACGATTACGTATTATGTCAAGAGCTTGAGATCACCGGCCGATAGGGCGGGTCGCGCCAACTCGGGATGTCGCTGGTGCGCCCCCGGATGGGACGGCCCGCGAAGAATTTCACCATGCCGATCAAATGCCATACGGCGAGCAGTTGACGATAGCCGATCTGCTCCAGAAACGCGGTCAGGAAGAGCGCCCACACTTCGCTCACGCGGCGCGTGCGATAGGATACCTCGTCGAGCAGGAACGCGCTCGCGGACTTCAAGATCGTCAGGCTGAAGACCAGCGCGAGCAACGCCACTTGCGCATAGACCGAAAGGATGCCAAGCCATCCCGCGACGATCACGAACGCGAGCCCGCCGATCATCCAGATGGGTGACAGCCATTCGATCAGCGCGATCGCAGGCAGCGCGACCCAACCCGCCACGCCGCCGCGGCGGCTGAACATGAGGTTGCGGTGGTGCATGATCGTCTCGGTGATGTGACGATGCCATCCGATGCGTTGGCCCTGCAATGCCTCCAAACTATCCGGCACCGTCGTCCAACACACGGCGGCCGGCACGAAGGCGATCCTATATGGAAGCCCTCGTTCCCGCATGTAATGGTGGACGCGGACGGTGATCTCCATGTCTTCCCATGTGGTGTTGGCTAAGTAGCCGCCGGCGCCCACGACGATATCCTTCGTCCACAGCCCGCAGGCGCCGGAGATGCTCATCAGTCCATTGATGGGCGCCCATCCGAAGCGCGACGTCAATGCGCTGCGCAGATACTCGAGTACCTGAAAGCGCACGAGCAAGTTCCGGGGTAAAGCTTTAGGGATGGGCACGCCGTCGACGAGCTCGGCCTCGTTCAAAATCCTCAACCCCGCGCCGCATGCGACCGTCCTCGGATCCTCCAAGAACGGCTGGATCATCTGCTCGAGTGCGTCGGCCAGGTACACGGAATCTCCGTCGCCCGTCAACAAGAGCGGGTAGCGCGCCTCATTGAGGCCGGCGTTCAGAGCATCGCCCTTGCCGCCGTTCTCCTTATCGACCACGCGAAGCTCGGGGTATTTCGTCGAACGGTATCTGCCGCGAACCGGCTTGGTTCGGACTGCTTGATATCCGGCTTCGAAGACCGGTGTGAGCTCGAATGCTTTCTCCAGGAGCTGCAACGTCTCGTCGGTGGACCCGTCGTTGATGACGATCAGTTCCATGGTGGGATAGCGCAGCCGCAGCAATGAGCGCACGACGTCCACCACTGCCGCGGACTCATTGTACACGGGCAGCAGCACCGAGACGGGCCGCGCGAACGGGAGCGTGACGCGGCGCAGCGCATCGGCCGCGCCGACCCGCAGGAAGCGCGGCATGTTCCAGAGCGCGATCGCGATCAGCGAAAAGTCGATGCCGTTCACGATGATGAAATAGGCGGCCAGAAGCAGCTCGATCGTGATCACGACGGGATGCGCGCCCAGTCCCTGGGGCATACCGGTGATCGTCACATGGAACGGCAAGTGCACCGCGTGCATCAGGCGCCCCCGCTTCGCGCAGCGAGCTCGCGCTCTCCGATGACCTGTCTGAGAACGTCGCGCGCAAATCGATCGGGATGCTTTTCGAGCAGGCGTTGCAGCGAACTGACGGCGTTCAACTTGGCAAGAGCCTCCGCGGCGCGGTAGCGCACCCACCAGTGAGTGTCTCCAAGCAAGGCCGTGAGGATAGGCGCCTGCGTCTTCCGGCCCAAGCGGCCGATCGCATTGGCCGCCTGCACGCGCACCCGCCAGTCGGGATGCGTCGCGAACTTGCCGGCGAGGCCGGCATCGGTGGCCGCTGCGATCGCGCCAAGCACTTTGAGCGCCTCGCGGATCTGCTCGGCGTCGGCGCCCGTTTCTAACACGCGGCGGATGGCCGGCATCGCCTTAGCCGCGTCGAAAAAGGCCAAGTACGGGATCAGGCGCGAGGATGCCGCGGGCGGGAACTCCTGCACGGCGGCGACCAGGGGCTCGACGAGCGACGCGGTTTCTTGGCGCACGACCGAAAGCAATTTGAACGGCGACCAATCGGTGCGCTCGACCATGAGGGCGACGAAACGCCCCGCCTCGACGGAATCGATCTGCAGCAAAGCGCGCGCGGAAGCGAACGAGATCAGCGCGCTCGGCGACAAGACGAAGCCGGTCAGCGCCGGCGTGGCAGAACGCTCGCCGAAGTGGCCCAACAGCGTGATGGCGGAAAGGCGCCTGGCGAGGTCACGCCCTCGCAGCCGGTGCAGCGCGCTTTGCCCCAGCCCGGTGTGGCCGGCGATCTCATTGAGATAGCTGCGCCTCTTCGCATCGCGACCAGCATCACGGCTCAATGCCGCTTCTTGCGCTTCATTCCATAGGATCATCAAGACCGTGAGGTCGGCGGCCTCCACGCCCGGGAGCTGATCGATCGGCTGTGGCGGACCGTCAAGGATCGCCTTCCAGGTCGCTTCGAACCGTTCCAGGTGCTGCGTGCGCGCGCGCCCCAAGACGCGCATGGCGGTGACCTGGAAGGTCAAGAGAAATGATGCGACGCCCACGGCGGCGGCGACCCAGTAGACAACCGCGATGAGTACGCTAAAGTCGATAGTCAAGGCCGAGATGTCCGCCCGACCGGGTGTAGCTTTTTCCTTGCGCGAAAGATTCCAGCCCGTAGGCGATGCCCCAATGATCGCTCGTCCAGTGCCTCCCCGCTATGCTCACGCCGCTGACGTTCGATACGAGCAGCGCCGGCAGTCCCACGTTCTCGACTTCGCGGCCGGCGGTGAAGCCGAGGCCGACGTAGCTATTCCTCGCTCCGTAGTAGCGGTCGAGCTCGATCGAATGATCGACGTCCGTGCCCGTGGCCTCGACGTGCGCGGCGGTGACCAAGTAGGCGAAACGAAAAGTCCCCCAGTAATGCTCGACGCTCAATGCGGTGCTATTGACGCTCGTCGAACGATAACCCGTGTGTCGCAGGGTCAGGCCCTCGAACCATTTGGCACCGGATTCGTAGGTGGCGCCGAGTGCGACCGAGTTGGAAGGCAGGATGCGATACGTCGGAGAGAACGACCCCTCCGCCATGCCGGTCCAACGAGTCCCGAGCGGGAAATAGGCGCCGAGCGTGAGCTGCGTGTCGTGCTTTGAGAATCGATCGACCAGGTCGAATTCGGCGTAGTCGACCCGCTGGTTATCGACCTTGCGGATGACTCGCACATACTGACTGGTCCAGGCCGGGAAGCCGTTCGTCAGCGATTCGTAGGTCGCGCCGAGTTCGAGGTCGGTGGTAGGCCGTGCGGCGGGCGGTGCCGGCGCGGCCGCTGCTGCCGCACCGAACAACAGCGCTAGCGCTACGGCGAGCGTTGCAAGTCCGGTACGGAGGCGGGTCACGCCACGACTAAGCGTCGCTTCTGCTCAGCGATAACGCCCTGCAGTATCGCATCGATCCCAATCCTTGGATTGAAGCCGATGCACTGCCTGGCAAAGGAGATATCTGGGATTCGTCGTTTGATCTCGTCGAATTCATGCTCGTAGGCCAGTTCGTGCGACATGTACACCAATTCGGAGGACGAATTCGTCAAGCCCTTCACGCGCAACGCCAGATCGCGGATGGTGATCTCGTCGTTCGTGCCGATGTTGAGGATCTGCCCGCGCGCCTTCGGCTCGTTCATCGCCGCGATGAGGGCTTCCGCGACCTCGGTCACGTCGGCGAAGCAGCGCGTCTGGGAGCCGTCACCGTGGACGGTAAGCGGCTCGCCGGCTAGAGCTTGGCGGACGAACGTCGGGATGACCATGCCATATCGACCGGTCTGCCGGGGTCCGACGGTATTGAAAAGCCGGACGATGGCGACCGGCATGTTCCGCTCCGCGTGGTAGGCCATGGCCAAGACCTCGCCGGCGGCCTTCGTGTAGGCGTAGTTCCAGCGCCTTTTCGTCGTGTCCCCGAGCACGATGTGATCGCCTTCACGGCTCGGCTTGTGCTCGTTCAGTCCGTACATCTCGGAGGTGGACGTGAACAAGACCGATTTGCCGGCGGCGGCGGCTTGCGCGAATACCACTTCCGTGCCGCGCACGTTCGTTTCGAACGTCCGCAGCGGCCGTTCGAGCACGAGGCGCATGCCGATCGCGGCCGCGAGATGGTATACCTGGTCGCAGTCTTTGACGAGGCGGGCTACGAGGCTCTCATCCGTGACGCTCCCCTGGATGAGTTGAAAATTCGGATTGGCCGCGAGATGCGCGACGTTGGCTTCGCGGCCGGTGGACATGTCGTCGAGGGCGCATACCGCGTCGCCGCGACGGATGCAGGCCTCAGCCAGGTACGAGCCGATAAAGCCCGCGCCGCCCGTGATGAGGACTTTCACAGGCGAATGACCCGTGCTTTGGTCGGGAGGTCTTTAGGGATGACGTTTCGCGTATCGACGATGAGCTTTGCGCGCTCGCCGATGAACTTATGATCGACGCCTGTGTGCGCCGTGACGATGACGACGCAATCGGCGTTCTGCAAAACGATGTCGTCGAGTGCGACCGATGCATGCTCCGCGTCAAGCCGCGCGACGAACGGATCGTGATAGCTGACATCCGCTTGTTGGTCGCGCAGGAGCTTGATGATCTCGAGGGCGGGGCTTTCTCGCATATCGTCGACGTCCGGCTTGTACGCGACGCCGATCAACAGGATGCGCGCTCCGCGCAGCGGCTTTCCGTCAACGTTCAAGCCCTCGGTGACCAGTCGCACGACGTGTTTCGGCATCGCGTCGTTGATCTGCTGCGCCAGGCGGATGAATCGCGACTCGACTCCGAACTGCTTGCCCTTCCATGACAGGTAGGCTGGATCGATCGGGATGCAGTGCCCGCCCACGCCGGGTCCCGGATAGAACGGCATGAAACCGTAGGGCTTGGTCTTCGCAGCGTCGATGACTTCCCAAATATCGATGTCCATCTCGCGGCAGATCAGCGCCATCTCGTTGACGAGCGCGATGTTGACCGCGCGAAACGTGTTCTCCAAGACCTTCGCCGTTTCGGCCACGCGCGTCGAACTGACCACTTTCACGTTTGGCGTGATCGCGGTGTAAAGCGCCTCTGCGGCCTCCGCGGAGTCCGGACTGCATCCGCCGACGATGCGCGGTGTATTCGCAATGCCAAAATCTCGATTTCCCGGATCGACGCGCTCGGGAGAGAATGCGACGAAGAAATCGCGGTCGAGCTCGAGACCGGTCTGGGTCAGCTCGGCGAGGAGCAGCTCATCGGTGCAGCCGGGATAGGTCGTCGACTCGAGAACGATCAGCTGACCGGGGCGCAGATGTTTTTTGACCTGCTGGACCGCCGCCCGGATGTGGCTAAGATCGGGATCGAGCGTATCGGTCAGCGGCGTGGGAACGCAAATGATGATGCAATCGCATTCCTTTATTTCGCGGAAATCAGTGGTGGCGCGCAGGCGCTTTCGCGCGAGCATCTCGACGACGACGGGCGAGCGCGCAGAGGTTTGGTTCTCGTTGATGCGACGCGCCTTCGACTCGTCGATCTCAAACCCGATGGTGTGGTAGCCCGCTTCGGAGAAACTGGTGGCAAGCGGCAGACCGACATAACCCAGCCCCACGATGCCGACGCCGGCTCGCTTGCTTTTTATCGCCTCTATCAGAGCTTGTTTTGCGGTCCCACGCGAGGTGATGTCGTGAGGCGCTATGCGGTACGCCAACGGGAACTCCTAGGGTCGCGCTACAGGATTCTACAACAGAATCCCATGCCGGTATTCATACCTATTATCGGCATTTAGTATGACCGGGCTCACACCGTTTTCGTTACATAATCCGCTGGCTGCGAGGCGTTATTTAGGGGTCTAATCGGCGCTAAGAAGCTATCGCAAAACGCTGATCGCACTGCCGTTGCTGATCAGGGTTATGCCCCCGCTTAAGTCCGTGCGATAGACTTCAGCGCCGGCGTCCTGCAATGCCGCGAGCGTCTGCGGGCTTGGGTGGCCGAACACGTTGTGCCGGCCACATGAGATGACCGCGATCTTCGGGCGTACGGCGGCTAAGAAGTCAGGCGTCGACGAGTAGGCGCTGCCATGATGACCGACTTTTAGGACGTCGGCGCGCACATCGGCTCTTCCGTGCGATAGCAGACGCGCTTCTGCTTCGGATTGCGCGTCGCCGGTCAGCAATATGGCGATCTTGCCAAACTCGATGCGCAACACCACGGAGTTGTTGTTGATGTCGGATGCGGTGCCGGTGATCAGCGGCAGCTCGGGGGCGAGGATCTTGACGCGGGCGGAGGGCCCGAGCCTGAAGGTCACGCCACGCTGTGCTCTCAGCCATGGGATATGACGCTCGCGCGCGGCGTCGAGTGCGCGTTGATAGGCCGGCCCGCTGTAGAGTTGAGCTGAGTCGTACAGCGCACCGACGCGCTGGCGCGTGAGGATCAGCGGGAGCCCGCCTGCGTGATCGCCGTGTGGATGGGTCAGCACCACGGCGTCAAGTTGTAGGACCCAGTGCCGTAGCAGAAACGGCAACACGGTGCGCGCGGCGATGCGATCGCCGATCGGTTGCGCGACGACGCTTGTGCTTCCAACGCGTTCCAGCCTGCCTCCGCCGTCGACCAGCATCGCGTGCATGCCGGGCGCTCGGATCAGCAAGCAATCCGCTTGGCCGACGTCGATCGCATCGAAGCGCAAACGCGGATCGAGTGCGGCCGCGATGCCCGGCGCGCAATAGACAAGCGCGAGCGCCAAGGACGCCCCGATCGCCCAGGGCGCAGCGCGCTTCCATTCCAGCTGTTTGTGCGCCGCCCACGCAAACGCTGCGAGCCCGGCCCAGTAGAGGATGATGAACGCGTGACTCGGCGGCGGCACGTCGATATGGGCATGTGGCAACGTGGCGATTTTTTCAACGGCGCCGATGACGAACGCCAGCGCCCACCAGCACAGGTTGGAGAGCGGAGCCGCGAGCGGCGGAAACCACAGGGCCGTAGATGCGTAGGCCGTACCTGCCGCCATGACCAGGCCGACCAGCGGCACGACGAGCATGTTCGCGGCGATCGCATATGGCGTGAACGCGTTGAAATATAGCGCTTGCAGCGGCCAGAGCGCCAACTGCACGGCGCTGCTGGTGCGCGCTAGCTCGGCGACAAAGCGCGGGCAGTTGTCACCCTCGCGAAGTCCGCAAGCGGCGAGCGCCGGCGAAAGCAGCGCGATCCCGCCAACGCATGCGAACGACATCGAAAATGACGGCGTGAGGATGGCAAGCGGATGCGGCAGCCCGACGGCAAATGCCGCGGCGGCGAGCGCAGCCGAGGGCGAGCGGCCTCGGCCTGCTTCGTATGCGATAGCACCCGCTGTCAGCATGGTGGCCGCTCGCAGCGTAGGCAGATGCATTCCGGCAAGCGCGGCATAGCCCCACGCCGCGCCAAGGGTGAGCGCGACGCGGGCCGGTCTTGGAATCGGCAAGAACGACAGCAGACCGGCGACGAGCGCGGCCATGATGCCCAGATGCAGCCCCGCGGTCGTGAGCACGTGCACCGTGCCGGTGTCCGAAAATTCTTGGCGCATGGTCGCGGGCAAGTTGCCGCGATCACCCCATAGGATGCCTTCGAGGACCGTCGCCTCCAATGGCGGCAAGCGAGATTCCACGGCTGCTGCGGCACGCACGCGAACGCGAGCCAACCGAGCGCGCCAATCGTGCGACTCGCCGAGATCCAAGATGTCCGCTGCACGATGCACGGTCAGCACGACGGCGACGCCTTGCTCGGCAAGCGTGTCGCGCTCCGAAGGCTCGCCCTCGTTGCGTACTCCGGCGGGCATGTCTAGCCTCGCTCGCAGGCGCACCAGCTTGCCCGCGAGCTCCGCATGCTCCAGATCGCCCGGAAGCTCCACCAGGGCGCCGGTGCCGACGAGGTCGCTTGCCGCCCGATTTGCGGGCGACTGGACGCTTTCGATGCGGACACGAACGGAGACACCGTTTCCGCTCGGTCGCGGACGCTCAAGCGCGATCGCTTCGACCACGATGTGCCTGCCGTCAAGCGTTGCGAATGAGCGATGCTCGACGCGCCACAACGCGGTGCTTGCGCTAAGGAGCCCTATGCCTGCCGCGGCACAGACGACAAAGGCGAGTTCGCGGACAGCGCGCGAAGGTCGAAGCGCCGCTGTGAGAGCGGCGACCAGCGCCAACCCAGCAAGACCCGTTGTCCACGGAAAGCCGCGCGCCGCGACGATGACTCCGAAAGCATAAGCGCCGAAGGCCACGGCAAAAGCGTGACCTGCGCGCAGTTGTTCAACGAGTGGCGCCACGCCCTCATATCACGGTCGCAGCGCGCTATGTCAAGGTGGAGTTAGCCGGTCCAGGAGCGCTTCGGGCCCGTGTCGATGTGCACCCAGCCGCCGGCGTAGTTGCCGACGCCGCCGCTATCGGGGCAAGCATAGCAGATACCCGCCAACTCGTCGGTGTCCACGCCGCGCACGTGAAAATCGACGGCGCGGCCGTACATGTGCAGCGAGTTCCACGCCGCACCTTCGGTCGCGGCGTTGGTTTCGGGCGTGCGGTAGCCGCTGTGCACGACGAGCGGCTCGCTCACGCCCGCGCGTATCAGGTATTGCTGCACCGACCATAGCACTTCAACGGTGCGGATTGGGATCTTCACCCAGCCCCGATAGATCGGCACGTGTTCGTCGCGCAGCACGGCGCACAGCTGCTTGTAGCCGGGGAAGTATAATGTTTTTCCGTCACGTGTGAACGGAGCATACGACTGCTCGCCCGTGTCGGAGCGTTCGAGCCATAGATTCCAACGCGAAGAATCGCTCGCGGCTGCTGCAAGCTCGAATGGCGCCAGCGAAATAGTCGCGGCGATGCCCAAGCCGCCAAGGACGAAAGCGCGCCGATCGATTTTCGGCGACGCGCATTGCTCGCACATCTTATTATGGTTATCGAACGCCTGGCGGCTCAGCTTGAGCCGGATGAGGGGGCACTGCGAGGTACATCACAGTTCTCAGTGGAAGGGGTAGTCCTAGGACCGCGACCGCGCGGCTCCACGGGAGGAAAAATGTACGCTGACGATACCGTCTTGATCATCGTTTTGCTCGTCCTCATCTTCCTCGCGGTGACGGGTCACCTGAAGCTGTAGACCCGACGTTACATGCTGAAAGGGGGGTGAACTGATGTCCAGCACGCTCCTCATATTCTTGCTGATCTTGGTCTTGCTGCTGATCAGCGGGCACCTCACCCTCTAGTCCGCCACGTTGCGCATCCTGGTCACGGGCGGCGCGGGCTTCATCGGCTCGCACGTGGTGGACGCCTTTCTCTCCGCCGGGCACGAAGTCGCCGTCATCGACGATCTTTGGGTGCATGGCGGCGGCCGCCGTGAGCACGTCAATCCCCGCGCGGCGTTCTACGACCGCGACATCCGTGACCCGGACATCGGCGAGATCTTCACGCAGCTGTTCCGGCCGGAAGTCGTGTGCCATCACGCCGCGCAGCACAGCGTCTTGCTTTCGACCCAGGACCCGCAGCACGACGCGGACGTCAACGTCCGCGGTCTGTTGAACATCCTCCAGGCGAGCGTCAAGTCGCAAGCGCGCAAGTTCATTTTCGCATCTTCTTCCGCGACCTACGGCATGCCGCAGTACCTTCCGATCGATGAGCGCCATCCGCAGATCCCCGAGTCGCCGTACGGCATCTCCAAAATGGTCGGGGAACACTACCTGCGCTACTTCAGCGAGGCGGCCGGTCTGAAATACACCGCACTCCGATATGGCAACGTGTATGGTCCGCGACAGGATCCCAACGGTGAGGCGGGCGTCATCGCTATCTTCGCCACGCGCATGCTGCGCGGTGAGCCGATCCGCATCGACTGGGATGGCGAGCAGCAAAAAGACTACGTCTACGTCAGCGACGTAGCCCGCGCGAACGTGGCCGCGCTCGAAAAGGCTGATGACGAGATCATGAACATCGGCACGGGGTCCGGCACATCGGTCAATGCATTGCATCGGGCGATCGCGCAGGAGGTCGGCCGCGACGTCGAGGTCGTGCATGCGCCCAAGCGGGCCGGCGACGTCAGAGCGTGCGTGTTCGACGCGAGCAAGGCGAAAAAGCTGCTCGGTTGGCAGCCGTCCGTCGCGCTCGCCGAAGGAATCAAGCTGACCGTCGAAAGCGCGCGCGCAGCCCAAGTGGCGAGCGACTGAGGAGAAAACGGATCATGTTGACCGCGCAAAACAGCATCACCATCAATCGTCCTGTCGGCGATGTCTTCGCTTTCGTTGCGGACGGAGAAACGGCGCCGCGTTGGCGGCCTGCCGTCGTCAGCATCAAGCTCAAGTCAGGCTCCAAGGACAGCGTCGGGGCGGTGTACATGCAGCGCGTGAAGGGCGGGCCGATGGGCGACGTGCCTGCCGACTACGAGGTCACGAAGTACGAGCCGAATCGGCGCTTGGAATTCCGCGCGGTCGCCGGACCGGTGCGTCCTGAGGGCTACTATCAGTTCGACGACAAGGGCGGATCGACGCAAGTCACCTTCGGCCTTTCGTGCGAGCCATCAGGCATGGCGAAACTCATGGGCGGCATGATCGCCAAGTCGATGCAAAGCGAAGTGGCTTGCCTCGCTGAACTCAAGCGCGTCCTCGAGGGCGGCTAGTCTAGTTCGCGACGATATTCAGCAGCTTGTCTTTGACGAAGATGCGCTTGCGCACCGTTTTGCCGTCGAGCTGCGCGCGAACCGTTGAGACGTCTTTCGCTTGCTCGAACACCGCTTCTTCGGGCGTCCCCGGCGCGACTTCCAGCGTGCCGCGGTGTTTGCCATTGACTTGGATCACCAGCGGGATCAAAGAACGCCGCAGCGCCGTCTCGTCGTACGACGGCCAGCTCTGCAGATGAATGCTGCCCGCCTGGCCGGCGCGCTGCCACAGCTCTTCCGTGATGTGCGGCGCGAAGGGCGCCAGCAATAGCAGCAACGCTCGTAGTCCTTCGCTGAAGGCGGCTGAGCGTGCCGCCGGATGCGCGCTCGCGTACGCTTCGAGATCGTTCAGCAGCGTCATGATCGCCGCAACCGACGTGTTCACGTGCAGCCGGTCGCCAAATTCTTCCGTGATCTGCTTGATCTTGGCATGCGTGCTGTAGCGCAGCGCGGTATCAGCGCTCCCGTTTGAGGCGCCAGCTGGCTGCTTGCCTGAGAACGCGTCGATGTTGGCCAGCACGAGCCGCCACACGCGCTGAAGCGTGCGAGTGGCGCCTGCGATGCCCGTCGTCGACCAGGGGAAATCTGCTCCGGGCGGTGCGGCGAACATCTCGAATAGGCGCAGCGCATCCACGCCGTAGCGGTCGGCCGTGTCGTCGATGCTGATGACGTTGCCGCGAGACTTGCTCATCTTCTCGTTGTTCTCGCCAAGCACGAAGCCTTGGTTGAACAGCCGCGTGAACGGTTCGTCGCCCGGCACCATGCCTTCATCCGCCAGCACCTTGTAGAAAAAGCGCGCGTACATGAGGTGCATGACGGCGTGCTCGGCGCCGCCGATGTACTGATCCACCGGCATCCAGTAGTCCACCGCCTCTTTGTTCCACGGCGCCTTGTCTTCATGCGGACTCAAGTAGCGCAAATAGTACCACGACGAGCACATGAACGTGTCCATCGTGTCGGCTTCACGCTTGGCCGGCTTGCCGCATTTCGGGCACGTGGTGTTCATGAAGGAAGGCACATGTTCCAACGGACTGCCTTGCACGCCGGTGAACGGAGCGTCGTGCGGCAGCAGCACCGGCAGTTGATCTTCGGGCACCGGCACGAGTCCATGGTCGGGGCAATTGACGAACGGGATCGGCGCGCCCCAATAGCGCTGACGCGAGATGAGCCAGTCGCGCAGCTTGTAATTGACCGTCTCTTCGCCGATGCCGCGTTCGATCAGCCGGCGCGCGATGTTCGCGCGGGCTTGCGCGCTCGGCTGGCCGTCGAACTCGCCGGAATCGACCAGCACGCCGTCCTCGACAAACGCCTGGGTCGCGGGCGCCTTCGCCCCGGGTTGCTGCGGCGCGACCACCGTCTTGACTTCGAGTCCGTACTTGCGAGCGAACTCGAAGTCGCGCTGATCGTGCGCCGGCACGCCCATGACCGCGCCGCCGCCGTAACTCGTCACGATGTAGTTGGTCACCCAGATGGGCACGCGTGCGCCGGTCAGCGGATGAAGCGCATAGCCGCCGGAGAAGACGCCAAGTTTCTCCATGAGCTGCGTGCGCTCGAGCTCGCTCTTGGTCTTCAGGCCGGCTGCGAACTCGGCGACGTCCTTTGCCTGCGCTTTGCCCTTGACGATCTCGGCGACGAGCGGATGCTCCGGCGCGATCGCGACGAACGTGACGCCGAAAAGCGTGTCGATGCGCGTCGTGAAGACCGGGATCTTGCCGCTGACGCCTTCGACGTCGAACGAGAAGGTGACGCCTTCGCTGCGCCCGATCCAGTTGCGCTGCATCGTCTTGATGCGTTCGGGCCAGCCGCTGAGTTTGTCGAGTCCGGCCAGGAGTTGTTCTGCGTACGCGGTGGTGCGGAAAAACCATTGATTGACCATGCGCTGCTCGACGCGCGAGCCGCAGCGCCAGCACACCCCGCCCTCCGCCTGCTCGTTGGCGAGGATGGTCAGGTCGGTGGGGCACCAATTGACGGGCGCTTCCTTCTTATAGGCGAGCCCGCGGCGATGCATGAGCAAGAACAACCATTGCGTCCAGCGGTAATACTCAGGCGAGGATGTGTCGATCTCGCGCGTCCAGTCGATGGCGACGCCGAGGCGCTGGAGTTGGCTGCGCATATTTGCGATGTTCGCCTCGGTCCAGTCGGCTGGGTGCACGCCGCGCTGGATCGCCGCGTTTTCGGCAGGCAAGCCGAACGCATCCCAGCCGATCGGGTGCATGACGTTGCGTCCGCGCATGCGGCGATAGCGTCCGACGATGTCGCCGAGCGCGTAGTTGCGGGCATGGCCGACATGCAGGTCGCCGCTCGCGTACGGCAGCATTTCGAGCAGATAGAATTTTTGGCGCGAGGGATCTTCGTGGACCTCGTTCTGCGCGCGCTCCGCCCAGATGCGCTGCCACTTCGGCTCGATGACCTGCGGCTCGTACGCGGGTATTGGTCGAGCTTCGCTCGTCGTATCGGCGCTCATACGCACGCGTTGGCCGCGTTGGACCACTCTTGTTGCACCTGATAGCCGCCTAACGTCTTGACCTTCCATGCGCAGATGTCGCCGATCTCGCCGTTGGCGTCGTCGTACCAGCCGCTGCCGGGCACCGGGTCGGTGATGGCTTCGCACAGCTCATGCGACGAGACGATCGTCAATGCTTCGAGCTCGGTGAAGCCGGCGTTGCAGCCGGAACAATTCGGATACGGCATGACCGCGTAATATGTCGCGGGAGCGATGACGTCGTGGTACCCGCAGAAGCTTTGACATGACGCGCTGCCGAAATTGGTGACGCTCGCGTTCGGCGGCAGGTAGATGAAATAGAGCGCATCGACGTCGGGCTTCGGCACGGCGCCCGACAGGATCTGCGCGGCGAGCGCCGCGCGCACGTCGGCATCAGTCACGGTGGCGGGCGGCGCGCCGGCGGCGATCGTGGAGGCCGCGCGACGGCCGGGCCCTATGATCGTGCTCAGCGTATCATACTCGGTCAATTGATCGATGAGCGGGCTGGCGACGATGTAGTCGAAGAAAGCGTCGAGCGCGCTGCGCGTGTCGCCAAGAGGGGGCGTCGACCACGCATCGCCCCAGTACACGATTGCAACGCTCACCGCGCTTATGATCGGACCACCGCGATACGTCAGTTGCGGCGCAGCCGTCGGCGGCGCGCCGGCCTCCGGCAGCCGCATCGGCACGATTCTGATCGCGTCGCTCATCTGTTGTGTCATAACGATACGCTATATCGTACCATGGGGCGGCGCACAAGCCCTTGACGCCTGCTATGCCAGGCGGGAATGACGTTGCATGAAGAGCCACATTCTCGATAGGCGATGGCTGGCGGTCGGAGCAGGGGTCGCAGCTCTGGCCACCGGCTTTCTGTTGCCCCATCCCTCGCCGCCGGCAACGCAACTCGCGCCGTTGGCAACGGTTCCACCGCAACTCAGCAACGGAATCGACGCGTCGCTCGGCGCTTCGCCATCACCGTCCCCCGGCGGGGTCGCGGTTTATATATGCGGTGCCGTCGCCAAGCCAGGCGTATACCGGCTCGAAGCCGGCGCGCGCGTGGAGGATGCGGTGAAAGCCGCCGGCGGGACCACGAGCGCGGCCGATCTCGACCTCATCAACTTGGCAGAGCCGCTGACCGACGCCATGAAAGTATGCGTGCCGCGCAAGGGTCAGGCTTTATCCGACTTCGGCATCGCGGATGCGGCGGCAGCGCAGGCCGCAGCCGGTAGCGGGCGGCACCATCGCGGCCGGTCGCGCGGCGGAGGTTCGAGCGGCGGCGCCCACAAGCTGCAGCAAGGTCAGACCCTTGACGTGAACACCGCCGCCGCCGATCAGTTAGTGGCTTTGCCGGGCGTAGGGCCGAGTTTGGCCGAGCGCATCGTCGACTATCGCCGGCAATACGGACCGTTCCAAACGGTGGACGATCTCCAAAACGTGCCCGGCATCGGCCCCTCGAAATTTGATAAGATGCAACCCTTCGTGCACCTTTAACGACCCAGAGCGTTCTTCAGCGCCGAATTGACCGTGGCGTCTTGCGAATCTCCGACGACCGTCTGCACGAGCCGGCCGTGGCGGTCGAAGATCATCTGCGTCGGCCATGCCGTGACGCCGTAGGCATCGAAGACGCTGCGATCGTTGTCCACGAGTACCGGCCACACGACGCCCTGTTCCGAAAACGACTCGATCAAGTTCTTGCGCACCTTCTCGTATTCCGTCTCAGGGCTATGCACGCTCAAGATGACGAGGTCGTTGCGCGAGTGCTGTTTGTATAGCGCCCGCAGGTTGGGCTCGGTGTTCTTGCAGTTGTAGCACAGAAACGTGTAAAAATCGAGCAACACGACTTTACCGCGCACGTCGGCAGCCGCAGGCCGGCCGTTGAGCCAGTCTGATTCGGACAAAACTCGTTGGAGCGTTATGCCCGGCCCCATCGCCTGTGCAGATCGGGCTTGCGACGCGCACGCGCTAAGGGCCAGGGCCGCAAGGATAAGAGCGATTTGTCTCATGCCGATAGTACGCAGCCTAGAGCCAAGCGGATTATATCCCCGCGAACCACTCGTAGCCTCGATCTTCCCAGTAGCCTCCGCGGCCGTTCGGTCCGCCAAGTCCAGCGACGAGTTCGATCCGGTTGATATGCTTGGCGCTCTTGTACCCCAGCTGCGTCGGCACTTTGAGGCGCAGCGGGGCGCCGTTGAGCGGGGGCACGGGCTGATCGTTGAGGTCGTACGCGAGCAGCGCTTGCGGGTGCGCCGCCTGATGCATGTCGAGCGATTCGTAATACTTGACGCCGGTGCCGTCGTCGTCCATGCAATGGAAGACGACGTAGCGCGCTTCGGGCTTGGGCGCGCAATCGGATAGCACGTCGGCCAACAGGGCGCCGCCCCACTTGCCGATGACGCTCCAGCCTTCCACGCAATCATGACGCGTGATCTGCGAGCGCTTCACGAACTTCGTGCGCAAGGCGGGCAGATCGTAGGACTTCGGCTGGTCCACCAAGCCGCCGACGAACAACCGGTAGCCGCGCCAGGCGCGGTTGCTCCAGCGCACGTATTCGGGATACATCGGCGGATCGAAGCCGTTGTGGCGGAACATCGGCGCGATATCGGCTTCCGAATACTCGCGCGCGAGCGGCTGCCCGGCACCAAGCAGCGCAAGGTCCAATCGCTCGGGCGCTTCGAGCATTTTACGAAACGCCGGGTTTTCGGTCAGATCCGTCGCCCACTTCGAACAACCGGTCAACGCGGCGGAGCCGGCCAGCAAGGTCAGAAAGCGAGCGCGCTGCATGCTCATTTCGCTTTCTCCGCAGCCTTGCCGACGACGAACCAGCCCGTGATCATCGCCCATACGTTATTGAAGACGCCGGTGAGCGAGACCATCATGATGTGGAGTCCGAAGAAGCCGATCAAACCCCACATCGCGGCGAAGTGCCAGACACGCGCGAACTGCCTGCCGCCGAGCAGCGCGGGCAGCCACGGCGCCCACGCATCCACCGACGGCGAAAGCGCGAGCCCGGAAAGAATCGCAAGGGGAGCGAGCACGAAGACCACGCCGAAGTAGGTGATTTTTTGCAGCGGATTATAGATAGGTTCGGCCTTGACGCGCCACGGCACGATATGGCGTTTGAGCGCGCCGGGCAGGTCCGAAATGTCTTTTTTCTTCGGGATGAGCCGCAAGGCCCAATACGCGTACACCAAGGCGCACAGTCCGAAAATCCACGCGAACAGGATGTGCCAGCGCCTGCCGTCGGCAAGGTCGCGATAAAACGGAATCGTGGCCCACGACGGAAACGCTCTATCCGTCTCGCCGCCTTGCCCATCGTCCGTCCACCCCAACACGTGGGTGGTGGTGAACGTCTTGCTGCCCACCCGCAGACGGCCCGCGGGTTGGCCGCGTGCATCGTTATCCGCGTAGATTGAGAGCAACGGTTGCGTGAAGTTCGAGGCATCGGAAGCATAGAGCGCGGGATGCGCCATGAAGATCTGCAACCCGCTCATCGTCAGCACGAGGAGCGCAAGCGCGGTCACCCAGTGCGTGATCCGCACGGCCAGCGGGTGTCGGTATATCCGATTTTTCATCTGATCGTTGCTACGTCTTCGCGGTGCTCTTGGATTATCCGTGCAGCTGCAGGCGCGCGCACGCGGCGGCGAACGCCTCCGGCTGCTCGACGAACGTCATGTGCCCCGCTTCCGGGATGGTCACCACTTCCGATCCTTTGATGCTCTCATGCAGTTCTCGTGTGGCTTCCGGCGGACAGATGAAATCGCTATCGCCGGCGATGATGAGCGTCCTGGTGGTGATGCGCGCAAGCTCCGGCCGCAGATCGATCTTGCGGAATTCAACCTCGTTGAAGTAACGAAGCGCGTTTGGATTGCAGCCGTGTTCGCGAAGCTTCTCCGTATACGCTTGGGCTCGAGCATCGAACGAGTGGAAGTACAGCGGCATTTCTTGCGCGAGCAGCGTCCCCAGCTCGGCTGCGTCTTGAAAATCGCCGGCCTGCTCGCGTTTCAGCGCGGCCATGGCGCTATCGAACCACGCTTCACCGCGCTTGGACTCGATGTGCTTGTCCATGGCGCTGATGGTCTCGTTGGAGAAACGCGCTGCGGTGCTCGCCAGAACGAGCGCGCTGATCCGGCGGCCGAAATGCGCGGCGAACTGCTGCGCGACAAGACCCCCGTGTGAGAATCCGAGCAGCATGACCGGCGGAACGCCCGCCGGGATGATCTGCGTGAGGTCGGCCACGTAGTCGTCGAGGGAGTAGGCGCGCGGGTCCGGAGGCGTGCCGCTCCTGCCGGTCCCGCGCGGATCGATGAGGACGAGCTCAAAGATGTGTTCGAGCCCGGCGAAATCGTCGCCGAACTCGGCCGAACTCAGCCCGGGGCCTCCCGGATGCACGTACATCACGGGCCCATGACCGCGACGCGCGAACTCGATCGGCACTGCTTACGTGTCCTTCGCTCGAGACTTTCGCGTCAAGTCCCAAGCGTACACGAAGATGAGCCACGTCAACCCGTACACTGGAATCTGAAAGCTGAAGTTCCACGGCATGTTTATGACGGCGGCGACGAAACCGCCCCAATTCCATGGGAAATATGTCGACAGCACGACATTCATGATGACTTCGTAGAACAATACCGTCATCGCGGCGTAGACGACGTTAACGCGAAGCAGCGCTACGACAACGGTGATTGGGGCAAGCTCTACGGCGAACCAAAATGGTCCAAGGAGAAATCGAAGAAACATGGAGTTTCCCATGAACAGCGTGACTGAGAGCTCATTCGCAGCATAATACCGCGTTGCAATCACGGAATAAACGATCCCTAGAACCGCTAACACAACGATCAACCAAACTCGTTGACTTCGCATCCTATTTTGTCAGCCTCGCCTGACTGCGCAGATCGCGGATGCGTAGTTCTTTCATTTTGTCAGGACGAGTTCTCGCAATCTCTCTCATTCTCTACAGCCCTTTACGGACGAGCCATTGCGACGATTTCCTGTTTCTCCAGTGTTCTCTCATTTTGCCGCATTGACCACCGCTATGTGGGGACCTAAGTGGGGACCTCCTTTTCGGTTTTCTTGGCTATCTCTACGACGTCCTCAGGCCTCATGGTGTGCGGCTCTTCCAAGTTGTGTCTCTTGCGATATTCCTCGGCCATACTATGCAAATCAACAGCGTTGCGCCAATAGGAAGCACCCTGTTTCTGTTGCAACTCGACGAAGGGCTTCAACTTTGACCACCCCACGAGAACATCATAGACAACGCTTTCAAGCATGATGTCTTTGCTCACCAATCCGAAATTAATTGCTTGTCCTATTCGCTCAAACTCGTTCAGGATGATTCTGGCGGCTTCGTTGGTCTTGTCGAAGTCAGCCACTTTCATTTGACTGTGCAAAACCGGGTACATCGAGTTGAGGTGCCTCGTCGCTTCCATGTATTCTTTCCTCGTGAATGGTTCCATCAGACGAGAGAGAGCATCAAACTCAACCGACCGTCGAAAGTCCCTCAGTTGAAAGTAAGCGACCGATAGCGCGAAAACAACGGCTAGCGCCCCCATCCAGGTGCCAGTCGCAGTGAAGATGTCCGGATCGCTTCTGTGTTGGTACAGTAGCCACGAGAAACCCCCGACAAGCGCCAGGAGAAACCACCAGGCTCCGGTAGGGATTACCTTGATACTAAAGTTGGCGTGAGGCACTTGCTGTTACGCCAACTTGGAGAAGAGACTATCCATTGCGTCCACGGCTTGCCGCTGCATCGAGGGTAAGATGTGACCATAGCGGTCGAGCGTGATAACCACGTCCTTGTGACCGAGAATGGCCGAGACGACCTTGATATTAACGCCTTTCGCTATCATGAGTGAGGCCGCAGTATGTCTCAGATCGTGAAAGCGAATCCGGGGCAGCTCTGCCTTGGTGAGCATTGGCTCAAATTGCTGGCGCACGAGGTTCCCTCGGAAGTATGGGTTGCCTTCTGTGTTTGAAAAGACCCATTCGGACGCTCTGTTTCCCCCGGCGAGCATGTTCTTTTGGTGATCGCGCAGGGCTGAGGCAGCAAGGGTATTCAGGTCGATGGTTCGCCGACTCCACGGGGTTTTCGTGTCCTTGGCAACCAAACCGATCGGGTCTAGTGTCCTGCAGACAGTCAGAGTTGGTTGCTCATCCTTCAATTTCAAGTCTTTCCACTTCAGGCCGAGGAGTTCGCCCTGCCTTAGACCTGTTGTGATTGCCAAGACATAAAGAGCGTAGAGTCGGTCGCCTTTCGCGGCCTTTAAGAGTTGCTCGGATTGGCTCTCGTCCAGGACGTGCATCTCTTTTCGCTCGACCTTGGGCGGTTTCACAGCCTTGCACGGGTTTACCGCAATCATGTTCCAAGCCAAAGCCTGCTTGAGCGCTCCAGATAGGATGATATGAACCTTCTGACGGTTGCGGGCCGAATTGCCCTTCCGCTCTAGGTTTGCGTACAAGTTTTGAATGTGCAACGGTTCCAGGTCTCTGAGTCTGTAGCCGCCGAGATTTGGAATGACGTGGTTTCGAAGTACGCTATTGTAGTCTTTGTAGCTCCCGACGGTTAGACCCGGGCGAACAACATCTTCGAGCCAGCGTTCGAGATACTTGGCAACTCTAATCTTCTCGCTCTTTACCAACTTGCCGTCCTTTTTGTCCGCCTTGAGTGAGTCGAGTTTGTCGAGCAGGTCTTCCTTGCGCTTCGCGTAGACGTAGCGGCGTTTTGCTCGACCGTTTTCGTCGAGCGCTATTGCAATCGAGCCGACCCAAAGGCCCTTGCTCCTACTAAAATGTACGCCACCCTCGCCTTTGCCACGTGGTGCTTTCATTGAGTCTTATCCCTTTTCGGCGTAAATCCGAAGCGCGACCCTGGGAATGCGACGCGACTTGCCTAGTTTGCAGAAAGGCAACTTGCCCGCCTCCATTAGTTTGTAAAGTGTGGACTCACCCAACTGCAAGTGCTCTGCGGCCTGCTTCACGGTAACGAGGCCCTCTGAAAGTAGGTCGATGCCCTGATAGTGGGTTTCTAGCGATCTTGGGTAAAGCATTCTGTTCTAGTCTCAATTGGATTTTGGGTTTCTCGGGCTTTCGCCCGCGCACCAGGCCCCGGATTCCGAAGGCCGGTGTATCAGCGACGCTGCGCTGAGAGTATAATTCGATGAGTAAAGGATTGGAGGCGCTATGCCCTCAGGAATATGGAACACGGTTTCAATCGTAATCTTCCTAGCGTTCTTCGTGCCCGGTTTCGTGTCAATGCAAGTATTTTCGCTGCTTGTGCCGACTGAGCCGCGTGATTTCAGCAAACAGTTGCCTGAAGCGATTGGCTTCAGTGCGCTCAACTATGCCGTGGTCGGTCCCGTCCTATTCTTTATGTCCAAAGACCCGGTTTGGTTCGTGCCTGCCCTCTACATCAGTCTACTCCTCTTGCCAATCGGCTGGCCATTCCTATATCTTAAAGTCAGAGAGTGGCTTCCGTTTACGACCGTCGATCCTTACGCTAAGCCATGGGACTACGTCCTCCGGCTGAATACACGCTGGGTGATCCTGCATCTGCGTAACGGGGAGAAGCTCGCAGGGAAATACGGCTTCAAGTCATTCGCTTCATCATATCCAGCACCTGAGCAAATCTACCTCGAAGAGGTATGGACGCTCGACGAGCATGGTTCTTTCTCGGAGCCCCACGACCGGACTCGTGGTATAATAGTCAACGGTGCAGACATTCTAATGTTTGAACTCCTAGAGTGAGGTAGCGCCGTGTCCGACGATAAGAAACCGCAACCTGCAGGCCAGAAGAGCGAGAAGGACCGCGAAGGCTGGAAACCAGTCGAGAAGGGTCACAAGCCCACGCCGATGGGTTCGGATCATGCGGATTTTGACAAACCACCCCAGAGGGTCCCCGATCCGACATCGAAACCTGCTCCGGAAAAGCCCCAAGCCTCAGACGACAAGAAATAGCGCGACACTTACGACTGTATTCGCGCCAAAAATGCGCGCCTAGGGAATGGCGCGATTGGCTCGATTCGATCCGCGCCGGAAACCAACTACTTGTCAGCCAAAGTACACGCCCCCCGCCACGTATCGGTGTATACGTGGCCGGGGTGGGCTATGGTACCCACTCCCAAGATATGCTTCGGGCGTGGCGCGAATTAGAATATAGGCGCGGTATGGCTTTCACGCGATTCGCGCCAGTATCGCGCCACGTTGGCGCGGTTTATTGGCGCGGTTCTAGCCCCTCGGTCGTTAGGGGATCGGGGATCGCGTATGACTCCAGGTCGAGCGCTGCCTGTGGTTGAGCCTTGAACCGATAACGGAGGGCTCTGCTTTTCCCCGTTGACTCGACTGAGTCACGCTCGAACGCAGCGCTGACTGCTCGCCTGAAGGTACCGCTGCTTCGGTCCAGTCCCACGGCTTGCGCCAACTCTGTTGGTCGCACCCATTGTGGAAAGACGCGCTCAAGGTGACTAATAACCGAGTCGGCGACGTGCTCCGCCTTGCTACCATCGGCTGCCTCACCGCCTGCGAGCCCCGCATATGTGCAAGTGTACTTCCCGCCCGCGAACCTCAGGTCAACGAAGAATGGATCATATTTCTCCGCTTCGTTCATCTTTACGCATGTGAACTTTACGCGAGATACCCCCGGCTCGAACTCGGCCAGTCGAACTGTACTTATGTGGGCAACTTGGCGGAATGACGCCTTCTTCTGTGTCGATCCATAGATCAGATCGGCCGGGTTGGCTGAAGCACCGATCTGTTGCCGTTTCGAGTGGTCAACGATGATGCCGTTCGCCTTGTGATTTTCAAACGCGGCGCGTATAGCACGAATGGCTTCTCGCATGTCGCGAGCCTGCTCTGTTGACGCATTTGGCTCGTAGACGTCCGTCCAGCAGTCAAACACATAAAACGTGTCTTTGTTCTCGCGTAGGAGATAACCAAACTTCTCTGTTTCCCAGTGAGAAGCGCTCACCACGTATAGGTTGCGCGGATGATGCTCCAGACGACAAACTCGGCGCTCGAACGCGAGTCGCCCGGCGTCGAGGTTGATGTAGTAGACGTTGATTCGCTTCCGCGACTTGAAGTGACCGAAGACCGAACTTCCTGAAGCAATACAACTCGCTACGTGCAATGCAAGCCAAGACTTGTACGAATCCGAGTCACCGAACCACAGCACGGGACCGGAATCGCGTTCTAGAAAGCCTTCCGCGTCCCAGGAGGGTGGAGGCGGGGGGTTTTCCGCGATGTCGTCGGCCGAGCGAGCTTCCCATTGCCATTCGGAATCGAGCTTGAGCTTTTCGACCGTCGCCTCTGTGTTTGTATCTATGTCCATAATCGTCTTTCAAAAAGTTATTCGAGGTCGCGCGCTCTTGTGGACGCAACCTCGGTGAGTTTATCGGCCGTGAACTTATGCTCTTGACCTACGCGCGACGCCACAACGACGAGCGTTGACGTTTCATCATCGTAGGTGGAACGCAGCACAGTGCCAGGGTTGGTCACAAACCAGATGTGGGTACAACCTGAAGGTACTTTCATAATGCCTCTCTATCGCTAAAAATGTAGGTCGGGAATGTTCTCGACAAGGCGACGCGCCGTCGCTTCGCGCATTTGATTCACGATGCGAATGTGCGCTGGAGTCTTGAGCCACGAAACTTCCGCCGTTAGCCATACGAACTTGGCCCTCAGGAGCAGATCGGGTGCACCACGCGTACTAAGCCAGGCGATTCGCGCATTAGCGACGGCCAAATGCGTACGAAGAACAAAGTGAGTTACGCGAAGGACGAAACGGGTTGTCAAGAGTTTCCATTCGCGGTAGAGTTTCTTAGCGAGGGCTTTCATATCGGTTAGCTTTCTTGAGCCGCTTTCTCGTGGCGTGTGATTTTAGTCGGCGTCGCTGTCCGGACGGGAGAAAGTGCGCCCGGCGACGCATCTCGAAAGGAATGCCCGCCTTTTCGATCTCTCGGCGAAAGCGCTTGAGCGCGGAAATTACGCCCTCTTCGGGCTGAACATGTATCATGGGGTATTTCTTAAAAGATGTCGCGAGCGCCGTGAAGGGTATTTTCCTTTTCGAGCGCCCGCGAGTCGCGCGACGAAAGGAAAAACGTCGCGCTGAGTTCCCGCTGGAGTTCTGCGGTCACATAGAAGGCAGAAGGCGGGCAAGTTAGATCGGCGACGAGCGGTTTACGCCAGCTCGTCGCTTCGCGCGGATCGGCCGCACTCCACGACTCCGCCAAAGGAAGGTAAGGCGAGTCGCTCGGACGCGCGGCTGAAAACGCGCGCCCGCTATCCCGCCAAACGCCCAGGATGAAACGCTCGGCGGGAATGTTTTGAATTAAGCGAGCTTGGAAAAGTCGTCGGCGAGCTGCTTCTTGGACGCCGCCGCACGGTCCGTGACCGCCTGCCGGGCGTCAACTGCGCGGTTAAAACTTTCGGCGGCACTCACACTGCCGAACCTCTGCGAATCGAAGTCAGCTTTTTTGCGGATGGCCCGGCGACCATCAGCCAGGGCCTTCGCGTCGTCAATCCCTTTTCGGGCCGCAAGCTTTCGTTCTGCGCGCGCGCGGTCGGCTAGTGAAATCTCGGTATCGAGGTCGTCGTTTTCTTTTTTAATCATTTATTTGCTCCAGTTGGGATTTTTTGAAATGAGGGCAAGTTAGTGCCCAAAGCGAGTCTGCCACCATTCCCGCTCACGCAGATCGTCAGGCAAACGCCTCAAAAGGCTTTCGGCGATGTCTATCGCCTCGCGGACTTGGGCTTTGCGCGCGGGATCGGCGGTCCCGAAAAATAGATTTTCGTCGTTCCATGTTTTCAAAGCGTCCCCGCGTAGAGATGAAACAACCTCACGGAGGGTCTTTTTAGGCGCATGAGATTCGATAAAGGTATTTTGGTCGGCGATGGCCGCCGCATATTTGTCCAGCGCCGACGTGATCTCGGTTAGTTTGGTCTGAATTTCGCGAATTTCCACGGATGTAATCTCCTAAGCCGCGACTCGGCCCTTGATGAAGGCAAAAATGTCGGCGATTAAATCGTCACTGACGCGCGTGAAAAGCACGGCAGGCGGCAAACCGTAGTGCTCGCTCAATTTCCGTCTGAGTTCGAGGGACGCATCGGCGCGATTGGCTTCTATGGCCTGGATCGTGCTCCGATGTGAGCCGACCGACGCGGCGAGTTCGTCAATCGTTTCGGCTCTTAAAGTTCTGGCGATTTTGATGATAAATGATGGCACGTTCGGCCACCTCCTCGGGCTAAGGTCCAAGACCAAAGCGACAGCTTGGCAAAAAAAGAGCGACCTCGCCGTAGCGAGATCGTCGAGAGCGGAAAAATGCCCCTCTCCAATCCTATCGTGGGCTTCGTCATCTAGTTGCGCGCGTTCTTAATGCTAAGAATCGCTCTTCGACGATACGGAGGCGAGCTTCGGCCCGGCGTTTGCGTTCAGCCTCGGAAACCCCGGTGCGGTCCCAGAAAACCCGATGCGATTGCCGACGGTGGCAGGTTCCGCAAAGGGTTCGAAGAGACTCGAACGTCTTAGGCGCACCTATCGGGGCCCGGACGAACATTCGACGCGACGTTTCGCCACATGCAACGCAGCGATGCCGATCCCGATCTAAGACCTGTGCCCGAGGGCTAAAGCGCTCCCGATGGGCTCGGCCGCACTTTGGCTCGCAATGCTTCGCCGACCGCCGGTACGCGGGAAACGTCTTACGGCAACCCTCGCAGTCGACGATCCACAAATCTTGGGGCGAGGGACCCCAACGCGACGAGTGGCGCTTGCGGTAAGCATGGCACTTTAAGGCAGCCTGCACGGCCGCCTCGATCTCGGGGTTTACTGCTGTCACGTCCGCTACTTGGGTGCCGCCCGCGACGTTCGGCGGCGAAGGAGTGGGTCGCGATGAGGGCGAGAGCCCCATGAAATGGTCCGGTGCCCGGACAAAAAACGAGGCGCAGTGGCATTAACCACTGTGCTATCGGATTGTATCACAGGACTGTCCCATTTGTCAAGAGGGTAGACCTTTTCATAGCGGGACGAATGGAATTTTACCTAATCGTGGTTTGCCGACAAACCTGACGAAGAAGGCGACCTTGTCGGAGAGCTATTTCCGCCAAACCTTACGATGAAGGTCGCGCGCAGTTCTCGATTTCGACCTTACCATGTCTGTGTGCTATGGTCGCAACGGAGGTACCCGTTGCTATGCGCATCTGCATTACGCACCTGTCCACGGGGCGAAGATTCTACTTCGAGTTTGAGGATCGGAAGTCAGCGGCTGACGCCCTTGCCGTGCTCCAAGAGTATGGAGTCCCGGTGTTTCTTGAACGCTTCGGGGATAGAGCCGTCTCTGATTAGCCGCCTCCGTAAAATCGCCGGCGACTCTGCTCCTTCGCAGCTTCGAGCGCTTCCTGGAAGTTTCGTTCACGGATAGGCTCGTGTTCGAGCAGACATCGGAACGAGCAGTACACCTCGTTGTAGACCGCGCCTTCGATCAGTTCATGGCAATAAGCACAGGTTTGCATTAGTATGGTGTCCATTGCTTGTCGAGTTGGTCAGCGAGTTGTTCCGCAAGCGCCTGAGTCGAGCGTTCGCGCGCCAGAGCTTCCTCGAAGGTCGGGGCTTGGGCGGACGGAAGGGTGGTAGTGCCGTCTTCGCGTTTGTGAACTTCTTCCGCGAGTCGTACTGCCGGTTCTGACTTGCCCGGCAAGGATCGCTCTTCTGAGGGCTCACCGTTTATGATCCTACGAACGCGGGCGTCCAAAGCGACGCGGACTCGCTCTTCCTGAGCCTCTTCCTCTCTTGCTTGCGCTGCGCGCTCGCAGTTCTCAACAAACGTCGTCAGTAGGCCCTCCTCGGGAGAAATCCACGATCCGTGCCTTTCGACGGCTACTCGGTTGAGTGCCAGGGATTCTGCCAACTTCTTGAGCCGGGCCGAGGCCTGCTTTAGGGGAACTGTAACCTCGGCGTCCGGTGAGTCAAGCTGGCGGCTGCGCAGCACTCGCAAGAGCATTTCGTCGACTGCGAACGCATAGAGCAAGGGGAACTGACCACGATCTTCGTCGACGAGGGTAAAGAGTTCTTGGACGCGCGCCGTTATTGCCTCGCGCACCTCGTCGGGATAAGCCGCCAAGAACTCCGGACGGTCAACTTCAATGGCCGATACCGGAGGGAGTTCGAAGCTTAGTCCGAGGGCATCCATCCTCGGAGCGAGTTTGCGAAGAGCCAGGGCCTCGCGTTCCTTGTGGGCGCGTAGGTTCTTCGGGGACATCCGCTCGACCGTGCCCGTGTAGTTGCTGACCAATTGAGACACGCTTGCGACGCTACCCTGACGCGCCTCGATCCGCTCGCGCCGACTTGTGCCAAGCTCGTCCATCTCGACCAGGATTCGATCCAGAACCGCGCTCAGGGTACGCTCGACGTCGTCGAAGTCTTTGCTCTCGGTGAAGAGCCCGACTTCCTTCTCTCGGAGCTTGCCTAGAATAGCGACGTCGGCTTCCAGGGCGTCCATTTCAAGATCAGGTAGGATCGGCTTTGCGGTCGGAGCTTGGCCGAAGGCGACCGCCGGACGGTTCTTGGCGCGGTGCCGAGCTTTCCGAGCGGCCTCGCGGCATTTGGTAATGCAATAGGATTGCTGAACGCCTATTTTCTTGGGGCGATAGGCCTTTCCGCAGTGGCTGCAGTGTTGAGTTATCGGGAGGGTCATGAGATTGTATTCCTTTCTGTTGCGTGTCCCCGGGGTGTCCCCGGTCATGTCACGGGTCTGGTCACGGGTCTAGTCCCTAGTCTAGTCCCCCGGTCAAAAAATCCAAAATCGTGGATCGGGTCCGCCGGTTTTTTCAAATCGAGTTGACGGCCACGCGCGGTAAGGTTGTGTGGTGGTGCGGGGCAGCCGGGTCCTACTTTTTCCCACTGCTTCTTATCCCCCAAGGGTCTCCGTAGCTGATCTTGGGGAGCCGGAAAGCCTTATGTTATAAGGGTTTGAGCGGTTCGGGTTAGGGAGGTCGATTTGAGACCTTATGCTATAGTTCTATGTAATACGGTCGCGCTCGCCCTGGGATCGACCGTGATCCCGCCACGGCGTCAGCGCTAGGCAGGAATGACGATCCGGGAGCGAGCTTGCCTCAAGTCCGCGTGAATTTGCATTCTAAGCCCTCCTAGGCCAAAAATACATACGTTGTCGCAAAGCCTTATGGGCAGGGCAAAATCGTCGCTCCTAGCGCTTCCTACGCCCAAGGGAGGGCATCCGCTGTGTGGGGGTGCCCAAGGAGCGGGGGTGATTCTTTGGCGCTAATCGGACACCAGAGACCCGCTCACGGTGGGGATAGAGCGGCTTGGCGGTGCATAGTACTTAGTGATATAATAATGGTAATATACCGTCATGGGAGGTAGGGATCGTGGCAGACAAGAGTACGCGCAAAGTCTACGGGTATGCGCGAGTTTCGAGCAGGGGTCAGGCTGACGAAGGTATCTCTTTGGACGCGCAACAGGCCCGCATTGAGGGCTACGCTCTTGCGAAGGGTTGGGCGCTTACGGACGTTCTGATCGACGCAGCTCGGTCCGGGAAGAATACGCGACGGCCTATGCTGGAGCGGTTGCGACGCGAAGTCCGCGAAGGCCAAGTCGAGACGATCATCACGCTTAAGGTTGATCGGGTTTCCAGATCGACGCGAGACTTGCTCAACCTCCTTCAGGAGTTCGAGACGCATAAGACTTCATTCGTGAGCGTCTTTGAGAATATCGACACGTCAACTTCCATGGGTCGCTTTGTCATCACCCTTCTAGGCTCTTTGGCGCAGTTAGAAGCCGAGCAGGTTGGCGAGCGAACATCCTTCGCGCTACGCAAAGCACGGCTCGATGGCAAGGCCTACTGTCGCACGGCTCCTTTTGGCTGGAAGCGTGTCGGCGGGGACTTCCGACCTGCCGAGGCCGAGCAGCGCGCACTTGCCCAAATACGAACCATGCGCGCTAAGAACGATTCTTGGCAGAGTATCGCTCGCTGGCTGGCAGAGAATCGAATCAAGCCCCGAGCCGGGGACAAGTGGTATCCGGCCACAGTAAGGCAGGTCCTGAACTCTAAGCTCGCACTGGAGGCTGCCTAACATGTGGCACATGTTCAACTACGGATCGAATCGGCGGACGTGGGGTTCTCCGAATGGTGCTGGTGAGAATTACGCCTCGCAGTTTTCGCTTCTGTCGATCTTGGGTTTGAAGGTTAGGCGGCCGCGCGGACGTCCGAAGGGTCTTGTCCCCGGCTCGCGCCGCTGGAAGGCCGCTCAGAAGAAAGAGGCTCGCCAATGACTAGGCTCGCGTTCGATGTCTTCGTTTGGGCTCTCCTCACCCTGGTCTTCCTGCTTCCGCTGAACGCTCTATGGCGCAGGAAGAAATACGGCTGGTTCTCGGTCGTTGCCATCATCGGTGCGTTTGTACTGCTCATCTTTTGGTTGGGGCAGCGCGCAGCGGGTTGGTGAGGCCGTAAACTCTAGCATCCTCAAAGCCTCGGCGGAAACGCCGGGGCTTTTTGGTTGTCTAGCGCGGACCCCGAGGGAGACGAGCCGGAGGGGTACTAAGCCCCCGGTTGAAAGAGTCTGGGACTCTTGCCTGGCGAAGAACGAACTATGAAGCTCCCAAGAAAACTGCGGCTCTCTAGTTTGCGGCAGAAAGTCTACCGCGCAGGTTCAATCCTTGGTGACGTTGAGGCTGTCTCCTCGGGCAAATCAGAACGCATGGCGCGGCGAATGGGTCAGCACGTGTTTTGGCGGTTCTTTGGGAACCTTGGCCGAAGCATCTTCGGGTTGTTCGGAGGCCGAAGGTGAGTAAACTAGGCGAACTGTTTGTCGCGGTTGTGACCGACATCGAGAACGATGGGCAAACGATGATGGATGCGCTCAAGCCGATTCTCAATCGCGACCCGCAGGGCCGCCAGGTCGGCACGATTGTCGGGGAGTTTTTCAAAAAGCAGGGAGACAGCGGCACAATACCGGGCGGGGCATTTCATAACCTGAGAGATGTGATCGACTACCAGGCGAAAATGTTTGGGCTCCTGCGCGAGGAGCTAGTACTGCTAGGCACGTTGTCCTGTCTAGACGGTCCGGCAAAAAAATGCGTCCAAGAAATCATAAGCGACTTTGACACTATTCTGTCCAGCGCTCCTGCCGAGGGAGCCTCGATGACCAAAGATCGCCGTACTGTTTGAAAAATTTGGCGTGAACTGCGGCACGTTTACCAGGCGGCGCTTTTCATAGCCCGAGTCGCGCGAGAGACCGCTCAGTCACAAAGAACTCCGCCAAGATACGAGCTGCTTGAAGCCCTACGTGACAGAATCGCACAGCCGGACAGCCGTTGAACCACTTACCCCGATCTTCGAAGCCGGATTGGCAAACAAGTTCCGTCTGTTTGCGAGTGCCCATGCGCGCAAATTCGCAATTGCTTCTTTGAGTAAAAGCAATAAGTGATCGGGCGCGACGCATAAATGCATGTATTCCTCCGGCGGGTCTCCGTCTTTGCTCTGATTTTCGTAGTAGATTTCGTGTTCCGTTGGTAACCCCCTGAACGGCTCATGCTCCTTGCCCACTCTCAGCTCGTGGTGAATGCACGTGCGGTAATCGACGTAGATCAAGTAGCTATAGGTGGCCCTATCAATCAATTCCGAGGGAGTTCTGTAGCCGAGCCCGGCAGTCCATCTCAGAAAGTCCGCCTCCAATGGATCGGCGGTCGCCTCGCGGACTAGCCAATTATGCTCTAAGGGGTAAGCCCGTCGGCAGTTGCTCTCAAACCTGGCGTGGCCGCCTTCTCTCTTCAGTTTTCTCAGTAGAATCGGAATGCTCACACGTTCTTTGAATGAGGGGCAGTGTTCTCTTAGCAGCAACCGAAACTGCCTTTGGGTCCCCTTTCCCGGGTAACAATACTTCCCCAACGAGCACATGACAATCCCCATCAGGCCAAGGGCGTCAATTGAATATGGGTCGGCCTTCAGTAGGCCCTCAATCACTCGAACCCTGTTCGCTAAGAAACGGTCGAAGGGATCGAGAATCTCCTCGTCAGAGATTGGACGTCGCGAGTGACGCGTAGTCAACTGCGAGTGCCACCGTCACTTGGTGCTCCAGCCTCGATCATTGCGTTAGATTCGAGTCCGCCTTCTTGCGCTCGAAGACCAACTTGATGCTCGCCGAGCCGCCAAGGGAGGCACCAGTGCCGAGAATCCCGATCTTGCCGTCTGCTGAGGCTTGTAGGTTCACCTCGACCGTCTGAAGGTTGAGCCCACCAACCGGCTTATTGAACCACGGTGAGAAGCTTGCATCAAGGGCCGTCAGGGCACTGTTCAGATCACTCGTCATGTCTTCGATTTTGACTTTGGTAACTTTCGAAGCTCCGCCCTTGAAAAGGTCAAGTACAAAGGCCTGCTTCGAAAGTTCACCGCTATGCACGTTCACACCGACGCCTTCAGTGATGATCTCTTCTGTCTCGAAGGCCTCGCCCGTGTCAATCCTAGGAACCTTTGGCACACGAATGGTGCCGACGCTGATCGGCTGGCCCAAGGTACCGGCGGCCGAAACTATATTAACAGTCAAAGGCTTCTTCATTTTGCAAAACTCCCGTTGGCCAAGACTGACGACTATATTCGGCAGCCCCTTCGCCTTGGATTATAGCAGAGCTTGGCAAGAGCGGGGCCATCGCGTCAGTATTTCATCAATAAAAGATGCGACGCGCGCTGAATCCGGGCACTTTTCGGTGTCGAACCTGAGTCGATGAACCTTCACCTCGGCTTCGTCCTGCTATTTTCGCAATCCGAGCAGCTTGCAGAACGCAGCAAACAGGGATTCCTCTTGCCTGACGAAGCCATCGGCGACGACAAACATCAATCCGAGAACTAATGTTGCTCCGACGTAGTTTTTCATTCAAGTCCACCTCCTTTCGAGCGCCTTAGAAGGCGCGAGTCTTTAGCCAATTGTTACGTTCATCACCAAAGTATATGGACGCCCAATGCTTATGAAGGCGCGCGACAAAGAGAACGTCTCCATCGTGCAAAGACTGTTGGAGGTGGTCGCGAACCTGTGCCGCGGTAAGGGGCGTATCCACTAACCACACGGATTTCTCAACGTGGGCCCAGTTTGGAAACGCGCCCTTGATGGCGGTTATTACGCGGTCATAGTCAGCAGGCGTGTCGTTGGGACTTCGAAGATCGTAGGTCACTATGTGAACCATTCCGGCTACTCGCCCGACTCAGTTGCGGTCGCGCCTGATTGCTCGTTCTTAGCGTCGCTCGTAGCTGATGCGCTGGGCGGTATGCTTTTCATGCGATACCTCCCGCGCGCTTCGCGCTCGATCAACCCCGCCTTTTCGGCTCGAAGGAGGCGGTTAGTAGCGGCACGCTCGTTTATCCGCAGCTCCTGCGCAACGTCTGAGACGGACCGGGCCCCCTCCACAGACCGTAGGAACTCCACAACGGCGCGCACGGCGTCAGGTGTTGGCCCCCTTGCATCGTCGCGAATCGCCTCGCGCGGAAGGCCATGTGCCGCCGAAAGTTGTCCGCGCAGCCGCCGTTGCAGCGTGTCGCGCTGGGCACGAAGATTATCAAGCTCCCTTTCCAACTCACCGATTCGGTGATTGACCGACCCAAATTCTTTCAGGTCGGTCGAGAACTGATCCGGCATGCTCAGATGCTACCACGGGCGGCTGGTTGCGTCAATTATACCTGATGCTTTATTGGTGCAAGTCGATACTTTTGAAGGATACCAGGGGTTAGTGCAGAAGGCGGGACACGTTTAAGGCTCAGCGGTGTGCCCGCTGAGCCCTAAATGGGGCGCATGCCCCTTAGATACGCTGCTCGGGCGGACCCGGGCATGTCTTGCGACACAGACATTTTCGAGTCCGCCGGGCACATTCCTAGCGGCGACAGCCGCAAAGAGGGAGACTGCCGTGGCACTTAAGTGTACAGGCCGCCGAATGGCGGCGAGCGCAACCAGCGATCATCTTCACATAAGCCATCTGTGGTACAGGGGGGACGATGGCCGCGGGGCCGAGCAAGTCTGTACTCGCGCGCTGATGGTGGAGTATGTTGAGAAAAACGGCGAAAACTCTGTCTGGTGCCCTGACCGGAACCCAACTCTCAACGGCGCGTGGCTCTACGTGAACCACAACGCCGTCGTGAAGTGGGTACAGACCATGGCCGATGGGCGCTGGACCGACAATCTCCTCGCGCTTCCGTTGCGGTAGCGCCTCCAACAACCGAGGCGGACTCAAAATGGTCCGCCTTCGGCGTGTCCTCACGTCGCGAAGTGGGGACTTGGAGGGTACTTTACTCAATCGGTTGAGACAATCGAGTCGGGAAACTCTTATTTTACGCCCTTCGCGTGCCCCCGCAAATCCCTAATCCGGAGTTCTTTCATCTGCGTGTCGAGGCCGAGGTTGGCCTCGAGCTGCGCAAGCGGCAGCACGTCGATCCGGTTCGGCGCCACTTCGGTATCTGCGAGCAGCTTTTGCATGAGGCGGGCCTTGAGCGCGTCGGTGTTCACGCCATCGTTGCACGCGATTGAAAGCACGAGTTCATCGAGATCGTTGGGATCGTCGTTATGCTTTTTGATCACCAACTGCCATTCGACGACGTCGCGTACTTCGGCCATCGACGGCAGGAACGTGTTCAGATCCACCAGCGTTCCCTTGATCTTCGTCAGTTGGAATTCGCCGACATCGGTCTTGCGAGACAGCGTCGTGGAGATGCGCGGCACGACGCGGCCGCAGCCCGGGCAACTATCGTAGAGGATGCCGCCTTCGGCGATGTCGCCCGTCCGATAGCGCAGCACGCACGACCCGTGGCCGGCAAGCGTCGTGTACACCAGTTCGCCGCGCTCTCCCGGTTTGACCGGTTCGCCCGACGCCGGGTCGACGATCTCGAAGATCTCGAGTTCCGGATAGGTGTGAAAGCCGTACGACGTCTGATAGTCGGGCGGCGGACACTCGGCCCAGCATTGGCGCGCTTCCGTGAAACCGTAGATGCTGTGCACGCGCACGCCCGGCTGACCCATCTGCTCGCACAGCGCGCCCATGCGTTCGCGCAACGCTACCGGCACGCGCTCGCCGCCGACTGCGATGCATCGCAACTTGGCCAGCTTCAAGCCTTGTGCGGCGGCTTCGAGCAGCATGTGATAGACGTAACCTGGAATCCCCATCATGACTTCAGGCTGCATGCGCGTGAGCACGGTGATGTTGCCGGCCGTACCCATCGTCTTGCCGCCGCCGGTGTGCAAGATGAGCGTGTTGCTGCCTTGACCGACTGCGTAGACCTGCCAAAATGCGAGGTGCGGCGCGAACGGAAACACGTTCAGGCAGCGGTTATCTTCGCCGATATCCACCACGTCCGTCAAGCGCCGCCCGACTAAGTGAAAACGCTCCATGTCCGGACCGCTGTACACGAACTGCGTGGGCAGCGCTGTCCTTCCAGTGGTGAACGTCACCAGCACGGGCCCATACTTGCGCCGTACTTCTTGCACGACGGCGTGATCGCCGCGCGTCAGTTTGATCCACGCGAGCTGCGCGAGCCTCGTTTTCGGCGCGAACCTGCGGATCTTTTCCGCGTCGGGCTGCAGGACGAGATCGAGGTGACGGGTGGGGTTGTCGGCGGTCGGCGCGATGTCGGCCTTGGTCGTGAACGGTATCCGGCGCAGATCGTCGAGTGTGCGGATCGACCTCGGGTCAATCTTGTTCGTGTCGAAGAGCCGCCGGTAAAGCGGGCTATACGGATACAGCTCCTCGTTGATAAACCGATGCAGCCGCGCGTTGCGTTCATCGGCCCACTCATGCCAGGGCTTCGTCGGTCTCCAAACCGGCGCGCCGCTAATCGCTTCCAGCACGCGGGAAGCTTTCTGTCTTGCCAGACGGCTGCCTCCGGCGCGTCACGTGGCTCGAAAGATAGCTCCGGGTATTGACAAGACCTTGGCGTTGCTCTAGGATACCCTTACATTTCTATGATTATTAAAAGTAATAATGTGCCGCGACGGGCGGCTCCACGCCACCAAGACGCGGTATTCGGCTCCGCCATCTTCCGCGGACCGGTGAAGACGAAGACCATCGTCCCGCTGCTCATCCTTCATCTGCTCGGCAAGAGCCCCGAGCACGGCTACGGGCTGATGGAACGCATCGCAAAGATGACGGGCGACGTCATGCCGGTCAATCCGAACACGATGTATCCTCTCTTGCGGCGGCTCGAGGAGCGCGGCTTTGTGGTCGGCACGTGGGAACATCCTGACCGGCGCAGCCGCCGGCTCTACAAACTCACGCGCGCCGGCGCGGAGCGTTACGAACAGATCAAAGTGCGCGTGCGACCGCATCTCGACCGGCTGATCGGCGCCATGCAGCTCCTGCGCAGCGAGGTCGTCGACGCGACGTCGACCAAAGGCGGCAAGCGCCGCGGCGCGCGCACCGCCCCCATTTCGGAGATCGCCTCATGAGCTCGAATAACGGCAAGCGCGACGCGGTCATCGTCAGCGCCGCGCGCACCCCAGTCGGTAACTTCGGCAGCGCATATCGCGAATACGACGCGCTCAAACTCGGCACGGTCGCGGCCAAGGCCGCGATCGAGCGCTCCGGCATCGGCGTCGAACATTTCGACGAAGTCATCTTCGGCAGCGGCGGGCAGCCGATCGAATTCGCCAACATCGCGCGACAGATCTCGCTCGAGGTCGGCATTCCCATCGGCACTCCCGCCTACAGCGTGCAACGCAACTGCGCGAGCGGGATACAATCGATCGCCAACGCGGTGCAGGGCATCGCCAGCGGCGACGGAGACGTGTATCTCGTCGGTGGCACCGAGAACCAATCCATGGCGCCGTACATCATCCCGTCGGCGCGTTGGGGCGCGCGACTACGCCCCGTGGAGATGCTCGATCCGATCTGGACCGGCCTCACCGACCATCACACGGGCTTGCTCATGGGCGAGACGGCCGAACTGCTCGCGGAAGAATTCACAATCACGCGCGAGATGCAGGATCAACTTGCAGTCGAAAGCCACAACAAGGCTTTCCGCGCTCAGCGCATGGGCAAGTTCAACGATGAACTCGTGCACGTGCAGGTGCCCAAGAAGGTCGGTGAGCCCGAGACGGTCGCCAAAGACGAAGGCCCGCAGGCCGGACTCTCCGTGCAAAAACTCAGCCTGTATCCGGCGGTGTTCAAAAAAGGCGGCACCGTCACGCCCGGCAACTCGTGTCCGCTCAACGATGCGGGCGCCGCGCTCGTCGTGATCAGCGCGGAAAAGGCGGAGAAACTGGGAGTCAAGCCGCTCGCGCGCATCCGCTCGTACGCTTTTGCCGGCTGCGATCCGAGGACCATGGGATTGGGCCCGACGGTCGCGACGCCCAAGGCGCTCGCGCGCGCCGGCATCACGCTGGACGACATCGAACTCGTGGAGTTCAACGAAGCGTTCGCCGCGCAGTACCTGGCTTGCGAGAAGATCATGGAGCTGGACCGCAGCATCGTCAACGTCAACGGCGGCGCGATCGCGCTCGGCCACCCGATCGGCGCGACCGGGGCGCGGCTCACCACCACCTTGGTGTTCGAGATGCGCCGCCAGGGCAAGCGCTTCGGGCTCGTGACCATGTGCATCGGCGGCGGCCAAGGCGGCGCGCTCGTGATCGAAAACGCGGAGGCGGCGTAAGTGTATATCTTCAAGTGCGCAGTGGTCGGCGCGGGAACGATGGGCGGCGAGATCGCGCAAGTCGTCTCGTGGTCCGGTTTGCCGGTCCTGCTCAAAGACGTAGATCAAAAAGCGCTCGACCACGGCATGGAGACCGCTCGCACCATCTATCAACGGCGCGTTGACAAAGGCAAGATGACGGCGTCGGAGATGAACGACAAGCTCGCGCTCATCACGCCGGTGCTCACTTACGACGATTTCGGCGACGTCGATTTCGTCATCGAAGCCGTGCCCGAGAAGCTCGAACTCAAGCAACGCGTTTTCGCCGAACTCGACAAAGTGTGCCAGAGCACCGCTATCCTGGCGACCAACACCTCGGCGCTCTCCATCACCGCGATCGCCGGCGCGACCAAGCGGCCGGCGCAAGTGGTCGGCTTCCACTTCTTCTATCCGGCGTCGGTCATGAAGCTGATCGAGGTCGTGGCGGGACCGCAGACCAGCCAAGACACGATGGACACCGCGGTGTCGTTCGCCGAAGAATTGCGCAAGCTGCCCGTCAAGGTCAAAGAGTGCGCCGGCTTCGTGGTCAATCGCGTGTTGATGGCTTCGATGATCGAGATCATCAAGGCGCGCGCGGAGCTAGGCGTCGATCCCCAGACCGTCGACGCGATCGTCACCGCAAAGGGCGGCGCACCCATCGGACCCTTCCTGCTGTCAGACATGCTCGGGCTGGATATCGCGGCAGACGTCGCAGCGACATTGGAAAAGGCGTATGGCCCGCGTTTTGCCGCGCCGCCGGAGCTGCGCGAACTTGTCGCAGCCGGCCATTTGGGAGTGAAGACCGGCAAGGGCTTCTACACGCACACCGGCGCGGAGGCGAAGTAACCGATGGCGATCACCCAAGACAAAGAGGCCGCGCTCGTCGAGCGCTTCACCTACGCCGCCATCGCCGAAGCGGGCCGGCTTTTGGATGAGGATATCGCGTCTGCCAAGGATATCGATCTCGCAATGCGCGCGGGCGCCGGTTTGGCCGTCGGTCCGCTCGAGCAGGCCGACACGATCGGGCTCGACGTGGTGCTCGAAACGCTGCGCTCGCTTCACGCCAAGCACGGTGACAACTATAAGCCGAGCGCCACGCTCGAAGGACTCGTGGCCAAAGGCGCGCTCGGCAAAAAAACGGGCCGCGGCTTTTTGGGGTATTCGTGACATGCCCGAGACTGCGACGTATTCCAATATCCTCGTCGACGTCCAAGGCGGCGTCGCGCTGCTCACCATCAACCGGCCGCCCGCGAATTCGTTGTCGAAAGCGACGCTGGAGGAGTTGAACGCTGCGTTCGACGCGCTGGAAAACGATCCGGCGACGCGCGCCGTCGTCATCACCGGCGCGGGCCAGTACGTGTTCATCGGCGGGGCCGACATCAACGAGTTCGTCGGCCTCGATGACGCCGGCGTGCGCTCTTCAGTGCAACGCGGTCACGCGCTGTTCAGCAAGATCGAGCATTTTCCCAAGCCGGTCATCGCGGCGGTCAACGGCGTGTGCGTCGGCGGCGGCAACGAGCTGGCGATGGCGTGCGACATCAGGATCGCGGCCGAAAGCGCCAAGTTCGGACAGCCCGAGGTCTCGCTCGGCATCATCCCGGGTTGGGGCGGAAGCCAGCGCTTGACGCGCTTGGTCGGCAAAGGACGCGCCCTGGAGATGATGCTCACCGGCGATCTCGTCAAGGCCGATGATGCGCAGCGCTATGGGCTCGTGAACAAAGTCGTTCCGGACAACGAAGTGCTGACCCATGCGCGCAACCTCGCGCGCAAGCTCGCGATGTCGGCGCCGATCGCGATGAAGTATATCAAACACACGACCAATGTCGGGCTCGACGAAGGCATTGCCGCCGGATTGCGCGCGGAAGCCGAGGGTGCGCTGGCGATCTTCAACAGCAACGACGCTAAGGAAGGCGTCGCGGCGTTCCTCGGCAAGCGCCGCCCGAAATTCACGGGAACCTGATGTAGCGTTCCGAGCGAAGCTCGGAGGAGAAATCGATATGGCTATCGCCACCAAACCTGAAGGTCTGAACTTCGAACTGCCCGAGGATTTGAAACTCCTCAAGCGTTCGATCCGCGAGTTCGTGGAGAAAGAACTCTGGCCGATCGGCAACCAGGTCGAGGACACGGACGAGATCCCGCAAGCCGCCATCAACAAGATGAAAGAGATGGGGCTCTTCGGTCTGCCGTTTTCCGACGAATACGGCGGCGCCGGCATCGGCGAACTCGGCTACTGCGTGGCGCTTGAAGAGCTCGGCCGAGCCAATGCCGCGTTTTCTAACTTGATCGGAGCGCACTGCAGCATCGGCGCTATGGCGGTGCACCTCGACGGGAGCAAAGAGCTCAAGGACAAGTACATGGAGCAGCTCTGCACCGGCGAGAAGCTGGCCTGCTTCGCGCTGTCCGAACCCAACGCCGGCTCGGATGCGGCCGCCATTCAAACGGCGGCGCGGCGCGAGGGCGATACGTTCCTGCTCAACGGCGTCAAGCATTTCATCACCAGCGGCGACATCGCTGACTTCGCCACCGTGTTCGCGGTGACCGACAAGAATCTCGGCGCGCGCGGCGGCATCACGGCGTTTTGGACGGATCTCAACCAGCCCGGCGTCAAGCGCGGGCCCAAGGATCGCAAAATGGGGCTGTACGGCAGCCACACCTGCGAGCTGATCTTCCAGGACGCAAAGGTGCCGGCGGATCACGTCATCGGCCAAGTAGGCATGGGCTTCATCACCGCCATGCGCACGCTCGACATGGGCCGCTTATCGCTCGGCGCCGGGTGCGTGGGCGGCTCGCAGCTGGCGCTCGAAAAAGCGATCGCGCACGCCAAGGAGCGCGTGCAGTTCGGCAAACCGATCGCCAAACAGCAAGCCGTGCAGTTCATGCTGGCCGACATCGCGACCAAGATCTACGCCGCGCGCAACATGGTCTATCATGCGGCGTGGAAGGCGGATCGCGGCGAGCGTTTCTCGATGGAAGCGGCGATGGTCAAGCGCTATTGCTCGGACATGTCGATCTGGGTGATCGACCGCGTGCTGCAGATCCACGGCGGCATGGGCTTCATGAAAGAGACGGGCATCGAGCGCGGTTATCGCGACGCGCGCATCCTCGCGATCTACGAGGGCACCAACGAGATCCAGCGCATGATCATCGCGGAAGAACTCCTCAAGTAGTGCGCATCGCGGTCTGCGTGACGGCGGTCCCCAACCCCGAAAAGGTTGCTTGGGACCGCTTCCGTCAAGTGCTCGACCTGCAGGACGCCGAGCCCGTCCTCAATCCGCTCGACCGCAATGCGCTCGAACTCGCCGGGCAGCTCGCCAAGAAGACCAGCTCGACGTTTTTCACGATTAGCGCCGGTCCAGGCGCTTCTTCCGCGTTGCGCGAGGCAGCCGTGTTCGGCGCCGATCCTTTGATCGCGCTCGGCGATCCTTTGCTGGAGCAGGCTGATGAACGCGGCGTCGCTGCAGCGCTCGCTGCGGCGATCCGTCACGCAGGCAGCGCCGATGTCGTGCTCTGCGGCGCATCGTCCGCCTCGTTCGGCAGCGGCGCCGTGCCGGGTTTTCTGTCCGCCTACCTCGAGGCCGGACTCTTGAGCGGCGTGATCGACATCGCGACCGACGACAATGGCGTGTCCGTCGCTTCCATCGGAACGACTTCTTTGGTGCGTTCCTCCGCCACGCCACCGGTCGTGCTCGCCGCCGCTCCGTACGGCATCGCGGTGCGCACGATCTCGCCGCTGCTGCTCATGCGCGCGGCGAAAAAACCGATCGTCGACCTGACGCTTGCCGCCATCGGCGCGCCAAACCCGCTTCCATCAAGCGGCGTGCTCGACGGCTCGCCGGAAGCGACGCGGAAAAAACGCGCCAACGAGACGGTCGACGCGATCACGCTCGTCGCCGCGCTGCGCGACCGCGCGCTGTTGTGACGTGCCGGTAAGCGTCGATCTCGAAAAATGCGACGGCACGGCGGAGTGTCTGAAGGCCTGCGCCTTCAACGCGCTCGAGGTGCGCGACGGCAAATGCGTCATCTTCGAGAACTGCGTGGATTGCGATGTATGCGTGCGCGCCTGCCCGACGGATGCGATCATCTCGTCCACCGCACCGGTCGCGGCCGGCAAAGCCCGCGTGCTGACGGTGGACTTCGAAGACGAATCAGGCATCGCGCGCGTGGCCGAGCGCATCGCGCGAAAAGCGGAAGCCGCCTCCAGCGCAGTGCGCATCGACGTTGCAAACGCAGGTGACGCCGCGCAAGCACTCGCCGAGTTTGCTCGGACTGAAGGCGCTACGCTTATCATTCTGCCGCATGCGGGCGCAGGCGATGCCATCGCCTCCAGACTGGCCGCGACGCTGAATGCGACGCTGCTCGCCTGCTGCTCCGACATCGGCGTGGACGAGGACGGTGCGCTTCGCGCGCGGAGACCGCGCTATCGCGGAGTGGTCGAAGTCACAAGCCGCTGCCCCGCCGGCTTAACCGTGGCGACACTTATCCCGCGAGGCGTCACGCACTTCGCCGCGACAACGCTCCCTACCGGGGCTAAAGCCCCGGCACTACAAACCTTGGCTCCGGCACTACAAACCTTGGCTCCGGCACTACAAACCTTGGCTCCGGCACCAGAAACTTTCGCGCAAGAAGCACCGATTGAGCCGGATACGATGGCGCGGCGCGTCGTCGCGATCGCGGCCGATCTCGATCAAGCGACCACAGAGGCGGCGCGGGCTTGCGCGAAAGCGCTTGGCGCTACCGTCATCGATCCTAACGCCGTTGCCGGCCGATCGTATGCGCCCGACCTCTACGTCGCTTTTGGCGTGAACGGCTCGACCGAGCACAACACGGCAATGCGTCGTGCGCGCGTCATCGTCGTCTTTGTCGAGGACGAACGCGCGCCGATCGCTCAAATCGCAGACTATCTCTTGATCGGCAGCGTCGCCGACCATGCCCGAGCGCTGCTCGCGGCCTTATAGGACGTACTCCGAGCTAGCGCTCGGAACGCTACATTAGATGGCTAGAACAGGCTCTTGATCAGACCGCCGTCGACGGCGATCGTCTGCCCCGTGATGTAGCGCGCCGGCTCGCCGCACAAGAACGCGACCAGCGGCGCGAATTCTTCGGGCGTGGCGACACGCCGGATCGGCACCTCGGCGGCTGCGGCTTTGTGAATCGCATCTTCATCGCCGTAGATCTGGCGCAGCCGATCGGTCAGAATGCGGCCGGTCGCAATCGCGTTGACCGTGATGCCATCCGGCGCGACTTCTCCGGAGAGCGTTTTCAACGCGGCGATCAGCGCCGTGCGAAACGTGTTCGAAAGCGCCAGCGTCGGGATGGGCTGCTTGACCGACGTCGAGGTCAGCGCGACGATCCGGCCCCACTTGCGCCCGCGCATCTCGGGCGTGACGGCGCTGATCAACTGCAGCGCGCCGCGAAGAATGCCCCGATAGGCAGTGTCGAAGTCCTCGAGCTTGAGATCGAGGTAGGTTCCCGATCTTGGACCACCGCTATTGACGACGAGGATATCGATAGGCCCGAGGTCTGCGCGAACCTTGCCGAGCAGCGCATCGATCGAGTCTGGGTCCTCGAGGTCGAGCGCGAACGGACGGGCATCTGGCGCACCGCGGCGTTTAGCCTCGCGCGCGACGTTTTCGAGGCGATCGAGACGGCGCGCCGCCACCGCGATCTTAGCCCCCTCGCCGGCTAGCTGAAGCGCCACCGCCTCGCCGAGGCCCGAGCTGGCACCGGTGACGAGCGCGACCTTGCCGCGAATCCCTAGATCCACATCACCAGTTCGGCAGGTCCAAGCGTCATTGGCTGGGAGCCTGCAAACCCGTGATCAGCAGCGCGGCTGCGACCGAAAGCACGAAGAGCACGAGAAAGATAAGCGTGAAGGTACGGATGATCCGTTGACGGGTTTTCTTCTTAAGTCTGTTCCACACCCTAAGGCCTCAGCGTTTCTTGGCCGGCGCATTGGGCGTTCCCCACAGCCGCTCGAGGTTGTAAAACTCGCGCGTCTGCGGCAGAAAAACGTGGAGGATCACCGCACCGTAGTCAACGAGGATCCAGCCGCCTTCATTATAACCCTCGGTCCTCACCGGCGCGCCGTACTCGTCTTCGCAGGCCTCGACGACTGCGTCGGCGATGCCGCGCGCTTGGATCAGCGAACGACCCGTGGCTAGCACGAAGTAGTCGGCGAAGTTGGCGCGGCGGCGGATGTCCAACATGACCACGTCTTCGCCCTTTTTCTCCAACGCGGCGGTGCGGCAGCGCCGCGCCAGTTCGAGCGCTTGCGCGTCGTTGAGCGCTCCCACGGTGTCGCGAGTCGTGGCGATGCCGTTTCGCTGCGGCGCTAAGAATTCGCTTCGCGCGATGAAGCGTTTGGCTCCGCCGAGTGAAGGCCGCGCGATGCGCGCTTTTTTCTTGCGTGCGACCACTGGTTTTGCCCGCTTCGGAGCCCGGGACTTAGGACGTTTTGCCATATCGTTCTACCAACGCGCGGTACGCCTCCATAGTTTCGGGCGCAACGGGAACGCTGCGCTCTCTCAGGTATTCAATCGACGCTTCGATGCACGCCAGCATGCCCTCGTCGAGCGAACGCAGCGCCGCCGCTTCGAGTTGCGCGCGCTGCGGAAATTGCCGGCACGGTTCGAACGTGTCCGCCAGATACAGGATTTTTTGAAGATCCGTCATGCCGGGTCGCGCCACGGTGTGCGTCTCGATCGCGGCGGCCACGTCCGGATCGGTGACGCCGAACTCCCGGCGCGCGATGTCCGCGCCGACCCGCGCGTGCAACAGCGTCGGAGCACGCCGTTCGCTCTCGGAGACCGGCAAGCCGTGCCGGAGCGCATAGGCGAGCAGCTCATCAGGCGGCCATTCACGGGCCGCGTCATGCAGCACGCCTGCGATGCGCGCCTTCCAGGTCGGGAGGCCGTAGCGGCGAGCCAAACGCTCCGCCGTGCGCGCCACCGCGAGCACGTGGCGATAGCGCGGCCGCGCAAGCCGTTCTCGCATCGCAGCGCACATCGCGAGAAGACGTGCTCCAGATCCGGCTTCGGCGGAAGAATCTTCGGAGGGAGGCACTGCTTGCAGACGCGCCGTCAGTCGAGACTCGCTTTCAGCGTGTTCAAGCGATTGCGGTAGATCGCGCCTTTGAGGTTGCCGGCCCACATCACGAGCGCGTTCTCATCGTTGTCCGAATAGTAGCCGCGCCGCGTGTTCACGATGCTGAAGCCATACTTCTTATACAGGCGCTGCGCCGCGACGTTCGACTCGCGCACTTCGAGCGTGATCCAGGACGCCCCGCGTTCGATCGATTCCTCGAGCAGCCGGATCAGCATGCGCTCGCCGTATCGGTGGCGCTGATAGTCCGGCTCGACCGCGACGGTGGTGATATGCGCATCTTCGAGGATGACCCACAAACCGCCGTAGGCGATGATCTTGTCGTCCGCCCGGCCCACGAAATAGTGCGCCAGTTTGTTCTCGGTCAGTTCGTTGAGGAAGGCGTTGCGCGGCCAGGTGGTGACGAAACACAGGTTCTCGACCCGCAGAACGTCCGGGATGTGTTCGAGACTCATGGGTTCGATGTCCAGCGTTCGCGGGAGCGATTTCATTGGCGAATTTGGTTCGCGCTCCCGGAACATCGGCCCCCCTGCGCGCTACGGCACGTAGGGCGCCTGCCCGTAGTCGATCTCCAGCGTGCGCCAGTCGCCCGACGCCCCCGCCTTGCGCGCTTGCAAGCCGAGTTTGGCCACCTCGCGCGCGCGATCTCCCGGCGGCCGCTGCGCAAAACTGCTGCCCACGACGTGCGGTGCATCCACGCTGCCGGGCATCTCGCCGTACAGCGTCACCGGCGCGTCGCCCGTTCCTGCGGCGACGCGAATCGCCTCGGCCATCGCCGTTCTGTCGCCGCGCACGAAATCGAACGGTGCGTTCTTGTGGGCACGCAAGCGAGCGTAGTAGAAACCGCGCTTTCCCGCCACAAGAGCTACGCCGGTGTGGGTCGGCTCGTGCCCGGCTTGCGCGACATCGTAAGCGGACACGCCGACGAGCGGGATGTCGCGCGCTTGCGCGAGCGATTTGGCGAACGCGACGCCGATGCGCAGACCGGTGAAGGATCCCGGGCCCACGCACACCGCGATAAGCGCAACCCTGTCAAGAGACATGCCGGCGTCGCGCAAGACGCGCTCCACGCAGCCGAGCAGCGATGCCAGCGCCTGCTCTTTGGTTGCGCCCACAAACGCGCGAGCGCCGTCCAGGATGGCCGCTTCGACGGGCCCTGACGTGGAGATGCCGAGCACCGCATTTGCGCGGTTCATCCTGCGCTCTCCGCTGCAAGGGCGTCGACGATGGGTGCGCCCGTGCCGAAGCCGGTTACTTTCGCCACCCGGGCCTCGCCGTCGATGCTCAAATCGATCTCGACGCGATCAGGCGGCCATGCTCCCTCGGCGTTGTCAGGCCATTCGATCAACGTCACGGCGTCTTCCGAGAAGTACTGGGAAAGGTCCAGATCGTCGATGTCGCGCTGTTCGACGATGCGAAAAAGGTCAAGATGCCAGACCGGTATGCGGCCGTCTGGGTACGAGTGCGCCAAGACGAAGCTTGGGCTGGCCGCGTGACCCGCGCCGATGGCCTCGACGAAGCCCTCGACCAGCGTCGTCTTTCCGGCGCCGAGCGGCCCGCGCAGCAAGATCGTGAGGCCTCGGGGGCTGGCTGCGGCGAGCCGGGCTCCGAGCCGCTCGGTATAGGACGCGGTCGGTAGCGCGCTGGTGAACGATGCCATCGCAGTAGCAAGTGTGGAGCGGGGGCTTCAGCTCCTGCTAAAAGAGCCGTTTTGGCGGGAGGCAAGAGGCCCAAAATCGAACCCTGACCTGTTAACGTCTGTTGATGCTTTTGCTCTAGAAAAGGCTACAATTCATCTGTGTCTCCGCGCGACGACGCTCGTTCTCGTGACGGCAGCGGCAAGAAGCCGCGCCCCGAAGTAAGTTTCGAGGAATACCGCCACAGCATGCCCTCCGACCGGGTTCTGACGGTCAACATCGAGGACGAGATGCGCAGCTCGTACCTCGATTACGCCATGAGCGTGATCGTGGCGCGCGCGCTTCCGGACGTGCGTGACGGCCTCAAACCCGTCCATCGGCGCATCTTGTACGCCATGTCCCAGATGGGGCTGAACCCCGACAAACCCCATCGCAAGTGCGCCGGCACCGTGGGCGAGGTGCTGAAGAACTATCACCCCCACGGCGACACCTCGGTCTACGACGCGCTCGTGCGCATGGCGCAGGATTTCTCGTTGCGCTATCCCCTCATCGCAGGTCACGGCAACTTCGGATCGATCGACGGCGATCCGCCTGCGGCGATGCGCTACACCGAAGCGCGTCTCGCGCACTTGGCGCTGGAGATGCTGGCTGACATCGACCGCGAGACCGTTGATTTCGTCCCCAACTACGATTCCTCGTCGCGCGAGCCCACCTTGTTGCCCGCGCGCCTGCCGAATCTGTTGGTCAACGGCTCTTCGGGCATCGCCGTCGGCATGGCCACCAACATCCCGCCGCAGAATCTCACCGAGATCTGCGACGCGCTGGTCGCCATGATCGAAGATCGCGACATCAAAGACAACGAACTCTTGAAAATCGTGACCGGTCCGGATTTTCCGACCGGCGCACTCATCTTGGGACGCGACGGCATCAAGCAAAGCTACCTCACGGGACGCGGCTCGCTGCTTTTGCGCGCAAAGCACGAATTCGAAGAGATACGCGGCGGGCGCCAGGCCATCATCGTGACGGAGATCCCGTTCCAAGTCAACAAATCGCGGCTCTTGGAGACCATCGCCGAGATGGTCGCCTTGAAGCGCACCACCGGCATCGCCGATCTGCGCGACGAGAGCGATCGCAAGGGCATGCGCATCGTGATCGAGCTGAAGCGCGACGTGCCCGCGCAGCTCGTTTTGAACCAATTGTACCGGCATTCGCCGCTGCAGACCTCGTTCGGCGTCAACAACGTCGCCTTGGTCGACGGCCAGCCGCGCACGCTCACGCTGCGCCAGATGCTAGACGAGTATATCCGGCATCGCATGATCGTGGTCACGCGGCGCACGCAATACGATTTGCGCAAGGCCAAAGAGCGCGCGCATATCTTGGAAGGCTATCGCATCGCGCTTCAAAATCTCGATGCGATCATCAAGCTCATCCGCGCTTCGAAGACCACCGAAGAAGCGCGCGAAGGCTTGATGAAGAAGTTCGAGCTGACGGAGATCCAGGCCAACGCGATCCTCGACCTGCGCCTGCAGCGCCTTGTCGAACTCGAGCGCCTGAAGATCGAAGAGGAATACCTCGCCCTGCTCAAGACGATCGCCAATCTCGAGGAGATCCTGCGCAGCGAGCGGCGCCGCTACGCGATCATCAAAGACGAGATCGGCGCGCTGAAGAAAAAATTCGGCGACAAGCGGCGCACGCAGATCGTGGAAGCCGAGGGCGAATTCGCGATCGAGGACCTCATCCCGGACTCGGAAGTCGTCATCACCGCGACGTCAGGCGGCTACATAAAGCGTCAGAGCGTGGACGTGTTCCGCTCGCAGAACCGCGGCGGGCGCGGCATCTCCGGTCTGGCGCTGAAAAAGGAAGACGTCGTGCGGCGGCTGTTCTCAGCCACCACCCATCAGCACGTCCTCTTCTTCACGAATCGCGGACGCGTCCACAGGCTGCGGGCGCATGAGATTCCGGACGCCTCGCGCCAAGCGCGCGGCACGGCGCTGGTCAATCTTCTGACGTTGCCGCCGGGGGAAACCGTTTCTGCGGTGTTCCCCGTGCGCAAACTCAAGACCGAAGAATACTTGGTGATGGTCACCAAAAAAGGCTACATCAAGAAGACCGCGTTGTCGGAATTCGGCAACGTGCGCCGCTCGGGTCTCATCGCGATCAATCTCATGCCGCACGACGAGCTGTTGAGCGTCACGCTGACCGGCGGCAAGGCCGAGCTGATCCTCGCCACGACCGGTGGTTACGCGATCCGCTTCGACGAGAAGACGGTGCGGCCGATGGGCCGCGCCAGCCGCGGCGTGCGCGCCGTGCGTCTGGGCTCGCGCGATCTCGTACAAGCGATGGACGCGGTGAGCAAGGATCGGCGCGAGGTGCTGATGATCACGAGCAAAGGCTACGGCAAACGCACGCAGATCGATCGCTATCGGAAAACCAACCGCGGCGGCAAGGGCATCAAAGCGTTCGCCAAGACGTCGAAGAACGGCGAGATCGTCGAGCAGATGTTGGTCAAGCCCGACGACGACATCATGCTCATCTCGGCGCACGGTGTGGTCATCCGCACGAAGGTTTTCCAGATCCGCGAGACTGGGCGCTCTGCGCAGGGCGTGCGGGTCATGAAGTTGGACGAAGGCGACAGCGTGATCGCGGCGGCCAATATCGGCCGGCGCGCTGAAGAAATGGAAAAGATCTCAAGCGTAGCCACGGACCTTTAGGTCCGTGCATGCTTGTAAAGGGTTCTATACCCCCTCGGACAACGTGATCTGCATGAAGCGCCTATTCGTGGCGTTGGTTTTCTCCCTCTTCGTTTTTGCTCAGACCCCGCCGGTTAGCGCCGATATGACCGGCGGCATCCGCGGCACGGTCGTGAACTGGACGGGACCGTGGGCAGGGGCAGAGGTGCGGGTCATCTGGCCCGAACGGAGCATGGCGGCGAGAACAAACGGTCGCGGTGAGTTCGCGATTCTTGGTCTGCAACCCGGAATCAGCACGGTAGAAGTCTGGTCGATTGGTTATCCGACCATCATTGCCAACGTCCTCGTTTGCGAAGACGCCACGCGGCCTCTTCACCTTGTCCTCGCTCACGTGCCGCCCCAACGGGAACCCCCGTGCCCCGAAGGTTTGCTCTGTACTTACTACACGGTAGAGCTGCCGCCGCCGCCTATCAAGGACTTGCGCTGTTGAAAGGACTTTAGCGCCCAGGCGCGGATGCGTGCGGCCATGAGACTCCACGTCATGTCGGATCTGCATCTTGAAAAGGCTCCCATCGAGCCTTTTTCCGTTCGTGGCGACGTGTTGGTGCTCGCCGGCGATATCGACACGCGGCCCGGCAGCCTGCGCGATTTCCTCAAAACATTTCCGGGCGACCTACCTGTGATCACAATTCTTGGCAATCACGAGTTCGACTGCCGCGTGTTTTCCGAAGTGCTGCCGATGTACCGCGAGGCGCTCGCGCCGTTGCCAAACGTTCACCTGCTTGAGAATCAAAGCGTCGAAGTCGGCGGCGTGACCTTCCTCGGCTGCACGTTATGGAGCGACATGGCGCGTGGCGCGGAAGCGCCGGCGATTGCGCGATTGCTCCAGTATTTCGAGATGAAAGAAATAACGGTGCCGGACTTGATGGACTACCATCAGCACAGCGTCGATTGGCTGCGAGCTTCCTACCCGAAAGGAAAACGTGCGGTGGTCGTCACCCATATGGCGCCGTCGTTGCGAAGCGTCAAGCCGCGCTATGCGGGGTCGCCGATCAACGGCTTCTTCGCATCCGACCTCGAGCCGCTTATCGCCGAGCTCGGCCCGCCGCTGTGGATCCATGGACACATGCATGACGCGATGGATTACGAGGTCGGCGCGACGCGCATCGTCTGCAATCCGCGCGGGTATCCGGAAGAGAATCCGCGCTGGACGCCGGATGGCGTGCTGGTGGACGTGCCGGACTAAAGTCCGGCATACACATTAGGGTCCGGCATACCACTTACTATCCCGGCGCATAGCGCTTAAAGGCAGGGCCGCTGGGCGGCTCGAAACTGCTTGCTCCAACGCCAAAGGAGAGCATCTTGAGTCAAGTCCCAGCCGTCAGCCAAGCCACGTTCGATTCCGAGGTGCTCAAGTCGAGCAGCCCGGTACTGGTCGACTTTTGGGCCACGTGGTGCGGGCCGTGTAAAATGGTCGCGCCGGTGGTCGACAAGATCGCAGAGCAATACAAGGGCCGGCTAAAAGTCGTCAAAGTCGATACGGATGAGAATCCCAACGTCGCCGTGCAGTATGATGTCCACGGCATTCCCTGTCTCATCCTGTTCAAGTCGGGTGAGCCGGTAGACCGGATCGTCGGCTACGTGCCCGAGAAGCATCTCGCGACGATGCTGGAAAAACACCTCGCCGCCGCGTAGCGCGGCGCCGCCATGCGCGACATCCCCGCCGTTCACCGTTTCACAACCGATCCTTCGATCGCCGCATATGAGTCCGTCCTAGGACGCTCGGCGGTAAAGTCACGGGTGCACGACGTGCTCGAGGAGGCGCGCTCCTCGGGCGATAGTGCACCAGCCTTCGAAGCGTTGCGCGATCGAATGCTGTCGCGCTTGGCCGTAGCTCAGGCCCAAGGGCTCGTCTCGGTGATCAACGGCACCGGGGTTCTGTTGCATACGAACTTCGGGCGCGCGCCGCTGGCCGCTGCCGCGTTGCAAGAAGTGTCGCGCCTCGGCGCCGGCTACACCAACCTCGAATACGATCTGCAACTCGGCGAGCGCGGCAGCCGGCACGACCGCGTCGCCTCGCAGCTGCGAGAACTCAGCGGAGCGCAGGCCGCTCTCGTGGTGAACAACTGCGCGGCTGCGGTGCTGCTCGTGCTCGATACGTTCGCACGCGGACGCGAGGTCGTCGTGAGCCGCGGCCAGCTCATCGAGATCGGCGGTGGATTCCGCCTGCCCGAAGTGCTGGCCAAGAGCGGCGCCGCGCTTGTCGAAGTCGGCACCACCAATAAGACCTATGCGCGTGATTTTCGCAATGCGTGGAATGCGAACACCGCGATGTTCATGCGCAGCCATCAGAGCAATTTCCGCATGAGCGGCTTCGTCGCTGATGTGGATCCCGCGGCGCTGGCAGCCCTGGCCAAGGAACTCGACGTGCTCTCGTTTGAGGACCTCGGCAGCGGCGCGCTCGTGGACTTGCAGAGTTTTGGCCTTCCTCACGAGCCGACCGTAGCTGAAGAGATCGCCGCGGGTCTCGATCTCGTCGCCGTGTCGGGCGACAAGTTGCTTGGCGGACCGCAATGCGGCATCATCGCGGGCAGAGCCGATCTCATCGACGCGCTGAAACGCAATCCGCTCCTGCGAGCGCTGCGCGTGGACAAGATGACGCTCGCTGCGTTGGGCGCGACGCTTGCGGCGTACCTCGAGCCCGAGCGGCTTACCGAGCTGCCGCTTTTCGCGATGCTCGCGCAAAGTGCCGAGCACCTGCGCGCTCGCGCTGACGCGCTGTGCGCCGAACTCAAACGCCGCGTTTCCGACGCGCGCATCACCGTGCTTTCCACGACCTCGACCACCGGAGGTGGTACCCTGCCCGATGCAGCGCTGCCATCCGCGGGCATCGGTATTGAGAAGCCGGCGGCCGGACCTGATGCGCTGGCGCAATCGCTACGGCGCGCGAGCCCACCCGTCATCGGGCGCATAGAAGGACCGAAACTCGTCATCGATCTGCGCACGGTCCGAGAGGCGGAGGAGCCGCAGCTCCTCCAGACGCTGGTAGGGGCGCTAAGCAGCAGGACCTGAAGGTCCCGCTCGACATTTAGGGGACTACAGGTTCCTGTTCCATATGCACATCATAGGCACGGCCGGGCACGTCGATCACGGCAAGAGTTCGCTCGTCATCGCACTGACGGGGCATAATCCCGACCGCTTCATCGAAGAGCGCGAGCGCGGCATGACCCTCGATCTCGGCTTCGCTCCGTTGCGTTTCGACGATGGCGTTGAGGCCGGCATCATCGACGTGCCCGGGCACGAGCGCTTCCTTCACAACATGCTTGCGGGCGCCGCCGGCATGGAGCTGCTGCTGCTGGTCGTCGACGCCGCCGAGGGCCCGCGACCGCAGACGCTGGAGCATCTCCACATCCTCAACGTCCTCAACGTGAAGAGCGCGATCATCGTGTTGACCAAACGCGACCTCGTGGGGCCGGACGAACTCGAGATCGCAGGCGCGCTCACGCGCGAGGTCTGTTCGAATACGTTTGCCCACAGCGCTCCGGTCATCGCCGTCTCGAACACGACCGGCGAAGGCATCGAGGACTTGAAGCGCGCCATCCACGACGCGCTGGTCTCCTTGCCTCCGCGCGACCCGGCGGCGCCCGCTTATCTTCCGGTGGATCGCGTCTTTGCGATGCCCGGCCACGGCACCGTCGTCACGGGCACGCTGATGCAAGGCACGATCAAAACAGGTGACACGCTCGCATTGCAACCGAGCGGCCTCGCGGCTCGGGTTCGCAGCATCCAGGTGTTCGGCAAAAAAGTCGATGCGGTCAGCGGCGGGTCGCGTGCCGCGCTCAATCTTCCGGGCATCGGCGTGTCGGACATCCACCGCGGCGAGGCGCTTGTCGCGCCGCGCGAGTTCAAGCCTTCCAGCAGCCTCGCGGTGGATTTCACGCCCCTGCTCGGTGCTGAGAAACTCTTGAAGCGGCGCACGCCGGTGCGCGCTCACATCGGCTCCGCGGAGATCCCCGGCTCGCTCATCTTCGATGCCGGCGTTCCGTCCGCTGCACAGACGGCGCGCGCGCGGCTCGCGCTGTCACGCCCGGCGGTGTTCTATCCGGGAAGCCGGCTCGTGCTGCGCAGGCTGAGTCCGAAGAATCTGCTCGGCGGAGCGGTGGCAGTCGCCGATGTGGCCGACGGAGTTGATGCAGTCGACATCGCGGCCGACGAGGGCGCGTCTCCCTTGCTGCGAGCGCTGCGAGCCGGCGGCCTCGCACCGGTTGAGCTTAGCAGACTCGCTGCCGCGTCGAACCTGGTCCTCGAAGCGGCCAAGGCGGAAATCGAGCGGCTGATCGAGGACGGCCGCGCGATCGCGCTGCAGAAGCCGGTGGCGTACCTTTCGCGCGATGCCTTTGACGGCGCGTTTGAACTCGTTGCGCGCTGGCTCGCCGACATCCATCGAGACAAAGCGTGGCTCGCTGGGGCGACATCGCAGGAAATGGCGCGATCGCTCGGTGTGGACGAGAAGTTGATGGCGCGCCTGCTCGACGCTTGGCAGCATGACGGGCGGGTCGTCCAAGGCGGCCGCTACTGGCGTTTGCCCAGCTTCACGCCGTCGCTCACGCGCGAGCAGCGCTCTTTCTTCAGCACCGCGCTCGCAGCGGATCCTGCAAATCCGCTGGTGCCGCATTCGCACGACGGTTTAGCCGTCCAGCTAGCGGCCGCCAAGATAGCGGCACTCGATGAAGCCCTCGAGTCGCTCTATGCGGCGGGCGCGCTCATCCGCATCGGCGATGACGTGTATCGCCGCGAGCAGATCGATAGAGCGCGCAGGCTGCTGGAACAGACGTTGGTGCGCGGCGTAAGCGCGACGATGGCCCAAGTGCGCGATGCACTTGGAACGTCGCGCAAGTACGCGCTGCCGCTCATGGAATATTTCGACGGCATAGGCCTGACCATTCGCGACGGCGATCTGCGGCGTTTGCGGCACGGGGACCCCGGGGCTAAAGCCCCGGCACTACATGAGAAGTAAGTTTCTCATGAGCTTGGAGGACAACGGCGACTCGTGCGGCGTAGTTGGACGACCCACTCGTGGGAGAAGTATGGGGCTGGTGCCCCTGCTGGTCTTCAAAACCGTCAGCGGGGTTGTCAGCCTCTGCCGTCCGGTATCAGTTGCTGAGGTTGTCTTCGGGCAACCTCTCGCGGCCATGCCGTCCAGTGACATCTACCTGCAAGGTCTCGCAAGGACTTCGTTAGCAAAATGTTTGCTGACTGCGCGCTTAGCAGAGATGGCTTATTGGGCCGCTATGACCGAGGGTCACGGCCTGCCACGAACGTCATGATTCCGGCGATGCGCGCTCCGCTAAAAGAGACTTGTAGACGATGCTCTCATCTGGGCATTCTTCTGTACCCAGAGCAATTTTCTCAACCTGACGGAGGGCTACAATGGATGAAGCCATTATCGCTGGGATAGTTATTCCAATGCTGCAGTTTGTGGGCGGTGTCAAGGATGCAATCTAGCGACGTACACAACTACGCTGATGTTGCAACGATTGTCGCATCAATCGTTGTGGTATTCGGTTCTGTAATTGCTCTTTGGCAGGCAGTTAGGTCCAAAAGAGCTTTGCGAGAGAAACGTAAGCGCCTTGAGAACGTTCTTCGAAGCGAAAAGCAAAAACAAATCGATAATGGGCAGCGCACGGTGCCATTTCTCATCTCAAGAACTGGGCTTACCGAAGAGGAAATCATGAAGGCCGGTGTCGACAATCCGCTAGTCCGCCGAGTAGTCAGCGTGAACTTCGACGGTAAGGCAAGGCAAGTTTTATTCGAATATGTAGGTGACGCGAAGAATTGATCAAGTCTTAGTTGACCGACGTAACCGCTGTAGGAGGTATGATCGGAGTCTCGGAGTCTCGACCTCTGGTCCCTTTAAGGGGCGCTGCAACCAGCCATCTACATTGGTCTTTTTTAGGCGATATTATATTTGACGTACCCAAACTCGGGTGATATGATGGGCTTCCACGGGCGTGCTTCCTGGTGGAGTGCCAAGCCTGTCAAGCAGACGCAGGGGGTTCGATTCCCCTCACGTCCACACTTCACGTACAGCAAGGTGGAGTAAGGGGATCCACTAGGGCTTGGTGGTCCCCTTGAAATCTAGGTCTAGACAGTGTAGAATATGTGGGACAGGCTTGGCACTCGCCAAGAGTCGGAGCTGGAAGCGGAAACGCCTCCAGCTCTTGCGTTTTATGGCTTCTTTGACCGCTTCGGCGGCACGATCTTCTTGAATGCCTGCTCGAACGATTCGCCAGACTCGTCGCAGCCAAGCTCTTTGGCCTTGTCGATGAACCGCCGCGCTTGAGCCATATCACCCGTTTTCGCTTTACGTCGCCGCATCGGACGCCTTCTTCTTATCGTCGAACATCGGCAACGCCGTGCCGGGCGGCGGTTCGGGTGGGCGCTTGACCTTCAATAGCTCGCCGTCTACCCGCTTGATCTTACCATCGAGCGGGAGAATGTCGTTTTTATCGTAGGTATGAAATTCGTCGAGATTGTTGAGGGCAGCCGTCGCAAGGTGAATCGCGTCGTTCGGCTTGTTGAGGTATTGTCGCAAGAGCGCGCGAGCGAACGTGGCGATCTCCACCGTGACCGCAACCCGTACAACAAAGTCCTGAGAAAGTAAGTCCAGGAAGGCTTGTTCCTTATCTGCCGGCAACGCGGTCTGCGCTCCTCCGCACTTCACCTTGTAGACTTCGGCGATAGTCAGCGCCGAGGTCCATATCTGAATGCGTCCGGCTTTAGCTTCATCCAAGACGTACTGACACGCGATAACCTTATCGGCCTCACCGCGAATGAGGCCGATCCAGGCGCACGAATCCCAATAGACTCGCTTAACGGCCAAGCTCGCCCTCTCGCAGCCGTTCGAGGTATTCAGCCGCGTCCAGGCCGTCCGTGAATTCTGGATCGCGCAAGTCGTCTATGGTCACGTCGCGCGGCGGGGGGATTATCGCGACCGATTCCGAGAGGACGCGCATGATCCTGCCCTGGTCATCGTAGTTGAGAGATCCGTGTACGCTCACGCGGCGATTGTGCCAAACGTCGTCAGCGTGAATTGCCGCATTGATCTTCTCGACGGTATCCTGGGTGATCGTGCAGATAATTTCAGCCCCGGTCCCGTGCTCTTTTATGCGTATCGCTGGCTCACTATAGTAGGTCGTAATATCGATGAGGTTGCCTTCGACGGCCCCGCGCTCCGTGTGACGATGAAATTGATGGATGGGAGCCTGCTCTAGTTTCGCGATAGACTCTTTCGCCGTAGGCGGGTCAATACGAATCGCAGGCTCGTCCTCATCGAAGATTACTTCGGTGGCTCCGATCCCGTTGAAGTTGCGACGGATAACCGCGGTCGCAATGGCAACCTTCTTGGCCGACCACGCTCGCGGCATTCGTCCATCCCTCAGCTCTCGCAGGTTCTTCGCAAACGACTTGATTTGCGCGGTAGCGAGAAGACTAATGTCCACGTCCGAATGAAGACTCACGGCTTCCGCCGTAACGACGAGCGGGCTGTTCGCGGAAGCAAGAATCAATCGCCAAACGACTTCTCCGCTGTCCTTGCCCTCGGGCGTGAGCAAAGTAAACTCATCCAGGACCTGCCTCATCGCGTCCTGGATGTCGAGAACGTCGGGGTGCTCTTTGGGAGCTTCGACCTTAACCGTTACTCGCTTTGCCACTTCTCCCCCCGGTCTTTTGCCAATGAGTCCCTGTAGGTCAGTCGCCTACCAACAATACCGTGCAGCGCCGTTTCGGTTCTTAGCTCATCGCTTTGCGAACGCTCGTTGTATCGAAAGTCAAATTCCGCAAAGAATAGCGATGTAGATGTTCCTTAGCGCAGTGCTGGTATATGCCTTTCATGCCGCGCTTGAATATGGAGAAGTATCCCTCGATGGTGTTGGTGTGGACCTTACCTCGCCCGACTCGCCTTGGCCGTGTTTGACAACGCCGTGGTCGGCGAACTCACGCTTCAAGTGCGTACATTGCCCGGCCTCGTCTGTCATAACGTGCGTCTCGCGATCAATGTTGTTTCTTAGGATGGGGATTACGGTTTGCGCGCTCAAGTCATCAATGACCATACTCCGCGCATGGCCAGTCTTTCGGTCAACCAGGGCGAGAATCTTGTGCTTGTGCGCGTAGCCCCGCCCCCTCTTGGCGCCCCTGGGCTTCACGCTGCGGTCGTTGCCGATGAACGTCTCGTCAACCTCAACGATGCCGCCGCGCCCGCCCGCTGGGGACAGTCCACCCTGGCGCATGGCTTCGCGGATGCGATGCGCCATGAACCAGGCGCTCTTGAGGGTGATGCCTAGCGTCCGTTGCAATTGGTTCGCGCTGATGCCCTTCTTGCTGCTCGACAGCAAGAACATAGCCTGCAGCCATATACGCAGCGGAATATGGCTGTCCTCGAAGATCGTTCCGACTTTCACCGTGAACGGCTTGCGGCAATCATAACACTTGTAGACGCCGATGCGGGTACTCTTACCGCTCAGTTTACCGGCATGACCGAAACAGCCACAATGAGGGCAGACGGGACCGTGCGGCCAAATCCGCTCCTCTACCCAGGCGTAGGCCGCTTCCTCGTCGTGGAACCGCTTGTCGGAGAGTATGGACTTTCCCATACCCGAAGTATATCACGTACCCCTGGGTACGTCAAATATAATATCGCCTTTTCTTAAGCCCTCAAATGACCAAAGGCCAGCCAAGCCTTGACGAATGTCGGGAATCGTCCGGATAGTAGCGAAGTAACGGACATGAACGACTCCATCCCGCCAACGCCCGTCCATACGTCGCCCCTTGTATTTATCTGCCACAGCTCATCGGATAAGGATCGCTTTGTGCGACGTCTCGAAGCGGGACTGCGCTCAAGGCACGTTAAGACCATTTTTGACGAGCGCGATTTCACCCTCGAATATTCGCTGCCAGATGCGATGTTTGAGAAGGGCATCGGCGCGGCAACGGCAGTTGTCATGGTCTTGTCTCGTGCTAGCCTTCGAAGTCCGTACGTTGCCGCCGAGCAGGAGGCGGCGGTAATGCGACGCATAGAGGAACGCGTCCCAATTCTGCTTCTCATTCTCGACAATCTTTCGAGTGCGGAAATTCCCATGTCGTTGCGCTCGCTTATCCGTGTTTACGTGAACGCAGACGACGATACTTCAGTAGAAAGCGCGATTGCAAAGACGGCGAACAGCGCCCTTGGCGTGTCGTTCGAGCAAGAACTGGGCCCGCCACCGCCGTGGATTACCGCCCCGCTTCCGGCTCTCACTAGTGAACCGCTTGACGCCGCCTTGCTTGGCGTCGCGGTGGCCGCGGCTCTAAAGGGCGATGCCGAATCGTTTGTAGCGCGAGAATCTTACTTCGCAGAAGCTCAGGGATTTGAACGCAGCAAAGGAGATGCGGAAGACAGCATTCTCGAGCTTCGCCGCTTGGGCTGGCTCGAGGACTACAACTGGTACGGAGCGGGCCGAGTCGCACGCCAGTACCGAGCGACCCGACAAGGAATCAGTAGGTGGCTCACCGGCACGGATCCGAGTTACGAAGAACGGCTTCGCATCATCGGCGCCTCGTTAGTCAACGACGGATGCCGCAGCAATTTTGAGGCCCAAAGGAAGACAGGTTATGACCTGCCATTGATCAACCACTATTTCGATGAGCTTGAGGCGCGCGGCCTTATTGAAATTCGGCCCGTCGCAGCTGGTGGAATGCGGCCGGCCAAGGCAACTGCGGCCCTTCGCCGCTTCTTGAAGCAATGAAGGGTGCAGCCTCAGCCGCTTCGGACAGCGTTAACAACCTTCAGCCAGATTTAGCGGTACTCGTGGATCAGCTGGAGAGGTGGTCCCCAATAGGATTTGTGCGCGAGCTCGAAAATGTCTTGCTAAGAGCCGCCAATAGCCCCATCGACACGTCCGATATCGAGAGCCAGATCGACATGTGCATTGAACTGGTTTACCGATTCGACGGCGTCGTATTGAAATTGAAAGGGTCCGAGATCCCTGGACGCGCGACCCGTCGGAGAGTCGATTCTCACGTGATAGGCGACGCACTCAAGCCAGTAGTGCATGCGCTGAAATCGGCAGGCACGCTTTTGCTTCAAAAACACAACACCGTGAACAGTGCCGTTGCGCGATGGCAGGCCGCTGGAATTTTGAAGAGCCAATTGAGCGACGAAGCGCGCGCGGAGGTGATGCGTCTTCAGGCAGATGCGGATGCATGCGTTACAGCTGGCGTGCGAATACAGGAAGCGATCGATTTCCTCACACGCTCCTAGGTTCGTCTATCGTGCCAGGGCTAGCATCCGCCACAGGTTCTTACCGCGGTATCGGGCTTTTCCAGAGGAAATTGGCGACGCGGGTAGACGGGACTCGAACCCGCGACCCTCAGCTTGGGAATTTGATTCAACGGTATTCCACTGACTATCCGCCAACATGTGCCAACGCCCGCCCTGTAAAGGTTTGGCGACGATCTTGATTCCGCCGACATTCGCCGAAATACGCTGATATTCGCCCATCAGGCTACAGTCAGGCTACATTGGAGACGGATTCTCTGTGCCTGAGTGCCCACGTCCGGTTTGCCTAGGGGCTCAATACTATCGACCGAGAGGGCTGGTACCAATTGAAGACCTTGTGCCAAGCTGGGCGCGCAACTCTTCATAGGTTATATCTTTGGCAAAATGCTTTTGGAGCGCCAACGGTTTCCCCGCAGACTCCTTGTCGGTGAGGTCAATGGGAAAGTCTGCTTGTAGCCCTGTTCCCGGCAGTAGCACGCGGAGAACATACTTGGCCGGGAACAGGTTCTCAAAGAAGTACGATTGACCATCCACCACGGCTCGCGCAACTACATCCTTCGATATAGCGGAATTTAGCAGAACAAGCGCAAGACCTTCGAGTGGTAGGTGCCCCGCCAACGAATAGTTCGTCTCGATCATTGGGAACAAATGACCAAGAACGGCCAGCAGATGCCGGTCCTGGCCTTTAAGAATCGTCAGCGCGAACCTTGCATCGCAGTGCTTTGTCCTTAGCATTATATAATAGTGGCCCGGCGGAATGACTAAACTCACCGAATACAGCCCGCGATCATTGCGTTTGCTAGTGCTATTCACTAACACGTAGTCTTTTCCGTACGCTGTAGTACCCAAATATACAGCGGGGGCTTGGTTGTCCTCAGGGCAGTTGATCGCATTAACAAAAACGTGTGCGCTGCTTGGAGCAGCGTATTTGCTCGCGAGCGCGCCTGCGGCTTGAAGGGGGCTCGCTATCGCACCTACCAAGAAAGCTCCCCAAAGAGCCAGCTGTACGCTCAGTACTCTTCGGGCGATAGTAGCGTTGACCATGCACATGGGTGTCCCTTTCTAAGGCAAAGCCGGGGCGTGAAAGTTCCGCAATTCTAATATACTCCAGAGCATGGCCAGTTGCAGAGTATAGTTGGATCCAGATGATCCCAGGTTTGCATTTCTATGCGTCCAAATCGAGATGTGTACAACGTGATATCGAATCCCGCCGCATGAAGTGCCGCCAGCATCTCGGCATGAAAAGCAAGCCCCTTGCCCCCTTCGATATGCGAGTGCCAGTAGCCAACCAGGCGGGTGTTATCCGGAATATTGTCAACATTTATGCTGGTGTACCCGCCAATGGCGTCAGTACTGCCCGTGTCGTATTCGCCATTTTTCCCACCGTATCCGAACTTTTGGAGTAGTTTGCCGGTTGCCGGATCAATTCTTTGCCAAATGTTCGCGCCATATTCGGGCTCGCCACAACCTTCGATCTTACAGGGCGCCTTCTGGTCCGCCGCATACGCGGCGGTATCCTTGTAGTCGTAGTCGCCGTTCTTGTGTTCTCGATAGTCCTCTTTTACGAGGGCCCAATGATCCGAGTCGTCCGACTCTATTTGACCTTGCAGGTCTCCCTTTGCAAAACTTCCACCCTGGATTGCCATGACTGTTGGCATGAATCCCGTGGGATCCGAGTATCCGACCGGGTTGTTCCGATCATATGAATATGGCTTTTGGCTCATCGGGTCGTCAGTAACTCCCGCGAGTGCGTCGGGTGCCGTCCATGCACCGACCGAGGGGTCATAGCTGCGCACGCCCTGAATCATCACCGCGCCATCGGAAATGGAGTCCGTGCTGGGCTCATAGATCTGGTTGGCTGTCTGCAAATTGGTGTCGCAGATCGATTTGCCGTTGGGCGGACAGGCAGTGCTGTTCCATGGGAAAAATGGAGCGGCAAACCCGGACGTTGGAGTCGCAAGCAAGACTGGAGCGTTCGCGAATCCATGATTGGGGTCGGGGAAGTACCACGACCCCGTCCCCGTCGAGTTGCGCGACGAGGCGATCTGTCCTTTGGCATCGCGATCCCATACGGTCAGCCCCGCGTGCCCTGAATCCGCCGGCAAGTAGTCGGCGGCGTGGCCAATCTTGATGTCGTCGACGATTGTGATACCGAACGACGTTCTCGTAGTGAAGAGCGGCGTGCCGCCGTCCCAATGCAAGGTTTCGGTCCGGTAAGTTGGCGGCGCCGTGGAAGAGGTCAGCGGCGATAACCCAGCCATAATCGGGTGTCCGTTCGGTCCCCACTCGGTCCTATCGTTAAGGGCCCTGTTGAGGATCCCGGTCGAGTACCCGACGTGGTGATTCATGGCGTCGTACGAGCGATTCGGGCCGCTACCTTGCCCTATCCCGCCTTTAGTGGTCCCATCGCAGGAAGTTTGAAGTTGGCTCGACAGCTGGCTCGTCTGTCGGCCTGATTCATCGTAGTTTACGGTTTGGACCGTAAGCCCGTTGCTTTTCGCGTACGGATTGCCGTCGCATATCCCTGGATCCGGCGGCGGCGGTGGAGTGGCGTTCCAGTTGGCTCCTATTGAGGTAGCTGGCCGAGCATCGAACGCCGGAGTAATGCGGGGCGCTTGCGTCGGATAGGCGTAACCGTTGGCGCTCTTTGTCGTGTCGACCACCTCGCCGCGCGTGTTGTAAGAATGGGAGAATGTGGTGCCTCCCGAGATCGACGCCGAGACCGTTGTGCTTGTGATGTCGCCTTCGGGGTCGTAGGTATAACCGGTGTAGGTCCCGGCTGGAATGGCGTAACTCGCCAACCGTCCGTACGAATCGTAGGACCGCGATGTCGCGTTGGTTCGCAGCGGGTCGCTCGTCGTTTGTAGCCGGCCTGCGTTCGTGAACGTCGATGAAAATGCATAGGCGACCGAGCCATAGTTGAATTTCTCTTGCGACAGCAGGCCGTCAGGCCGATATGAATAGGCAAAAAGGTTTGATTGTTGCAGGGCACTGGACGCGCCTCCAACCGACAGCGTCGAACGCGAACCATCCGGATAGTACCCATACGTCATAGTCGCCGGCGAGGTCAAGGTTCCCGAGCCCGAAAAGCCCGGCATGCCAGTACCGCCCGCCGGATCCGTACTGGTAAGCCTGCGTCCGACGGCGTCGTAAGTGTATCTTTGAGTGCCGACGAACGAAGAATTGATCGATGCCACCCGACCGTCTGGGTCATACGTCGTTTGCATCGAGGGTGTATAGAGCGCCTCGCCTCCGGAAAAATTTGCCGCCGTGACTCGGCCGAGCAGGTCGTATGTCGGCGTCGAGGTTACGCCAGTGCCGGTTGTACTGGAAGTCACGAGGCCGCGCGTCAAAGACGTAGCATCATAGGTAGTGCTTTGCGCCGTCATGCTCACCCCGGGCACGTATGTGTAGCCGGCCACTGGGCGGTCAAGGGCATCATAGGCCGTCCCCTTGGTATCGGTCCAGCTCTGTACGCCAGTGGCCGGTTGACCCGCCTCCTGAATCGGGTCTACAAGATACTCTTGGACCGCGAACAGGTTTCCGTGGGCATTGTACGTCGCGGTACCCCACGACGGTGCATTCATCCCGAGGCTTACGGTACCTTGGTTCTGTGTGAGGTCGTACAGATACCGTGTTAGCCACGAGAAGGCGTAGAAATCACTCTGGCCTTGTGGGAGCGCCACCTCAACGAGTCGATCTGCACCATCATAGTATTTTGTGGTGGTCCCGCTCGTGCCTCCGAAGCGGTGCATCTCGGTGATTTCATTGCGATCGGCATCGAACGTGTAAACCACGCCGGTGGCGTTGGAGTGCTGGAATGCGGTCTCTGTCCGCTGCACTTGTCCGTTTGCGTAATAGTATTTGTAGGAGGTGACGTTATCTGGATCAGTGGCGGCTATTAAACGGTTGAGCGCGTCGTACGCGAGCGACCAGCTGCCAACGCCTTTGGAATAGCTGGTCACGTTGCCGTGCGCATCGTAGACAAGAGACGCAGCGGGCGCGCGCAGGCTGCCGTCGTTTTGCGTGAAGGAAGCACCGGTGACGGTGGTCGGCAACCCATAGTCCGCGCCGCCTTGCGGCGCCACCGCGTAGGCGAACGTGGTCTGGTAGCCACTGGGTGCGGCCACCGTCGCCGGTTTGAGCGTCGACGTCAATTGGCCGTTTGGTTCGTAGCTCTGCGCTGTCCATGTGTACCGGGTCGCCCCAGTATCGCTAGGGCATAGACTATCGGATGAGGCGGGCCGAGTCGTCCAATCCAACCCTTTGGTGTGGACGTCAACCGGATCGCAGGAAGCCGTGACGTTGTTGTTGGTATTATAGGAGTACAGGCTCGTGGCCCGCATGTTGACCTGCGTGCCGTTGACGTTCGTGCTCGCTGAAGGCGCCGCTATGGCGATCGGGTTGCCGTTCGCGTCGTATGCGACATCCGTTTCGTCGCCGCGCGGGTCCACGGTCACTATTAGATTATTGTTGGCGTCCCAGGTCTGTGTCGTTGAGAGCGATGGCACACCGCCCGACGGATCTCCCGTAAAATCCGTACGACTGGTAACCCGATCTGAGGAATCGTAATTGTATGTCACCTGGTGGCCGTCAGTGTCGGCAATCACCGTGTTGCCCGTGCCGTAGGTGAATGAATCAGTGTAAAAATAGTATGGTGAGGCAGGGTGGCCAGCCTGCAGTTGCGCCGTCGAGTAGCCGTCATTGATCTGCAGGTCTACGTTAGCATAGAGATTGATCGCGCTGGTCTTGCTCCCATTGTACGAAAATACAGCGGCGCCGCCGTCGGTGCCGCCGGAGCGCACGTAGCGCGGGCCCATAACCCATTGCAATTGGTGGCCGGGCAGGTATGAATACTGTTCGGGTAGACTAGCGGCCACGTTGTTGCCCGGTCCGCTCACTTGCGTCAGGATAGGGCTGTGGCTTGCGTCGGAACTTATCTGGTAGCTATAGGTCACTGCCGTTGTGTTGTCCGGCCAGGTTAGAGTGTACAGTAGACGTGCGCAATTCTGCCCGTTAGCGTCACAGAAATTCGCGAACGTGAGTTTCGCGGTGCGGCCGTCCTCCGCAGTAACGGTTATCTGATTGAGTTTGGCCGAGGTAGATGCATCGCCGCCATCCCAGGCGTATGTGAAGGTCAGGTAATTGTTATAGTTGCGGCCGAAAATTTCTACGAGACGGCCAGAGTACGCCGCGGTGGAGCCAGTCAGCGCCGGGTAGTAGAAATAGTACATTGTCCCGGACTTTTTGACCCAGAAATAGCCGCCTTGACCGTTGGGATTGCCGTCGTACACGAGCTTGGCGTGCTGCCCTAGTGGGGCGATCCAGTTGCCATGGCCGTCGGGCGCGTAGTCGTAGCGCGCCCCGTCGATGTCGTAGACGCTGATGCCCGCAGGCGCTCCGTTATTGAACGCGATGTGCGCGTCGAACGTATTGGTGAAGCCGTCCCCGTAGTTAGACGGTATGCTGCCATCGGCGTTTGCGTAGGTATGATTGCTCATCGAGTTGTACGTGCGACGAAAAGCGAACTCGATGCCCTTGTTGGGAACCCCCATGTCGTCGGATTGCACGATCAGGTTGCCGCTGGCGACGTTGACCATGTACTTGCCGACGCCACCGATGCCGCCTTCTTCATATTCCCACCAATGGTTGATGCCCGTGCTATTAGGTCCCGTGGTGTCCACAGTCATCAGACGCAGCATGCTTTGAGGCCGCACGCCGCTGATGGGCTTACTGCTTGCGGTCGCCACGGGTTGCGGTCGAATGCTCTGCAACGCTCCACTTTGTGGTCGCGGGCGAATCTGCTGGAGCATGCGACTGGTACTACTCATCGCGCGTGGGTCTAGAGGAGGATTGAGCGGGTCCACTGGGCGCGAGAGCATTTGTGGAAGGTTCGCAGGCACCGCGGCCACGAGAACCAACGGCCGCTGTGACTGCGCAAACTCGGTTGGCAAGAAAACCCGCGGCGTGAAGTTCGGCGGTGGTGGTACGGCACTTGCCGGCCAAACGCTTGCTCCCGTACTGAAATGAGGTGGGTTAAGTGGCGGCTTACCCACCCTCTGTAATTGCGCTGCGGAAGCCGAGCCTATGAGCGACGCTGCCGACTGAAAAGACATAGCAAGTAGCACGACGCCGGTAATGAATCGGCGGATCCCCTCACGCATGACACACCCCAAGTTCCACGGAAAAGAAAAAGCCCGACCGGGTTCCTACACGGACGGGACTATGATTAGTGTAGCATATTCTAAGGGATCCGAGGTTGGCTACGGTTTTTGTATTGGTGGCGAACCGAATGGTACAGCACGGTATCCGGGACAACAGTTCCACAACCGAGAATCTTTGATGCGCTAGGAGCTGACTACGAGCACGCTGCGAGCGTTGGTCAGGTTGTAGTAGTCGTAGTCTCCGAAGTAATACGTGCCCGGCGTGACGCTCAGTGGTTGGGAAAAACACGGCAGCGGTGCGAGCCGCCCAGTGGACCATTGCGCCTGCGAGATTGAGTTTCCAATCTGTTGCTGCGTCGAAGTGGGGAAGCTGTACGGTGGTGCCGGAAAGCCGAGGGCATTCGGAAACCCCACCGCCGAATGGAAAATGGTCGACGGGCCGGTATTCTCGGCATTCACGAATTGGATGACGTCGGTCGAGTGCGCATTGATGACTGCAGCCACTTCTTACCAGACATTAGATAACACTTCGTAAGAACTCGTACCCAATCGTAGGGCCAATCGTGGATTCCTGCTCCGAAACTTAACGTGGATAAACGTCTTTGCAGTGTTAGAGGCTGGAAGCGAGGAAGTAAAGTTAAACCCGGTCTTTCAACGTTCGAATGCATTTATAAGGCTGTGAGCTTTGGGACGCCCGACTTGACAGAAGCAGAGTGGAAAGAGCAAATCGAGAAGCAAGACAAATGGTACATCGAAATGAACGGATTTCTTGATTGGCGAAAATCGTTTGACCGAGAATTGCCAGGCGAGGCTGAAGAGTCGCGTGAACAGCGCAGGCGACGAGTGGCAGCACTGGAGTTATGGTCGCGAGAAAATAGCTGCTACGATGGTCCGACACCAGAACAGCGGGCCCTAAGAGAGCGTATCGCAAACGCGAAAAAATAGGTAGACCGTGCACCCCCCTACGTAAGGCTCCTTTAGAAGGTCTCAGCATTTTGCAGCGCGCCAATTCAATGAGGTCACCCATTTTTATGGCAACCAACACCTCGCGACGCCCAGTCTCTGACGAGCAGATACTCTATCCCTATGACGGTTTTCTGGCAAACAGGGTTCGAGTGATTGACGGCCTACTGAAGGCCGATCCATATTCAATTGACGCCCTTGGCCTGGTGGGGATGGTCATGTGTTCGTTGGGGAGGTATTGTTACCCGGAAAAGTGGACCCAAAGGCAGTTTCGGTTGCTGCTAAGAGAACACTGCCCCTCATTCAAAGAACGTGTGAGCATTCCGATTTTACTGAGAAAGCTGAAGAGAGACAGCAGCCACGCGAGGTTTGAGAGCGACTGCCGACAGGCTTACCCCCTAGAGCAGGGTTGGTTAGTCCGCGAGGCGACCGCCGACCCATTGGAGGCAGACTTTCTCAGATGGGCTGCCGGACTGGGCTACAAGGCTCCCTTGGAATTGATTGACAGGGCCACCTATAGCTACTTGATCTACGTCGACTACCGGACGTGCATTCACCACGAACTAAGGGTGGGCAAGGAGCATGAGCCGTTCAGAGGTCTACCCACTGAACGCGAAGTCTACTACGAAAATGAGGGCGAAGAGGGAGCCCTGCCGGAGCAATACATGTTTCTATGCGTCGCACCCGACCACTTGTTGCTTTTGCTCAAAGAAGCAATTGCGGATTTACGCGCATGGGCACTCGCAAACAGACGGAACTTGTTTGTCAACCCGGCGTCGAAGATCGGGGTGAATGGTTCAACGGTCAGCGCTTCAAACTGATTAGCCTAGCATTGGAAGAGGAACACAATGGCAGACGAGCAGTCCAGCGCGCCATCAAAAGCACCAAAGTTCAACTACTTGCTTCAGTTGCCTATCATTATCCTAGCCCTTACCGCGGCGGTTGCTCACGCCTACGCTGGAAAGGACTCAGCCCCGGTCATCGACACGATCACGCTCGGCCTTTTGCTGTTGGTAGCGGCTGGCCTCGTACTGCATCGAATCAAAGGACTGAAACTCGGAGAGGGAGAGCTTACTTTCGCAGAGGAGCAAGCCGTTCAACAGGTCGCCCAAGTTCTGGACATCGCGTATCCCAAGACAACGGCGCTGCTGAGAACTTGGATGATATCATTGGACTCGCTCGCGGAGAGCTATGAGAAACTCAAAGACAAGGACGACGCTGGCGCAATCTTTATTCGTTTCGTGGTAGAGCGCATGCAAGAAGCGATCGACTTGATTCGCGCTCCCGAAGACTATGTCCGGATGTCTATTTGGTGGTACAGCGAGAAGGAAGATCGTTTGAAGTTGCTAGTTGCGTCGTACGAAGTCGACGAACAAAAGAAGTGGTCTTACGGTTTCGCGCCACGAGAAGGTCTGATAGGTCAAGCATTTGTTGACAACGCAGCAGTGGTCACGTACGGAGACGCGCCATCCGAGACGTTCTTCAAGCGAGTTGGAAAAGACCCCACATTCCATGGACTCCTCATGGTCCCGATCCGGTATCACCACAAGCCAGTTGGGATTCTATCAGTTGATCGCAAAAAAAAAGGCAAATTTGCCAACGAGGTGGAGGACGTCGCGGTCGCCCTTGCGGACCTGGTCGCGATTGCCGCGACCTACCCAAACTTCAGGCAGCTCGTTAGACTCTTGCCGTCACGCCCAGCTTCCGAATAGCCTCTCGTGCTTCTTGCACAATCGACGTCGGAGACTTTGCCCCTGAATCAGCTACCTCTTTCGGCGAAACTTCTTGGGCCATTTTTTGGACTAGCTCTATTGCATCTTGCTGATCCATGTCTTTTTTGTCTTCCATAACCAGCCTCTTCGTCGAGGATTCTGAGCTACCCTCTGGCGTCTTTTCGGTTGTTTAGAGCGCCGGGATGGCTAGACTGCTGGCGGCGCGGGCCACAGGGTCGGGAAGTAGCGGTCTCGCATGAGAGACGACAGCAGCAAATGTGCAATAATACCCACTGCATCATGAACCCTGAAGGCGCGATCCGCATCCGCAAGGTGGTTGCCGTAACTCCAGCCGCTGAGAGTGCTGGGGTTCTCGTCAAACTCGATATTCGGAAATCTAATCATGCCTTCGCCTTCAATCCCAAACTGCGCTGGCGTGTCTCGGAACGATATGAACTCATACGCCGCATTCGCAGCCATTGTTTCGTGGAGCACGTCGCGATAGAATTCACGGTCCCCAGTTAAGGCTGCAAGATCAACAAGCACGGTGGCCAAGAATGACTCGCGTCGTCGTCTCGGGACTTGGATTTCGCTTCCGGAAAACGCCAGATAGCGCAATTCTTCTGCCGGGTCTGAATAGACTTGTGCCAGACGACGACCATGAATAATTGAATCGGCGAGATACATCGCCGCGTCGCCAAGCCACTGTTTGTAAAGGTCCCATTTGCCTTCACGTAAGAGAGCCAGTTGCTCGCTTTTGTGGATCCAACGTAGTCAGGTACGAGGGAGGATCGATAGCCAATTGACCCCTACACGGTCCATGTAGGTTCGTTCATGCTCTTCCGCGGCCGGCCGCCGAGCCGGAGTATCATCACTTTTCTCACTGCTTGATGCCGACAGTCCGGGTTGTTGAGGGATACTACAGTAACCCGCTCAAACGTCCGGACTAATGTCAATTAAGTCACTAGGGCTCAAGGACAATTAGCTTCCAAGCATGACCTTCCTAATGGTATCAGCAACCACTCCAGCCGTGACGTCGGCAGGGCTCTGCGGTCTTGGTGCCGGCATCGTGCTCGGCCAAATCGCGACGATCTACTCGCCTGAGTAGCGGGATTTGCGCACAGGACTTCTCCTTCGGCTAGCTTACGCTAGCGAATGTCCTTAGAGCAACCTCTGCCATTCTTGGGGGCACGTGACGCGCACCAGCTTAACTATCTGTCTCATGAAACGCCCGCACTACAATACCTAACGGGCATCAGGTAGCTGGTGCGAAATCAGCTCGCCCGAAAGTAAAAACTGTTAAAGTCTAAAATTCGACTGCGCTTAGGGCGCAGCTTGCTTATGTTGAGGAAATTACGATCTCTCGACTCTTCTGCTGCCAGCGAGTAAGGCCCCGCGCAGTGTCGTGATCACCTGCAGATGCGCATTAGTGGCTGTGAGAATCCCCTTTACAAACGCGACCTCTGCAATGGATGTCCAACCCGGCCTATGGATAATCCGCAACAACTCTCTTAGATCAAAAGTTGAGGATGTTGAGCGGATGTTTCTGATAAGCTGATTTATTAAGGGTGTAAGCTGTTTGGAGTGAGAGCGTTTCATGGCCATCTCCTCTCATTTCGGCGCTTTGGTGAGCGCGCCAAGATACTCGACTCCAAGTATTCGCCTGATGGCGCTCGTGCATTAGACGGGGTGAACTACGACTGCGATGTCCCCGATGGGTCAACCATGTCTGATAGAATCAGCGGCGGCGTGTGCACGCCTCTCGCCCGTTGCGTCACCCCGGATACATGTATGCCAGCGAACATACGTATGAGTCAAGGCCTGAGTCGAAGGTCGACTCAAATGTACTCGCCCCTCTTGGAGTTAAACCAGGCTCTCACCCGGATACCTCCACGTTTAAGTCTACCTGAAAGACGTCGCGCGGCCATTAGTGAAGTCCGCAAACTTAAGGCCTTGGGTGCGCCTCCGCTCGGGGTACAGGCGCCATTCTTTGCGGAGAAGGGGGCGCTTTTGCGGCGAACGTTCGATGCCTGCTTCGTAGGCTTTAGCGCCCCGAAACTTACCGACAGCCCTGGCGCCGAGCTAATCCAAGCCGATGGCAATAGAGCGTGGGAGCGAATTAGTTACTTCCACGCGCGGAACCCACAGTACAACATCAACTAAAAGTACGAGGCGTGGCGGGCCGCCGGATGGGGAACAAGTCTCTGGCTGTTACCAACCCGCGGGGGCACACCATTGTGAATCGGAGATCGATACGCTATCCTCGGTCGCAGCGAGCACGGCAGGCGTTAAAATCAACGACTGCCTTCGCTGCGGCAATCGCACCCGCTGGCCAACCGAGCCTAGCCGCGGCCGCCAGTGCAATCACCTTCTCGCCTGCGCATTTCTTGTAACACGCCGTCTGTTTCTCGTCTGGTATGTGTTTAGCGGGAGCTTTCGCGGGCGCAGGGATAGCCGTAATGTACGCATAGCTGTTCTCAGCAAATTTTTGAACCGCCTGCTCATCGTATCCCGGCGTACTCGCGAAATGGGTCTTGAGATCTTGCGTCAGCTCCGTGGGGTTTTCGTAAACGCCATTCTTCATGGTTTGGCTCCTTTGAGGCGCGATCTTTGGTGTTGGTCTTGACTTTATGTGCTTGCCGGTGTGCGCATAAATACCGGAGCAACATAGCCGATGGCTATCGACGCGACAATTCCGGCGATCGCAGTGAAAGCCGAGCTCAAATGCATGGCCGATATAAGCACGCTACCCGGTAAGTTGAATGCCCAAATAATGAAGGCGAATAGAGTCGCGATGACCGGAAAAGATACTATGGTTCGAAGTGCTGGAAACTTGCCCGTCTTCTGTTTCACTTTGCCGGCGAACGGAAACCAGACGCTGGCTGCGCACAAGACCAGGAATGTGATAAGCACGGCGAATTCAGGTCGGGTCTGATCGCATCCGTTGCAGCTGGCGCCCAAGATTGCCAAGACAGCAACGTAGCCGCCGATAATTTCTGTTGGGATAAATCCCGTGATGCGAGCCCAGAGACTCGCAGGGACCTGCGGCGGCGCTGCGGGTGGGGGGCGGCGGCGGGCCGCCGCTAGCGTCGCCGGGCGAGCTGGCCGCGCCGCCATTCCCACCGATGTCGTCAACTAGGGGTTGTATACCGAAGCCTCCCATTGGCTCAGGGGGAAACGGGACAGGCAAACGGCTTGGGGCTGCGTCGACGGGTTCAGCCTGTGATACAGTCGAGGCGATGCTCTGATTGGCCACCGCCCAATTTACGATGGTGCTGATGCTCATGGTGGTGTCCCCGCGAGGAATAAAAATTAGTGGACCGGGCAAAATTAACTGGGTCGAAACCAGAGTAGCACGATAGCCTCGCTCGAACAAGCCGCAAGCGCGTTCGACCGGAAATGATGGGCCGTCCTGTCTTTCGCATGTGGACAACTCACCCGATTTGGTGTCCCCCCCGGCGGTAAGCGCCCCGCATCATCGCGCTTTCTTAGCTATTCGAGGTATCATCAAAGAGTGCGCTCTTCGGGAGTGGTGGATACGGCTTATCTCCGTATTGAGTTATTGCCGGGTCTATGGCAGAATACAGCATGTACGAGCGTTCGGTGTTGCGTCGTACGCGAAGATCAATATATGTGAACTCGTTCGTCTGAACCACATGAAACGTTTGGTCCGATATGGACTCGTCGTCGATCGGTGCGTACGAAGCGTACGCGGTTCCACTATGAACTTCCACACTTACTCGATGCGGGTGAATTCCTAACCATCTATCAGCGTTGACATAGAACGACATTGTGCCGGGCGACGCTGGATTATAGAGTGGCTGATGCGGCTCAAGGGAAAGCGACACTGTCTTCACATTCCCATTGTCATCCTTAAGCATGATCAAACTGTCGTGAATCGGGGTGTTCTCGTCGTCGCTCAGTGTCACAACGATCGTGGCATCCGCTTGGGGATTGATACTATCGGCGTTCTTTTGATTTGTCCACACAGCCGTTTCGGCGGCCCACTTAAGCCGAACGGCTTCGTAAGCCGTGGCAGTATCAACCGACATAGCCTCGATCAGTGCCTGAAATGGTCGGTCTTGGAGAGACGTGACGCCATCGAGTATTCCTCGAACATCATCAGTTACTGGCTCGTTAAGGTGACGACGATCGGTGAACGAATTGATGATGCCGGCTGCCTCCGAAAGGACTAGCCCTTTGACGTCCCGTTCACGTTGGCTCGTGTGAGAGTAACGCTCAGTCGGCGTATCGATGACCAGATGTGCAGCCGGTCTTGACATTGTCTCAGGTCTTGCCGTAATGGTGCCATCCTGCGCCATGTCGACGCGCATCCACCTGTAGTTAAGATTCGCGGCGCTTATCCTGACGGTGCCATCTGAACCCGTCTCGTGCGCCTGCCACGCAAGTTGATTTTTCCAAAAACTGTGGTCTGCGCCTCCCATGCTAAAACAAAACACCCTTGAAAGGCTTGATTGGGGACGGTTCCATTCGGCCAACCACTCACCGTTTAGGCGGCGCAAGAAAGCACTGCCATAATCTAGATCTTGCAACACACGTACTCCTACTGAAGTATGCTGTTCGAATTCGCGGAAGATCTTCGCCATAATCGATCGCCCCAGTTGTGCCAGCGACGAGCCGTGGTTGGCCCCAGCACAACTAATGAAATGCGATGGCAGATCCTTCGATGGATAGCGCTTCATCCGATTTAATATCCATCTGCGTGTCACGATTGCGCCGGTCGAATGCGTTATCATGGCGGTCTTACGGAGATTCACGCCATGTTTCGCTTCGAGCACCGCCATTCGATCCTCAAGGGCGAAAGCCAAATCGTCGCAAGATACCGCGTCGTCTAACGAGATAAAGGCAGAAAGCAAAATGCTATTCGTTGAGACTCCCGCGGAGGCGAGTAGTTGTGGAATGGCCGCGTAGTTATTAAGCAGCTGCACGCTGTATCCATGAACTAGGATAACATGATCGACGGCTAAGGATATAGGCGCGGAAGGACTTGGCATTTGCAATGGTTCCTTTCGGGGCACAATTTTCTGAACCGCAGCGCGAAGTTTTTCGAGGATGTTCATACCGAGTGGATTGCAGAACAACCAAGATCAAGTTGCTGCGGTTCTTCGACCTCTATGACTGCGATATGGGTGTTAAGCTCATCGAACGGTGCATCAAGCTCGTTCCTATCGCTCTCACCTGGGGCAGTCGGCACGTGACACCTCCCTGCGCCCGTCGATGTTCCCGGTGCTCCACGACATTTTTCTTGCCCTCGCTACCAATTCAATTGTTGAACGATCCATAGGGCCGCTTGCGAGCGCGTCATGTCACTAGGCGGCCAGTTGAGCTTTTTGCCCAAGTTGCTTTCGACCGCCGCCTTGGCATCGTCGCCGAAGTCGTCATTTGGCTGGAAATTCATACTCGTGCCCTCGCCGCTCATAATGCCGGCAACGCCGACCAAGTGCACGGCCGCGAATGCCTGGTCGGCGTTTGTGATATCGGTCCACCAGAAGAGCGGGACACCTCGTGCGAGCAACCGCTTTTGCAAGCTCCTCAACAAGGATTGATTGCCTGGCACGTCTGCCGGTCGCGCGTTTTTATCCAGCGCAAACACCGCCAAAGCGGCGGCCGCCTCGCCGATATTCCACTCAACAGGATGCAACCGATATGCTCCGTTCGTGATGTGCGTGACGCCGAGATTCTTACACGCGGCGAGGACGTTCTTGACGCGGATTGGTACCAGCGCACGAAGTGGAATCTCGAACGGCTTGATGGAGATAAACTGTTGGCCCATGCCCACCGCATTGTTTCCGTGGATGTCAAGCCCGCCATAGAAGCCGATGCCGCACGAATCATCGTAGTTCTTGCCGCGCGGCCCGGCATTGGACGCTTGATCGAGATCCTGTTGCACGATCCTGTATTGCCCTTTGATGCGGCGCGACTCGCGAATGTAGGGTTGCGCCGCAGTCCCGTCATCGGTGCCGAACTCGTCCCCCCGCACCTTCAGATTCTGGTATCCGACGCCACCGCCGTCGTCGCGCGGGCACTCCGTCTGCAACCAGTAGACGTACGCGAGCGATGCCTGACGTGCTCCAGCGATGACAGCCGCATCGCCTTCGGCGCTGCCGGTTGGCAGCGTCCCGCCTTGAAAGTCGTTCGCCCCCATGTTAAGCATGCTGAAATCGCACGGGAAGGCCGGGTCATTGAAATTCGCTGCATAGATGTGGCGGCGGTAGCCCCACATGTCCACGCCCGGCTGGAACATCTTTTTGATGTAGCCGTCGAGAATGGTATACTTCTGAGTCGCCTTGAGCGCGTCGTAGTCGGGCGGCTTTACAATCCTGTTGTCTTCTCCATCCGGACGACGCTCGAGCGCGACGACTACCGTGATCGGCTGAATCCAGTCTGACCGCGCTTCTGCCGGCGCTGCTGACTCGCGCGTGTCATCCTTGCTCTCGGCGCCAAGGTTGTACTCGACGCCTGCAATCGGGAGGAGGTCGCCGAGATCGGTCGCATCGAGGAAGTACTTTGCCGCATAGGTCGTTTGCACTCCGTCCGAACCGACCGCGACGACGCTTTGAAGACAGTCTCCCTCTGCTTGAGCGCTTGAGATGCTAGTGTTGAGACGAACGTGAACGTTCGAGAGCGCTTGGAGCTGCTGCAGCAACACCTGATGCGCCACTCGAGGCTGCGTCGCAAAGCCGGGGTAGCCGCCTCCAGGATTGAACGTCGGTTGACCTTGGCCGCTCGGGGACAACCGGTAGTTGCTGCGATAGAATGCGCGGACGTTGTGCTGGAAACCGCGATATGTCGCTGTGCTGCCGACCGTGGGAGTGTAGCTTGATTCGTCCGGTTTGGTGACGCCCTGGGCAGAGTATTGGCCCCCTAGCCATCCGCTCGCTTCGAGCAAGCACACCGTGTATTGGCTCGATCCTGCGCTCAATGCGGCGGCGCATCCCCCCAAGCTGCCGCCGACGATCACGATATCATAAGTCTGATCAGCCATCGCCCACTCCAAATACCAACCGGACCCCAATCAGGAAGTACCGTCGCAACGGGTGTATGTAGGTACGTATCACAAAATCATCAGCTCTGCAATAGCCTTTGATTACGCAACCACTGTTTGCGTTAAGAGAGTCTAAGGACGATGACATTATCGAACCACGCAATCGTGCCGCCGGCGACCTGAATCTTCACCCGGGCCGGAACGCTCGCGCTACTGTTCTGGCTTGTACCCTGGAGGAACAGGTATTCCCATTCCCCCGAGCCCGAGTGCTCCGCGACAGCAAGATCGATCCACGTGTCAGTGGTTTGTAGGCGAAGAGTGGCGCCGAGCGCGGAAGCCTTTGCCCAGCACCCGACGCCGTAGGCCGCGCGCGGGTCGAGCGAGAGTCCCGGCTGGCCGACCCATGTGTCACCGGCGGACGCATCGACTTTAAGGCACGAGCTGCCGCTGTCGGCAAAGCGCATGTGATCGGCGGCTGCTTCGGCATCGACGTCATCCACCGCAATCACGCCGACGCCATCGAGGGTCCAGCCGGTTGGAAGACCGCCAACCCAGTCCTCGAATCCCGCGTTGGTCAGCGCCAGCTGGAGGGAACGATCGCCGGTGAGTTTTAGCAGAACGTTTCGGGTAATCTGCTCCACCGGTGATCCGCTGCTGAGCCCGCCCGCCCAGTTCACCGTACCGGTTGTGAACGCCGTGCCGTTGCGCCGATAGGTTCCCATCGTGGCGAAGCCGCCCTGCCCTTTTGGGCCCCAGTCCCTAAGGTCGGCTATGGCGAGAACCACGAAGTCTTTCGGCGTGCCATCTGCCCCAGTCACGACGGGTGGCACGACGCCTTGAGCAATAAGCGCGGCATCTGTTTCATAGCCGAGGATTGTATCATCGACACTCGTTCCGCTTCCAAATGTATCGCCGTTCGACAAGCCAGTCCCACCGAAGATCCAGTGTGACGAACGAGCGACGCTATAGCCGCGATAACGGAGTTCGGGGAGGACAGGGTCTACCCACCAACCTGCACCGTTGCGGTAGCTAACGCCGGTCATCGAATTCTCCGGCCGCGACACCGGCGCCGCGTACCAGGCAGTCGTCACTCGGCGCGAATCTTGCCGCTCGGGATCGGGCGGGTGGCCGGCTTCCGCCTCCTTGTAGCAGGTCATCGAGCGTTGACCATCGCTCAAGTCGAACCGTATCTGCCAATAACAGGTGTTTGCGCTCAAAAAGCACGCGTTTCCACCGCTCGCGATGAACGCCTCGACTTGGTCGCGCATCTCGAGCGACCAGTATTCGTCGTGGCCAAGACTGATGAACAACCTGTATTTTTTTAGCAACAGCGGGTTGGTGTGAAGATCCAAACTTGAGCACAGGTCGAGCAAGAATCCATTGCGCTCCGCCCACTGAAGAAACGGCAGTTGATAGCGCTCGTAGAGGCTTAGATCATCGTACGGACGGTTGAACGAGATCTTCGGCGAGAAGGGAGTGGTGTAAAACCCGCGTCCGCCCCAAGCGGTGTAGGCTTGTGTGGTCGTATCGCTGATTTTCAGCAGCGCGATCCCACCCGACCCAGCAGCAGCGCGGACGATGAACGGGATCCACGCCGTCTGATCGCCCGAGCTCACCTTGGCGAGGTAATAACCGCTCATCCACTCGGTCGGGACTGTCATTCGACACGACGCGACAGCTGGCCAGTCGCATCCGTTGACGGCGAGCGTTGCGTCGTCTTGAGCGCCCGGCACGAACGCATCACCTTCAGCCGTCTTTAACAGCGTATCTTGAAGCCCGCGCTGAAACACCTGCATCGTGAAGTGGCGATGGTCGGGCGTTGCACGGACGTAAAAATCTACGGCATCACCAGGACTCGCTGACGCGACGGACGCGTAAGCTTCGATTGCTGCAGCCACAAACGTCTCCCAGAAGGCTTTTCTCTCCATAAGCGGGCGAGTTACCCGTTTCCTTTGCTGCGTGATATCGGTCCGTTGACGAACTTGATTCGAGCCGTTAGAATAAAGTCCACAATTTCGGCCTTTGGCGACCCGCTGTCTACATTTCTCCAATACGGGGGCCCCGCAACGAGCGCCCTTCCAGTCAGGAAACCGAATTTTTTTCCGCTTGGAGCTCTTTTCGCCGAAGAATGTTCCGCTCCCAATCTTAATCAGTGTCCAATGGGGCGCGAAAGGGCTTTTTTTTTGGCTGTCCGTGTGATAAACTGAGCGCGAAAGAGTGCAGGCTTTCCAGCTTGCATGTTGCGCTTTTCCTTCACGTCATGTTGCTTTGACCTCGTCGGAATCGTTGCCGAGGCCACTACCTCTCGAACAACCTCCACAACCCCCTAAGCACGCGCTGCTCACATACGTGTTGAAGTGACACGGCCACTCACCCACTTCATGTAGATGTGGATACGAATTGGAGGGTTCTATGAAGGCTCGGGAGGTGATTGTTACGAGTAAGATCGCGTTTACACGATTGCGGCCCTTCGCGTTGTTTAGTATCACTACGTTAACGTCGCTTATGCTGGTTCTGGGGCATACGCAAGGAGCCCGCTCAGGTGAACGTCCGACATTCGGTTCGGCCAAGACCGTTGCGTTGGTTCATTGTGGCACTGAAAGATGGGCAGCGAAAACTTTGTCCGATGGAGTAGCCATCGACTTTAATCATCCGACAATAACGACGGTGAGTAAGTTGGGAAATGTCACGCCACCGAGTGGTGCTAAAGGCATGAACGCACGGAGGACGCCTGAAGAGACTCGCGTTTACACGGTCCACGCGTTGTTGCAAAAGTACAAACTTGAGGCGAATGACAACGACTTTCACGTCGTGATTTCAGACTTCGGCGGACCAACGAATATCACGATGATCGCCGAAATACCAGATAGTATTTGTGAGGGCGTTTCCGGCGACGGGTGGACCGCGGAATTCGACAGCATGCGATCGGCTATCGAAACCAGCTTTGGCACAGCGAAGCCATCCATGCGCACTGTCAACGCAGAAGTGACAATAACCGGCGTCTTGTTTTTTGATTTTCCTCACGGTCAAACGGGTCATGCGCCGAATTTTGTTGAGTTGCATCCCGTGCTTGCCCTGAAGTTTGGCGCTGCGGGCCCACAACCGACGGCCGCTCCTAGCACGTCTCCCACTAGTTCTCCGACGGGACCCATCGTGAAGTTCGACACGGAGGCGGCCGCCCAACAGCATTGCCCCAATGATGTCGTGGTTTGGCTCAACACCCGTTCCGGTTTCTACCATCTAAAGGGCCACCGCTACTATGGGGGGACCGTGCATGGCGCATTTGTCTGCGAAAAAGACGCGGTGCGAGCCGGCTATCACGAGGGATACTGACAACTGGGGGTTATTCGTATGCCCGACAATGATGGCTCCGCAGTCCGGAACGGCAATCGTTGGAGCTTCCTTCTCATCCTCACACCGCTATTGGTAGCAGGCTTTGGCGCCTGGACTGGCTGGCAGAGTTCATCTGCGAACAGTCGAGTTCAGCAGCTTCACGACGCTCTAACTCAGACGCAAGCGTTCACGGAACAGCTCAACAAGTCAGTTGATGCCCTTTCGGGAAGCAACGCCACAAAGGCCAAGCTCGCATTCCTGAGTCTATACCCCTTTGCCCAGAATGGCAGCGAGAAGTACATTCTCATCAGCATAGCCACCGATGCAAAACATCCCGAGCTTGTCGAACCGGTCGGCGATCTCCTGAATGACATCCCGGAGTCTGACTTACGAAAATACCCTTCGCTGGCTGCCGCCGAAGATCGGCTTCGAGCGATTCTAGATTTGCAGGGGAGGAAGAAAGTATCGGATTCGGCGGCGGGAAACAGCGCCACCACAATTCTGGCAAAACTGACGCCGTCCCAGGTTTCGGGCTGGATATACTTGGGCGTTTCGAACAAGAGTGGTCGGTTCGTGAGGGAACAGACGACGGACGCCAACACGACCCCCACAGCCGGGGCTTCCATCAAGGCTTTGGTCGACATCAATCTGCGAGACCGCCCGCCGACCAATGGGGAACTGGGAAAAGTGCTCGGGGCGGTCAGCGGCGGCTCGACTATTTCGCTCCTCGAAGCGCCTAAATCGATTGGCCTCTCAAACTCCGTCGCGACAGTCTGGGCGAACGTTTCAATAACGTCACGACCGAGCCCGAGCGTAACGTCTCGCTAGCAAGGAGTCAGGGAAGGACACTTTGTCGCGCCAAGCTGGCGAGAAGTCAATCACGTCAAGAAGCGCACGGCTGCTGGTGAAGTCCGCAAACTTAAAGGTCGTCGTCCGGATTTTTGAAGTCGCCGCGAACATCCGTGCGCTTTGAAATCTGACTGTCGCAATTAACCGGATGTTATCTCGAACACATGCTCGTGGCAACCGCAACATCTTCAAGATTCGGAAACTAGTGTTCGGCATAATCATCCACTTCGGTGCGACATCAGGATTTCAAAGAGCACTGGTGGGCCAGAAAAGTAGTGGTCTAACAGACTGAGGACCTTGAACGAAGGGAACGAAGCGATGGGACATGGTTTTGCGGAGTACGATCACTTAGGTCTTGGTGGGGCTCTACATCATTTCACCGTCCAGTTGAATGTCAACTATGACGAAGTGAGCTGCGGATTTAAGGAAATCAATGGGGACTGCAGCGTCCTTCAGGTTGCGCCGCAATGGTCGACACTCGAAGGACCAAAATGGTATGTGAAGCCAGACAGCTGGGAGCACACCACGGCTCCAGATTGCGTATGTGTGGTTCATGGTGCTTCGAAAGTGAAAGACAAATGCTTCACATATTGCGGCGAAGTCACAATGCTGGAGAGCACGCCGAAGATTTCCATTCCAACGCCTTTCGGAACAATTACCTTGCCAACAATCGCTATTGCGAAGGTTCAAATCATTATCGAAATCAGGATTTGCGAAAGCGGCGCGATCCATAGTAGGAAATGGCGCAAGGTCGATGACGGCCCGAAGGAAGAAGTGCATTAGAGCAGATTCTTAGCCCACCAGCACGGAAAGAGGGAACTCCAGCCACCGTTCCATCGCCTCTGAGCGTGGATTGAGTCCACTGACGTCCGCCATTGTCCGAGGTTGTCCGGGCTATTGGCCAACCAATGGCCAACCGAGGTTGACGTCTTCGGGTGACTCTACCATAATCAACCTCGCTGACGACCGGTGATCGTTTTCAATAAGATCTAGTGCGCACCCACGCCCTCCTGATGTCCTCACGGCAGCCAGTCCGGTTTCAACAGAAAGGTTGACAGCCACCCTAGGATGGCTGTGTGGTGCAGGCCGGTTGGAGTGAAGTACTAGGCCGCCATTAGCGACGCGGAATCCGGGCGTATCAGGCAAGCCAACCCTGAAGAACTTCAGACTATGGTCTATCTCTATGGAATCGCCGCTGCTTAGTTTCAAGGCAGACATGTGACGATACAAGGGAGATGCAATAATCGTGTCGTTAAAAATTCTTAGGAGCGCGTATTGCTGGACGCCCGTGCTTACCAGCGTCTTAAAGCGCAGTGTCTGAAGCGTACCGAAATAGTATGTGATTAAGAGCATATATGCCATGACGAAGGCCGCGACAAAACCCCTCCGGCCCAGCCAACCGGTCATGATCTGCCAGTAAGACGGATTCGACTCATCTGTTTGGCCTGACGCTTGCCGCCTTTTTCCTGATTTTACTTATGTAACCATAAATGAGAAAGCGAAGAGCCAGAGCATTTAGGATGAACAGTGCAAAGAAAGTCAAAATGCTAGTCAAATAGGGTTTGACGGCGATCTGGATTCTGCCGACGTTCGCCGACATGTCCTGATATTCGTTCATCCGGTCCCTCATTTTGCGAAGGTTGCGCGTATACAAACAAGCGCCGTGATCTTACGATACTCCTGGTTGAATCGGCGTCGGCGACTTCATACCAAAGGTTTCCCAGACCCGCAACATGGCATCACGTGCGGGTGTAGCGGCGCCGCTGACGGAGTTTTGATGGGTTTCGCGAGCGGCTTGATCGGGCGTCTTAAGGCTTTCAAAAAATCGATTAAGCCTGGCAATCGTCTGTAAGTTCATAGAATTCAGATAGGTGGCTTCGAAGACAGCCGCAGCCTGCGCCTCGTCTAGTGCGTCTGCGACATCAGGCATCGATACCCGATTCTCCACTCGTTCCAGGGACACAGCCCACATAGCATCATTTATTAGCCCTTGGGATTGAGCAACGAAGCAATACCGGTCCAAGTCTTTCATAAGCGCGCGAATCTGGCGCCTTACCCCCTCGTCGTGGCGGTTCAGTTTCATTTCCTCGAGGTCCCTTGCTGCCTTGCTGGAAGCCTTTTGAACCTTTAGGGCAACTACTCCGGCTATCCCGGCTCCAACAAGCGCGCCTATTAAGCCCATGACGGCGGGAAGAAGAATTGCCAACGACGATCCTGGCTGAAGCGAGGTTGAGTCAATGTAATTCACTGGGTCTCCAACGGTGACTAACACTAATCCGTTACGTGGAATCATTGAAGCGGAGTGCACAGCTCGTGCGACAGCTGCAGCGATGGAGGAGCTCGCCGCATTACCGGTTGCCGAGCGGGAGACGAGTCTCGAACCCGCGACCCTCAGCTTGGGAATTTGATTCAACGGTATTCCGCTGACATCCGCCAACATGTGCCGACGCCTGCCCTGTAAGGGTTTGGCGGTGAACTAGATTCCACCGACGTCCGCCGAAATATGCCAAAATCCGCCCATCAGGCTACAGTTTGGCTACAATGGGGCTCTCAATGCAGGTGAAGATGACCTATCACCCCCGCGTGTGTCTTGAAACGGAACCAAAAACTGTGAACTCTTGAGATGTTTGCCTGTGTAAACCAAATGTCGCCATTAGGAGCCTCGACCAAAGTATACACGGGATCGTCGTTTGGGGGTTGGTAGCACGTCGACTTGCGATTGGCCGCGAACTTGCATATCCTTCCTGCACCATGGTCAGCGATCCAAAGGTCTCCATTCCTAGCCGTCGTTATGTAAGATGGCTCATGCTCGGGCACGGCATACTCTTCCATCTGGCCCCTTGCGTCGACCGCGCCGATCTTTTGGGCCCCGGACTCAGAAAACCACATCCTGCCGTCGGCGCCGAGCGTAATTCCCGTCGGCTTACTGTCCCTCGTCGGTGTGGGGAACAGATCAACTTTTCCGGACGTTGAGAGCCTTCCGACACAGCTTCGTGACTGAACTGTAAACCAAATACTTCCATCCGGCCCTTCATAAACTCCGTATGGGCCGCTGTAGCCTTGGGGGCGGGGGCCCAGTGGTGGCAACGCATATTCATGAAAAAATCCGTTTGATGACAATCGCCCTATTCGATCCCCAAGGTTTTCCGCGAACCACACCACTCGGTCTCTCCCAATCGTCAAGCCCTCAGGCTGCGCGCGGAGAGTGGGAATGGAGAATCGACTTATGGATCCCGAGGGCGAGCGCCTAACAATCTCATCCGCCCTTAAGGCAAGTGGAAATGCAATAGCGGTGACCCAAAGGGAACCATCCTTATCGGCGATCATGTAGTTCGGAAAGATTACGTCCAGGTTTCGCATAATCGCGATTGGCACTCGCTCGATGTCGCCACGCTCGGACATCCGTCCAATTAGGACCCGACCCCCCGAAACGTCCTCAATAGTAAACCACAGCTGACCATCAGGGGCGATAGCTAGACTTTTTGGCTCAAAATCTACTTCAAAAATCTCAAACTGACCGGATACTATCCCACTGCGGCTCGCACAACCTGGTTGGCAGAGCGCTATGGCTCCCAGAAGAATAGCCAAGGTTGTAAGGCACGCGGGGCGTGAAAGTCGTCGAGACTTCATTGCTTCCTTTTCACGCAATCGCATTCTCCCAGGCCCTGGTCTCATTTAGGGGGATGGTTTGGATAAAAGGGCTCGACGCCTGGGATATTTGACATGTTGGGGGTCACGCCATAGCCATTCCATGATAGGCCGAACAAGACGGGAATATAAATGTTCCCCCAAGGAGACGGGACTATAAACGCCCCCTCCGCGCCGCCGCCGGGCGCAAGTACGGTCCACGGACTTCTTGCCCAAATGACAGCGAAGGGAGTGCCGAAGCCGGCGAAACCGAAATAGGTGGCAATTGTGTTGGAGTTGCTTGTATCACCACCGTAAAGGACCGTGTTTTGGGGCCAAGCGTTGGCTGCTGCAATCATTTGCACCGCCGGAGCACACATTGCTGTGCACTGTTGCGTGAAGATCGGTATGGCGGTACTCACATATCCTTGATCCATGGTTAGGTTAAGATTTAGGTAAATCCCCGCAAAGCTACCGCTTAGATTGAATACCATCGGACCATTGCCCATGTCGTCGAGCTCAAAATGCCAGAACGCATGTAGAACGAGATTTCCGGTGGAGTCCCATACCGGTCGAAGTTCCAGAGTAATTGTACCGAAGCCGCTCGGGTCTGCGTACGTGGTTGGGTTATTGCGATTCCACGCATAGGGCCTCTGACTCATCGGGTCGCTCAGCACACCGGCGTAGGCATCTGGAGTCGTCCAAGCTTGAAGCATTGAATCGTAAGAGCGAACGCCTTGGATTCTATTGAATCCATCGGAGAATCCGTCCGGTCTCGGCTCTGCAATGAGGCCGCCCCAACCTACAAGGTTCACGCCGCTAGCCGAAGTTTGTGCCCCAATACCCGCGGCAAAGTTGGTCGGGGGCGAATAACCGGTCGAAGCGGCTGCAAACGTCGCGTTGATCGCCGCACCATTATCACTGCAATTTGAAACGAAAGGATTGCCCGAGACCCATCCATCGTGGGCACCGCTGCCAGCGTTGTGGTTAGAGACGACTTGGCCGTCAGGTCCCCGGTCCCATACGATGAACATGCCCCCCGACTGCATGGTTCGGTCCGCCAGGGTTCCAATTTTTACGTCGTCGACAACGCCCGATTGCGAGGACGTGAACAGCAGCGTATCGCCGTCCCAGTGGAGCGACTCGAAATTGAACGGCAAAGTAGAGCTCGACGCTGGGCCGATCCGGTCCTGCGAGAAGTTTGGAGTGCTTGATCCGACTTGAATCGGGTGCCCACTAGGACCCCAATTGTAACGCACGGTCAGTGATTCATTGTAACCCGGCTGCGCGCAACCGAGACCCCAGGCAGCCCAATTTTGCGTTAGTAGGTGATTCTCGGCATCATACTGCCGTACAAACGCGCCGGCGAAGTGAGTTCCACCTTTTTGTTCCGTCGCCGAAGTCTGCCGCCCAGCTGCATCGAACGTGAACGTGTCCGTTGGACCATCTCCCCCCGCCATGGCAATGCGCGTAAATACCCCGTTTTTGCTGTCAACTGTCTCGATATTGTCTTGCCAAACCCCACTCACGAGGTTGGAGAGATGCATCGCCCCGTATAAGCTCGCGGCGCGGAAACCGTAGGATTGCGAATCCGTTTGGCCCGTCATTTGTCCCCTGTCGTTGAAGGTCATCGAAATTGTGCCGGTGCCCGCAGAATAGCTTGTCAACTCGCCCTCCGAATCGTAGGCCATGTTGCTATACTGGCCTGCGACAAGAGTCGAAACCGTCAACCGTCCAAATGCGTCGTACGTTGCGGTGTGTGATGGATTAAGATAAGGGTCGGAAGTGGTTACCATCCTCCCGGCTGGCGTTAGGTTCCAAGCAAACGACCTAGCGGGATCTGTGAGGTAATTAAAGCGCTCTGAGCTACGTGCACCATCCGAACGGTAGGAATACTGCAGCATGTTCGTCTGCGTTAGGCCGCTTGAAGAAACTGACAGGTCCCTGCGCGAGCCATTTGGGTAGTAGTCATAGGATATCGTCGCGTGAGATGTGAGAGGCTGAGATGGATTCCCGTTTGGCTCGACCGACGTGAGCAGCTTGCCCTCGATATCATAGGTGTACGACTGAGTTCCAAACCAAGAGGATGCGACGCTTAACGTTCGGCCGTTGGCATCGTACGTGAACGTCTTAGTTGGCGTGCCGTCATTGAATGATATCTGTGTTTTTCGACCTAGGTTATCATAGGAAAAGGTCGAGCAGGCGAGGTCACAGGTCTGTGACGGCAAACCAACTAACCCTCCACCGTCGAACGTTGCGGACGAAGAGCGCAGAGTTGCGTTACCCGGTGCATAAAAGTATCCGATTTTCGCTCGATCTAAGGCGTCAAAGGCATTTCCTTTTACATCCGTCCAGGCGGCGTTAATGTATTCCTGACTCTTGAAGAGGTTGCCGTGGGCGACCACATTCGTGCCACCAACACTAATTGTTCCGAGAGAGCCATTTTGCGAAAGATCATAGAAATACCGGGTAAGGTGTGGCGCGTCCAGATCACCGGTGTCGGTCGGCATCCGTACCTCGACCAGGCGGTCGTTGCCATCATACCATGCTTGGGTTGTTGCGAGGACGTTGCCGAAATTGTGCGTTTCGGCGACTTCGTTGCCATTCGCGTCGTAAGTGTACGATGTCAAGAAACCGCCGGGAGGCGGCGTAGGGCATCCTCCGCCGTTCCAACAGCTCCCGGATTGTAAGGCTTGCGCAGCCTGAAAGGGCGTCTGCACGGTTGCGACTTGACCGTTCGCAAGATACGACCTGGTGATCACGATGGTGGAGGAAGGCAATCCTGGCGTCTTGGCGCACGCTGCATTGCTAAGCGACGCGTCGTCCGGGTCACCAATCTTGACTACTCTTCCGAGATGACCCGCGTCATACTGGAGAATCCACCAAGCAGGCTGTCCGCTAACTAGGCCTTTCGAATAGCACACAAGATTGCCATAAGCATCGTAAACAAAATCTTGCTCAGGTATGAGTTGCGAGCCGTCGAACTGCGTGATCGTCGCCCGCTGCAATTGCGTTGGGAGACCGTAATCGACACTGCCACCTTGTCGAGAGACATTGTAGACAAAGGATGTTGAGTAGCCGAGGGGCGTCGTCACTTGTGCCAACTCGCCGTCGGGCTCGTACCCTGCGCCAGGCACCGTCCATACGTATTGAGTAGAGTGAAGTATGCCGTTGGAAGATGAGCAAAGGGAGTCAGTTCCCGGAGGAGGAGTGGCCCAATCCTTGTTCGCCTCGTGAACCTGCGCTGGGTCGCACGCTGCGGTCAGATTGTTATGCGTGTCGTACGAATAATAACTGGTCGGCCGGAATGCGCCAGGTGACGGCGCGGGCGCCGCGACAGCCACCGTGTTTCCATTTGAATCGTAAACATAGTCTGTCTCTAGATTGCGAGGATCGACCGATGTCGTTACATCGTTGCTGGCGTCCCAGGACCCTGAACCCGTGAGCTGCGCTACTCCGCCGCCGCCATCGCCCGTTGTCGCTTGGATCTGGGTCACTCGGCCGATTGTGTCAATCGTGTAGTTGATTGAGTGCCCGTCGGTGTCCGTAACCGCAGTGTACGAGCTTGGGCATCCCGACTGCGCCGGGTAGCAGAAATTGACCGAACGAATCACGTTGTTGATCCCGTAGTCCGGCGTGAAGTTTGGCTGAACGAACGAGTTGGTGGGGTCTGGGATTCTCGGATTCACGTCGCCGAAATAGTTCACGTGCAAAACGTTGCCGTAGCTTCCGTAGCTAAATCCGAAGGCAGGCCCGGCGCCCGGAAGGTGGGGGTTGATCACCCAACGGGGGCTGTTCATGTACAGCAAGAGGTCATAGGGGTTGCCGTAGTAGTACTGCTGCACGAGCTTACCCGAAGCAGTGCTGCCGTTGCCTGGCTCATCGACCTCAGTCAGTCTCGGGCTATATCCACCAGGGCCACCCCACGCCTCGATCGTATAGCCGTAGGTCACCGCCGTTGTGCCGTCCGGCCACACCAGCGACTGCAACAACCGGTATGGGCCTCCCGGACCAGTCACGTCCCCGAAGGTCAGTATCGCAACGCGGCCGTCCTCAGCAATGACATTCGTCTGCTGTAGGTTCTTCAAACTTGAAGCGTCGCCGTTGGTGAAACTGCGCGCAAAAGTCAGATACGTATTATAATTTCGCCCGTAGATCGCGGCGATTTGTCCTGCGAGCGCCACTTGACTGGGAAGTTGGTTGACGTCCCAAAACGTGTATGCCGTTCCCGACTTCTTAACCCAAAGGTATGCGCTACTGCCGTTGTAGTATAACCCCGCGAATTGACCAGCAGGGGTTATGAAATTGACGCCGTCGCCGACCGGCGCATAATCATACCGAGCGCCATCAATGTTGTAAACGCTTATGCCGTGCTGTCCATTTACTGTAGGCATGCTATTAACGGCTATATGCGAGTCAAAAGTATTAGTCCACTTGTCGCCGTAAAGCGAAGGCGAGCTACCATCGCTGTTTCCGTAGTCGTGGTATGAGAGGGTATTATAGGTCCGTCGGAAAGCAAATTCAATACCTTTGTTCGGGATAGCCATGTCATCGGCTTGCACAATGCCTGTGCCGCTAGCAAGGTTAACCATCCATCTTCCGATACCACCCATGGAGTCCGATTGAAAACCCCACCATCGGTTCGTGCCGTCGGGGTCGGCCGAACCGGAATTCACCGTCATGGGCAAAATACTGTTCCCGCTACGCATCCGCGGACGAATTGTTTGAGTCGTCTGCGTCCTCGCGATTGACTGAATACGTCGTGCGATTGCGGTGGCCGCGTACATATTCGACAACGGTACTGGCACGGCCAGAGGAATCGGGGCCTGAAACCGCCGTGGTGCCGCATTCAACGCCGTCGCGGCTTTGGAAAGCGCAGCCCGGGTCGCAGCAACGTCCACAACGCCGACGATCCTCGCGAAACCAGCGGGGCTAACTGGGAACTGCACGTTGGTGGGACTAAGTGGCGTGGGTCCTCCATCGAGCGAGGTAACCGCCGATGACTTTGTTCTCGCAATGCTGAGCGGTCGCTGCGGTTGCCCGATTGTCTGGGGGGGAGCTGCTGGTGCAAATGAACCAGACGGCGACGCCACCGCAAGGCCAAAGGACGGCATAAATAGTTGCACGCCTACGAGCGCTAAAGCAAAAAACTTAGCTCCAACGATACGCATAACACACCCCAAATTGAGTAAGAAACACGTGACATCAGGCTAAAGGCCCTCGCGACCCTGATTTCTCCGTTGACCAGCCTACAATTTGAGCCTATCACATACGCCGCGCCCAGGGCTACTCAAAAGATTAGGCCTTCCGCATTTCAAAATTTTTGCGAACGCGCGTGCCCCAAATCTTGCAGTTGTACCGAACCCTGACCGAATAAAAGACCCGAAATCGCTTCACACGCCGGATAAATAGTTCTTTTGCGTGCGACGCTCCAGTGATCCGTGCCGGATGATCACGCTGAACGTGGCCCCATGGAAACTGCAACACTTTCAAGATTCGGAAACTCTACGACTACGAACTCACCACAAGCACGTCTCGCGCGTTGGTGAGGTTGTAGTAGTCGTAGTCTCCGAAATAGTAAGTGCCCGGCGAAGCCGTCAAGGTCTGCGAGAAGCACGGCAGCGGCGCGAGTCGCCCGGTAGACCACTGCGCTTGCGAGATCGCCGAGCCGATTTGCTGTTGCGTCGAAGTGGGGAAGCTGTACGGGGATGCCGGAAAGCCGACGGCATTTGGGAACCCCACGGCCGAATGGAGGATCGTCGCAGGACCCGTGTTCTCCGCGTTGACGAATTGGATGACGTCGGTCGAGCGGGCGTTGATCACGCTCGCCACGTTGTTGAACGTCGAATCGATGTTGGCTTTGATGTAGCCGTTGATCACATTGTACGGCGAAACGGTGGTGGCGGAGATGCTCGACGACATGACGATGATCACGGTCGCTTGCGGCGCTTGCGTTGCGCACGCTGCTGGGCTGCTCGAGGGACCGGCACTAGGCGTGGGAGTTGGGGTCGACCCCGGCACAACCGAATAGCTGGGAAGGTGCGCACAGGCGGCGATGGCTAGCGCACCACCCCACAGCACGAGCACGCATATCGCGAGGACACGAGCCTTCACGGTAGTACGCTGATCGGGATCTGCAAGGTGGCGTTGGACCCATCAGGTTTGGAAGCCGTAAGCGTCAGTTGCGCTTGCACTTGTCCCAGCGGAATACTCCCCGCATTGAAGGGGAACGAGGCTTGCCACTGCCCGGGCGAGACAAGAGTCAGCGTTGACGAGTAACCGCCCGCTCCGATCGCCACCGCGTTGGCGTTGGTCGTGGTGATGACCGAAACATGAACGAGCGCGCCGTTACGCAACACAGTTGGAGAAAATGAAGCATACAAGATGCGCACCGGATCGGTTGGACCGGCGTACGAATTTGGTGGCGGACTTCCGAACGTGAAGACATTGGCCGCGGCGAACGCCGAGGGCATCGGAAGCGGCAAAGGTGTGGCTTGACCGAGGCGAGTTACGCTGACCATGCCTTGGGGCGACGGCGTCGGCTGCGCCAAGGGCATACCCATTGGGAACTGGCCACTTGGCGTTGGCAGATTGGCATTAGGTGGCAACGTCGGCAGCGCGCGCGGCGTCGGCAGCACTGGCAAGGCAGGCCCTGGAACGACGAGGTTCTCGCCAGCACGTAAGATGTGCGGCGTAACCACGATGATCAGCTCGTTGCGCGACTGGGTAAGCTGCTGATTGCGGAAGATACGCCCGATGAGCGGGAGATCTCCCAAGATAGGCAGCCTGTTTTCGGTGCGCGTGGTGCTCTCTTGGATAAGACCGCCGATCACCAGCGTCTGGTTGTCGTGCAGCTGCACGGTCGTCACTACTTCGCGTGAGGAGATCTGCGGCACGCCGTTGTTGATGCCGGCCAAGCTGCTCACATTGGGATGCAAGGTTACGGAGACCTCATCGCCGCTGTTGACGACCGGGGTGATGTCCAGCAAGACGCCAGTCTGGAAGCTTTGGACGCTGGTTTGCGTTGGCACGCCGACGCCTCCCCCACTGGTGACCAGGATCGAGATGTTGTCGCCCGCTTTGATGGAGGCGGTCCGGCCGGACATGGTCGTGATGCGCGGGTCGGCGAGCACGCGTGCCTGACCGCGCTGAATGAGAAAGTTGAGCTGCGCGGTGATGGAGATTCCGGTGCGAGTAAAGGGTTGGATGCCTAGCAGCGGTGGTGGGGTGCCGCCGGTCGGCGGGG
>Ga0209118_1000010_pt1 | contig 180304 bp, 146 predicted proteins | sample BlaSpr_A8_Ref_M1_FD_187988 | JGI IMG/M metagenome (GOLD analysis project Ga0209118, IMG submission 187988) | Forest soil microbial communities from Thunder Bay, Ontario, Canada - Black Spruce, Ontario site 2_A8_Ref_M1 (SPAdes) (version 2) | ecosystem: Environmental > Terrestrial > Soil >... | reverse complement strand
GTGGAAGTAGACCGTGATACATTTCAGCCCAAGATCCTCGCTTACGCGTGCGTGGATGATTGCGGCCGGGCGATCAACCCGCGGATTGTCGAAGGGCAAGTGCATGGATGCACAGCGCACGGGATTGGAGCGGCGTTAATGGAACATTGTGCCTACGACCCCGAAGGCAACCTGTTGGCGTCTACTTTCAGCGACTACACGCCGATTACTTCGATGAACATGCCGGATCTGCTGTATGGGCACATCGAATCGCCCTCTCCCTTCACGTTCAATGGCGCGAAGGGAATGGGCGAGGGCGGCGCGGCGCCCGTGCATACGGTCTGCGCGGCTTTGCAGGATGCACTGTATCCGAGCGGTGTCATCATTGAAGACTCGCATAATACGGGTGATTCGATTTTTCGAGCTTTGCGACGCACGCGCGCGGGAGAGTTTGCCGCGATGGTTCGCGTGGAACGCCGAAGCGCCGGGCGTTAGGAGAAATCGGAAAAATCACCGAGAATTCAGCGTGAAACAAGTCGCGCCGATTTTCTCTTCCCCGCCCTCTGGATGAGTCGAGATGAATCGTGTCTGCATCATCGGCTGCGGATCGATTGGCAGCCTCTACGCTGCTCATTTGGCACAGGTGATCGAGGTGTGGGCGTTTGTGCGGAGGCCGGAACATGCGCGTGCCCTTAAAGAGCACGGCCTGCGGGTATCCGGAACACATGATTTTCGTGTTTCCTTGCGCGCGGCGGACGATCCCTCAGAGATGCCACAGTTCGATCTTGGCATCGTTTCCTGCAAAGCGACGCAGACTGCGGAAGCGCTGGGCCCGGTCGCGCATCTTTTCCGGAAAGGTGCGATTCTCTCCTCGCAGAACGGGCTTGGAAGCGAGGAGATCATCGCAGAACTTGCAAAGGCGTTCGTGATTCGCGGGACGACATTTATGAGCGGAACGCGGCACAGCGACACGCACGTGCAGTACGAACTGGATACCGCGACGTGGATGGGCCCCTTTGAGCCGACAAACACACCGTTCACCGTTGTGAAAGAGGCCGCCGATTTGATCAACGCGTCCGGATTGAAGGCTGTGGCGCTGCAGGACGCGCGCCCCGCGCAATGGTCCAAACTGATTTTTAACGCCTCGGTAAATTCCGTGTCGGCGCTGACGGAGTTGCCGCACAGCTTTCATTTGGCTGAAGAATCGCAATTCGCGGATCTCGGTCACCTGTTGCACGAGCTGATCGAGGAAGGCAGGCGCGTTGCCGCTGGAATTGGCATTGAGCTGCACGAAGATCCCTGGGAGATGAACAAGATTGGCGCACAGACGGATCATCCAACCTCAATGCTGTACGACATCCGCCACAAACTAAAAACTGAGGTTGATTTTCTGGGAGGCGCGATCGCGCGCGAGGCGCTTCGCGCGGGAATACCGGCGCCGCTACATACTGCGCTGTACAGATTGATCAAAGGCAAAGAAACGTCCTGGACCTACCAAAGTAAACAATACTCGGCGGCAAAGTGACGGTGAGGGGTATGGGTTACGCAATCGACCGTGAAAAACTGCAGCGCGTGCGCGAGATGATGGAGCGGCAAAACCTGGATGCCATCGTTGTGCGTGCTCCGGACAATATTCTCTACCTGACAAACTACTGGACCATGAAGGGTTATGATCTGGCCATTTTCCCGCGCGAAGGTGAGCCGACGCTTCTTGTGGTCGAGCCGCAATTTCGGGAAGCGCAGCGCACGGCTTGGACCGAGGACGTGCGGTTTTTCCGCTTTTATCATCCGAAAGATCCGCGCGCGCCGATGATACGCGCAGTGGAGATGGCAGTAGAGGTTTTGCGCGAGCGAAAACTGAATGGACGGGTTGGCATCGAGATGTCGCAGACTTCGCAGATTTGCGACCGCATGGTGGGCGAGCCCACCGTTTATTGGCATGGTTTTTATGAAGCTTTCCGCACAAGCTGCCGAGAAATTGTGGACGCAGCGCTCCTGCTAGCTGAACTGCGCATGATCAAGACTTCCCAAGAAATTGAACGCATGCGGCTGGCTAACGAACTGGCTGCGATCGGCATGGAATTCGCGCGCGGCCACATCAAGCCAGGCATGAAAGAGAGTGAAGTTGCGGCGATGATTGAGGGCCAGATCCATGCAGTCGGGATAGGTTACAAAGGGAAAGTCGAAATGGCGCGCGCCTTCACGCTGGTGTGGTCTGGCCCGGGCATTGCCACTTTCACAGCAACGAGTCATCGACCTGTTATTGCAAACGAACCTACGCTGGTCGAGATTTGGGTTTGCGCTGATGGATACTGGACCGATTTAACGAAGAATCTTTGCCCCGGACGGCTGGCGCCGGAATATGATCGGCTGCTTGACCAACTCCTGAAAATATTTGGCGACGCCGTGGGCTGCGTGCGGGATGGCGCTCCGCTTGACGAGCTCGACCGCATCATCCGCAAAGGTATTGATGCCGCCGGTTACCCTGGACAGCCCTCGCATCCAGTAGCGCACGGCGTTGGGGCACGCGCCCATGAGGCACCCTATTCGCATCAAGCCGCGCCCGGTGTGATGCGGGAGGGGATGGTGCTCGCGATTGAACCAGGCATTTATTGGGAAGGCGGCGGTGGGCTGCGCTTGGAAGACAATTTTCTAGTGACCCCGGGTGGATGCGAGAAGCTTTGTTCTTATCCGGATGATTTTCGGCGATGACGAGATCAACGGGTCAAGCGCGCGGAGCGGAGGGCTCTCAACCGATGAGAGAAGATCTGGCAAAGACGATTCTTGCACAGATTCGCGAGGATGAAATCGTCGCGATGTCATGCGACGTGGTCAACATCCCGAGCCCGACTGGCGAAGAACTCGAGATGGGCCGTTACATGCGACGTGCGATGGAAGAAATCGGGCTGCGCGTAAGCTGGCAGGAAGTCGAGGACGGACGCGCAAATGTGGTTGGCCTGTGGGAAGGAAAGGGCAACGGCAGGAGCCTGATGTTCAACGGGCATATGGATACCTCGAATACTGGGCGCGAAACATTCTTGACGGGAATCGGCTACAAACCCAAGGCAGTCATCCGCAATGGAATGATCTATGGTCTCGGGATTTACAACATGAAGGGCGCACTGGTCTGCTACACGCAGGCCGTGAAAGCTTTGATGCGCGCCGGCGTGAAGCTTGTGGGAGACGTCACGATTGCCGCGGTGGCAGGCGAGATTGAAAAAACGCAGTGGAGCGACGAGTTTGTCGGCAAAGAATACCGCGGCTATGGAGTTGGCACGCATTATCTAGTGAACCACGGCGTTTTGCCGGACATGTGCATCCTTGGCGAGCCGACGGACATGCAGCTCGTGCTGGGCCACTACGGGACCGTCTGGGTGCGCATTTCTACCAGCGGACACTACGTCCATACGGCTTTCACGCGAGGCAAGCAGGAGCAGAGCTCCGTCTTTCGCATGAAGGAAATTCTCGGTCCGATTTACGAGTGGATCGCAGCGTGGGAGAAGAAGGCGGTCTACGATGGGCAGCCGGGTGTGGTGAACGTCGGCTGCATTCGCGGCGGCTATCCCTGGCGCGTGAGCCGCACGCCGGACCGCACGGATGTATTTCTTGATGTGCGTGTTCCACCGACGATGCCGCTGAAAGAAGCGAGGATTTCGATCAAGGAGTTGATTCTGCACCTCCGCAAGAAACACCCAGACTTCGGCATCGAATATGAAACTTTTGTTTCCGTGCCCGGTGCGGAGATATCTAAGGATCATCCGCTCGTGAAAACGATCGAGTCCTGTCATCAACGCGTACTCGGCGTCGTTCCGAAGCACGCCACGGTGCTTTGGGATTCCGACGCTTCTGTAATGACACGCTACGGTATCGAGACCCTGAACTATGGCCCGTCCAGCGGACCGCGCGATGCCGAGGGAGAAAAAGTCGCGATTGATACGCTCGTGAATACGGCGAAAGTGTACGCGCTTGCAGCGGCCGAAATTTGTGGCACGCAGTGACTGGAGGCAAATACAGCAAAAATGACGAGCCAAAAAGAGATTGACCGCCGGTACAAGAACATCCGCGCAGCGATGGCAGCGGAGAAAGTTGACGCCATCGTTGTGTGTGGCAATCAGTACGCTGGCTTCGAAGGCGCGGTGCGCTACACGTCTGGTTTCGAAATCGTGCACAGATATGTGTACGTATTGATTCCGCTGGCCGGCGATCCGGTTCTCGTCTTTCCGCGCGAAGCACGGTGGATTGGCGACAAAAAAGCACCGTGGGTCAAAGAGCAAGTTTGGCCGGACGTTCCAGGCAAGTGGCTCCGCGAGGAGATCGAAAAACGCCGGTGGACGCGCGTTGCCGTGTACGGAATGGACTTCATCATGGCGGTGCGGGACTACCGCGAGCTTCAGCAAGGATCGTTCGAGCTCGTGCCGTTCGATTTTCATTTCGACATGGCGCGCGCGGTGAAGAGCGAAGAAGAGCTCGAAGGCTTCCGCGACAGCATGGACATCATCCTCGACGGGTTCCATGCACTACTCGAGGCCTATGAACCGGGAAAGAGCGAAGCGGAGATCATGGCGCCGGCGGTCGAGCGTTTTTTCGCACGCGGCGCGGGCCCGCGAATGATGAACATCGTGTTGAGCGGTACAGGCGGCGAAGCAGAGGCACACTTCAAGGTTCCTTCGCTGCGGGTTGTCGGTCCGGACGACCTGCTTTTATATTCGTTAGAAGTCACCGGCGCCGAAGGTTACTGGGTCGAGTTTTCTCGCGCGCTGATCCGCGGCAAGCCCAGCTCTCGCACAAAAGCGATGAGCGACGTCTATCCGGAAGCCATGGAGGCCGCGCGCTCCAAGATGCACGAAGGAGCGCTCGCCAGGGATGTACACAAAGCAGCGACAGATATTTTCGGCAAGGCCGGCTTCAAGTTAGGCCATCTAACCGGCCACTCAATCGGCATGACCATGCTCGAGCATCCCGCCATCGGCGCAAGTACACATATCGAGTTGAAGGAAAATATGGTGTTCAGCTTTCACCCTCAGGTGGTTGATCAGGACGGCCAGGTGTGCCTCTACACCCAAGACACGTATCGCGTTGGCAAGAAGGAAGGTGAGTGCCTCGCAAACGTGCCCTGGCGATTCTATCCGGGCTTGGAGGCACTGAAGACGGCATGAGCGTAAAGATCTGCATCGTCGGCTGCGGCGCAATTGGAAGCATTTTCGGCGCCCACCTGGCGCGGCTCTCAGACGTAGAGGTGCATGCCTACGACGTTTGGAAAGAGCATACCCGCGGAATCAGCGAGCGCGGGCTGCGCATCAGCGGAGCCGCGGATTTCACGGCACGGCTGCACGCGACCTCTGATGTCCGCGATATCCCGGTGTGCGATTTCGGCATCGTGGCCACAAAGAGCACCCATACGCGCAGCGCCATCGAGCAAACGGCCCGCATTTTTGGTGAGTCGAGCGCGGTCTGCTCGGTGCAGAATGGTGTGGGCAACGAGGAAATTCTTGCGCAGCATGTGAAATATGTCATTCGCGGAACGACGTTTCCCGCCGGCCACGTCATCGAACCGGGCCATGTGGGTTTCGACATCAATGGCGACACCTGGATTGGTCCCTTCGAACCCACGAATACTCCTTATGCGCGGGTGGAACAACTCGCGGAACTTCTCAATCGCGCCGGGTTGCGCGTCATTCCTCTCCGCGATGCGCGCGGCGCGCAATGGACAAAGCTGATTTTCAATGCTTCGACCAATCCGGTAGGAGCGCTCACGCTGCTGCACCATGGGGCGGCAACCAGGTTTGCACCGACCGGAGCGCTGTTCAGTGCACTCATTGCCGAAGGCGAGGCTGTTGCCAAAGCGCTGGGCATCGAACTGCACGGCGACCCGCGCACGCTTGTGCAAAAAGGTGCGAATGCCCCCGGCAAACACAAGGCCAGCATGCTCCAAGACATTCTGGCAAAGCGTCAGACGGAAGTGGACTTCATGAATGGCGCGATTGCCGACTGGGGCGAGAAGACGGGCGTGCCAACGCCCTTGAATCGAGTGTTATGGCAGCTTGTAAAGGGCCTGGAACATTCCTGGACGGATCCGGAGTAGCTAGCCGACACTGCCAGAGCATTACAAAAGGAGAGAGGCAGGCCCATGAGTAGGCCCTTCAAAATTGGCGTGTTGCAGCTCAGCATGGAACCCCTCGACGAAACAGTTCGCATGGCGCAGGCCTGCGACGCTGCGGGTTTCGATGTCTTCTGGCTTGCGGAGGCTTACCCTTGGTGGCGCAAGCATTCCATGGAGTCGCGCTCCTCTACTGCGGTAACCGCCATCGCGGCGCGGGAGACCAAGAAGATTGTGATTGGCTGGGGCATTATCTCACCCTACACTCGGCATCCCGTCCAAATTGCGATGGAGGCTCGTGTCCTTCAGGAAGCCGCCGGCAAAGATCGCTTTCTGCTCGGCCTTGGGGCATCGAAAATCTTCATGAAGGAAATTGGCGAAGGTGAGAAGGGCAAAGAGGTCGGTCCCGCGACGGTGATGCGTGAGAGCATCGAGATCATTGAAGCGATGCTCGCCGGCAATGAAGTCAAATACGAAGGCAAAGCATTTCAGGCTTACGCGCCGCCTTTGAAGGCAGATGCGCACGTCCCGCGCTGGCGCGTGCCCGTCTACGTGGGAGCTACAGGACCTGTGCTGCAAAGGCTCGCAGGTTCGCATTCGGACGGTTTGCTAACGGCAAGCATCACAACGCCGAAATTCGTGGCGTATTCCAAGAAAATCATGGAAGAAGGCGCCCGCAAAGCGGGTAAAGATCCTTCCAGACTCGACCTCGGCTCGGTGATTGTGGGCAGCGTTGGCGAGGATCCTAAGACGGCCCGCGAAGGAGCGCGCGAAATGGCTGCGATGTACCTGGCGAACAAAGTGCAGAACATTCGCGGCTCGGCGGACACGCTGCTCGAGTGCGCCAGTCTGACGTTTGAAGAAATTCGCCCCATCGCCGAAGCCATGGAGCAGGGCGGCCGGAAAGCTGCGGCCCGAGCGGTTACGGATAAGGTGCTCGAAAAAGTCTGCCCGATCGCAGGCACGCCATCACAATGCATCGCAAGGCTCGAGGAGTATCGCGCCGCAGGCTGCACGCAGATCATGCTCGAACTATGGGGGGATGACCGTCTTCAGCAGGCCCGCCTGTTCGGAGAAAAAGTCTTGCCACACTTCCGCAAGCAATAATCCCTGCTGTTCGCGAACAAAATGTCCAGGCCGCGGGAGCACTCCCCCTTTCATTGCGGATGTCCTTCCGGAAGGTCAGCAATCCTCAGGCAGATTGCTGGACGCGAGAGACAATGGCGCGAAATTCGGCGTCGGTCACGAGGGCCCGCTTTTCTGTGCCTGCGCGCTTTACGGCGGCAAGAACCGTCTGCTGTTGTTCGGTCGTGAGTTGCATCCCGAGTTCTTTCGCTTTAATTGCCACGCTGTCGATTCCGCTTTTCTTGCCCAGCACGATCGCCCGCGTCGCGCCGACAAGTTCCGCGGCAAACGGCTCAATGGCTTCGGGAATATGAAACTGACTGGCGACGGCGCCGCTCTCTCGCATGAAGAGGTTTTCGCCCACGACCGGCTTCCAGGGCTCAAGTTCGTGGCCCGCTGCTCGGCGAACCAGAACCGACACCTCTCGAATTTTTTTCAGGTTGATCTCTACGGGCACGCCGTAAAGTCCGCTCAGGGCCATCGCCACCTCGCCAATGTCGGCATTCCCCGCGCGTTCACCCATTCCGTTAATCGTTCCCTGAATCCATGCAGCACCGCCGCGGACTGCAGCCACGGCACAAGCGGTCGCGAGGCCGAAATCATTATGTCCGTGAAAATGCAGAGGTATCTGTGCGCCCGCCCATTCGCGCACTTCCCGAACAAGAAACTCGACGGCTTCGGGTCCGCAAGCGCCTATCGTGTCGACGACAACGAGTTCTTCCGCACCAGCATCGAGGGCGGAAAGGTAAAAGCTCCTCAAGATGTTCAGCTCCGTTCGCGTGCCGTCCACCGTAAAAAAAGCAACGCGGACGCCATTCTTGCGCGCATAGGCGATGGCTTCCGCCGCCCGGCGCTGCGCTTCCTCCACGGTCAGGCCGTAAGCCTTGAGCTTGATCGCGCTCGTCGGGGTTTCAATGACCGTGGCACGGGCCCCCAGCCGGAGCAATTCGTCAATATCGGCTTTCACCGCGCGGCCAAATCCCCATATTTCCGCTTTCAGACCTGCGTTCACGATCATCCGGAAAGCTTCGGCGTCGTCCGCAGACACACGCGGAAATCCCGCTTCGATGCGGCTGATACCAAGCGCATCAAGACCCCGCGCAATCTGAAGTTTTTGCTGCGGTGCCAGCACCACGCCGACGCTTTGTTCGCCATCTCGCAACGTCGTATCGTAGAACTTCACGGGCTGCGTTGTTGCAAAGACCTTGCGAACGTCAGAGCGCAGATTCAATTCGCTGATCCAGATTCCGTCTTGCATTTCTTTTCCGCTGTCTGCCGCATCAGTGCTCAAGCTGCGGCAGCGGATTTCCCTCCATACTTTTCTCTGAAGGAAACCACCGGATTCCGTAGCACGCCAATTTTCTCGATTTCGCACTCCACAACGTCGCCAGGCTTCAAGTAGAGCGACTTGGGATCTCCGCTGAAGGCCGCAACGCCCGAAACTGTTCCCGTCGACAAAACATCTCCTGCCGAATAGCCCATCGGCGAATAATGCGCAATGATTTCCGGTACGGTGACAGACATCTTGCTCGAATGGGATTTCTGTCTCACCTTGCCGTTGACACGCAGCTCCATGGAAAGAGCATTCGGGTTGGGAATTTCATCGGCCGTTACGATGTGCGGCCCAAGGGGACAAAACGTGTCGATTCCTTTGCAAAAACTGAAAACTCCCGACTTCATTTCCTGCCGCTGAATATCACGCGCCGTAATGTCATTGAAGATTACGTATCCTCCGATGTAGTCACGCGCATGTTCGGCGGAAAAATGCTTCCCGGTTTTTTTCAGCACAACGGCCAGCTCAAGTTCGTAGTCGAGTTCGTCCGTGAGATGTTCAGGATAGACGATCGGCTCGTCCGGACCGATGATTGCGTCCACATTTTGGAAGAAAACAATCCACGGGAGTACCGGGTGAGAGAAGCCGGATTTCTGCGCTTCTTCATGGTGTTCGCGAAAGTTTCCTGCTGTGTGAAAAAATTTCTTGGGAATGATGGGCGCTTTGATTCGAGCTGCTTCTCGTCCGAAAAAGATTGGCTCTCCGGAAACTCCTGTTATTGCCGGACCTTCTTTAACGACGTACGACAGCGCAGCACGCGCCGCATCAAGTCCGCGATCGCCATTCTCAAAAAGACCGCACATATTTGCAGGAACGCGTGCATCGGCTAGCGCGTAGAACGCTCCTTCCTGTTCCACGTTGCGCAAATACAACGCGTAAGCGGCGTTCAGATCGACGATATTTCCGTCAGATGTGAGTGCGCCGATGCGGTCCTGCCGGGCTTGGGAGTGGAACGTAACTAGCTTCATGAAAACCTCACGATGAATTGAACAAGACAAATGTTAGCAGAATTGATTGTCGTTTCGCAGGCGAGCGGAGCCCATCCGTTGTTGCAGCACCCCGGCGGCCTTTTCTGGATCAGCTCAGGCCTCGGCAATGCGGCAGGCAACAGCTAAGTGAGTTTATCCGGGTCGCCGCGTCAGCGGGCAAAAGGTTGCTTCTCTGAAGCTCTCTGGTAGACAACTAGGCCGCCGACAATCGTTAGATCAACCTTCGTAGTGAGAATCTGACTGGGATCAATGGTGAGGAGATCGTTGTTCAAGACGATCATGTCGGCCATTTTCCCCGGTTCGAGTGTGCCCTTCACTTCTTCCTGCCGAGTCAAATACGCCCCATCGCGCGTGTAATGGCGGATTGCATCGGCGATGGAGATTTTCTCATCGGGGCCATAAACTGTTCCGCTCTTCCCTTTCCGCGTTACAGCGGCATACAAACCCACCATCGGCCCAATCGGCAGAATGTCGCTGCTGAAGGCCATGAAAATTCCATGTCGCGTCAGCGTGGCCACGGGATTATTTTGTTGCAGACGCGCTCCCTCCAGGTTGTCAACATATCTCTGTTCAAGCGTATAAGTGAAATTCGGCTGCTGCGCGACGAGCAGATGATTGTCGCTGATTTCCTTCAGCGTATCTTCCGGAGGCATCATGGAAAAGTGCGCGAAGTAGTATCTGTGATCCGGGCGCGGGGATTCGCGCAAGACCCACGCGTATATATCCGCCAATAACTTGATTGCGCCGTCACCGATGGTGTGAAAACCCATCTGCCAGCCGAGCTCGTTTCCCGCTTTCACTATTTCGTACAGTTCTTTCTCGCTGTAGCGAAGCTGGCCGCGATATTCACCCTGGTTCTTGTACGGGGCCAGCGTGTAAGCAGCTGGGCCCGTGAAGCCTCCATCGACAAACAGCTTGATCGCCCCCACTCGCAACCGGTCGTCGCCATCGCCAGTTTTTTTGCCGAACGCGATCATCTTTTCGCGCCCAGCCCACAGGATCTGAACTGTAGCCCTCGGCAGGCTCGCTCCTTCCTTGCGGTACACGGCTTCCCATTGTGCTGTGTACAACTCTGGAGTCACTCCAGCCTGTACCAAGCTGGTGATGCCCAAGCTCAAGAGATCCTGCAGATGCCCCTTGAAGCTCGGCAGCAAATCTTCTGTTTTGTCCGGTGGCACAAGGCGGGTCAGGCTTTCAAAACTCTCTCGAATGATGCCCGTCGGATCGCCTCCCTTGTCGTGCTCGATGACGCCCGAGGGCGGATTTGGCGTGTCGCGTGTGATCGCACCCAATTTCAACGCCAGGCTGTTTGTGACTACACTGTGCCCGCCCGCCCGGCTCAAAACAACGGGGTTCTGAGGCGCAGCTTCGTCCAGATCGGAGCGTGAAGGAAGACGGTTCTCTTCAAAATCATCTTCAGCCCAGCCGTATCCGGTGATCCATTCGCCGGGCCCAAGTTCTTTCGCTTTCGCGCGAATTTTGTTCTTCAACTCTTCAACGGATTTTGTACCGGCCAGCCCAACGTATCGCCGGGAGTCGCCCGATATGTGAATATGAGTGTCATTAAATCCGGGCATCAGCAGCCGGCCGTGCAGATCGATCACCCGGTTCGCCTGATATTTCTTGACGAGTTCTTCGCCGCCCACCTCAACGACTTTGCCGTCTCGCACGGCGATCGCCTGCCCCATCGAAAAGGCATCGTCCACAACCAAAACTTTGCCGTTGTGCAGGAGGAGATCGACGTGTTGCGACTGCGCCGCGGCCGAGCCGACAAACGACAGTCCGGCACACCAGAGAGCCACTTTTACAAATCGCAGCATCAAAAGATCCTCCTCTAAATGCAGTGGGGACACGGTCAGTACATTAAAGTCCGCATTGGTAACGCGAGCCGTTTTGCCGTGCTTCCCCGCCAAAACTAAGTAGAACTTTAATTCTTCTTTTTCGGCGCGGCCGAGTAGTGCAGAAACACCACTTTCCAAACGCCGTTTCTCTTGAAAAGCACGTCGGATTCCTGATTGTCTTCCTCGGTGATTTCGCCCTTCACGGTACGCGATTTGACGTGCAGGATATAGCTCGCCACGGCTGCATCTCCGCTGGGGCCGACCTGAACATGCATATCCGAGAGCGCGACGGACTCAACGCGGGCAACATTCTTGACGTAGTCTGTCCACATCTTCTCGTATTCAGGAAGGTTTGTGCGGCCTTCGGGCAGCCATTGCGTGAAATCTTTGGAATAGTAAGTGAAGTAGGTCGGCAGATCGTTGGCCGCATACGTTGCGTTTATTTTCTGTTCCAAGTCGCGTACTTCTTTTTCTGCATTGTTCTGAGTCTTCACCCCTGAGGGAAGCAACAGGAAACCCACTGCGACCAGGACGGACAAAAGCAGTTTCGTTCTCATCAATGTCTCTCCGTTTTCAGAACTAACAAAGACTTTGTCATTCGACGAATGCAAGCATCCGACCACAACTTCTCAGTATTGCTGCGGCTATGATTCGTAAACCCACTTACCGCCCGTCATAGTGCGCTCGACCGGTATGGTGACGAGAGTGGACGGGTCTTCCCGGAACGGATCGCGCCCGAGTACCACAAGGTCCGCAAGCTTCCCCGGCTCGATCGAGCCCTTCAACTTTTCTTCATAAGAAGCGTACGCACCGTTAATTGTTCCTACACGAATGGCTTCCTCTACGGAGATCTTCTGCGAGGCGCCCCAAACATTTCCCTTCATGTCGGTACGGGTCACCTCGGATTGTAGGGCCATCATTGGCGCAAACTCGCCCGGGGGATAATCGGAGGCCTGCGTGGGATGCAGACCGACGTCCAGAAAGGTCCGCAGCGCGAACATGTGCTCCAGCCGCTCTTTGCCGTAATACTTCATCTTTTCGCCGTGGTAGTAAACGTAAGTCGAAAACGGAGTCGGGATAATGTTCAGCGCTTTCATCCGCTGGATAATCGAATCGTTCACCAGCGTGCAATGTTCGATTCGAAAGCGAGGATCCTTCCGCGGGATTTCGCGGTTGAGCCGCTCGTACACATTCAAGACCCTCTCGATCGCCACGTCACCGTTAGCATGCGTGCCAAGTTGCCAGCCTGCGGCATAGCCTTTCCGCCCGTATTCGTAAAGTTCCTCTTCGCTGGCGGAAAACGTGCCGTAGTCATTTGGAGAACCGATGTACGGCTGCGATAAGCGGGCCGTGCGCCCGGAGATTGCTCCGTCCGCAACTTGCTTCATTCCGCCGATGCGCACCCATTCATCTCCGAATCCCGTTCGCACACCCGCGGCGATCATCTTGTCGATAAATCTCCAGGCGAGGAAGCAATAGACCCGCATCGGCAGGTCCCCGCTGTCCCGTGCGTCCTGGTAGGCTTGCAGGTCCTCCGGACTTCCCAGCGCGTCGCCAACGGAGGTGATCCCCGTCTTGGTCATCATTTTGGAGATGAGTTTCACGCCTTCGCGGCAATCTTCTCTGGAAAAAGTGGAAGGAATTACTTTCCCGAACGCAGCTTCGGCGCGCTCGATGATGCGCCCGTTCAGATGGCCCGAGGAGTCGCGGTCAAACTTGCCCCCCGGGGGATCGGGAGTGTTTTCGTCGACTTGCGCTCCTTTCAGTGCCAGCGAATTAACAAAATTTTCGTGCCCACCCCGGTGATTTACAAGAACAGGGTGATCGGGGACGGCGTCGTCCAGATCCTTCGATGTCAGCATCCGCCCCTCGGCGGTCTTCGTGTCATCGTACTTGAATCCAAGCACCCACTCGCCCGGGGGCGTTTTCGCGGCGCGTTCGCGGAGCGCTGACTGAATCGCCTTGATGGATCGCAAATCACAATCCACCTGGCGGAGATGAAGGCGCCCGGACATCGCTGGGTGCGAATGCGCATCGATGAAACCTGGCAGCACAGTTTTCTTGCCCAAATCGATCTTGCGGCTGCGCGCGGTGGCGAATGCCAAAATCTCGTCGTTCGAACCTACCGCGAGAAATCGCCCATCGCTGATGGCTACGGCCTGAGCTCGTGGAGCGCGTGGATCCACCGTCCAGAAATTCCCATTGTGAAGGATAAGTTCAGGGTCCTCACGCTCCAGAGGCATCAGGGTGAACGCCCCAAGGGTGGCAAGAAAGTTTCTCCGAGAAGTTTCGGACACGTTAGGTTCCCCTCTGAAGAGAAAGCAATTCAGTCACGGCGCGATATCCTTGATCAATGGCTTGATCGGTGTAGGCCGCGGCGGCTGCGTCGGAATTCGCGATCGTGATTTTTCCGAAGCGCACTCGCGCGATGTCGCAGGGCCGTTGTCCTTCCGGCCAATCAGGGTCCCAGAGCGGATTGTATTCGTAGGCATAACCGTGGGGCCAGCGGTTGACGGTGATTGCCTCAATGTCCCGTGCAGGGTCAAAGCCTGCCGGCTCCAGGATGCGCACGAGTTGGTCGCGAATATTTCGTTCGAACGTTTCAAACGATGCCGACAGCAATTCCGCGCGTCCAACCTTGTGCTGGTCCCTTTCGGAAAGACCAGGCATGCAAGGAGTCCGAGTCATGCGCAGCAGGATGGGATCTTCCGGGGACTTAGGACATTTGTACTCGCCGATGTTGATCGGCTGATCCAGACTCACGCCGGTGTGGTACATCCCCGGCGCCGACACCTGGCGGACGCCGAGCTTCTGGAACGGCTTCCAGTCCCGCACAGCCACAACGGAATAAACCAGCGGCACCTTTGTGCCGAACTGGAGGGCCTCTTTCTGTTTTTCCGGCAGTTCCGGGCACAGGTAAGGAATGACCATGTTCCAACAGGCGAGCACCGCGCCTCTCGCGCGCACGCTGAAAACCTGCTTCCCGCGCGCGTAAGAAATTTCCACCTCTTTGGCCGAGGCTGGGTCGCCTGTGTGATTCACACGAACGGCTGTGCTGCTCAGCCTGATGCGCACAGCAGAATCACTCTTGTCCAGACGACTGTAGTCCACCTTCGCTGTGACGATATCCTCCGCTGTTCGGCCAGGAATGGCGTCTGGAATCAGCGCTCTAACAATCATGCGCGCGATCGACGCATTGCCATCTGGAAAGTGAAAATGATACGGCACTTGATCAGGCGTGGCCTCGCCCTTCGCCGTAAAGCCCATCCGGCGGTAAGGCCCCGGCGCGAGATTCATCCCCTGAAATCCCGGGAAGTGCAGTCCCCAGCAATCGAGCGCCGAAACTCCATCAATGCCGACTCCAAAGAGTCCGTGCGTGCGTACTTGATAGAACGGAATCACGCCGGGATTCACCTTGACGAGCTTCAAGAGAAAATCTTTGTAGCTCATTCTTGAGAGCCGGTCTTTTTTTTCGTCCGAAGAAAGTCCAGGCAGGTAATCTGTTTTGGCTTCCTGCAAGCGCACAACGTCGCGCTGCACATCGGCTGACAGCGGCGTCTTCGCCAGAAATTCCGTCCACGATGGCGTGGTCTCTCCGGCGGCTGTCCCGAAACGCCCGCCTGGCGAGCCGACGACCAATCGGTCTGTTCCAAACGTCTCCTTATCGAAGAAGACCCCGGTCTTCAAACCTTTGTACACTTCACGGTCGAGGCATTTGGCTTCGAGGGCCGCCGGATCGATCCCCAGCTCGGTCAGCAATCCGCGCGCTTCCTTGCTGTAGGGAAAAGGAGATTCAATCGCCACCGTTCCGCCATTCGCCAGCAATATGCGTCCCCGTGGATGAAACTCATTCCGCTTGGCGTGACCTCCAAAATCATCGTGGTTGTCGAGAACGAGAACTTTTCCGGAAGGATTGCTCTTACGGTAGAAGTATGCCGCTGCCAGGCCGCTGATTCCGCCGCCGACAACAACCAGGTCAAACGTCTCGCCGGTGCTGGTTGGCCGGTCGGCGTTCTTCCAGTAGTCCCCATCGCGCAACGCGTGCGCCGATTCGAAAGACCCGTCGTGGCTCCCACGCATGCCTGTCAAGGTTGGTGGGTTATAACCAGGTTTATCCTGCGCGAATTGCTCCTCCGCCGCTTCGGCAATCCATTCCAAACCGGGAAATCCGCCGCTTGCCAGCGCGCCACCTACGCCAATCGCCACTCCGTTCAAGAAATCCCGGCGCGGAATGCGGCGATTCATCCCCAATTCTCGATCCTGCTTGGACATGCGGTTCTCCTCTTCCGGGAAACAGCGCTCAGGCAGGTTTTGCCGCTTTCCTCGTAATCGCCATCACTTCATTCACGGCCCGGTATCCCTGGTCAATCGCGATATTGGTGTACGCGTGACCGTCCGAATCCGAATTGGCAATCGTGACACGCCCAAATGGCTGGCGGCCAATCACGCATGGGCGCTCTGATTCGGGCCGGCCCAAAGGCTCAAAGAGCTGGTTGTATTCGTAGGCATAGCCGTGGGGCCAGCGGTTCACGGTGATGGCTTGGATGTCCGTGGCGGGATTGAATCCGCCGCCGGCAAGCATCCTGCCCAGCTGGTCGCGGATTTTGCGCTCAAACGTTTCGAAGGGCGTCGTGAGCAGTTCGTATCGCCCGGCTTTGAACTGGTCCTTGCACGGAAGCCCGGGCTTGCACGGCGTGCGTGTGAGATGGAGCAGACAGGGTTCCTCTGGAGAACTCGGGAAATGATAGTCTCCGATTGAAACGGGAAAATCGAGAACGACGGAGCAGAAGTAGCTGGCGGGCGCATAGATGTCGCTCACACCGAGTTTCTCGAACGCCTTCCAATTGCGAATTTGTACGTTGGTGTAAACGAGAGGCTGCTTAACAGCATACGCGAGGGCTTCCTTTTGCGTCTCCGGCATCTCCGGGCAAAGATAAGGAACGATCACGTTGTAGCAAGCCATAACACAAGCTGCCGCGCGCACTCTGTGCGCCTTCCCCGCCAGCACATAAGTGACTTCTACTTCCTTCGCGCTTACAGGATCGCCAACGTGCTTCACGCGCACCGCCGTGCTGTTCAACCGAATGCGTACGGGAGAGGATGGGTTATCGATGCGCGCGTAATTCATCTTTGCCGTTACGATGTCTTCCATCGTATTGCCGGGAGCCGAGCCGGGAACGAGGGATCGCACCAGGAGCCGCGCGATGGAAGCGTTCCCATCGGGAAAATGAAAAATGTAGGGTTCTTCTTCCCCTCCCTCACGGTGAGGCCGGCCCGCAGCCACCTTCATGCCTTTGAAGCCGGGGTAGCCCATGCCGCGGCAGTTCTCCGCCGAGACAGCGTCGATACCCACGCAAAAGAGATCATGCGGAAGAGTCTGGAATATCTTCGCGACGTCGGGATGAACCTTCGCGTACTGGAGGAGAAAGTCTTTGTAGCTTGTCTTGATGAGCTTGGCGCGCTTCTGCTCCGGGTCCAGATCACGCATGTAATCGATAGCTTCGTCCTGCAAACGAACCAGATCTTTGCGCGCCGCCTCCGCAATGGGCATCTGTGCGGCCATCTTCGCGGAAACAAAATTGTTCGGGTCGTATCCTTCTCCGGGACCCTGCACCAGCCGGTCTTCACCGAAAGTCTCTTTGTCGAAAAATGTTCCGGACTTCAGGCGCTTCGATCCGTAAAGTTTCTGGTCGTAGTATTTGTAAAAGCGCTGCACATCGATGCCCAGTTCCTTCAGCAATCTGATGGCTTCTTTGCTGTATCTGCCGGGAGCTTCAATCGACTGCGTCCCTCCATAGCCAAGCAGCAAGCGCTCGCCCGCGCGGAATTCATTCCGCTTGGCATGCCCGCCGAAATCGTCGTGATTATCGAGAACAAGGATCTTGGAACTCGCCCCGGCGAGCTTGCGATAAAAATACGCCGCAGACAGTCCGCTGATCCCCCCGCCCACCACGATCAGATCGTAGGTTTCCTTGTCCTCGTTCGCGTCCGGCCATTCCCTTCCGTCACGCAACGAATGCGCCACTTCAAACGATCCTGCATGGCTCCCGCGCAGCCCCGTCAGCGCGGGCGGATAGTAGCGTGGATCTTGTTGCGTGATCCCCTGCGCGAGAAACGCTTCCATCGCCGATGAATCGGCGCCCTTCTCCTGTGCCAGAAACTCGCCGAACGGCAACAAAGACGCCCCCACCGTCACCGCGAAGCCATTCAAAAAATCCCGCCGCGTGATTGGGCATCCCATGCCCAGCTTCAGGTCCCTATCCTTGTTGCTCATCACTGCCTCCGCTTCAGGGCCGAACTATTTGCTGGAGCAGTCCGCCATGATACGAGCCAAACGGATACACCGTGCACCGGATACCGCACAGGATTAGGTCTTTAGACGAGGATTCCCCGGGGCGGATGGTTAATCCGCCCTGGAATTCCTATTACGTCTCAGAAAGTGAGCTTCAGCGCTAGTTGCAGGATTCTCGGGTCGAATGTTCTCGAAATCTGCCCGAACGTTCCAGCGGTAAAAGAGCTATCGGCCGGAGCCCGGAACTCTGTGTGATTGAGGATATTGAACGCTTCGGCGCGAAAGATCAATTTCACATTCTCGCCCACCAGGCTGGTTGTTTTTTCCAGTGCCAAATCAAAGTTGACGTGCTTCGGCCCATGGAAAGAGTTCCTGCGGAAAGTTCCGTACGTCGGTGTTAGACACGCTCCTGTCGCCGCAGAGCTTGGTATTCCTGGTATTGCGTTGGGGTCCGTATTGTTAAAGCAGTTTGGAACAGCGAAGTCATTCGGGTTGAAGTAATAGTTCGCCGTAGTTCCGTTGAAAGTTTGCACCTGGTGAGGATCGAATGTCTGAATGGAGCTCGTAACTTGATCAGCTCGCACCACTTGCTGGTCACCAACGCCGGAAGGGCCGGGAGAATCCGGCTGTTCGTGCAGTCCCGCCCTGACATCCAGGGGAATACCCGACTGGGCGAAGACGATGGGATAGAGGCTCCAACCGGCTGTCAACCGCTTGGGGCCGCTCGACCAGAGCCGGGCAAACGGCAGTTCCCAGCTCCCGCCAAACGTCAGGCGCTGCCGGATGTCGAAGTCCGAGTTGCCGTAGAATTGATGATGATTGTAGGACGCAATTTGATAGCTGCGCGCGTTAAATCCCGATCCATTGTCTAAATTGTGGGACCACGTATAGCCGAGCGTGAAGAAGACTTGGCCAATATAACGCACATTGGTCTCTCTCTTCGTAAGGCTCGCTAGAAGGCCGTTATAGTTTGCGTTGTTCAGGCCGTCAAAGGTGGTCAAGTAGCTGTAGGTGTCAGGAGCGACTCCTGGCAGTGTATTCAAGACACGCTGGTTGGTTCCTGGAACCATGGGGTTTTCATCGAGCCAGGTCAACAGCTTGTGCGAGGAGCTCCCCGCATAGCCGATCTCGGCCATCAGCCCGTTGGCTAGCTGGCGCTGCACGCTAAGGTTGTACTGATAAATGTAGGGAGTCTTGAGGTGGGGGTTAACCCAGTTAATGGCGCCCCCGCCGTAAAACGGCACGAATCCTATCGCGGCAAAGTCTAGATTCGCGGGCGGTGGTATCTTCGATGGAAAAGGATCAGGCTGGCCGGCGGCCACGTACGGGTTCGACAGTATGTTGCTCGGCGCGTTCGCGAGCGGGTTGAAGAAGATGTCGGCGCCGGCCGCAAAGGGAGGCTCGTCTGTCGCCCAATCCGACATCCAGCCGTTCAGCGTGTCGTAAAACATACCGAAACCTCCGCGCAGGCTGGTCTTTCCGTTCCCGAGGGGATCCCAAGCAAAGCCGATACGCGGGGCAAAATTCTTGCGATCCGGGAAATACCAGCCTGTCGGCGCTCCCGGATCGCCCGGGAATACCAGCCCGAGTGGCGCCTTCACAAACTTTTTCGACTGGAGACCCGGGATCATACTCCAACTAAATCCCCTCTTATCGGTTTCAGGCGTGGTGTACTCGTAACGGAGCCCCAGCGTCAGGGTGAGGCGCGGCGTTACTTTCCACTCGTCCTGAGCAAATAGCGCGTATTGCTTTTGGTGCTCATTACTCGGGGCCCCGGACCCTTGGTAGTATTCGTCCGCAGCGCCCAACAAGAAGTCGGCCAGGTCATTTCCGGACCCGACGCTGCCCGGCCCATAAAAGTAAAAGGATCCGTTACTCTGGTAGTGATAAACGGTATTCTCCTGCAAAATCGCAAACCGGCCACCAAACTTCCACGTGTGGCGGCCCCGATTCCAGGTCAGCGAGTCCGTAAATGCATAGGTGTTGTCAGCCTTCCAGTGCACGTTCGGGTCGAAACCAATGGAGAGGCCGCTATTAAAGTAAAGGTTCGGCGGGCCGAAGGGATCGTCCGATTGTATATTGACGCCCAAAGCCGCCACTGCCGGCGGGTGAGACGCCGGAACGGCCGTCTCGTACCAACGCTGCCCGGTTGCGTGAAACTCATTCAGGAGGGCCGAAGAAAACGTCTTGGTATAGCCGATATTTGTAAAATAGTCCCAAGCCGTAGTGTTAGCGATGAAGCCCGGGACGTTTGCCCCAAAAAAAGGGTTCAATATCGGTTCCTTGCTATATCCGATGCTGAGCGATATGCGGTCGTTTTGCGTCGCATAAAAATCGAACTTGCCTGTGTATTCGTTTACATTGTCCTTTGCCGATCCTTGGGGAAATACTTGGCCCGTGGGGGACGTTGGGATCAGGCCAGCTGAGATATAGGCATGCGCAACAGGATTTACATTTGTAAAAATCGCTTTCTGGGCGTTGGCTAAACCGTTCTGGGTGGTCTGAAAGAACGTGTGCGCAATCGCCCCGCACGGCGTGCTGTCTGGAATGGGAGCGTTATTGTTATTGGGATCGATTGCGTTGAACCAGTTGCCGGTCAGAAAGCAGGCAACATTTGGGTCTGGACCCGCCGGATTCAGGGAATTCGGACTCCTAAAACCTGAGTGCGAGAAATCTCCCGCGAGTTCCGCCGGAGTGTAGGTGGAGACGAAGCCTGGATGCTCTGTCGCCGTCTGGCGCTGCCCCTGGTAGGCAAAAAAGAAGAAGAAACGATCTTTCCCGTTGAACAGCCTCGGCAGAGTAATCGGACCTCCGATCGTGCCTCCGAACTGATTGCGCTTCAGCACTGGACGCTGGTTGCCCTGTGCGTTGTCAAAGAAATCGCTGGCGTTGAACGCGTCATTTCGAATGTAGTCATACAAGCTCCCATGAATGGAATTTGTTCCTGACTTGATGACCACACTAATTGTTCCGCCTCCGTTGCGCCCATATTCCGCTGTATAGTTATTTTCCAGAAGACGGAACTCTTCAACGGCCTCCGGATTCGGATTAAAGACAACCTGGTTGCTCGTCACTCGATTGTTGACGCCGCCATCGAGCAGATACGTGACCGCGTCGCCGCGCCCTCCCGCCACGCTGATGCCACCCAAACCGTTACCTCCGCCGTTGCTGGTGCCGTAGGTCAAATCGTTGTCGATTGGCACCACACCGGGCTGGCCCAGTGCAAGATCTAGGGTATTCCGGCCGTTCAGTGGCAGTTTCTGTATCATCGCGCCCGTCACGGTTGCGCCGAGGGTCGGGTTAGCCGTCTCCACTTGGGCGGCTTGGGCTTCTACGGAAACAGTTTCTGAAATAGCGCCGACTTTCATCCGGATGTCGATGCGTAGCGTTTGATTGATCTCCAGAGCTTGTGCATCCGTCACGGTCTTGGCGAATCCTTCACGCTCTACGGTGACTTTGTACTTGCCGATCGGCAGGTCCAGGACCTGATAAGCGCCGTCGGCGTTGCTGACCACGTCCCAGTGCACGTTCGTGCTGACATTGGTCACACTGACTTTAGCGCCAGGGATAGTCGCTCCCTGCGGGTCAGTAACCACACCAGTGATCCGGCCCGTGGCGTTCTGCCCGTTCACGGCAATTGAAGCCGCCAAGAAAACGCAAACAACAGCGACGAAGCCCTTAAGAAGTTGTGGAAAAAATATAAATCTGCCCCTTGCCCAATTCATGATTTTTCCTCCCTGTTTCGCCGGACGGTCTGCCTGGTTCTTCCCAAGTTTGCAGGATTCTAGTAAGGTTGTGGCCGCGTGGAGCACTGCGAGTTTGTTGAAGTCGTGTGATAGCAAGGAAAGTTCCTCGTGAATTGCAGTTAGCTCGGAACTGGGACTTCTACCTTGTCCGTCTGCATGATGTTGCACGATGTGAGGCAGATGGGTTTCGAATCACGGCCGGGAACCGGAGACAAACGGTATCGTGAGCTTTGAGAGTTGGCTGTGACCAAGGTAGCGATAACCATCGGCAACTTTGCGATTTCACCCCAATTTACGCGTAAACTATTCCGCCCCGCCGGGGATGTCAAGCGAAATCACCTCTGCGCAGATCCATCAAGTCTTTCTTTCATCATCAATCTTCGACCTAATATTTGCCGGCGAAGCCCTTCTTCCGCCAGGCGTTCGGTAGTAGATAAAGTTTTGGGGGATTGTTTGCGAGAAGAGAGTTGGAGGCGCGGGTGGGATTCGAACCCACGAATGGAGGTTTTGCAGACCTCTCCCTTGGGCCACTTGGGTACCGCGCCGAATCTTCAATTATAGCGAAATCCCACGCGAGTGTCAGGGCGCCCACGGGCAATCGAAAGCTGAAAATACTCTACTTCTTCGCCGCCGGTGCGGGTCCCGCAATCTTCGCTTCCCGCAAAAACCGCGCCGACTCTTCTGGTGGAGTGGGATTGATGTAAAAGCCCGTTCCCCACTCGAATCCCGCCACCTTCGTCAGCTTCGGGATGATTTCGATGTGCCAGTGATAATGGTCATTAATCTCTTCCCCGATCGGTGACGTGTGGATCATGAAGTTGTAAGGAGGCAAGTCCAGCACGGCGTCGAGCCGTGTCAGCGTGTCTTTCAGCATCCGCGCCAAGCTGGCGTACAGCGAGCTCTGGTTATTCTCGTATGATGAACCGTGCACCTTCGGCAGCAGCCACATTTCAAAGGGAAACCTCGGCGCGTACGGCGCCAAGGTGATGAAATGTTCGTTTTCGCCGGCCACTCTTTCCCCAGTATCCCGCTCCTGCCGGATGATGTCACAGAAAATGCATCGCTCTTTCTCATCGTAGTAGTGCCAGCAGCTGTCCACCTCTTCACGTACGCGTCTGGGAACGATCGGCAGCGCAATGAGTTGTGAATGCGGGTGCTCCACCGACGCTCCCGCTGCCTCCCCGTGATTCTTGAAAATCAGGATGTACCGGAATCTCTTGTCATTTTTTAGATCGAGCATTCTGTCGCGGTAGGCCCACAACACGTCCTCCACCGCGCGCTCCGCCATCGTCGCCAGCGTCGCCGAGTGCTCCGGCGATTCGATAATCACCTCGTGCGCGCCGATTCCATTCATCTTGTCAAACAGGCCTTCCCCTTCGCGGTCCAGGTCTCCCTCGATGCCCAGGGCGGGAAATTTGTTCGGTACCACGCGAATGCTCCAACCCGGCGAGTTCGCGCCGCCGCCGTTTCGGCCATAGACTAAAATCTCCGGCGGCGTTTTTGTCTCGCCTCCGGGACAAAATGGACAATTTTGATTGCCCTTCGGCGTCACGCTCTCGCGCAGAAAATCATTGGGCCGTTTGCCGCGATCCGTCGAAATGATCACCCAGCGGCCCGTAATCGGATCCTTTCGCAACTCCGGCAAAGCAATCCTCCTCGAATCGAATTAGCAATGGCCCTGGAAACTCATCCGCGCATTTTCCAGCTTCAAATTCTACCTCTTCTTGCGGGTCGCGGCGGGCGCTCTCCGCCCAAAAGTTCACCTCTGTGGACTGAATGCATCCTTGTGCAACCGCACCGCAGGGGCATGTCCGGGCCGGTTGTCGATCGCCAGCACATCAAATCGGCACGGACAATCACCGACATGGCGCTCCGCAAGAAAGCGCAGCGCCGCTCGGATCAGCACGTTTTGCTTGTCTCGCGTGATGCTCAGTTCCGGCAATGCAGCGTGCTCTTCGCTCTCCGTCCGCGTTCGTACTTCGACGAATGCCAGTGTCGGCCCGTCGTAACCCACCAGATCGATTTCGCCCTTGGCTCCGCGCGGCATATAGTTTCGCGCCACAAAAACATACCCGTGCCGACGCAAGTACCAGTAGGCGTAAGTTTCGCCACGCACGCCGGTTCGCCGCGCCTCGTTTTTCCTGGCCTTGGGAGAAGAGCTTTCTTCCTCGCGCAGGCCTCGCCGGGCCGCCCAGTGCACCGCCTGAAACATAAATCGCGAGAATATCGGCATCGTCCCGCCGCCCGTAGAGCTACCTCGTGCGCAGTATAGACAAAAATCCCGCGGCTGCCATATTTCTTATTCGGCAGCCACGGGATATGGAACGCGCCGGGCGTCCCGGCGTCAGATTTTCTTCTCAGCTTCGCGGAAGCACTCTTCCAGTGTCTTTACCGCAAAGTCCGCTTGCTCTTCGTCGATGAGGAGTGGCGGCGACAGACGCAGCGAATTTTCTCCTGCGCCAAGAACAAGCAACCCCTTGTGGAACGCAAGATCCACGATCGTGTTGCGCAGGTCCGCGGCCCTTTCTTTGGTGCGCTGATCCCGCACGATTTCGATTCCGATCATCAGCCCGCGTCCTCGCACTTCGCCGACTACTTTGAATTTCCGCGGCCAGTCGGCCATCCGGCCAAACAAGTAGTCGCCCATGCGCCGCGCGTTCTCCATGTACTGGCTCTCGATCAAATCCATGGTCGTCAGCGCCGCTGCGATAGCCACGGGATTCCCGCCAAACGTCGAGCCGTGCGCACCCGGCCCCCACTTCATCACGCTATCCTTTGCAATGAAAGCGCTCAGTGGCATGCCGCTGGCGATGCCCTTCGCCGTGGTGATGATGTCGGGCTCAATCCCGGCGTGTTCATAGGCCCACCACTTACCCGTTCGCCCCATCCCAGATTGCACTTCATCCAGGATGAGCATAATGCCGTGCTTCCGGCAGATGCGTTGTAACTCCTGCAGGAAGAATTTCGGCGCTGGAATGTATCCGCCTTCGCCCTGAATCGGCTCGATGACGATCCCGGCAACATCCTCCGGATCAAACAGCCGCTTGAACATGTCGTTCTCGAGCATCTCCAGAATTTCTGCGCCGCAGGTCTCTGATCCGTGGCCGAGGGCACAGCGATAGGCGTACGGATAATGGATGTGCTCCACACTGCTCAGCAGCGCGCCGAATCCCTTGCGCTGAGTGGACTTGGAAGCCGTCAGCGACAGCGAACCCATCGTCCGTCCGTGGAAACCCCCGTAGAACGCGATCAGCTTGTCGCGCTTGGTTGCGTAGCGCGCAAGCTTGATGGCTCCTTCCACTGCTTCCGTTCCCGAGTTGCCAAAAAATACTCTCTTGTTTTCCGCGCCGGGCATCGTTCGAACAAGCCGCTCGGCGAGCTGCGGCAAACTCTCGTAGAAAAAATCCGTGCCGGACATGTGGATCAGCTCAGCTGCTTGTTTCTGAATCGATTCGACAACTTTCGGGTGGCAGTGCCCCGTAGAACACACGGCAATGCCGGCGGCGAAATCAAGAAACGCGTTCCCGTCCACGTCTTCCACCACTGCGCCGCGCCCCCGCTTCGCTACCAGGGGGTACTCGCGCGAATAGGATGGCGACATAACTTTCGCATCGCGTTCCAGAACGCGCTTGGCGTTTGGCCCCGGCAATTGTGTCAGCAGCCGGGGTAGCTTCATTTCCGTTGCAGCAATCATTTCTTCCTCCTCATTTCCTCTATTCGTCGATGGTCGGCACTTATTGTGAATGGGTGACCGCAGGAAAGTTATTCGCGTGCGGAGGGACTTCGCCCTGCTGCGGCTTGCCGGAGAGAGGAAATTTAGTCGACGCCGTAGAGGTTGGGACGCGCCTCGGCGGGGGAGAAACTGCCTGGGAATCCTTGGATGTTGGTATGCTTCATTTGCGTTTCCAGCGGACACTTCCGTCCCGCGTATCCTCAATAAGTATACCACGTTCGGCGAGTTCCTTGCGGATGCGATCGGAGGCGGCGAAATCGCGCCGCTTCCGCGCGGCCTCACGGTCTGCGAGCAATTTTTCGATCTCGGCGTCACTCGGGGCGCCGCTGTCGCCGCCGTAGCCGAGTACCTGGAGTTTTTGCGAATCGTTACCTTCGATCACGGCGAAGACTTGATCGAATGTTGCCAGGAGTTTCTGTACGAGGGCAACATCGCTTTGCCGGAACTCACCTTTGTCCATCGCAATATTCGATTCGCGCACAAGATCGAAGACCGCGGCCAGTGCCCTTGCCGTGTTCAGGTCGTCGCTCAGCCCTGCGTCAAATTCATTCGCCGCCACTTGCACCCGCGCTCCCATTTCTTTCCGCTTGCCTGCGGGAAATTTCTCTTGTTTCAGCCGCGCCGCAAAATTCCGCAACCGCTCGACCGAATTCGCCGCCTGCTGCAACCCGTCGAAAGTGAAATTGAGCTGCTTTCGATATGGCACGCTCGCCAAAAGAAACCTCAGCGTCGAAGGCTTATAACCTTTCTCGAAGAGGTCACGCAAGGTGAAAAAATTCCCCAGCGACTTCGACATTTTCTCGCCCTCGACGAGCAGATGCTCCGCATGCAGCCAGTACCGCACAAACGGTTTGCCTGTCGCCGCTTCGCTTTGCGCAATTTCATTCTCGTGATGCGGAAAGGCCAGATCGATTCCGCCGGTGTGAATGTCCAGCGTCTCTCCTAGATACTTCATCGCCATCGCGGAACACTCGATGTGCCACCCGGGCCGCCCTCTCCCGATATCCGTTTCCCAGAAGTGCTCGCCGGGTTTCGGCGCCTTCCAGAGCGCAAAATCCCGCGCGCTTTCCTTTTCGTAGCGGTCCACGTCCACGCGCGCGCCCGCCTGAATCCCGCTTAGATCGATTTTCGAGAGTTTTCCATAGGCCGGAAATTTTGCGATTCGGTAATAGATCGAGCCTTCGCTGCCGTACGTAAATGTCTTTTGGCGCAGCCGCTCAATCAGCTTCACCATATCTTCTATGTGGTCTGTCGCGCGAATCCAATGTTCCGGCGCCTCGATACTCAGCGCCTTGCAATCGTCAAAAAACGCCTGCACATATTTATCGGTGTAGTCGCGGATGCTCACGCCGGCAGCGGCGGCATTCGCGATGATGCGGTCGTCCACGTCGGTGAGATTCATCACGTGGTCGAGACGGAAGCCCCGCGACTTCAAGAAACGCCGCAGGATGTCCTGGAACACGAATGTGCGGTAGTTTCCGATGTGCGCGTAGTCGTACACCGTCGGGCCGCACGTATACATCCGCACTTCGCCCGGCTTTTGTGGAACGAAGGGCTCCGTCTTTCCCGACAGTGTGTTGTGCAGTTGGATTTCGTTCATCGCGGCCTAAATCGCATTTTGCTCCATAGGAATAAGCGTTCGATTGTATCCGAGCCTTCAAACGCGGAGCAATGCAGAACCGCCGCGCATTTCACTGTTGGACCGATATCCCGACTGTTTCAGTCCTAATTGACGCTAGCCCTTGCCGTGGTTAGAGTAGCGAGTCCTTATTTCCTCGGAGGTCCCCATGATTCGCTCACTTGCAGCGGGCGGCTTTCTCGCAATCTTTGCGCTCGCTGCGACACTATCGGCCCAGGAAAAATCAACTGCACTCACGCCCGAGGCTTCCCTTAATTTGCGCAGGATTTCTGACCTCCAGTTCTCGCCGGACGGCAGCCGACTCGCCTTCGTCGTCGCCGAACCGCCAAAGAGTGAAGAGCGGGCGAGCCATATCTGGATTCTCGACAATAAAACGAGCGGCGTGCGGCAATTCACCTATTCCCCAAAATCCGAATCCTCCCCGCGGTGGTCGCCCGACGGCAGACAACTCGCCTTTCTTTCCAATCGTGCGGAAGACCAACAGCAAATCTACCTGATGCGCGTGGATGGCGGCGAAGCGGCCGCGCTTACAAAAGGTAAACGCAGCATCCAGAGTTTCGAGTGGTCTCCTGACGGCAAACAGATCGCATTCCTTGCTCCCGACGCCAAGACGGAAGCAGAAGAAAAAAAGGAAAAGGACAAGGACGACGCCCACGTTGTGGACAAAGACGATAAGCGGACACGCCTGTGGGTTTTGAATGTGGCGACTGGCGAAGCGCGTGCGCTCACGCCAGCGAACTGGCGCGTCAGCGAACTCAGCTGGGCCCCGGGGGTGGACCGGATCTTTGTGGTCGCTACAGATACTCCGGCTTCCAACCAGCTTACGGATCGCATCTTTGCTGTTGGGGTTTCCGACGGCGCAACAAAGCAACTTTCCGCGCCGAGGGGCCCTTTCGGCCGGATCCAAGCCGCGCCGGACGGTAAGACGCTCGGCTACATCGGGAGTCGAGAAGACGGTCCTGAGCCGCATGACCTCTTCCTGCAACCCCTCGCCGGAGGTGCGGCACGCAACCTTACCGGCGCGAGTCTCGACCGGCCTGTATACGACTACAAATGGCTGAAGGATGGCGGCGTATTCGCAGTCACGGCAGTCGGTTTTCACAACATGTTTGTTGCTTACACGGCGGATGGTACGCGCAAAGGCCCTGGAACGCTCGACACCAACCCCGGTCCGTTCGCGATGAGCACTTCCGGCCAGATTGCTTTTGCCGGGCGGACCGCTGTCGAGCCCGAGGAAATTTGGCTGTGGGACGGCCAGAGCGCGCCGAAAAAGGCCAGCCACCTGAATGACGCGTGGCGGCGGTACGCGTTGAGCAAGCCGGAGATTTACAAGTACAAGAGTTTCGACGGCACCGAAATCGAAACCGCCTTGCTCAAGCCTGCGGGTTACGACGGCAAGTCCACGCTGCCCCTCATCGCTCTGATTCACGGAGGCCCGACGGGCAACTGGGATGATTCGATCGACACTTGGGCGCAGCTCCTCGTCGCGCGCGGCTATGCCATTTTCCTGCCCAATGTTCGCGGCTCGAGCGGCTATGGACAGAAGTTTATCGAGGCGAACCGCGGCGACTGGGGTGGCGGTGATTTCAAAGACGTAATGTGGGGCATCAAGGACCTCGAAGACCGCGGGATCGCCGATCCGAGCCGACTCGGCATCGGCGGATGGTCCTACGGCGGCTACATGGCGGAGTGGGCGGTCACGCAGACTAACGTGTTCAAGGCCGCGGTCTCCGGTGCAGGGCTTTCCAACCTGATCTCTGAGTATGGCACTGAGGAGGGGCCTTCCTACGATGAATGGTTCTATGGCGTGCCCTACGAGCCGGACAAGATCGCAGGCTTCCTCAACAGCTCCCCATTCGTGCATCTCAAGAACGTCAGGACGCCGACGCTTATTCTCCAGGGCGAAGCCGATACGACCGACCCTTTGGGCCAGAGCCAGGAGCTCTACCGCGGGCTGAAACGCTACGGAGTCGAGACCGAATTCGTTACCTATCCCCGCGAGCCTCATGGCCCCCACGAGGAGAAGCATATGTTGGACATCTTGAACCGCATGCTGGCCTGGTACGACAAGCACCTGAAGCCTTCGGGGCAAGCTGAGCGGAGATTGCCCGTCACCAATCAGAATTGACGGGCCACGAGATCCGCGCTTGTGGCGCTGTCATTCGAGCCACAATCTCTTGCGTATTTCTTTACACTCGCCTGGCTCCGTGTTACTGTTTCTTCCCGTACCGCCATCCACGCGCCAGGCGGCTGGGCCTCTGACCGAGAACCTGCCAAACGTTTTAACAGGCGGCCCTCAAAGGGTCGACTTGTCGCTCGATACCCCCTCCTCTCGAGGAACAAAACGTCGTCTCTTTTCGCGCCATTGGCCTGCGGTCTCGCGGGTGCCCGTGTTGGCGCGGTGGGGGATATAAAGAGGACAACTTGCTTAAGCTCCGAAAAGTGGAAATCGCCGGCTTCAAGTCCTTCTGCGAGCGCACTACTGTGACCTTCAGCGGTACGGGCACGACTTGCATCGTCGGCCCCAACGGCTGCGGCAAGTCCAACGTCGTGGATGCCATCTCCTGGGTCCTCGGAGAACAGAGCCACAAGTCGCTCCGTGCCGAGCGCATGGCCGATTGCATTTTCAATGGCACCACCAAGCGTCCGCCCATGGGTCTTGCCGAGGTGAGCCTCACCATGGAAGACCCGGAGCTTGCGGAAGCCGCGCGTTTCGTCATTGAAGGGCCAAGCGAAGAATCCGTTGCAGAGACGCCGGACGCGGTGAGCGGTGCAGAGAAGAACGAGATGGAAGGCAGCGTCCCCGCGCAGACCCCTGAGGGGCAGTCGGAACTTGCCGGGGAGCAGAACACCGCTTCTCAGGGTGATACTCCTCTTCCAACGGAATCCGCATTCATTCAAGGCAAACGCAAGAAGAAAGCCGACAAGCCGATACTGGCGGCGAAACCCGGTGAAGTCGTCGTCTGCCGGCGTCTCTATCGTTCCGGCCAGAGCGAATACTTGATCAACGGCCGCGTGGCCCGGCTGCGTGACATCCAGGAAATGTTCATGGGCGTCGGCCTCGGCCCCGATTCGTACGCCATCATCGAGCAGGGCCGCATCGGCCTGATCCTCTCCACCAAACCCATGGAGCGCCGCGCCATTATCGAAGAAGCTGCCGGCGTGACCAAATTCAAAACGAAGAAGCGCCTCGCCGAAGCCAAGCTGGAATCCTCGAAAATCAATCTGTCCCGCGTCAACGACATCGTCGTCGAAGTCGAAAAACAGCTCGGCTCCCTGAAGCGCCAGGCCGCAAAAGCTCGCCGCTACTCCGAAATTCGCGACCAGATGCGCGGCATCGTGCGCCAAATGCTCGCCGGCAAAGCGCGCGAACTCGACGTGGAAGCGGACCGCCTCGCAAAGCTTCTGGAAGAAGTCTCTTCCAACGAAACGCAGCAAGCCCACGGCATTCAAGAGCAGGAAACCGAGCAAGACCGTCTGAATCAGCGTCTCTACTCGCTCGACTCCGAAATCCGCCAGAACCAGAACGTCTTGAACCTCACGGCCCTCGAAGTCGACCGCAGCGAGAATCGCATCGTCTTCAATCGCCAGCGTGCCGAGGAACTGGCCTCGCGCCATGGCGAGATCGCAACGGAAAGAAACCAGACGAACGCCCAGGCTGCGGAATGGGAATCGCGGAGTTTGGCGCAACTCCGGGCCGCAAGTTCCTTGCGCGAGGAATCAAGCTTTCTGACGAAGCGAGTGGAAGATCTTGCCCTGCGCGCACAAATGCGAACCGGGCAAATCGCGGAAGCGGAAGCTCGTATCGTGGAGCTCCGCCGCACGGCTTCCGAGACAGGAGAGAGCCTGCTCCGCTTGCACGGCGAGCAGAAGCAGGCTGAAGAAGCGCTCCTCCACCAGGGCGAAGCATTGCGAAAGCTGGAAGCCGAAGAGACCGTGCTCCTAGAGTCCTCCATTCGCATCCGTGGCGAGGCCGAAGAAGCGGCCTACGATTTCGAAGCGGCAACCGGCCAGCTCAATGGTCTGAAGCAAAGAGCGGCTGAGCTCCAGGCAAAAATGGTGGATCTGCGTGCGCAGCGCGAAACGTCCGCCAAGCAGGCCGAAGCGCTTCGCGACGCGCTCTCCAGCGTCCGCGCGCGGCACTCCACGCTCACGCAAATCCTGAATGATCGTTCCTACACCGCGGAGGCCGTCCAGAAGCTCTTTGCCGCCAACGAGCGCGGCGCGGGGAGAAATTTCCGAGCCGTCGGTGTCCTGGCCGATTATGCCGAGGTCGAAGAGAAACACGAAGCTGCCATCGAGGAGTTCCTCCGCGAAGAGCTCGAATATGTCGTTGTCGAGACGTACGACCACGCCCGGGCCGGCGTCTCCCTCTTGCGCAACGAAGTCGGTGGGCGCGCCACCTTTTTTGTGGATTCGCTTCGCAATCTTCGCCTTCCGGAGTACGAACCCATCATCCACTTCCGCGCGGAAGATGGCGTGATTTCCCGGCTGGACAAGCTCCTCGATTTCAAGGATCCGCTCGGCGCCGCCGCCAAGCAGTTTCTCCCGCGCCTGCGCTCTGCTTACCTGACAGACAGTGTTATCGCGGCGGAGAAACTGGCGCGCGAAAACCCCCAATACGCTTTCGTCACCCCGGATGGAACCTGCTACCAGGGCCGCATGGTCACCGGTGGACGTGCGGGCGAAGCCGGGCCGCTCGGCATGAAACGCGAACTTCGCGCGCTCGACGCCGAAGTGATGCAGCTCGAACATCAGACCGCGGAAATGCAAACAACCCTTGAAAATGTCAATGCCGAACTCCAAGCCGCCGAACAGTCGCTCGAAGGAATCTCTGCTCAGCAACTCGACGCGGAGCGCAATGTTTTCTCTGCGACGCACCGCCACCAGCAGACCCAGGGGGAACTGACGCGCCTTAGCCTCGAGTTGACGGTCTGCCAGAACGAACTTTCGCGAATCCGGCGTGACGTCGAATCCGCCCGCAATCGCGTAGCGCGCGCACTCCAACTGCATTCTTCCGCCGCTGCTAGTCGCGCTGAGTTGGAATCCGAAAGCGTGCGCCTCACGGAAGAATTAGCCCAGCTTCGTGGCTCCATTCAGTCGGAACAGGATGAACTCGCCTCAGGACGCACGGAGCTTGCCGCGCTCAACGAGCGCCTCGCCGCCGCTGACGCGCTCTCAAATCGCCTCCAGGAAGAACGTGCCGAGCTCGATCGCCGCGAAGCCTCGCTCCGCCAGCAGGAATCTTCCGTTTCGGAGGAGACTGCAGCTCTCGCAAAGCAGAGCGAAGAGCTGGCGCAGCAACTTGAAGGACTCCGCACGGAAAAACAGCGCCTGGAAGCGCGCCAGCTTGAGCTCGAAAACGAATGGGAAGCCGCGCGCACTCGCGTGACCCAGATGGAAGATGATCTCCGCATGGGCCGCCAGTCGCTCCAGGAATTGCGCGAACAGCGCAGCCATGCGGAGGTGGAGCGAGCGCGCAACGATTCCGACCGCCAGCACCTGCGCGAAACGTGCCTCGCCGAAGTCAATGCGCAACCCGAAGATCTCATCGCCACCGAATCCGCCTTCATGAGCGGCGAGGAGCTCGCCGCCGCGGAAGCCAATTACCGCGAGATGAAGCAGCGCATCGAGTCCATGGGACCCGTCAACATGATGGCGCTCGAGGAATTCAACGAGTGCGACCAGCGCTTCACTTTCCTCACGCGGGAACGCGACGATCTGCTGCAGTCCATCGCCGATACGCAGCAGGCCATCGCGGAACTTGACGTCATCTCCCGTGAAAAATTCGAGCAGGCGTTCGCAGCCATCAACCACAATTTCTCTGAAGCCTTCCACACCATTTTCGGCGGCGGCATGGCGGAGATGCGTCTCACTGAGCCCGACAGCTCCGGCGACGCAGGCATCGACGTGGTTGCCTCTCCGCCGGGAAAGCGTCTGCAAAACGTTCTCTTGCTCTCCGGAGGGGAAAAGGCCATGACCGCGCTCGCGCTGCTCATCGCCATTTTCCGTTACCAGCCGAGCCCGTTCTGCATACTCGACGAAGTGGACGCTCCGCTCGACGAAGCAAACGTCGGCCGCTTCACCCGCCTCATCGGCGACATGAGCAGCCAGACCCAATTCATCATCGTCACCCACAACCGTAAAACCATGGAGACGGGCTCGGTCCTTTACGGCGTGACCATGCAGGAACCCGGCGTCTCCAAGCTCGTCAGCGTCCGATGGGAAGGCGACACAGCACCTTCAACAAGACACCAGACTGCCGCCGCTTCCGCCGCGTAAGATAATTGTTTCGCCGTCCAATTTTTTCGAATTTGTTTTGCAAGAATTTCCACTGGGCGCGGCTTTGACTTCGCTCCGCGCTGCGCTAGAATACGTTCCACTTTTCGAGGGGATACACTTCCGTGTCCGCGAGTCCTGCTGTGCGCGTTATCAAAGAAACCCGATTCGCCGGCATTGCGCCCGCCGCTCGCGGCAAGGTTCGCGACATCTATGATCTCGGCGACAAGCTGCTAATCGTAGCCACCGACCGGCTGTCGGCATTCGACGTCGTCCTTCCCACGCCCATCCCCGACAAGGGGCGCGTCCTTACGCAACTTTCTCTTTTCTGGTTCAACCTGCTGAAAGATGTAGTTCCCAATCACGTTCTCAGCGCCACCGACTTCCCACCCCCGTTCGATTACTACAAAGACGATCTCGCCGGCCGCTCCATGGTGGTTCGCAAAACGCAGCCGCTTTCCATCGAATGCGTCGTGCGCGGCTATGTCTCCGGCTCCGGCTGGAAGGACTACCGCGCCACGGGAAAAATTTGCGGCATCGGGCTGCCAGAAGGATTGCGGGAATCGGACCGCCTGCCAGAGCCCCTCTTTACGCCCTCGACCAAAGCCACCGCCGGGCACGACGAAAATATTTCTTTCGAGCAAGCTGCTTCGCTTGTCGGCAAGAAACTCGCCGAGCGCGTTCGAACCATCAGCCTCGAGATCTATCGCCGCGCTGCTGCGTACGCCGAGCCCCGCGGCGTCATTCTCGCCGACACGAAATTCGAATTCGGCCTTCTCGGCAATGAGCTGATCTGGATTGATGAAGCTTTGACTCCCGACTCTTCCCGTTTTTGGCCAGCGGCTCAGTACAAGCCCGGTGGTCCTCAGCCCTCTTTCGATAAACAGTTTGTGCGCGATTACCTCGAACGGATCCAGTGGCCCAAAACGCCCCCTGGCCCAGAACTGCCCCCCGAGGTTGTCGCCGCTACTCGTGCAAAGTACCGGGAGGCGTATCGCCTCCTCTCGGGACACGAGTTGGACTAGCGGTGCGGCCCCTTACCTCGGAAAATTCTTGCGGAGCGTGTCATCGTGAAAGATCAACTGGAAGGGCTTGTGACGCAAATGGTTGAACGCGGAATCCTGTTCGACGAGGCTGTCGGCGAATTCGAAAAACGCTTCATCAAGCGCGTGCTCGACCGTGCCAACGGCAACCAGTCCCGCGCGGCTAAGGTCCTCGGCATTCACCGCAACACCCTCAGCCGCAAGATCGGTGAATACAAACTCGACCGCAACGGCCACCGCCCGCGGTAGCTCGTCCTATCGTCAGGATTCAGCGTCAACTCATAAGCAAAACGGCCCTCCGAATTCTTCGGAGAGCCGTCTAGTCCACGTTCTCGTCAAACCGTCTTAGGTACCAGGCTTTTTCGGCGCAGGACGCCGCACAGGTTTCTTCGGCGCCCCTTTCTCCTTTTCCTTCGGGATGTCTTCCTCGTTTACCTTGGCCTTCTCCCAATGCAGCATGAACGCCGGGTCAGGGTCATATGATGTCAACGTACCGGTAAAGCGCACAGGGTTGTCCTTTTCCAACCGCGCCGCGTTCGGCTGACCCGGCACCTTTACTTCCATGTTCGGCGTGGTCGCGGCCTGGAACTCCGCGTCACTCGTCACGAACGCCATCTTCAGCACAATCACATCGGTCCCGGAAGTCGCTTCAATCAGCTTGCCGGGCACATCCGGGAATTCCAGGCCGCATGACGCCAGCCAGGTTACTTTGGCTTTGTCGCCGCCGGCCTTCAAATCTCCAACAACAGATGCAATCGTCATGTCTTTTCGCGCGGCGTCCAAATCCGCGCTACTGGGAAGTTTGTAGCTTGCCGGACGCTCCGCGGAGCTTCCCGCCAATTGCAGTAGTTCATTCAGCTCGGCGTCGGTCAGATTGTCGCAAGCGGCCTGCTGGTAATTGACGACCAGCTTCCGCAAATAGTCTTTCACTTTGGTGGATTGCTGCTGGTTGGCATTCTTCGCGGTAACCGCTCTTGCGAACGCCCAAAACGCATCTATTTGCTGCGGGGGATTCGTGCACATATACGCCTGTCCGAGCCGGTAGCTGGTCACGGCGTCGTCTGGCGAGCCTGCCAGCACGGCCTTGTAGGAATCAACTGCGCTCGCGCAATCCTTCGAAGCCATTGCCGCGACCGCCGCCGCATAGTTGAACAGCGTTGTCGGCTGTTGTTTTTGTTTGTTCCAATCCTCTTCTGTCATGTTGTCCGGTTTCTTCAGCTCTGCCAATGCTTTCAAGCCATTCAGCGCTGCCGCACGCGCTCTTGTTGCTTGGTCTTTATCCTGCTGTGGTTGGCCCGGGAGATTCGTATAGGCAAACGAGCGCGCATAATAAGCCTGATACCGCCCGGCGGCATCCACCTTGTCTCCCAGCGCGATGAGTTTGTCGGCGTACTCGATTACCTTCGGAAAATTCTTGGCTGCGCCGTAAGCTTGGAAGTACAGCGGGTAGACATACACAAGCAGCGCAGAATTCGAGTATTTCGATACGAAATCGTCCAGACACTTGATCTGCGAGGCCGGGTTCTTGTCGCCCGCGCACGACTGGTAAGCGTTATACTCCGGCACGGTATACGCTTGCTTCCCTGCGCCGGCGTCTTGCGCTGCTGCTTGCGCCCTCACAACAGAGGCGCTTCCGAGAATAAGGCCGAGCGCGGCCAACAGCGCAAAGCCTGCTGATCTTCGTGTTACGTTCATTCCCATTCTCCTCGCTCAAACTCCAAGCCTGCGTTTTTAGTCCGGTCCGCCCGGCATGATTCTTACAGGTATCGCTCCGTTACGAAAACTTTGGGATTATAGGAAAAGCCATGCGGTGTCCGCAAGCCGTAATCCTGCGAAGCACTGTGAATTTTTCATGTACTCAGTTGTTCACTTGCTGGCTTCATTCGACTACCCTCCGTGCACCGGCGGGGACCCGGGGGGCTGTTAACGATTCCACCCTGCTCCTGATGCTAAGATGAGTTTCGCACAATAAGAGTGGCTTCGGCGAGGAAGATTTCTCATGCCTGAGACTAAAGCAGCGAGCCCACCCCTGCACACGGCAAAGCCGCTTGTGCAAGCGGTTGCTCTTGTGACCGGAGCCAGCCGCGGCATCGGCCGTGCTATCGCTTTGCGACTCGCTTTTTTAGGCGCATCGGTCGCCATCTGCGGCCGCGATAAGGATGCTCTCGCTGCCACCGCTTCCGAATTGAAGCAAGTTGGCGGGCGCGTTCACTCTCAATCCGCCGACGTCACGCGTCCGGCGGATATCACGAGTCTCGTCACCAATTCAGAGGCTACCCTCGGCCCCATCTCCATTCTCATCAACAACGCAGGCATCGGCCTTTTCGGCCCGGCCCACGAACGTTCGGAGGCCGACTGGGACCTGGTCATGAACACGAATCTCAAAAGCGCTTTCCTGGTCTCCCGTGCCGTCGTTCCCTCCATGATTCGCCGCAATCAGGGCGACATCATCAACATCAGCTCTCTTGCCGGCCGCAACACCTTCGCCACAGGCGGCCTGTATTGCGCCTCGAAATGGGGCTTGCAAGGCCTTTCCGGTTGCATGGCGGAAGACCTGCGCGAACACGGTATCCGCGTCAGCGTCATTTGCCCCGGCAGCGTGGCGACCGATTTTTCGGGTCGCGGCCCCAAAGATCCCTCGAAAGTACTTACGGCCGACGACGTTGCTCACGCCGTCGCCATGATCGTCACCCAGGGCCCGCAAAGCTTTCTCAGCGAAATTCAACTGCGGCCGGTGCGCAAACCCTGAATCGGGAGATTTATTTACCTCTTGACAGTAATCGTTACAACAACTATATTCCCGTTGTGCCGCCGCGCCACAAAACCGCCTCCCTCCCCCTCGAAAACCACGTCTTCGTTGCGCTTCTGAAGACCGCAGACACCGTAAGCCAGGAGGCCGAGCAATTGCTCAGGTCACAAGGTCTTACTGCCGCGCAATACAATGTCCTGCGCATCCTCCGCGGCTCCGAACCCGATGGCCTCCCTTGCCGCGGCATCGGCGATCGCATGATTTCGCATGATCCAGACATGACGCGCCTCCTCGACCGCATGGAAAAGCGCCGCCTCATCGTCCGCACACGCCAGACCGACGACCGCCGCGTTGTCAAGACGCGCATTACACGCGAGGGGCTCGAACTATTGAAAACTCTCGACCAGCCTGTTCGAGAGCTCCACAAACGTCAGTTCCGCCACATGACCGCTGCTCGCCTGCGGGCCCTTGCCGACATCCTGGAGGAGGTCCGCTCACGCGGCCTCACCCGAAGTTCGCGCCTGTATGGAAGTCGCCAAAAGAATTTCGTAATGCCAAAAAAGGAGAAACGATAATGACAATTGGGGCTTCAAGGGTTGCAATTCTCGCAGGACTCGCTTCGGTGCTTTCGCTACCCGCCGCGGCTACCTCGGAGTGGAAAATTGATCCGCCGCACTCTGCCGCGCAATTTGCCGTGCGTCACCTAACCATCTCCACAGTCCGTGGCGCTTTCACCAAGGTCAGCGGAACCGTCCTGCTCGATGATCAGGACATCACCAAGTCGAGCGTTGACGTGACGATTGACGCCGCCTCCGTAGATACCCGCGTGCCAAAGCGCGACGATGACCTGCGCAGCGACAATTTCTTCGATGTCGCCAAATATCCCACTATCACTTTTAAGTCCAAGAAAATCGAGCAGGCCGCGCCCGGCAAGCTGAAGGTGACCGGCGACCTCACCATTCATGGCACGACTAAGGAAGTCGTCCTCGACGTGGATGGTCCGACACCCCCCATCACGGATCCCCGTGGCAATCAGCGCGAGGCCATCAGCGCCACCACCAAGATCAACCGTCAGGACTTCGGCGTGAAATTTAACGCCAAGCTGGACAACGGCGGCCTGGTCGTTGGCGACGAAGTCTCCATCATCATCGACGCCGAGATCGTCAAATCAGCGGCAACCAAGTAATTCCTCGCCGAAGAAAGTGCGGACGATGCGAAATGCACCGCCCGCGTTGCTTCCTTCATCTAACCAGCAAGCCAGGTAAAGTGAAAACCCATGCAAAAGCCCGCACCAACCGAGTTTCCGGTTCATGATCTTATTCGCGATCGCTGGAGTCCCCGCGCCTTCGCGGACAAGGCTGTTCCGCCGGAAGTGCTTCGCAGCTTGTTTGAAGCCGCGCGCTGGGCGCCCTCCAGCTCTAATGAGCAGCCCTGGGCCTACATCGTGGCCACGCGCGATGACAGAGAAAATTTTGAAAAAATGCTGAGTGTTCTCGTTGAGTTCAATGCCAATTGGGCCAAGAACGCCCCGGTTCTTGCTCTCGCGATCGCAGAACTCGCATTCGCAAAGAACAACGCCCCGAACCGCAACGCTCAATACGACACCGGCGCGGCAACCGCCTTATTGTCCGTGGAAGCCACCGCGCGCGGGCTGGCCGTCCACCAGATGGCCGGATTTGATCCGGACAAGGCGCGCCAGGTTTTTGAAATTCCTGCAGGCTGGGATGCCATCGCCGCAATCGCCATCGGCTATCCTGGCGATCCGGAGTCTCTGCCGCAGCCTCTTCGCGATCGCGAGCTCGCGCCGCGCGTCCGCAAGCCCCTCAGCACATTTGTCATGACGGGCCGTTGGGGGCATACTTCTCCGTTCGTTTCGAAATAATCGTCTAGCGAGGACCCGGCACGCACCATGCACAGCCTATTCGATTTTCTTCTTCGCCATGGATACGTCGTGCTCCTGGGTTGGGTCTTCGCCGAGCAAATCGGTCTGCCGGTCCCTACTGTGCCGCTCCTGCTCGCCACAGGCGCCTTGGCCGGTACTGGACGGCTCAGTTTTATTGCTTCTTTGTTCTTTTGTGTCTTGGCTGCTGTCGCCGCCGACAGCCTCTGGTTTCAACTTGGCCGCCTCAAAGGGATCAAGGTCCTCCAGCTTCTCTGCAAAATTTCGCTGGAGCCGGACTCTTGTGTCCGCCGGACGGAAGGCATCTTCTCCAAGCAGGGTGCGCGTTCGCTTCTCTTCGCCAAGTTTGTTCCCGGCCTCAGCACGGTGGCCCCCCCTCTCGCCGGCATCTTTCACATGCGGCCTCGGCGCTTTCTCCTTTACGATGCCCTCGGGGCGCTCTTCTGGGCCGGCGGCTATTTGAGCCTGGGCTATGCCTTCAGCGGCCAGATCGAGCGCATCGCCGAGCGCGCGTCCGCTCTTGGCGGTAAGCTCGTCGTCCTGCTCATCGGATCTTTCGCCGCGTACATCGCGTATAAATTTATCGCCCGCCAGCGATTCCTTCGCGAGCTGCGCATCGCCCGCGTCACCGTCGACGAGCTGAAAAGAAAGATCGACGCCGGCGAGGAACTCGTCATCGTCGACCTTCGCCATTCCATGGATTTCGAAGCCGACCCCGAAACAATCCCCGGCGCCTTCCGTATGGACGCGAAAGACCTCCAAGAGAAGAGTGACCCGCTGCCTCGCGACCGCGAAGTCATTCTCTACTGTACTTGACCCAACGAAGCTACCAGCGCCCGTGTGGCGCTCCTCCTCAGAAAAAAAGGCATCAAGCGCATCCGCCCGCTGGAGGGTGGCCTCGACGCCTGGCGCAAACGTGGCTATCCGCTGGTGGCTGCGACTCTTACCTGATCTAAAAACTTGGCGACTCAGAGACGTTTGCTATGGAGCTGCGATGCTTCCAGATTTGCAGGGGAGTGGCTTGCCCCTCCGAACTAACAACAGGCAATGAGCCAAAGCACGAAGAGACTGCGGCGGAGTTCCCTCTTCCTGCTCAACAGGCCCGTTCGCTACACCCGCGGCAGAACGATTCCTGCCTGCGCCTGGTACTTCCCCTTCTTGTCCTTGTAACTCACTTCGCAATCTTCATCCGAAAGAAAGAACACCACCTGGCAGAGCCCTTCGTTGGCATAAATCTTTGCCGGTAGCGGAGTGGTGTTGCTGATCTCGAGCGTCACAAATCCTTCCCACTCCGGCTCGAACGGCGTCACGTTTACGATGATCCCGCACCTCGCGTAGGTGGATTTCCCCACGCAGATCGTCAGCACGTTCCGCGGAATCCGGAAATATTCCACCGACCGCGCCAGCGCGAATGAATTTGGCGGAATGATACAGACGTCCCCCTTGAATTCCACCAGCGACCGTGGATCGAAATGTTTCGGATCCACGATCGTCGAATTCACATTTGTAAAGATGCGGAACTCATCCGCTACGCGAATATCGTAACCATATGACGACACTCCGTAGCTGATCACTCCCTCGCGCACTTGCCGGTCCGTGAACGGCTCAATCATCTTGTGCTCCAGCGACATGCGGCGGATCCAGCGGTCTGGCATGACGGACATCCATTCCTCCTGCGTAGTGGTGATCACCTGCTCTGCGGTGGTTCTTCTTTATCAAAAAAGAGGTTCAGTGTAGTTTACCCCTCCTGTCCTTGACAACCTGCGGCCTACACTCTAGCATCTGCGCACACAGCCCCAGGGAGGTACGCGTGATCAAGCTGGACATTGTCAACGCCGTCGTCGCGGCAACGAATATCAGTCGCACCAAGGCCGAGCAGGCCGTCGAAACCATTTTCGAATCCCTCAAAGCCGCGCTCGGCCGCGGCCAGCGCATCGAGCTTCGCCGTTTCGGAGTCTTCAGCGTCAAGCCGCGCAAGACCGGCATCGGCCGCAATCCCCGTACGGGTGAGGAAGTCAACATTCCTCCCGGCAAGGCCGTGCGCTTCAAACCCGGCAAGGAACTCCACGGTATCGAGGCTAACAAGGCTGCGGATTAGCATTCCCATTGGTCGCGGTCTCCTTAATGACTTGCTCGCTGGCTGGCGCAGCACGCCCTGACTGTGTTGTACTGGTTTAGTCAAATCGAAATCGATCCGCCAAATCCCTCGTGGCCAACGCGCTCCCAGAAAATGCAGCTCCCGCCATTTTTGATTGGCCTCCGCTCCCGTCGGCGAAATCCTACTACACTCCCACTCTCCGGCGTCCGCCACTGAAGACACTCCTTCTCGCCATTGTGCTATTCCTCCTCACCCTCTGTACTTGCCTCGCTGCCGGCACACAATTTGCCGCTGCCTATGACCACAACCAGGCCGTCTCGATCGATGAGTTTGTTCGCTCCCTATCACTCTTCTATCGCCATCCTTCCGCCCTCCTGAGCGGCCTCCCCTTCGCGCTGACTCTCCTCCTGATTCTGCTGGCGCATGAGCTTGGCCATTTTTTTGCGTGCCGCCATCATCATATTCGCGCCAGCTACCCGTTCTTCATCCCCGCTCCCACGCTTATTGGCACTTTCGGCGCATTCATCCTTATCCGCTCGCCGATCCGAACTACCCGCGCATTGTTTGATGTCGGTTCCTCAGGCCCGCTCGTCGGCTTTGTTCTCGCCGTTCCCGCGCTCGTCTATGGAATTCTGCACGCCAAGATTGTCCCCGGACTAGCGGACCCCGCTCGCTCCGACGTCGTCTTCGGAATTCCACTGATCCTCCGTCTCTTCGCTGCGGCCATTCATCCAGGTGTTACCGCGGGCAGTCTTCTCCTCCATCCCGTGGGGCGCGCCGCCTGGGTCGGACTTTTCGCGACTTCGCTCAATCTTCTTCCTGCGGGTCAGTTGGATGGCGGCCACATTCTTCGTTCGCTCAGCACGCGTGCCCATCGTTACGTTTCGCTGATTCTTCCGCTCTTTCTTATCGGGCTCGGCTTCTTCCAGCACTGGCCCGGCTGGTACATTTGGGCCACGATCCTCTTGGCTCTTCGTTTCCTGCGCGCCGCTCCTATCTACGATTCGACACCTCTCGACCCCAATCGCCGCTTCGGTGCATTTCTCGCCCTCGTGGTCTTTTTCCTCTGCTTCATGCCCGCCCCCATCTGATCGTCTTCAACTTTCCGTTGACCCTCGTCAAGTTCCAGCTATGATGCCTTCGCTCGACGCGCGGGGCTGATCACGCGCGGCAAACTTATGCCATCGCTCCTCCGCACCCTGAGCCTCCGCGATCTTTTGTTGCTCTTCATCGGCTCTGTCATCGGTTCCGGCATTTTCCTCACTCCCGGCCTCATCCTGCGTCAGCTCGACGGCTCCGTCGGCCTATCGCTTCTCGTCTGGCTCGTTGGCGGCATTCTCTCGCTTCTGGGCGCGCTGACTTACGCGGAGCTCGCCGCCGCCAATCCCGAAGCCGGCGGCCTGTATTGCTACATCCGCGATGGTTTCGGCCGCATCCCTGCGTTCCTCTACGGCTGGTGTCTTTTCCTCGTCATCGCCAGCGGCTCCATCGCAGCGCTCGCTCGTGCCTTCACGCTTTATCTCGCCGAGATCATCCCCCTCTCGACGGCCGCCTCGACCGTCGTCTCCGTGGCCATGATCGCTGTCGTTACGGCCGTCAACGTGTGGGGCACGCGCAAGAGCTCCGATCTGCAGAACTGGACCACGCTCATCAAGGTCGGGATTATCGTGATTCTCAGCGCCATTCTGTTCGCGCTCGGCCGCCACGCATCCGAGCTGCCGTCCGCTCTCGGCACCTCCCAGCACGGCTTCTCTCTTCTATCCAATTTCGGCCTGGCGATGATTGCCGTCTTATGGGCTTACGAAGGCTGGCAATTCGGCACCTACAGCGCCGGCGAGGTTATCGATCCCCAAAAAAACTTCCCGCGCGCTTTTCTCCTCGGGTCGCTGATCCTTGCCGCTCTCTACCTCATCGCTGTACTCGCCTATCTTTTTGCCCTCGGACCGGTTGCTGCCACCGCGAGCGATGCCATCGCTGCCACAGCCCTCACCGTAGTCCTCGGCCCGTGGGCCGGAAAGCTCGTCGCGCTCACGATCCTGATCTCCACCTTCAGCGCCGCTAATAGCGTTATCCTCACCGCGCCTCGCGTCTTCTACGCTATGGCCAAGGACAATCTCTTCTTCAAGAAACTCGCCGAAGTTCACCCGCGTTTTCAGACTCCCGCCGCAGCCATCGTCGCACTTGGCGTCTGGTCGGCGGTGTTGGTTTGTACGGGCAAGTTCGCCGAGCTGATCGGCGGCGTCATTTTTATCGGCTGGATTTTCTACGGTCTCGGCGCCGCGGCGATCTTTCCGCTTCGCCGCGCTCTACACGGCAGGCCGCTTCCCTATCGCGTCCCCGGATATCCTTGGACACCGCTCGTCTTCGTCCTCGCCGCCGCCGCAATCGTCGGCAACGCCATCGTTCTTGCCTTCCTCGACCCCGCGCAATTCAAATTCCTTGCCATTGCCATCGCCCTCTTCCTCCTCGGCCTTCCCGCCTACTTCTTCTGGCGCAAACGCGCCGTTTGAGTCCTGGACGCCTTCACGGGACGCGCCGCTATTCCTTAAGCCCCTCAATTCGAGCGGAGCGAGACCGCTTCCTCTCCGCGCGTTCCTTGCGCGGAGAAATCTCTCTTGGAATTGTGACCTGTCGCGTGCCCGCAACCCTTCCCGGTTTTTGGAAGGGGGTGCAGCTTTTTCCTCAGCCCCCGGCAAATTGGCCAGCCCAACCGCAATCATCCGTTTTTCCGGTAGTGGGTCAGTTTGTGGCACACGAGAGGTCACTTCCTAGACTCCCGTTTCTAGCCCCCAATTGGCACTTGTCCGGTAGGCCGACTACACAGGAGTTGACAACTTAGTGCCGGTAATTCGGTCCGAGGTTAAGTTCCGAGTAGCTGACGACCCGGAAACAATCCAGCCGAAGCAAACGGGCCATCCGGAACTTCCGGGTTGGGTAGGACGCGGCGGCGCTCGCGCCGGCCTAACGCGAATCTATTTGGCCTGAAGAGCTTGAATGCAGGGCATGAACGCTTTCACAAGGTCAGCGCCGCCTCCCGGGTGATCTTTGAGCGCTTTCTGCCGGCACGCAGCGTACTTTTCGGCTCGCTCTTGGAGTTGTTTTTGACGTTCCGCAATTTGTTGTTGTCGTTGCTCTTCGACGGCGTCATTCAATTTCGCCCGGTCTTGCTGCTCTTGCGCAGCGTTCGCTCCCGGAGTTGCTGCTGATGAAGGAGTTGGCGCCGTCGCTGCGGGCGCTGCCGCTTGCGCCGAGGCCGCGCGATCCGAAGCAGGCTTGACCGGTTGGCCGGATGTGGGTACTCGCGCTGGATTCGCCACGGTCACTGCATTTTGCTGAACGGCTCCTGGCTCGATGTGCACCGGCTGCGCCGCCGGAGTTGGGGCCACTGCCGCCGGACCGGCGGCCTGGCCGCCCGCAACGGTTGAAGCTAACGTAACCGCAACTTGAGCGGTATCGATGCGGCGCATCTGGCGGGACAGTGTCACGCGGATGCCGCCTTTATGGCCTTTACACCGGGACCGTTGGAGTCTGCCCTCTACTTCGATAGCTTGACCGATCATCCTGGTGCCGAAGTCGGCGCCAAAAGCATCCTGAAATATCTCCGGATATAGCGCGCACACGTTAAATATTCCGTCCGGTGATTCCTTAAAGTAGACGTCCACCCAGGGCTCCGAGGCGCCCGGCAGGGAGAATTCGATGCGCGAAACCGTGCCGCGAATCGCGATTTTCCTGGGCATCCCCGGCGGCAGGCCTCCGGAGCGCGGAATTCTTGCCAAAGCCAGATTGAAATCAGGCCAGTTTTGCAGGGCTGGCGGCTTTAGCTGTTCTTCGCGGGCTTGACGTTCGTCCAGCACTTGTTGGTTCCCCTGATTCACCATGGCCCCGATGGTTGGCGAGACTGCGGACATCATCCCAATCACCTGGTGCGCTGCTGCTTGCTGTTCGGGTGAATCGGGCTTTTCTTTGGAGGGACACCTGGCGCAAACCTTCTCGAAAGAAAGCTCCCGAGTCTCGGGATAGGCGACAGCATTCAAGGTGTAGACAAAATGATCGCAGACGGTCTCGGTCTTGAGCGTGCCCCTGTTGGCAGAAGCCTGGGCATCTTCACGCGCAGCTGTGGCCACCTGGGAGGAGGTCGCGTTCAAAGGGAGATTATCTGTCCATACGTGTGATGCGCCCCCGGTTTGAGACTGATGGCAGGCGGGGTTCGAAGGCGAGAACGAAAACTGCAACTGCGCGGGAGCATCCTTATTGCCCCGCCTGACAGAAACGTCCTGATTGGCGGTGGCCAAAACTCGGACAGGCTCTGAAGCAGGTTGCGGGCGTTGCCCCAGAAGTACCTGGGCTAATGCAGTGTTGTCTGCAGTGTTGTCATGACGGGAACCGAAGTCGGGCAGGAGATCGAACCTGTGGGGCGTACCCCACTGCCCGTGGGAATCCACAAACGCGAATCCCACGTAAGCGGGAATTCCGGAATGTTCCGAGTAGGCGTCGGCGCAGGTACTAGGAGCGATGTGCGAGGTGGTGACATGATTATCTTTCGCTACCAACGCGTCAATGTCCACCTTGCCCGCGTTGCAGACGCTGAGAGATACGCTCGCCTGTTGAGCGTGCAGGGGCAAGCAAACGTTGACCATTGCGAACAGGAGGGTAGCTCCGAAAACGAGTTTAGCCACAGTGCTTCTCCTTATTCGGATTCCATTTCCGATCCAGACTGTGGCCAGTATACACGCAGTCTCTCAAGCGGTGCCGTAAAGTCGGCTTGCCCTGGAAGGGACCCGCGCTGCCTCCGCTGGCGGTTAAGTCCTGATTAACGCGCTTACCGGACAAGTGAAATCTCGCTGACTCTCCAGAAGTCCGGTTCTGGGAAACGGTGGGTGTTTCTTAAACTGACCCACTACCGTTTCCCCACTTGACTTCCTGTAACGCTCTGGTATACTAACACCTGGGTAATCTCGCGCCCTCTACCTTTGGCCGCCTCGTTCCGATGCAATTTCGACCCTTTTTAGGTACTCTTCATGGGACAAGTCTCTTATATTCATTCGCTTGCGCACACTTTCGTTCTTGGGCTTGGTCTTAGAAATGCGAAGCGCTTTACCATCAGTGACTTACGCACACATTTGTATCTCTCTCAAAATGCGTTACTTGAAGTCCTAGGGGAATCAAACACTTGCGCACACTTTTGCAACTGCCCTTAAACGAAGTCCTCTGTTTTCAGTTTATTGCGCACACTTTGAGGGAAATACCGGGGATAGGGTACCCCTCTCCGAACAAAAAGCAAAAGGCCCCCGACGGAATCGAGGGCCTTTTCCAAATTCAATCGGTGGGTTCTTACACCTTGAGCGCGATCATCAATTCCCTTGCGTTGCAACTGGGAGGGCTTTCACGAGTCACGAGTCACTCATCGCTGCCACCTGGAGCCCTACAGCAAGCTCAGCGGATCCATATCCACCAGCACGGCTGTCTGCGGAATCTCCTTGGCTTCGCAATACGCCATGGCCCCGCCCAGCAGCTTCGTCAGCACCGACCGCTTCGGCGACTTCAGCAGGAACTGAAACCGGTGTTCTTTCTTCAAACGCGCAAGTGGCGCCGCCGCAGGTCCGAGGATGCGCGCGCCGCTTCCATCGTGCGGCGAGAAATATTCCGAAAGCTGCCGCGACCACCGGATGGCTTTCTCCAAGTTCGTGTCCCGCACGATTACATTCGCCAGCGACGCGAACGGCGGATACGCCATCATTCGCCGGAAATGCAGTTCGCGCTCGAAAAATGCGGCGTAATCCTGCCGCACCGCGTCCTGAATGGCGTAATGCTCCGGATAATACGTCTGGATCAGCACGCGCCCGGGCAGATCGCCGCGCCCCGCGCGCCCCGCGACCTGGGTCAACAACTGAAACGTTCTCTCCGCCGCGCGGAAGTCCGGCAAACTCAGCAAGGAATCCGCGCTGACTACTCCGACCAGCGTCACCCGCTGAAAATCGTGACCCTTCGCCAGCATTTGCGTCCCCACCAGGATGTCGAGCGCCCCGCTCGCAAACGCTCCCAGCGTTTCCTGATACTGACGCTTCGTTCGCGCCGTGTCGCGGTCCAGTCGCGCGATCCGCGCGCCGGGAAATTCCTTGCGGAGCCTCTCTTCGAGGTGTTCCGATCCTTCGCCAAAAAAATAAACATACTGCGACTGGCATTTCGGGCACTGTTTCGGCACCTGCTGCACCGACCCGCAGTAATGGCACTCCAGCCGGTTGCGGCTCTTGTGATGCGTCATCGAGATGCTGCAATTCGCGCACTGCACCGAAGCGCCGCAGCTCCGGCACAGCACCGACCACGAATATCCGCGGCGATTGATCAGCACCAGCGCTTGTGTTCCGGCACTCAGGCACTCTCGTATCCCTGCATGCAGCGCCCCGCTGATTGGGCTCGCCTTTTCTGTTTTCTGAAAATCTTCGCGCATATCGACGATCTCCACGTTCGCCAGCGAGCGCTCCGCGACGCGCGATGCCAGCGTGAGCAGCTCATATTTTCCGTTGCGTGCGTGATGGTACGTCTCGAGCGACGGCGTCGCCGATCCCAGCAGCGCAACCGCACCTTCCATCTTCGCGCGCACGATTGCGACGTCGCGCCCGTGATATCGGGGAGTTTCTTCCTGCTTGTAACTGTTCTCCTGTTCTTCATCGACGATGATCAACCCGAGATTTTCGAGCGGCGCAAACACCGCGGAACGCGTCCCGACCACCACGCGCGCCTCGCCCTTGCGAACGCGCCACCATTCCCGCGCGCGCTCCGCGTCGCTCAGCGCCGAGTGTAGCACCGCGACGCCTTCAAATTTCGCGCCAAACCAGCCGCGGCATTGCCGCCCGATCCACAGCGTCAATGCAATCTCCGGCACAAGAATGATCGCCGTCTTGCCCCGCGCCAGCGTCTCCTGCACCGCGCGCAAATACACTTCGGTCTTTCCGCTGCCCGTTACGCCGTGCAGCAGCAGCACGCCGAACTCGCCGAGCTCGAATCGCGCGCGAACCGCTTTCATCACGCTCTCCTGGTCTGCGTTCAGTTCATGTGCCGGTGGCTCGTATCCCGCGTCGAACGGGTCCTCGGCCGGATCAATCGGCTCTTCCCAGCTCTCGAGGATTCCGTCGCGCAGCATGCGCTCGATCACCGCCCGCGAAATGTGTGCCAGCTTGAGCAACTGTGGCATCGGGAGCGGCCCGCGCTCCGTCTCGAGCAACATCCTGATCATTTCTTCTTTCTCGCCGAATTGCTTTTCCGTTCCTCCCGCGGCGCTTTTCCATGCGATCACGCGTTGCGTCCGCCGCTCTCGCCCTTGCAAACTCTCTCGGATCTCGATCAATCCCCGCCGTTTCAGCCGTTGCAGCGCAGCATCTTCCACGCCCAACTTCGTAGCAAAGCTCAGCGGCAGCGAGCCGTCCCGCTCCTTCAATTTTGCTAGGAGTCTTGCTTCTTCTGGGGTGAGACCGTGTGGGTGTGGCCCGGCGCTCAAACCTTCCGCGGCTTCACGACCCGCTTCGGTCAGCACAATCTGCCGCTGCATTTTCAGCTCCATCACCGGCGGCAGCATCGCCCGAAATACTTCCCCGATCGGCGCAAGGTAATACCCTGCAATCCAATGCGCGAGTTCGATCAGCTTCGGAGTCAGCGCCGGCGTGGAATCAAGCGCCTTGGTGATCTTGCGTACGGTGGTGCCTTCCGGCGCGCACTCCGCGAAATCCGCCACGACGCCTACCAGGGACTTCTTGCGAAACGGAACCAGAACGCGGCTCCCCGGCCGCAACGTCTCGCGCAGCGTCTCCGGCACCGCGTACGTAAACGTCGTGCGCAGAGGCACCGGCAACGCCACATTGCAAAAAGCAGCGTTCATCTCGATGAGTAGTGTATCAGCACGCAGAAAGGTCACAGAAAGTTGAAGAAACAGCTCAAATCGAGGAAAAAGAATTCTATCGGCTAATCAGGTAAATTCCAATGAAGATTGACACAATCCCTGCCCACTGCGAGCGCGAAACATGCTCTCTCAGAAAAATGGCCGCCAGCACCACAGTCACCGCTCCATACAATGAGCTGAGCACGCTGATGATGGCGACCTGTTCCATCCGCATTCCATAAGCGCACAGCACAAACGCGCTGGTATCCAATATCCCCGTGCCCAGAGCAAGTAGACGAACTTGACCACGCGGCAACCGCATCGGCTGCTTTGCGAGCAGGATTACGCCGCCTACCAGGATCGTACACGTCAAGCGGATCATCCACACCGTTTGCGTGGCCCCGACTCTCGGGATTATGCGAATTCCAAAAAGCCAAAACAAAAAACCAAACCCAAGCGCGGAGCAGATAGCCCATCCGACCCCTTCCCCGGCGCGCCGCGCGGGCTCCGCGGCGCTATCGTCCGCCGGGTGCTCGCCGTGCGCGACGACGAGCATACCGAACAAAGTGAAGACGATTCCCGCACCGCGCAGCGGCGTCAATCTCTCGCCAGTCAGAATCGACAACAGAATGGTCAGCACGGGATAACTCGCCGAGAGAGGCGCGACCACCGCCATTTTTCCGATCTCAAAAGAGCGGTAGAGCGCGAGAGTGGAAACCGCATTGATGCATCCCGCGAGCAAACCCCACGCCCAGGGCTGCCAGCCCGAGCCATCCGCCAGGTGGCCCCACCCCCCCAGCCAGGGCAGGCAAATCGTCAGCAGGACGAATCCCGTCGCCTGCATGTAGAACATGGTTCGGAGCGTGCCGACGCGGTGGGTCGCAAAGCGCGCAAGAAAATCCGCACCGCCCCACGTAAGCGCCGTCACGAGCCCCAACAGGATTCCCATGATGGATTAGGAGGACTTGCCCTTTTTCACTTCGAGGCCGAGGGCGGACATCACCTTTTGCAAGTCCTTCCAGACTTCGCCCTTTGCGCTCGGATTGCGCAGCAGATATGCGGGATGGTACGTCGCCAGCAACTTCCTGCCGCGAAACTCCAGCCACTGGCCGCGGAATTGCGAAATACCGCGATTCGTCTCCAGCAGCGTCTGCGCCGCCACGCTTCCCAGGCATACGATTACCTTAGGCGCGATCGTATCGATCTGCCGCAGCAAAAATGGCGAGCACGTCGTCACTTCGTCTTTTTCTGGCGCCCTGTTCTCCGGAGGCCGGCATTTCACCACGTTGCAGATGTACACATCCTTGCGCTGCAATCCCATGGCTTCGATCATTTGCGTGAGAAGTTTCCCCGCGCGCCCCACGAACGGCAAACCTTGCGCGTCCTCATCCGCCCCGGGGCCTTCGCCGACGAACACCAGCTCGGCCTTCGGATTTCCGTCGCCGAACACGATTTTGTTCCGCCCTTTGTGCAGCTTGCATCGCGTGCAATCGCCAAGATCAGTGCGAATCTTCAATAGCGAATCGTCGACGATTTTATTCACCGACTCGAAGAGCGACGGCCCCGGCGCCACGGGGAGCATATCCATCTTTCGCGGTGCGACCGGCGCGAGTTTGCGCGGTTCGTGCTTGGCTGAAGTTCTAGCCAAAGTCGTATCCTCTTTTTGCGTCTCCGCGCGAGAAGCTGTTGCAGCAGGAGGCTGCGCGTGCTCTCCGGCGCCCCGGTCACGATAAAAAAGCCGGATGCCGATCTCATCGTAAAAGCGCAATCTTTCGGTGAGTTTCTGCTGGAGGTTTTCCGGAATTCGTTCGGCCATAATGGGACTAATCGCCCGAGCCCTGCGCCACGGGCTTCGCGTGCAGCACGCCGCGCAAGCGCACCACTTCGTCCAGGATTCGCTGTGCCGCCTCGGTTTTCGTCATGCAAGGCAGCGGCAGATCGCGGCCATCCCGCGCGAAGAGCGTCACGACGTTCGTATCGAGATCAAAACCCGCGCCTTCCGCCGTCACGTCGTTCGCTACAATCATGTCGGCGTTCTTCGCCGTCAATTTTTTTCGCGCGTTCTCCGCCACGTGGTCCGTCTCGGCGGCGAATCCGACGACCAGGCGCTCGCCTCTTACTTTAGCTACATCCGCGAGAATGTCCCTGGTCGGCTCGAGTTGCAACGTAAGCGTCGATTTGCTGCGCTTCATTTTCTGCGGATGCTTTTCCACTGGACGGTAATCCGCCACCGCCGCCGCGAGAATGGCGATCGAGCATTCCGCAAACCGTCCAGTGACCGCGCGGTGCATCTCTTCTGCCGTTCGCACGCTGACGAGTTCCACTCCCGCGGGCGCTTCGAGCGAAGTTGGCCCGCTCACGAGCAAGACTTTGGCGCCACGCCGCGCGGCCGCTTCCGCCACGGCGTAGCCCATCTTCCCGGATGACCGGTTCGTGAGGTAACGCACTGGATCCAGATCTTCATAAGTGGGCCCGGCCGTCACAAGAACGGTCTCCCCCTCGAGGTCCCGCTGCGCGTGCAAGGCCTCGCGCACGGCCGCAATAATTTCTTCCTGCCCTGCCAGCCGCCCCGGGCCGGTCATCCCGCAAGCGAGATAACCCTCGTCGGGACTGACGATCTTCGCGCCACGAGCCCGCAACGTCTCCACGTTCTGTTGCGTCGCTGCGTGGTTCCACATGTTCACATTCATCGCCGGAGCCAGTACCACGGGAGCCGTCGTGGCCAGATATAACGTGGTGAGAAAATCGTCAGCGATCCCGCGCGCAAATTTCGCCAGGATGTCTGCCGTCGCGGGCGCCACCACCAGCAGGTCGGTGCGTTGCGCCACGGCGATGTGTTCAATCGCGCTGTCCAGATTGGGTTCTCCGCCCGAGGCTTCGGCGAAGAGATCGGTGATTACCTTCTGACCGCTAAGCGCTGCGAATGTCAGCGGCGTCACAAACTCCCGCGCCCCGCGCGTCATCACCACCTGCACGCTGAATCCTTCCTGCTGCAAACGGCGCACCAGTTCGGCGGCCTTGTAAGCCGCCACTCCACCGGTCACACCGAGGGTGATTCGCATCGCTGCCTCAATGGCGCGCTACTTCCGCCGCTTGTTCCCGTCCTTGTCTTCATCGATCGAGGGCGGCTCCGTGAACTCGTATTCGATCAGGCGGTGCTCCAGCTCTTCACACGCGATGCGCGTTGGCTTCAGGGTTTTCGGGTTTTCCATCAATGGCGGCGCACCCGCCATGATCTGCCGTGCGCGCCTTGCCGCCAGCACCACATAGGCAAACTGGCTCTCTGGAGCTTTTGTTTGCACAGTCATCTCAGTCTTTCCCTCCGAACGATGCCAGAAGTTCATCCACCCGTTCACGGCGACGTGCGTTCGAACAACGCAGCGCCGTCACGATCGACTGCGCTTCGCGCCCGGCGCGTTCCATATCGTCATTCACCACGCAATAGTCGTAATACTTGCCGAACGCTGCAATTTCGTCACGTGCCTGCGCCAGACGCCGCGCAATCTCTTCTCCCGAATCCTGCCCGCGGCTGCGCAGGCGGCGCTCCAACTCCTCGCGCGAAGGTGGCAGAATAAATATGGCCACCGATTCGTGCAGTTTCTCTTTTACCTGCGCCGCGCCCTGCACGTCGATCTCTAAGACCAGATCAAGCCCCTTCTTCCGCGATTCTTCAAGCCATTTATTCGGTGTCCCGTAGGAATGCTTGCCAAACACGCACGCGTACTCCAGAAACTCGCCGCGCTCGACCATGGCTTCGAATTCCCGCTCGGTGACGAAATCATAGCATTTCCCGCTGGCCTCGGCCGTACGCCGCGGCCGAGTGGTGCAGGAAACCGAAGGCATGGTTCCCGGCAGCTCCAAGATTCGCTGCACCAGCGTCGATTTCCCCGATCCCGAAGGGCCCGACACTATCAGCACCAGCGGCGCAATCTCCTGCCCTGTGTTCATTCGAGGTTCTGCACCTGCTCCCGCAGTTTTTCAATTTCCGCCTTGATCTCCAGCGCCAATCCAGTGATCGCAAGGGCTTCACTTTCTATCCCCGGCGTTTTCGACAGCAGCGTGTTCGCTTCGCGATGCATCTCCTGCAGGAGAAAGTCCAGCTTCTTCCCCAATTCGCCCGCTCCTTCCAGCAATTTCGAAAACTGCAGTAGGTGGCTCGTTAACCGACCTAATTCTTCACTGATATCGCTGCGTTCGGCAAGCAGTGCGGCCTCCTGCGCGAGCCGCGCAGGTTCGATCGAGGTGCCACCGAGCAGATCTTTCAGCCGCGCCTCCAGTTTTCGCGCGAAAGCGGGACGCAGCGTCGCGGCCAGCATACTCACTTTTTCCGTTTGCGCGCTGATGCGTGCCGCGCGCTCGCGCAGTTCTTCGGCCAGATGCCTTCCCTCCGCGCGCCGCATATCATCCAGCTTTGTGAGTGCTTCGCGCAAGCAGCTGTCCAGGGCTTGTCCAAGCTTCTCCTGTTCTTCCTCCGTCTGCGGCATCGCCGCCACCAGCCCGCCAATAACTCCCGGCAGTCGCAGCAAGGCCACGACGTCTACGTCTGCCGCCGCTCGCGTCTCCTTTCTCAATTCTTCCGCCGCTCGCAGGTACGCTTGAACCAGTTCGCGGTTTACCTGGACCGGCGCGGCCGATGCGGGTTCCACACTCAGGTTCACCTCCACGTGCCCGCGATGAATCCTTTCTCTCACCAACTGGCGCAGCCGCATATCGTACAAATCAAATCCTTCCGGCATGCGCAGCTTTAGATCGAGAAAGCGGTGGTTGACACTCTTCACGCTCACGCGCAACGCCCAGCCATTCCGTTCGGACCGCGCTTGCGCGAATCCCGTCATCGAGAGGCACTCAGCCTTCTTCGACTGGGCCAGGCCTTCCGAGGATTCCTTTGTCGCGTCAGATTTCGTCATAATCATGTAGCGTCGGCGTGCGAAGCGGGATTCGGAGACGCCGTTTGCGCCAGCATTTCATCGTCGGCAAATTGCAGATCGTGCAGCCGCGCATACGTTCCGCCTTTCGCGAGAAGCTCCGCGTGCGTTCCGCTCTCGTGAATCTGCCCGTCTTCGAGCACCAAGATCTTGTCCGCGCGACGAATCGTTCCCAGCCGGTGGGCGATTACAAACGTTGTACGTCCCACCATCAAGTTGGCCAGCGCCCGCTGCACGTACATTTCGGACTCCGAATCCAGCTCCGAAGTCGCTTCGTCCAGAATCAAAATTGGTGAATCCTTCAAGATCGCGCGTGCGATGGCAATTCTCTGTCTTTGTCCTCCGCTCAACCGCTGTCCCCGCTCTCCCAGCAGCGTGTGATATCCCTGAGGCAGCTCCGAAATGAAATCGTGCGCGAGCGCGGCTTGTGCCGCAGCCATGACGCGCGCTTCCGGGACATCCTTCATGCCATAGCAAATGTTGTTCCACACTGTGTCGTGGAACAGAATATTTTCCTGCGCCACCATGGCGATCTGATCTCGCAAAGACTTGATGGTCACGCTCTTGATGTCGATACCATCGATTCGTATCTCGCCCGAGGTCAGCTCGTAAAAACGCGGAATCAGATTGACGAGGGTCGTTTTCCCTGCCCCGCTCGATCCAACCAGCGCAATCACTTCACCCCGGCGTGCGGTCAGACAGATATCTTGCAACACCTCCGCGGATTCGCCACCGTAAGAAAAACTAACGTCGTCAAACACGATTTCGCGAGAAAACGGGGGCAGCAACTTCGCGCCCGGCTGCTCGGCTCGTTCTTCTTCAAGATCAAGAAAGGCGAACGCCTGCGCGCTCGCCCCTTGCGCCGCTTGAAACTGCTGATAGACATAGCCCATACGCTTCAGCGGCATGTAGGCATTGAACATGGCGTAGAGGAACGCAAAGAACTGGCCCTCAGTCATGAGGTTATGCCGTATTTGACCGCGGGCATAGAGGAGCAGCAAAGGAATAGCTAGCGCGCCGACAAGGTCCATGAGCGGTCCGGTGCTGACAGCCGCGCGGACCCAGCGCATGTTTTCCCGGAGGAGTCTTCGCGCCGCCTCGCGAAACCTGCGAATCTCAAAATCCTCCATGCCGAATGCCTTGACCACGCGGTTACCGCTGACGGTCTCCTGCAGGATCTGGCTCAAATCACCGAGGCGAGTCTGGCTGCTTTCCGCGGAACGCCGGATTTTGCGGCCAAATTTATTCACCGGCCAAACGACCAGAGGCAGCAGAAAACCGCAACCCAGGGCCATCTTCCAATTGATGCCGAGCAAGACGGCGACAAATACGACAAGCGTGAAACTTTTTTGAAACAGGTCGGCGAGCCATTCGCTGAGAGCAAACCTTACCCTCTCGACGTCGTTGATGGCGTTGGAAATGAGGCGCCCCGTGGGATTGTGCTGGAAGAAGCCGATGGGTTGGCGAAGGATGCGGGCGTAGACCTGGTTCCGCAGGTCGGTAACGGCCGCGAGGCCGGAATATTGAATTTGGGTGGTGCCGATGTATTCGGCGAGGGCTTTTGCAAAAAAAAGAATGACGAGAGAGATGGCGAAGACGGTCCAAACGTTGTGGATGCGCGCGGGAAAATAATCGTTGAGATAAACGACTTTGCCGCTCCAGGGAATTGTGCCGAGAGGCAATCTGGAACTGGTGGCGCCAAGATTGAGGACGAAGTCCACGGCCAGCTTGATCATGAGCGCCACGCCGCCCTCAGCCAACGCCACAAACGCCACGAAGGCCACGCCCACCGCCAGCCGAAAAGTGTAGGGCCGGACATAACTCAGCAAGCGCTTCAATTGCGGTGAAAGCAATTCCGCCACGCGTCAGACTCCCCTGACTTTTACACTTGGTACGCTATTCGCCGCTTCGCGGCGTGTCAAGTTTCCGAGGCTCGTGTGGCACGGGAATGCAAGTGCCGCGCCCCGTTCACTTCTCGATATCGCGGTGAACGACCTTTGCCGAGAGGCCGTGTTTCTCCAGCGCTTTTTTCATGGACTCCGCCAGCATCACCGAACGATGCTTTCCCCCTGTGCAACCGAACGCAATCGTCAAGTAGCTCTTGCCTTCGCGGATGTAGTGCGGAATCAGGTAAGTCAGCAAGCCTTCGATGCGGCGGAGAAATTCCGCGGTCTGCGGAAACGACTGGATATAGCGCCGCACTTTCGGGTCTTTTCCCGTGAACCGGCGGAGGCGCGGCACAAAGTGAGGATTTGGAAGAAACCTCACGTCGAAAACCAGATCGGCGTCGGTGGGCACACCGAAGCGGTAACCAAAACTTACGACCGAGACCAGCATCGGCCGCTGGTCCGGATTCTTGAATCGCGTGGTCACAAACTGGCGCAGTTCGTGCACATTAAATTGAGAAGTATCAATCACCACGTCGGCCAGCTTGCGGATGGGTTCCATGAGCGCGCGTTCGTGGCGCAAACTTTCGCGCACAGAAAAATCCTTGCCCAGGGGGTGCGGCCGGCGCGTTTCGCTGTACCGCCGGAGCAACGCGTCTTCACTCGCATCGATATATACAAGCGCGATGGGATGATCTTTTCGTAGATGACGCAGAAGCGGCGGCAGTTTTTCGAGCTGCGCTCCTTCCCGCGCATCCACGAGCAGCGCCGCGCGCGCAAAATCGCCCTCGCCAGCCGCATGCAGCTCCGCAAAGATGGGCATTAGCTCGACGGGAAGGTTATCGACGCAATAGAAACCCATGTCTTCGAAGGCTTTCAGGACGGTACTTTTCCCCGAGCCGGAGAGTCCGGTCAGGATAACGAGTTGGCGTCCTTCTTGTCTGGCTCGCTGTTTCACGGGGTGGCGCGGGATCTAACTCTTTACCCGGCGCTGGTGGGTGCTGGGGATGCGCATGTCTTCGCGGTATTTCGCGACCGTCCGCCGGGTAACGTGGATGCCCGCGTCATCCAATTTCTTCGCAATCTGCTCGTCGGTCAGCGGCTTGGCGCCGTCTTCTTCTTCAATCATCTTTTTTACGAGCCGCTTCAACGTGAGCAGCGACATCCCACTGCCTTCCGGCCCGTTCACCGATTCGCTGAAAAACGACCGCAACTCCAGAACGCCCTGCGGCGTATGAGCGTACTTGCTGGCCACCGCGCGGCTGACTGTCGACGGATGAACGCCGACTTCTTCCGCTACTTCTTTAATCATCATGGGTTTCAGCGCGTCCTGCCCCTGGCTCAGAAATTCTCCCTGCCGCGCGATGATCGACTGGCACACGCGCAAGATGGTGTGTTTTCTCTGCTCGATGTTTTTCATCAACTGAATCGCGGCGGTGAAACGCTCTTTCACGTAATTGCGCACGTCGCGGTCCGCGGCATCCCGCACCAGCAGCCGCCGATAGGTCGGGCTCAGGCGCAGCTGAGGCATATCATCCTCATTGAGGAATGCCACCCATTGATCGTCTACTTTCCGGAAATACACGTCCGGTTCCACCAGCCGCGGCTCCGTTTTGTTGTAGCGCAGGCCGGGACGCGGGTCGAGCTTCTTAATGACTTCCAGCGACCGCTTCACGACTTCCAGGGGACGGTTCAGCGCGCGCGCAACTTCTTTCAATTGGTTGGACTGCACCTGTTTCAGGTGCTCATCCACGATTTGGTGCGCCAGTGTGTTCTGCGGGTCAAAGGCCTTCAATTGCAGCAGCAAGCACTCGCGCAAGTCCCTTGCGCCCACGCCGATCGGATCGAAGTCCTGTACGACCGCGAGCGCATCTTCCAAATCATCCTGGGAATACTTCCCATCCTGAGCCAGCTCCTCCATCGAAGCTGTCAGATACCCGTTCTCATCCAGGTTTCCAATGATGCTCTCCGCGATCTCTTTCACGGCATCGGAGCAGATGGTGACGCTCAATTGCCACTGCAGATGATCGGTCAGTCCGGTGGGCGAGGAAAGAAATTTCTCAAACGACGGCCGCTCGGAATTTTCCCGCTCCTGCGATCGCCCGCCGTCACCCCCGCTGTCGAGATACTGATTGAAGAAGGTTCCGACATCAAATTCGTCGAAGGGATTGGCTTCCGGCTTTTCCGGGACTTTTTCTGTCTCCGCTTTCAGAAAAGTTTCGTCGCTGTAATTGTCCGTCTGGGTGGGTTCTTCGCTGAGTTCTTCGAGGACCGGGTTCGCGATCATCTCTTGGTTGATCATTTCGCGCAGCTCGAGGCGATTTAGCGCGAGCACGCTCACCATCTGCACCAGGCCAGGCGTCAGAATCTGCTTCTGCGACACCTTCAGGTTGAGTTTGAGTCCTTGCCAGGCCATGGTCTTGCTATCTTGTCCTCTCGGTGAATCCTAATTTAATCGAAAATGATCGCCCAGATAGACGCGCCGGACCTCCGGATCGTTGCTCAATTCCAGCGGCCGGCCCGCACGGAATATTTTCCCATGATTCACAATGTAGGCGCGGTCGGTTACCTTCAGAGTTTCGCGCACGTTATGATCGGTGACCAACACACCGATGCCGGAGCGGCTGAGGTCACGGATAATTTCCTGCAGGTCCTTCACTGTCAACGGATCAATGCCGGAGAACGGCTCGTCCAGCAAGATGAACGATGGCTGGAGCGTCAGCGACCTGGCGATCTCCAGCCGCCTGCGCTCACCGCCGGACAGTGTGTAGGCTTTGCTCTGCCGGACGGTTTCGAGGCCCATTTGCACTAGCAACTCCTCCAGACGGTCCCGCTGTTGCTCCGTTGTCAACGGAAGCGTCTGCAATACAGCGAGCAAGTTCTCTTCGCTGGTCAATTGACGAAAGACCGAAGGTTCCTGAGGAAGGTAGCTGATCCCGCTGCGGGCCCGGAGGTACATCGGAAGGTCGGTGATTTCTTCGCCGTTCAGCAAGACGCGGCCAGAATCGGGCCGGGCGAGACCCACCAGGATATAAAACGTCGTCGTCTTACCTGCACCGTTGGGACCTAGCAGCCCAACGACTTCACCCTGGCCGATCTCCAGCTCAACGTCGTCAACGACCTTGCGACCGCGATAGGACTTGCTTAGCGCGACGCCCTGAAGATTCAGCATACCTCGTCATTTCTCGACTCGGTGCTTCGTCAACGTCCGTGAACCATTTTCAGAGTCCACGATGATCGTATCATCCGCTAAAAAGAAGGTCAATTGACGGCCTGTGGTAGTGCCAGAGGAACCGTCGTACAGTGTGGGATTACCTCCGCTCATGACAAATTTTCCGTCCGCGGTGGTGTATTCTCCGTGATCCGACGTCGCCCGGCGCCCCGCCTGCTCGACGATCACGCCGCCGGTTCCCACAACGCGGCTGATTTGCTGGGCTCCCACTGTGGCGGAGGAACCATTCGCGCCCGCTGCAGAGCGCGTGAAATAAATATCGAGCGCCGCGGCCCGAATTCTTTGCTCCACCGACTGGACTATGACGTTGCGCTCCAGGTGCGCCCGATTCTCCGTGTCCGAATAAGTTAACGCCTCGGCCGAGGCGTGCCACAATTGCGGTTTCCTCGCCCCCCGTCGCGTTGCGATCGTCTGCGGGCCCGGTTGGCTCTCTTCTTGCGGAAACACTGCGCGCACGTTTCCGGCGGCATTCAGCGTTCTCGAATCACGCAGCAGCTCAATCGAGCCTGCTTCCATAACCGCATCGCCCTGCCACAATCGAGCATGCCCCGAATAGAGCGCGCGCCCCGTTTTCGAATTTGCCTGCAATCCATCGGCTGAGATATTGACCGGTGCAGGCGCAAGCTGGACAGCGCTTGCCTTGGCGGAAAAATCCGCTGAATGTACTCCTCCTTCCGCCCGGATTTCCCCCGTGGATTGCAAGAAAGTGATGCGCGTCGCATGAGTCTCGGTCGTAGCATCCCGAACGACGGGCTGGCCTGTGAGTGTGGCGGTTTGCGCGGCGCGCTCAAACACAGCATGCTCGGCTTGTCCAGTACGGTCTCCGTCCTTCAGCCTCACGTTTCCCAGCAGATCCATCTGTGACCATCCCCCGCCCGCGAGCAACTGCGCTGTCCCGCTCTGCGCCGTGGCCGTTTGCACCGGACGTCCCGGTACTGTCCGTTCCATCTGCACGTTGCCCGTTGCCAGGAGTTCTCTCGGTTTACCCTGTGGGCTGAACTCAGTTGCCAGTTTGTCGGCTTGCACTTTCGCGCGCGGGGCTCCAGCTCCCGGTGCTTCAGGATCTGTCCATTCGATACTCCCCGGAGCCAGTGTCTCGGCGTGCTGGAGCTCGCTCCTCCCGCCATCTTTCCCGGCGCCAAAAACCATGCGCAGCGCATTGGTGTGCAGCACCCGAGATTCGCGGGTTTTGCTGATTTGCGTCTGCAAAGAGACGCTGCCGCTCAGATTCAATTCTTTCGGCTCGCCTGCCTTCGGCCAAACATCCAGGGTCGCGGAGTCCGCGGCGAAATTGTCTTCTTCCAGGTCCGCTTTGCGAGATCCGCGGACATTCCCGGTGGCATGCGATTTCGTTACCCATCCCTGTGGCGCAAACTCGGCCGTTAGTGTGTCCGCGCTTATCCCCAGGGTGCCCCGACCGCCTTGAAACGTAAGTTCGGGCCTCTCCGCGTCTGATCCTGCCGTCGCCATCAGTCTTTCGGCGCGAAAAGCCGGGCCCAATGCCAGGGTGAATTCTCCCGCTGTCAATCGCTGGCCCTGCGTGTCCGCCTCCGCTGGGCCAATCAAGTGCATCGTGCGCGTGTCCCGCCCGAAGTCCAACCGAGTTCCTTTTACATGGACTTCCTCCGCCGTCGCATCGCTATTGATGGCTCTCTTGGCGCTCCGCAGGGAGGGCCGCGCCAGTGTCATCCGCACAACCCGCAGCAGCTGCGCTGTTCCTGCTTCCGAGTTGTATTCCAAGCCGCCAGCTTCGCCGCTCCCGCTGGGAAAGTGGAAGAGAACTCGTTGACTCGTTTTCGCGGTCCCGCTGGCCCGATCGAAGGTGACGCCGTGCGTCTCCACATGAACAACCTTCGCCGACGCCTCTTGGGGATTCGCGTCCGCGCGCTCCGCATCCGCTGCGCTCTGAAGATCGATCTGCACCTCGCCGCTGCACACGATGTCGCCTTTCTCCTTCCCGTACTGGCAGCTCTGAGTGTGGATGGTGTCGTGGCGCTCCCCTGTCTTTCCGAAGATGGTGATTTTCACGTCTTCGAGCAAGCTGGCGTCCTTATCCTTGAATTCTGTTGATTTCGAGGCTTGAACCGTGAAGATCGTGCGATTCTGCTCCACTTTGGAAAAGGTCAACCCGCTGGAAAGTCTAGTCACATCGTGTGGCGCCGCTGGCGGCGCTTTCTTTGTTTCGATACGCCGCTTCCACCCGCGCTCTAAATAGACGGCGGTCGTCATGCCCGCGAACAGCAATGCCACCGCCGCCGACCAGCGCGCGTAGCGGGCCGCTTCACTTCTCTTCATGAATTCAGTTAAACAAAATTTCCGCGTCGTGTATAGAACTCACGCATTTCCCGGGGGGCCGCAGGTTCAGGAGCGGAACTTCCCCGGTATAGTTAATGGGATCGAGAAGCAGAGGAGGGGAAGAGCTATTTAGCCTGCGGATTCGGCGCTCGCCGCCGGCAAGGGGGGCAGTATTCCGAGGTTCGCGGCGGCTACGCTGTCCCTGTTGGTGTTCTTCACCAGGTACATGGCCTCGTCCGCCAGGTGCAGTAGCCCTTCTTTGGTTTTGGAATCTACAGGGTAGGAAGCGACACCGACGCTTGGTGTCACGTGCACATTCAAACCCTCCGCTTTGAGCCAGACCGACTCGCGGATCAATTGATGCAGCCGCCGCGCGACATTCAGCGCATTATCTTTGGACGTCTGCGGAAGCAGGATCACGAATTCGTCTCCGCCGTAGCGGAATGCGAAGTCGATCAGACGGCAATGCTCCTTCATTGCACTCCCAATCTCCGCGAGCAAACGCGAACCCATCAGATGCCCGTGCGTGTCATTGACCATCTTAAAGTGATCCAAGTCGATGAAGACGATCGAAAATTCATAGTTGTAGCGTTGCGATCTGTAGATTTCCGTTTCCAGAATGAATCCCATGTGGCGCGCGTTGTACAGGGTGGTGCAATCGTCGGTGATGGTGAGTTCGTGAATACGCTTCACGTGGCGCGCATTCTCCAATGCAATCGCGGCAAAGTCGGAAAGCGCTTCCAGGAGCTTCAGGTCGCGCTGATCGAATCCGTCGGGCCCGAGACAGTTGATGAGTTCGATCACGCCAAGGCAGGTGTCACGAAACTTCACCGGTACGGCTACGATCGACTGCGTCTCCATCTTCGTCTTCTCGTCCACCTTGCCGAAGAAGCGTGTGTCTTTGGAAGTGTCCGCAACAACCACGGCTTCGCCGTGCTGTGCCACCCAGCCGGCAATTCCCTGCCCAACCTTGATGCGCACGTCCTTCAGGGCCTGCGACGCTTTTCCGACCGCCAGCTCGAAGTACAGCTCCTGCTTGGCTTCATCCAACAGCAACAGCGACCAGTTGTCGGGCCTCAAAAATTCGTCGATTTTCTCCATGATTGTCCGGAGAACCTGATCGAGCTGCAGGGAAGACGTCAGCGCCTTCCCCAACTCCTGGAAGACGGCAATCTCGCCTGCTTCGCGCTGCTCGGAGGGAACCGCGGCAATGCGGCGGCGTTCGACGGCTGGAAACTGCTTTACTTCTTCCACGCTCGATTGAACCCGATTCTGTAGATTTTCGTCCTGTGGTCTCCGGCGCCGGATGCGGCGCACACGTATCGAGACACGTCCGCGAGTCCCCGCCAGTATAGGCGCCTGTCAAAATCGAGTGCAAGATGCTCGAAGTACAGGCGTTGCCATCTTGCCATCCTCGCTCCTTCGCTGCGATTCGAGGGACATGTGCCCCTTCCGTCGGGTGGTTTGACACCGCGCAATCCCCGCGCCTATAGTGCCTCCGAGGGGATTTCTCGCCGCCCGTCGCCGGCTTTTTTCCAGCTGCAGCCGTGTTGAGTGCTGCGGCACCGCAGGCACCCAGACTCTTTGCGGCCGCACGAACATCGTCAGGTACAGGTCTCACGTCATGGCCAGGGGAACTTTTGGGGAACGTCTGAAGCGCGAGCGCGAAATGCGCGAAGTGTCGCCCACCGAAATAACCACCGCCACACGCATCAGCGGGCGTTTTCTCGAAGCCCTGGAAAACGAAGATTGGGGAAAACTTCCCGGAGGCGTTTTCAATCGGGGTTTCGTCCGCGCCATCGCCCGCTACCTGGGCCTCGACGAGGAAAGCCTGCTCGCCGAATACGATCTCGCGCACGGTGAGCAAAAAATCGAAGCTCCGGCCCCGTACGAAAACCCTATTCCCCGGCCGCCCAAGTGGATTCCTATTCTCGGCATCCTTGTTTTTCTCGGCATCCTCATGGGCCTCATTTACGCGGGGCGTTACGGCTGGCGCCGCTACGCTGCCCACCGCGCCGCCAAACAATCCTCGACTTCGATCCTCCTAGCTCAGCCACCTTCCGGCAGTGGGAATCGAGTGGCCTCTGCTCCCCCCGCAACTTCTTCAAGCCCGGCAAGTTCTTCCTTGGATCTTTCCGTCTCCACCTCCGCGGCGACGCACGTGCGCATCATTGGCGATGGCAAGCTGCTTCTCGACAGCGAGCTTCTCGCTGGCTATACCCGCCACTTCTCCGCCACGCAGCGATTCGAGGTCACTGCCGGAGACTCCTCCGCCGTATTGCTGGAATTGAACGGCCAGGCCATGCCGCCGCTCGGCGCGCCTGGCGCTTCCGGTACAATGGTGCTTAGCCAGAAGGATTTAAGGCAGGCACCCGGTGGAACCTCTCGGCCCTGAAGTCATCGAAGATCTGCGACACGGCCGCGCTACGCGAGAACGTAAACTTGCCGTCTGCTCCAGCGGTGCGCACCTTCCGTCCGCCGATCGCGCCGAAATACTCACTGTGCTTGCCGGCGACGCCGACGAAATGGTTGCCGGGCGGGCTCAAGAGGCGCTCCTTTCTCAGCCCCACGAAACTTTTATCGAAGCGCTGAAGCGTGAAAACGCGGTGTCGACTCTTTTTGCGTACGGCGCAAGAAATCTTGCGGACAAACCCGGCGTCTGCGACGCGATGGTCCAGAACAAGAATTGTCCGGCGGAATTTCTCGTCCCTGTGGTGCGCCATCTCTCAGCCCTCGGAATTCAAGCCCTCATGGAAGAGCTCGACCGAGTCAGCGATTCTCCGGCCCTGGCCGCGGCCCTGGAGCACTCCACCTCCCTTACCGCCGAACAGAAAAATCAGCTGCACGAGCTCAGGGGCACTTCGATTGATGAAGCTGCCCTGGCCGAAGCCGCTGCCGAAGCCGAGCCCGACATGGCCCGGCGTCAAACGCTCCTGCAGCGCCTCGCCAAGATGACCGTCGCCCAGCGCGTCCAATTCGCCATTAAGGGAAGTCCCGAAGCGCGCCGCACACTCATCCGTGACGCAAACAAAGTCGTACAGCGCGCCGTCCTGCAGTCTCCGCGCCTCACCGACCAGGAAGTGGAAGCCTTCGCCTCCATGTCCAGCCTCACCGACGAAATTCTTCGCCTCATCGCCAACAACCGCAATTTCCGGAAGAACTACAGCGTTGTCCGCAACCTCATGAACAATCCCAAAACGCCGCTCGACGTTTCCCTCCACATGCTCCCCATGCTGAACGCCGCGGACCTCAAAAAACTCACGACCAACAAGAATGTCCCAGAAACGCTCCGCACCACAGCTTTCAAGCTCCATCGCCAGCGCGCCTTATTTAAGAAGTGAAATTTTCCTCCGCCCCCACGACAACTGAAAATCCATTCATCTTCTTCTGGCTCAACCGGAGTAAGATTCTGAATCACCATGAAAAATCATCGCAAAACCCTTGTTCTCTTGGTTCTGTTTTTCGCCGCCCCTCAGCTTTTCGCGCAAACCCAACCTGTTGATCTTCAGTCGAAGGTCAGCGCCCCTTTCCGCTTCATCGCTTACGGCGATACGCGCTTCACGGATCCCAGCGACACAGAAGCATCCAATCCACCGGTTCGCCGTGCCCTCGTTCAGGCCATCGACGCCGCCCATCCGGCCTTCGTCTCGATCGGTGGAGACATCGCTTACAACGGCAACGATCCCAGCGACTGGAAAACCTGGGATGAGGAAACCTCCGTCTGGCGCCAGCACAACATCGCGGTCTATCCGGCGCTGGGCAATCACGACCTTCATGGGGATCTGAAAGTTGCCTTAGCAAATTACTTCCAGCGTTTTCCTGATTTGCACAACAGCCGCTACTACTCGGTCCGAGCCGCCAACACACTTGTGCTGGTACTGGACAGCTCTCTCGATGAAGTCTCCGGGCCTCAAGGCGAGTGGCTGGCCGGGAAGCTCGACCATATTCCTGCGGATGTGGATTTCATTTTCCTCGTCATGCACCATCCGCCGTACACCAGCTCTTCCGACTCGAAGATGTACGGCGGCGGCCACACCGCGCGCTCCACGGAACAGGAGATGGCTAAGATGCTGGAAGCCCGGCAGCAGCGCACGGCTGGGCGGTTCGTCGTCTTTGCGGGCCACGTACACAACTACGAGCGCCACGAGCACGGCGGCGTCACCTATTTCGTAACCGGTGGTGGCGGCGCTCACGCTTACCCGATCGAGCGCGCGCCCGGCGACTTATATCCCGACAATCGCATCAACTATCACTACCTACTGGCGGAAGTGGACCGCGGGAAGCTCAAAATCACGATGAACCGCCTAGAACTTACAGACGGCAAATCCACGTGGACGCAGCCTGACTCGGTAACCATCACTGTGCCCGTGGCGGCGAAAGCGAAAGCCGCTGCCCACTGAGAGCCGCTTCTGCGAAGACTGAGCCATTGTAGATTGCACGCCTCGCGCCATGACTTTGCACCCATCGCGATTCTCGCCGTGATATAACATGGAGCCGTGCAACCCAACCGCCCCCGAGCGCGCCGATTCCCCTTCGTCACCAGCGTTGAAGTGACCGATTTGCAATCGGAGGCTCAGACCATCGATCAGATCAGTGACCTGAGTCTGTTCGGTTGCCAGGTCGAGGCGGCGATACCCTTACCTGCGGGAACTAGAGTCAGAATCAGGATTGTCCACAAAGGCGAGACGTTCGCCGCTCTTGGAAAAGTCGCCAATGTCCGCCCGAACGCCGGCATGGGCATCGTTTTCACCGCCATTGAGGAAGATGTACAGATCATCTTAGAAAAGTGGGTTGCGGAATTACGAGAGCATAAATAGCGAGTTCCGGACAGGTCGCCATTTTGGATTCCCAGCAGCAGATTTCGTTGGCCGAGAGCGCACAGCGCGTCATTGCAGACCTCCGCGAATTAGCGGCATTGACCTCCACTGCGGAAGGGGCGCAGCGCGTGGCCTGGGGTCCGGTTTGGAAAACGGCGCGCGAGTGGTTGAAAGGCAAACTTTCGAAAATACGGCTCACTCCCGCGGCAGATGCCGCCGGGAACAACTGGGTCACGCTGCCGGGCGAATCGGACAAGACCGTGATCATCGCGGGTCATCTCGATTCCGTGCCGAACGGAGGATGGCTGGATGGATCGCTCGGGGTAACGGCGGCGCTCGAGGCCCTAAGGCGATACAGCCAAGGATCGAAACCTCCAGTCACATTGAAATTGGTCGATTGGGCGGACGAAGAGGGCGCGCGCTTCGGGCGCAGCCTGCTGGGCTCATCGGCCGCAGGAGGCAGCCTGAAGGTTGACGAGGTTCGCCAGCTTAAAGACGCGAAGGGCATCCGGCTGGAAGACGCGCTTCGCGAGCACGGCGTCGAGCTCGACAGGATGCTCGACGCGCACAAATCGCTCAAGAGCATCCATGCGAAAGCGTATCTCGAGCTGCACATCGAGCAGGGCGGCGTGCTCGAATCGATGAACAAGTCCGCGGGAGTCGTGCTTGGCACGTTTGGCCTTGAGCGGAACATGGTGCGGTTTGTCGGCCAGGTGGCTCATTCGGGCGCGACACCGATTGCCCTGCGGCGCGACGCCTTCCTGGCCGCGGCATCCACCGCACTGGAGTGCCGGGAAGTCGCGCGGCGGCACTCGCGGCCCGGGGCGGGCGTGGTATGCACGGTGGGTGTGGTCAAGGTCGAACCGGGATTTGTCACCGCGATCCCCGGCGTTGCGGAGATTTCTATTGACCAGCGTGCGCTCGACGCCAAGGTGCTTGCCGCGATGTTCGCTGAGGCGCAAGAGGCTTCGCGGCGTTTTGCGGAAGAAAACCGCGTGTCGGTCGAATGGAAACACCTGTGGCGGATCGATCCGCGTCCATTTGACCCGCAACTACTCCGCCTTTGCGAAGAGTCAGTGCGCGAGGTAACAGGTGACGCTCCGAAGCTTCCGTCAGGGCCGCTGCACGACGCGGCGGAGATGGTGCCGCACATGCCCGTGGTGATGCTGTTCGCCTACTCTTCAAAAGGTCTCTCGCATTGCAAGGAAGAAGACACGCCCGAAGAGCATTTGGAGAAGGCGATTCGCGCGTTTCTCCTGCTGGTTGAAAAGACCGTGGCGCACGTGGCTCGCAATTGAGAAATTCTGGAGTCAGTGACGAATTTTGACGCTACCGGAAAAATTTCACGGAGCGGTTGACATGAGGCTTGTCCAGTTCTTACGATATTCTTTCGATTTCGAACAGTTTGAGGATCATTCCAACTTGATGGGGTAGTTTGGGGCTAGGCATACTACATTCAAGAATAAAAACTTATGATCACTGTCAAGGAGCTTACTAAGAGGTACGCGCGCAACACGGCTGTGGACCACATTTCGTTCGAGGTGGAGAAGGGCCAGATCGTCGGCTTTCTCGGGCCGAACGGGGCTGGCAAAACAACAACCATGCGGATACTGACGTGCTTTCTGCCGCCCACGTCAGGTTCCGCAACCGTTGCAGGCTTCGATGTTCTCGAGCAGCCGCTCGAGGTCAAGAAGCGCATCGGATACCTTCCGGAAACGCCGCCGCTTTACCTGGAAATGCGCACCGACGAATACCTGACTTTCGTCGGCAAGCTGAAGGGACTGTCGGGAAGCGAGTTGCGGCAGCGTGTGGATGCGGTCTGCGAGCGCTGCGCCGTCACCGACGTGAAGAAAAAGCTGCTGGGAAAACTATCGAAAGGCTACCGGCAGCGCGTCGGATTGGCGCAAGCCATCATCCACAACCCCGAGGTACTGATCCTGGACGAGCCAACCGCGGGACTCGATCCGAAGCAGATCAACGAGACGCGCGACCTGATCAAGGGTCTTGCGGGCGACCACACGATTATTTTGAGCACGCACATCCTGCCGGAAGTGGAACAGACCTGCCAGCAGGTGATCATCATTGACAAAGGCAAACTCGTGGCGACCGACTCGGTGAACAATCTCCAGAGCCGGGCGCGAGGAGCGGAAACCGTGCTGGTGGAAGTGGCTGGGCGGAACGGAGAGATCGATTCCGCGGCCGTGCAGCGGCGGCTCGAAAAAGTCACCGGTGTGAGCCGCGTGGTGTTTAAGGAGAAGCGGCAGAACCGCAACATTTTTGAGGTGGAGAGCCAGAAGAACCTCTTCGCGCGTGGCGACCTGGCACGCGCGGTCGTCGAGTCAGGATGGGATTTGAACGAGCTGCGGGCCACGGCCGTGAGCCTCGAAAAAGTATTTCTCCAGCTCACTGGCGGGCAAGCGGCGGCACCGGCAGAAGAAACAGCGGCAAACGGAGCCAGGGAATGAAAAACGTCATGATCATCTGCCGTAAGGAGCTACGCAGCTATTTTGTTTCGCCGATTGCGTACCTGTTGCTCACCATGTTTGCAGTAATCATGGGCTTCTTTTTCTGGAATGCACTGGGCTATTTCGTGTTCATGGGGATCGAATCGCAGATGCGCGGCGAGATGTTCCCCATGAACGTGAACGAGCAAGTGATCCGGCCGCTGCTTTCGAACATGAGCGTGATTGGATTGTTTCTGATTCCCATGATTACCATGAGGCTTTTTGCCGAGGAAAAGCGCACCGGAACGATCGAATTGCTGGCGACCTCGCCGGTGCGGGACATCGAGATAATCCTCGGAAAGTGGCTTGCGGCGGTGGTGCTGTACGGCTGCATCCTGTTGCTGACCGCTCTCAACTTTATCTTTCTGTTCAAGTACGGGAATCCTGATTGGAAGCCGCTGGCGATCGGGTATCTCGGTCTGCTGCTCCAGGCGGCCGCCCTGCTGGCCATTGGAACTTTCATTTCCACGCTGACGAAAAATCAGATTATCGCAGGCGCCGCGACATTTGGCGTGTGCCTGCTCCTGTGGGTGTTGGAATGGGTAAGCGGATATGAAACCGCCACATGGGCGCAGGTGTTGTCGTACATGTCGGTCATCACCCATTTCGAATCGTTCGCTAAGGGCGTCATCAATACAAAGGACACTGTTTTTTACGTGACGCTGACATTTCTGGGACTGTTCTTTACCGCGCGCTCGATGGAGTCCCTGCGCTGGAGGTCTTAGGTGAATCTACAGTTGTTGAAGGCGAGACAAACCAGATACGCGGCTTACGCTAGTGTGTATATCCTCGTAATCCTGGCAATCGTGACGGTGGCAAACGTGCTTGCCAACCGCTACGTCAAGACTTACGACGGGACCTCGAATAAACGCTTCAGTCTTTCTGACCAGACTGTGAAGATTATCAAGGGCCTCAAAGAGGACGCCAAGCTTACCTATTTCGATCAGAGTACCCGGTTTCCACAAGCCAAGGATCAGCTGGACCTGTATGCGAACCTGTCGCCCAAGGTCCACGTGGAATACGTTGACCCGGACAAAAAACCACAGGTGGCCCGCGAAGCTGGAATTAAGAACTACGGCACGACGGTCGTACAGATCGGGCCGAAAAAAGAAGAGGCCAAGAGCACCAGCGAGGAAGACCTTTCCGGCGCGTTCATCCGCGACCTCAAGAATAAAACCCGCACGATTTGTTTTGTGACTGGGAGTGGCGAGCACCAGATCGAGGATTCCGAGCGTAACGGCTATTCGCGACTCAAGGACCTGCTTGGAAAGGACCAGTACTCTACGAAATCCATCAGCCTGCTGCAAAAGGCCGAGGTGCCGGGCGATTGCACGGTTCTTGTAGTGGCGGGACCCAGCAGCGACTACCAGCAACCCGAAGTGGATGCGATCAAGAAATTTGTGGAAGAAGGCGGGCGCGCGCTTTTTCTGCTCGATCCACCGCTCAAATTCGGGCGGTCGGAAATCGCGGACAACGATGCCCTCACTGCTCTGCTACAGAGCTGGGGCGTGACGCTCGACAAGGACCTCATCCTCGATCTCAATCCCATTGGGCAGCTCGTTGGAGTGGGCCCTGAGGTTGCGCTCGTGTCGCGCTACGAACCGCACGCGATCGTGAACGAAATGAAAGGCTCGGCCACGGGATTTCCGCTGACGCGCTCGATGGACATCAAAAACACCGACAAGGCCACGGTGGAGAAACTCTTCAGTTCGTCGGAGAACAGCCTGGCGACGTCCAAATTGAATTCGCCCAAAGTAGACCCCAACGACCCGAAAAACAAAAAAGGTCCGCTGACAATTGCTGCGGCGGGCTCTTACAAAACGGGCAAGGAAAATGAGCAAGGGAGATTCGTGGTGATTGGAAGCTCGGCGTGGGCCGCGAATTCGTTCCTCAATTTCAACGGAAACCGCGATCTGGCATTGAACACGATAAATTGGCTGTCCTCGGATGAAGATTTAATCTCCATCCGGCCGAAGGAGCGCGAAGACCGCCGCATTACCATGACGCAAGCGCAGATGAAGTGGGTCCGTATCACCAGCCAGTTTCTGTTTCCTCTGGCGATTGTGATTGCCGGAGTTACGGTGTGGTGGCGGCGGAGGTAGGCTCCAGCATGTCTTCCGGCCGAAGCCATAAACCTCAGGAAGGCCTCCTATGAAGAGCCGCGGTCTAATCGTTGCCGTTATCGTGCTGGCGGCGCTTACAGGAACGCTCTACTGGTCCAATCATCGCAAACCCGCGGAGACGAACGTAAGTGCCTCCGCGGAAACGCCGCCGAAAATCCTGGCGCTCAATCAGGCGGATATCACGGGAATCGCAATCAGAAAAAAAGGCAGCGAGGAGTTGACGCTCGCGAAGAACGACGCGGGCAAGTGGCAGATTACCGCTCCGAAACAGTTCCGGGCCGATCAGGATGCGGTGTCGAGTCTCCTTACCACTCTGTCGGCGCTGAACTCCGACCGCCTTATCGAAGATAAAGCCGCCAATCTCGAGCAGTACGGCCTCACCCAGCCGTCGCTCGAACTGGACGTCACCGAGAAGAGCAAGAAAACCGACAAGCTGCTGATCGGTGATGACACACCGTCGAGCAGCGCGGCCTATGCAGCGGTCGCGGGAGACCCGCGGGTGTTCACCGTGGCGAGCTATAACAAGAACAGCCTCGACAAGAGCGTTAAGGATCTGCGGGACAAGCGGCTGATGACGTTCGAATCGGACAAGGTCACCCGGATTGAGTTGCAGGCAAAAAAACAGGCGATTGAGTTCGGCCGCAACAAAGAGCAATGGCAGATCGTGAAGCCCGGTCCGTTTCGAGCCGATGGATTCCAGGTGGACGATCTGGTCCGCAACTTGAGTGACGCAAAGATGGACTTGACGGCAAGCGACGATGAAAAGAAAGCAGCAGCGGCCTTTGGTTCCGGCACTCCCGTCGCCACCGTGAAGGTAACGGACGCTTCCGGAGCCCAGGAGCTGCAGCTTCGGAAAAACAAGGCCGATTATTACGCAAAGTCCAGCGTGGTCGAGGGCGTGTACAAGGTTGCTGGTGGAGTGGGCTCAGTGCTCGATAAGAACCTCGACGATTTCCGGAACAAAAAGCTATTTGATTTCGGCTATGCTGATCCGGAAAAGATCGAGCTGCACGATGGGCAGAAAAACTATTCTCTGAGCCGCAGCGGCGAGGATTGGTCCCTAAATGGCACAAAAATGGACGCTAGCAGTGTGAGGACCCTCGTCGGCAAGATTCGCGATCTAGCTGCGAGCAAGTTCCCCGAGAAGGGGTTTACGACAGCGGTCCTCGACATTGCAGTGACTTCGAATGACGGAAAACGCACCGAAAAGGCGCTCATTGCGAAAAACGGCGACCGTTACATCGCGCGGCGCGAAAATGAGCCCTCGCTTTACGAGTTGAACAGCGGTGACGTTACCGAACTTCAAAAATCTGCCGCAGACATAAAACCAGCCCCAGCGCCAAAAAAGTAAATTCGCTATCCTTCCAGCCACCAGCGGCCAATTCCGCGATTATTTTTGCTGCTTGCACAGCCCCGCAAGGCCACCACCACGAAGTGTTATCGCACAGGCGTCTCCGATTATCGCCAGCCTGTACATCACAAAGCGGATTGCACTACGTTTAGGTATTGCACGAGCAAAGCGAGTCAGGAATGAGCGCCACTCTAGTTTCCGAGGAACAGATGGACGCGCTGAAGTCTGCGGCAGATTCGCTCCGTCCCTCTGCCGGATTTCCTGGAAATATTTTGAGAAGCCACTGCTTCAATTTGGTCACCGTAAGGACTACCTGAGGTAATTGGGAAAGGCGAAGATGTCAAAGAACTACTCAGTTCGGCTGCGTTGCCCCTACGGTGACCATGACGCGTGGGTGCCGCTGGAGAATAGGAAGGAAACGCTCGAAGAAATCTTGCGCGGGCCCTGGGATTTTGAATGCCCGGTACATGGCGTGCAGCGGGAGATCCCCCTGGAGGTAAGCGAAAGAGCGGTGCTTCAGTCGCAATTTGCGCCCGTACCGCAGGGGTCGCCACAGCCGGATGCGTCGCGCGAGAAGAAAAGAAATCAGCGCTCCAGCGAGCGCAAATCTTTGCACGTGCCGGTGGTGGTCTATGGCTGGACCAAGAAGCAGGGTTCGTTTCACGAGGAAACGAGCACGCTGCTGGTCAACGACAGCGGCGCTCTGCTGCCTCTGAAGGCGAAAGCGGAAGCAGGCGAGACAATTTTTCTCATCAACAAAGCCACCCGCGAAGAGCAGCAAATCCGCGTGGTTTACGCAGAGCAGGCTGAGGATGGCAGAATGCTCGTGGGGGTCGCGTTCAAGAGCCCGAGTCCAGGCTTCTGGAGAAAAACGCGCAGGAATCCCCGGATTCCGGAAAAAATCCGCGTTTTTGTAAAAGGAAAAGACCACAACGGCAATCCCTTCGTGCAGAGCTCCTTCACCATCGACGTGAGCAAGAGCGGCGCACGCCTGGATGGGTTGGGCTATCTGGCCAGCGTGGGTGAAACTATCGAGGTGAAACGCCGCTGGCGTGGCAAGGCGCGCTTCCGCGTCGTGTGGATCGGCCAAACAGGCATGGAAGAGTCCAACCAGATTGGAATTTCTTCGCTGGAAGAAGAGGATAAGAACATCTGGGGTTTGAAGCTGCCGGAAGCGGGCGAAGCCGCGAAGTCCGCCGTGCCGCCCAAAAAGCGCCGCCCCTCCTGAGGTCGTCTCCGAAATGAAGAAGAAGCGCAGCGTTTCCGTCCCGAAGAAAGCACTTACCCCTAGTCGGAGTGATCGTGAAAAGTATTCGCTGATGTTGAAGACCGCCATCGAGGAAGCGCGCCTAGGTTTGGCGGAAGGCGGCATCCCCATTGGCGCGGCGCTTTTCGATGGCCGGGGCAGGTGCATTGGCCAGGGGCACAACCGCAGGGTGCAGGATGACGATCCATCGGCGCACGGAGAAACCGATGCGTTCCGCAAAGCGGGCCGCCAGCGCAGCTATCGCGACAAGATCATGGTCACAACGCTTTCACCGTGCTGGTATTGCAGCGGGTTGATCCGTCAATTCGGCTTCAAAACGGTTGTGGTGGGGGAAGCGGCAAACTTTCGCGGCGGCATCGATTGGCTGCGCAAAAATGGCATCGAAGTATTCGATCTGCACTCCCAGGAATGTTTCCAAATGCTGGCGGGATACATTGCGGACAATCCCGCGATCTGGAGCGAAGACATCGGCGAAGAATGATGGAAATTTCGAGCGAACTGTTTCTCGAGTGCTTCAAATCTCGTACGGTTTCCAATCCTCCGGCGGGAACTGGATGTTCCAGAACTTAGGATTGGGGAAAGCAAATGCGACTCCTACTTCATTCTTGGCGTCGTGAATCTCTTTGACGTGAACCACGCGGCAATCTTGCTCCTTCGCCGTGCCCCAGTTTCTCAGCACAAGCTTTTGGCCCGGCCGTACTCTCATCGCCAGAGCGATGAGCGCCCCATGGGCGTTCACCTCCACCGTCGTCGTGTCTTCCGTGATGGAAATGCCGTCCTCGGGAAATCCCTTGGCCTGGACCGGAATGCGCAGCAGCACTCGCTGGCTGCGTCTTGCATCGGCTCGTTTTGCGGAATGGTCGTGCGGCGTTCCTGGCATCGCAGCTTAAGCATAATATTAACCGCAGGTCTCGGCGTTGCGCGCGGAAACTGTGTGCGTCATTTAGTAACGGATGGAGACCGGGATCACTGTCAGGAAGATCATTGCGTCGCCCAGCGCGTCAGGAGTTCCAAGCGACACGTGAAATCTGCTTCTTTCGAGATTCCCATTCTTGCCCAGACAGAATTCGCGGCGCGACCTCGATCAGTCGTGGCGTCAGCTTGAATATCCCGGCGGCGGTCCAGGGGCGCCCGCCCCGCGCGCGAAAATCACGTTCATTCAGCGCCGCTGCCATCCCCGTGAACGAGGCATCCTGAACGATCATTTCCGCGAGGAACTTGAGGATCTGCATCTCCTCCGGATTTTCTTCCAAATGATGGCAATCGGAAGCGATGCGCAAACCATAGGGGATCTCCTCGGCGCGTGAGCCCGCGTCTGGACGGACGGCATCCGTTTCGGGCGCGATTTCCGCCTGGCGTTCCCACTCCAGCGCGACGAGGCGCCAGCCTGCGGCTTCTTTTTGCCGGACGTACTCGGGGCCCGGCCACGCGGGGAGAGTCTCGCGAATCCACTCCGTCTTCTTCATGAGCGCCTCCTTCGTTCTTCCCGGTGGATGGGGATACACCACCTGCATAAAACACGGGCAATTCCTGTTCCGCTTCGGCGAAGGGACCAACTCACAGAAATGCAATGACTTCCCCCGAACTTGGCACGTTCGCCGGGCGAGCGACTGTCCGGTCATGGGATGGCAATGTTGCGCCGCCGGACAGCCCAAGGGGGGAAAGTTCTTGTTGACTTGCCCGGCAGAAGCGGGCAGCATTGCCGCGAAATTGCCTCGGTCTAACGGAAATCCCACAAGGAAATGGTGCGGGATTGCCCTCCCTTCGACCCGAGACGCAAAATGCCATTTATTTTGAGCGAGGTGTCCCGACATGTGCAGATTCCAGTCCGGCGGGTCGCTTTGCAGTGAGCCCCGATACGTATCGCGCGCTTCTAGTCTTAAATCGCGCGTGCAGAAGGGGCTTCTTTCTTGCAGCGCCGGATTGCTCGCTTTGCTCGCCTCAGCCATCTTTCCGGCGAACGCACAAACTCCCCAGCATCCCCTCGACGGCTTAACCGCACCGGAGTATTGGACCAGTTACGAAGTGTTGAAAGCATCCGGCAAAGTGGATTCCAAGACACGCTATACGCTCGTTCAGCTGCAGGAGCCGCCGAAGGAAGAGGTTCTGGCGTGGAAGCCGGGGCAACCCATAAGGCGTCAATCAAGAGTTGTCGTCAAGCAAGGCCCACAGACGTTTGAAGCCATTGTGGACCTGGCGGCGAAAAAACTCAGTTCCTGGAACGAGGTCAAAGGAATACAGCCGAACATGCCGTTTGAAGAGGAGACGGATGCCGGCGTCGACGAAGGGGTAAAAGCGAATGCAGAATGGCAGGCCGCCATGCACCGCCGTGGATACACGGACTTTGGTACTGTTCATTGCGGCGGCTACGGAACAGGTTATTTTGACACCCCTGAAGAACAGGGGCGGCGTCTCTTGCGCGTGGAATGCTCGGATTCGCGTGGTGTCTGGGAAGGTTGGGGCCGTCCGCTGGAAGGCCTCGTGGTCCTGTGGGACGAGAACGAACGAAAGGTTTTGCGGGTGATCGACAGCGGAGTCGTGCCGGTTCCGCAGGCGCCGGCGAATTTTGATTTGGCATCGGTAGGGGCGCTGCGAGCCATGCCCACCCCCATTACGGTGCAGCAGCCTCTTGGTCCGAGCTTTCATCTCGAAGGCCAGACGGTCGACTGGCAGAAGTGGAATTTCCACTTTCGGATGGACCGCCGCGTGGGGCTCGTGATCACCAACGTGGGATACGAAGACGGGGGCAAGCTGCGCTCGATTCTGTACGAGGGCTCGCTCTCGGAAATGTTTGTGCCCTACATGGACCCGAGCGAGGGCTGGTACGCGAAGTCGTTTTTCGATGCTGGAGAATTCGCCGATGGTTTTCCGAGCCCGCTCGAGCCGGGAGAGGATTGCCCGGAAAATGCAGTCTACTTTGAGCAGGTCTACGCCAACTTCAAGGGCATTCCGCAGCTCCGCCCCCGCGCCGCTTGCCTGTTCGAACAGGCAGCAGGCGAAATCGCCTGGCGGCATGAAGGCAACATAGTCGAAAGCCGCAAAGCGCGCAGCCTTGTGCTCCGCACCATCGGAGTCTTTGGCAACTACGACTACGTCTTCGACTGGATCTTCCGGCAGGACGGCACAATCCAAGTCCGCGTGGGTGCGACAGGCCTCGACGAAGTCAAGGGCGTCAAAAGCCGCAACGCCGACGACGATCACGATGGCAAGTCGGACATGTACGGCCGATTTGTTGCCGAAAACATTGTTGGCGTGAACCATGACCACTATTTTTCCTTTCGGTTGGATTTTGACGTGGATGGCGCGGCGAACAGTTTTGTGCGGGACCGCCTCAGCGTGAAACGTCTGCCCCCCAGCAGTCCTCGGAAGAGTCTGTGGGTGGCGGAGCCGCTGACGGCGAAAACTGAGCAGCAGGCAAAATTGCATATGAGCATGGAACAGCCGGAGATTTGGCGGGTGGTCAATCCGAATGTCAGGAGTCCGCTGGGGTATCCGGTGGGCTACGAGCTGATGCCCGCGGAAGGCACCATGTCCTTGCTGGTCCCCGAGGACTATCCGCAGCAACGCGCCGGCTTCACGGATTATCAATTGTGGGTGACCCCCTACCGTGATAACGAACGTTATGCCGCCGGCGATTATCCGATGCAAAGCAAGGGCGGAGACGGCCTGCCCACTTGGACCAAAGCCAACCGGGGAATTGAGAATACCGACATCGTGCTCTGGTACACCCTGGGTTTCCACCATGTACCCCATTCGGAAGACTGGCCAGTGATGCCCGCGATGTGGCACGTGTTCGAGCTCCGTCCGGTCAACTTCTTCGCGCACAATCCGGCGCTGGATTTGGCGAAGTAGCCTCCGGAAGAACTTCAGGTTGCCAAGCCGGGGTTCGGGGCAGTATGATTCCCCGGTCGTTGTAGCCCACCCCGACGCACACCCAGCACCTCTTCGTTCACGATCTTTTGGAGTCCTATGAATTCCCTGGCAAACCGGGTGGAGAGCCGTACTCCCGCCAAAATTGTTGTCGATCTGTCCAGCCTGGATGTCCGTACGCCCGCGCAGGAAGGGGTCACCGAAAACGTGAGTCCCCGGGGCGCCCGCGTGGTCACCAGCCGGGCTTGGCAGCCCAACGAGCGCCTGAACGTCAGATCGTTGCTCGGCAACTTCCGTTCACGCGCGCGCGTTGTCTATTGTGAATCATTGGGGAATGGCACCTTTGCCATAGGGCTGCAACTCTTTGCCGCCGCAGGGGACTGGAGATCGCCCGCCTAGCCCGCTTCTGGCAGTAGTGCTGGCAAATCGCTCTTAGATATAGTCGAATGGGTTTGCTGAGGCGAGATGCGCTCCAGAAGCACAATGCTGACAGTTCCAACCAGGTTCTTTCCCTTCCTTGTATTCGCCTTCGTCGCCCTATCTGTTCCTGCGAGCGCTTCGCTCGTCGCGGGTAGAACGCGGTGCGGCCTGGGCGCCGAGCTGCGGCTGAGTTCGCCGCACTCAAGTCAGGGGAGTTTGCTCCTGGTCGAAGTACGCAGCGCGAAACCGCTTAAGGAGCTCAAAGGGGAGTGGGCCGGAAAAGAGACACTCTTCTGGACGGCACAGACCGCCGCCAAAGCGAGCTATTCCCTTTACCGCGCGCTCTTGGGAGTGGATTTGGAACAGGCGGCCGGCAAATACGATTTTGTGGTGACCGCAGATACACAATCTGGCGAAAAACTAAGTTGCCACACCACTGTGGCGGTCAATGCCGGACATTTTGCGACGGAAAGCCTGCACGTCGAAGAGCAGTTTGTGCAGCCGAATCCCGAACAACTCAAACGCGCTCAAGCGGAGCAAGAGAAGCTGCGCGAGATTCTCGGCCGCGTAACGCCCGAACGGTTGTGGCAGGGAAACTTCCGCGTCCCACTGGACGGTGTCACCACCGGCAAAAACTTCGGCAAGCGCCGGATTCTGAACGGCCAGTCCGGCTCACCGCACGGCGGGGTGGACTTGTCCGCCACCACCGGCACGCCGGTTTACGCGGCTCAGAGTGGCCGGGTGGTGCTGGCCGAAGAATTATATTTCCCCGGCAATACGGTGGTTGTGGATCATGGCCTGGGGATCTACACCCTTTACGGTCATCTCTCCGAAATCTCCGTGAAGGCCGGGGATGAAGTAAAACGTGACGCACTCCTCGGGAAAGTGGGAGCCACGGGGCGCGTTACTGGCCCGCATCTCCACTGGGGATTGTCTGTGAATCGCGCCCGCGTTGACCCTCTGCTGATCCTCAAGTTGCTTCCCGGCGAGCCAGCGAGAAAACCCCATTGACCATCCATCGCATCGGGCTCATCTCGGACACCCACGGCCTTCTGCGGGAAGAAGCGTTGCGCGCGCTGCAGGGGTCCAACCTGATTATTCATGCCGGAGATGTGGGGAAGCCTGAGATTCTCGATTCCTTGAAGGCTCTGGCTCCGCTCGTAGCCGTAAGGGGGAATATCGACCACGGAAATTGGGCAGAAACCTTGCCTTCTACCGCAGTCGCTGAAACCCCGTCCGCCGTCTTCTACGTTTTGCATGATCTTCAGCAGCTTGACCTCGACCCTCAAGTCGCGGGATTTCATATCGTTGTAAGCGGGCACACCCATAAGCCTGGCTACTCCCAGCGGGAAGGCGTGCTCTACCTGAATCCGGGCAGCTCGGGGCCACGTCGCTTCGAATTGCCGGTGACCATCGCGCGTTTGGACCTGGATTACAAACCGTGGAAGCCGGAGTTTGTAGATCTGTCCGTCAGCCGATAACTGTTGCAAACAAAGGAGATATACCGCCTGCAATATCGAATATGGCCCGAAGGCAGCCCCCATCGGGCAACAAGCTGACGCGCTTACGCGAGCCAAAACCAGCGCTCGGCGGCCCCGGAATCGTGCTGCAGCGGGCAGCCCGCGCGGGGAAGTACAAGAGTACTGTTTAGATTTGCACTATTGTGGTACCTTCCCGCTATTGCCCTGGGTGTCTTGCTGTTGCAAGATGGCGTGCATGCGGAAGCCATTCGACATGGTTTCCGCGTTTGTTTCCTTCACTCGTTTCGGCAGCCGCGGGAATCTTGGCATGACGCCGGAGCGGACCCGAAGAGGGTGAAAACGCTGAGTTTTAGAAGAGCCAGAAAGGTCCCCGAATTCTATGGCCATTATCCATTTTCGATGTAAAGAAAGACGCCGCACTTTGCGGGTATCCATCTCGGTTCCACTGACGGTCCACGGAAAGACCGACGAAGGCGAGAAGTTCAGCGCGTGTGCCCGGTCGCAATCGGTAAACCGCAACGGAGCGTTGCTGCACCTGGATCAGATCGTGATCGTGGGCCAGTCGCTTCTGCTCGTGAATGACAACAGCAACCGCACCGCGGAGTCTCGCGTGGTCTCGATCAAGCGTGATCGCGAGGGAAAGACGCTGGTAGCCGTCGAATTCGTGACACCGGATGCGAACTTTTGGCACATGACGTTCCCCATCCCGGGAGCGAAACCCCTGCGCCGGCCGATCGCTTCCAAAGTTTCCGCGTAGAAAACCCCCAAGAGTCCAACTGTCAGACTTCTCCGCTCGCTGCGAAAGTGTCGCAGAAAAGATGCGGTAGGTGCTAGACTGCGGGCATGAGCGCAAAAAAGAAATTCCGGAAGAAAACGAAGAGCGCGAGGACATCCCGCGTGAAAAAGACCACGCCAAAGAAGAAAGCCTCCGGAAAAAAGAAGGCCGGGAAGAAAAAGAAGCTGAGCAAAAAGAAAACCCGGACCCGCGGCAAGAGTGAGATCGTGGATACCCTGGTGTTTGAACCGAAGGGGCTCGGACCGCGATCCGGCGGTCAGTCAGGTGATTTGCAAGGATTGTCTGAACTTGAGAGCGCAGGTTCGGAAAGCGTGGGAGAGTTGCTCGAGGAAGGAAATGCCTTTGAAGCCGAAGTCGTGAAAGGCGTTGAGGACGTTCCCGACGCAGATGAGGAAGAAGTGGCGACGCACGAAGTGCCGGAGGACGACGTTCCGCAGGAATATCGCGAAGAACGGTAGAAAAGTTTTTGCTTGACCGAAGAGAAATTGGTCTGACAGGCTCGTAGGGGAAATCTGAGAGTCTGGACTCCTACAAATTCAAACTCAACGCGACTTTTTCTTGCCGGAGATTTTCTTGCGCATGGAATTTCCGCGGTCTAGATTTCGTTTCTTTGCGGGCCTGGCCGACAAGCCTTCGCGAGTCTTTTTCGGCAGTTTGGCGGCGATGAGTTCGTACGATTCGCGCAGCAACTGAGCGAGTTCTTCGGCCGGCAGCGCCTCTCTGGTTTCCAGAGCGACCCACTGCGCACGGGCAAGATAAGGCGCGGGGATGATGTTGGGGCGCTCCGTCAGCTCGGCAAAGTTTTCCGGAGAAGCCTTGAAGGAAAGACACACCGGAGCTGGTTCGAGAGGAGTGGCGGCAAACATCTTCCCGGCAACTTTGAACAGCAGGTCATTGCCCCACTGAATCTGTTCCGTCGCCCCGGGAAACGAACGGCAAAGCTGCCGGAGCCTGTCAATATCCATGAAGCGATCTCACGCGATTCCGGCCGAGACTCCGTAGATCGGCGGAAGATGCTCCGCCAGGACGTGCCAGGAATCTCCCGCGTCCCGCGAATAAAACAACGTCCCGGTGGAAGTTCCAAAATAAATTCCCGCTGGATTGCGGTCGTCGGAAGTCATCGCTTCGCGCAGCACCAGCACATAGGCATCGGACTGCGGCAGGCCTTTGCTGAGAAGTTTCCAGCTGCGCCCGCCGTCGCGGCTGCGTGCCACGCGCAGCTTTCCGCCGGGCACGAATCTCTCCTCCGATGAATGCGTGGGAATCGTGAACAGGGTTTGTTTCTCCGCGGCAGGAACGGCCAGCGCAAAGCCGAAGCGGCTTGGCAGTCCTTTCGAAATATCTGTCCACTTCTCATCGGTAAACCCTGCTCGATAGATGCCGCAATGATTTTGCTGGTAGAGCGCGGCGCGGTCTCGCGGATGCGCCTTCAGTTTGTGGACGCATTGCCCGACCTCGGGAAATTTATCCGGCGCGAAATCGGCTCGGACATTGCCATTAAACGGTGCCCAGGTCTTGCCGCCGTCGCTCGAGCGAAACGCTCCCGCCGCCGAGATTCCCACGATGATGCGCCCTTTGCCGAGGCTCTGAATGGAGTGAACCATCATGCCGCCCGCGCCGGGAGTCCACTTTGCGCGCGTCGGATGTTTGCTCAGTCCGGCCATTATCTCCCAGTTCGCGCCGTTGTCGCCGCTGCGGAACAGCACCGCGGGTTCCGCGCCGAGGTAGACGACTCCAGGCTCGTCGTCCGCGCCGGGGGCGATGTGCCACATGCGCTTTAATGTAGCGTCAGGGATATCTTTGACTTCCAACCCTTTCTCTGAAATTTGCCAGGTCTTGCCATTGTCGGCGCTGGCATGAAGATGTGAGCCGAACCAGGCGTTCCCCACGGCAGCGTAGTGCCGTTTAGGGTCTCGCGGATCCTGAGTGACATGATGCACTTCCTGTCCCGCAAAGATCGGCCCATCCGAGTCCCACTTCTTGCGGTCCTTGGACGAATAGACAAAGGCTCCCTTGCGTGTACCCACCCAAATTCGTACAGGCGATTGCCGCAGCATGTTAATCCTCCCTAAAAGGTTGTGTTTCGCTCGGTAGAGGGTCCGGAAATGCGCAGTTTATCGCATAAAGATGGCCTCGGCCAACGGGGTTTGGAAAGGAGGCCTTCTTCTTGAAATCTTCGATGAGGAATAGCTGCAAAAGGGTAAGCGATTGGCTATTTCCTCATTGTTCGCGCGCACCATAGATTTTGCTGTTCGCGGCACTGAGGTTGGTTAGTCTGGAGGCGGTGGCAGTGGGCTAAATTGGTCAGTCCGAGCCGCTATTCGGACGAGGAGGAGTGGTCCATTAAAACAAAAGTTGTCAGTCTATTGGCCGTAGTAGCTTTGATCCCCGCGTTCGTCTTCATCGCTTCAGCACCAGCCGCGCCGAATACGCCTGCCGGAAAGGCAATTCCAACAGCGACGAGCCAGCCAGGCAATACAACAGCAGATCCAGCCGAGCCGCATCCTCAAATCAGAGCAGCGCTCGGTGCGCTGCGCCGCGCCAAGGAACACTTGGAACACGCGGCACACGATTTTGGCGGGCACCGCGTCGAAGCCGTTCGCGCAACGGACGAAGCGATTCGCCAGCTGGAGATTTGCTTGAAATACGACAAGGATTAAGCGCAAGATTTCGTAAGTTGAAGAGACAAGGTTGAATGGAAACGGCTTCAGAGATGATGCCGCTCCTTTCTTCTCTTCCGAGGTTCACTGCGTGACGTGCTGCGCCCGCTACTGCGCTGCAGAGTCCAAGTTCGACGCCAAGGTGGCTGAGGCGGATCTGCGTCGTTATCAACGCAGCGGCCCGGACGTAAGCACACAAATCCTCCTGGCAGAACTTCTCCGCTGGCCGCTCCAAGGGCTCCACCTTCTCGACGTCGGCAGTGGCATTGGCGTCATCAGTTTGGAACTCGCCGGCGCCGGCTTGGCCGGCGTCACGCTTGCGGATGCCTCCCCCGCTTATCTTGAGGTCGCGCGGCGCCAGGTCGGATCGCGCTACGCACCACGCCCCGCTCAATTCATTCTCGGTGACTTTGCTGTAACCTCTGGCACGCTGCCCGACGCCGACGTCGTGACGCTTGACCGAGTCGTCTGCTGTTACCCCGATGCGGAAGCTCTGCTCCACGGAGCGGCCAAGCGGGCGCGCCAGCTGGTCGCGTTTACCTATCATCCCGATCGGTGGTACATCCGGGCCATGGTCGCGCTGGAAAACTTCTTATACCGTCTGCGCGATAACCCCTTTCGAGCCTTTGTTCACCCGCCGCAACGTATGGGTGCGGTCCTGGAGGCTGCCGGCTTTGTCCGCGCCGCGCGTCGCGGAACCCTCCTGTGGGCGCTAGACCTCTACCACCGCCCCAATGCCGCCTAGCTTCCATTTGAATCTGCCAGCACTATCTGCCTTCTTTGCCTTGGTAAACAGCGGTTCACGGCGCGTGGCAGGGACGCAAAACTATTCAGACTATCTTCCCTTTTTATTCGCCCTATGCTATCTTGCCCTCACGCCGCCGCGAAGAACCTCGGTCACCGCGAAACCTCTTCGCTTCTGGCACATCCAATGGAGAAGCACCCGCGGGTTAATTACCCCATGACGGAACAAATCAAACCCGCTCTTATTGCCCCTTTTGGGGACGCTGACCCCGTGCCGGAGAGCCTCCTGGTCTCCTATCCCGAGCACGCCAACACCCTGCTGCTCCTTTACGAGATCAGCCGCGAGTTCACGTCCATCCTCGACCGCGAAGAGCTCCTCCGCCGCGTCGCCCAGCGCCTCAAGAAGCTGGTGAACTACCACGTCTTCAGCGTCATGCTCTGGAACGAGAAAAACCAGCTCCTCGAAAGCGTTTTCGCCATGCGTCACGAAGACTCCATCTTCTCGCGCATGCGCCTTCCACTCCATCAGGGCATCACCGGCACGGCTGCTGGCGAGCGCCGCACCATTCGCGTCAACGACGTACACGCCGACCCGCGATACATCCACTGCGAGACCGGTATTGAGACGCGTTCCGAACTCGTCGTGCCCCTCTTGCTGCAGGACCGCCTTATCGGCGTGCTCGATCTGGAGAGCAGTCTGACTCACGCATTTACCGCCGAACACGAGCGCACGCTTGCCACTCTCGGCTCCTACGTCGCCATCGCTCTCGAAAACTCGCGCCTATATGAAGATGCCCGCATCAATGAGCGCCGCCTCCAGGACGATCTCGATACCGCGCGCGAAATTCAACGCCAGCTTCTTCCTACCGGCGCGCGCGAAGTCCCTGGCCTCGACTTGGCCGCCGGTTATTGTTCCGCGCGCGAGCTCGGCGGCGATTTCTACGATTTTCTTCCCTACGGACAGGGCCGCCTCGCCCTCGTTCTCGGCGATGTTTCCGGCAAAGGCACCGCCGCCGCGCTCTTCGGCTCGCTGGCCATCGGCATCCTGCGCGAGCACGTCGTCGGGCATCCCTGCCCTCCCGCCGAAATGCTCGGGATGCTCAACCGCCGTCTCCATGGCGCGCGGCTCGATGCGCGCTTCATCGCCATGGTCTTCGCGGTTTACGATGCCGGTGCGCGACGTCTTACTCTCGCGAATGCCGGCGGACCCTATCCCCTTCTCGTGCGCCAAGGCGCGGTGCAGAAAATTCGCATGGATGGAGTGCCGCTGGGTCTCTTCGCGGAAACCGAATACGAGGAAATCACCGTGGAGCTTCAACCGGGCGACGTCGTTCTTTTCGCCTCCGATGGTATCCACGAGTCGGAAAATGCCAGTGAGGAGGAATTCGGCCATGAGCGCCTGGCTGCGGTGCTGGCGTGCATCTTGCCGGACCAACTCGCGAGCGATATTTCCGGCAATATTCTCATCGCCACCGACGAGCATAGCGGCGTGGGCATGCCCCCTAGCGACGACCGCACCCTGGTGGTCCTGCGCGTCACGGACGAATCCGCTGCCGACTTCTCGAAGCTCCCCATCATCTACTGACGCAGCAAAGCAGCCGCGCATTCAACTCTGCGGAATAGGCCATCTCGGTGGGAGGAAATCAAGGTGTGATTTTTTTAAGAAAACTAATGCCCACCGATGTCGGGAGACGTTGCGGCCCCGGCCTGAAGGACGCCAGGATTCTGGAGAACCGGAAGCCACTTTTCACGGACAGCTGCAAATTCCGGCAGATTTTTCTTCGCGACTGGATCGGAAGGGGGCAAGCCGAGTCTCTCAAAATTTTTATACTGGCCCCGCTGCAGGATCCGGAAATCCAGGTGCGGGCCGGTCGAGAGGCCGGTGCTGCCGACGAGACCTATGGTCTTGCCGATTTCGATGTGCTCGCCAGCGCGAACAAACATGCGCGAGAGATGCAAGTACATTGTCTCGTAGCCATTGGAATGCGCAATTTGGATCATGTTGCCTTCGCCGCCTTTGCGGCCCGCAAAAAGTACTCGGCCGCTGCCGATGGACTGGACCGGCGCGCCGACCGGGGCGCCGTAATCCGTTCCCATGTGCGGCCTGTAAGTTTTCAAGATGGGGTGAAACCGCGCTCGGTTGAAGTGCGAGGTGACCGGCGCGCCGAATTTCAGTGGTGACCGGAGAAACGCCTTTTGCAGCGACTTTCCGTCCGCAGTGTAATAGCCGGGCTGTCCGGCCGGGTCATGAAATAGCAGCGCTTGATATTTTTTTCCGCCGTTGTCGTATTCGGCCGCGAAAATTTTCCCATAACCTGCGGTCTGGCCGTTCACATATTTCTTCTTCTCGAGAATGATGCGAAAGGTGTCGCCCTTGCGCGGGTCCGTGTAAAAATCCAGGTCGTAACCAAAAATCTGCGCCAGGCGCATGGCCAGCTCAGCGGATTCCCCGGCTTCCTCCACCGCATTGAAGAGCGAATCATTCACCTGGCCGGTAATGGCGGCGGTTTCTAATTTCGACGGAATCTCCCTCACCTGCGCGGAAAATCCATTCTCCTGCGGAACGATCTTGAGCATGCGGTCGGGGTCGATCTTGTAATCGATTTCGCGTAGCGTGCCTTCCACGGAGCGACCGACGGTAATGGTATTTCCTGCGCGGACCTGTCGAAGATTGAATGCGTGTTGCGCGGCGGCCGAAGCGCTCGCGGCTTCTTCGTCGCTAAGGCCGAGCTTTTCGAGGGCGGCCATGAAATTTTCGCCCGCGGGAACTCTCTTTTCCGTGGAGAGAACCGTATTTGCGCGGATCTGCGCAGCGTCGGCTTGCGAGAGCTTTGCCTGACGATCAAATTCCGCAGCCGCCGCCAATCGCAAGCGAAAAATATAGCCGAGCGTGCCGCCGCCCGCGGACAACACGAGGATCAAAATGATGAAAAAACGCGGATGCACAATTCCTCCCAACCACTCGCTCGTTCCGCCGCCGCGGATAAGCTTGCGAACTCGTTGCTAATACGGTTCGCGCGGCGCCCTGGCAGCTTACCTCACCCCACTCTTTAGCCTCAATTCGAATCCTTCGCAAATGTCTTTTCCCGCGCTGCGCCCAAAGACCCACCTGTCGCGCTACTGGTGCAGCCCGCGAGAATCGTGTAGAAGAGTAAGAATCAACCCATTCTGAGATAGCGCCGTCGGCGCGAGCCACCCTGGAAGAAAAAAACAAACACCGGCAAATTGAATCGCGTGCTTGCGGTTCGTCAGCTGCGCAAGCGCTGCTTCTCTGCCTGACTGTTTGCTTGGAAAATGAAAAGCGGGTCAGTTTCCGGAGTTGAGGACGCTGAGGTTGCCCGGGCGGTCGGTTGTCGCGAAGTAGTTTTGCTCGCGCAGCTTGCGGTAGATGTGCCCGGCGATTTGCGCGGCCGTGGGACCCTTCACGCGGCGCGTGTTCCCGCGCAGAAGAACAGCCAGTGCAATCTTCGGATGCGCTTCGTCGGCATACGTGACGAACCAGCCGATGTGCGACGGCGTGGTGTGATCGTCGCACGTGCCGGTCTTCCCCAGCGGCATTTCGTCGCCGCCGCGATCGAAGCTGGATTTGCCCGTCCCGTAAAGAACCGCGGCAAGCATGCCTTCGCGAATCTCCGGCAAAATGGTCGCGATGTTCAACTCGCGCTTCACGCGCGGTGTGAACGATTCCTTCTCTTCTTCCGTTCGCGGATATTGCAGATAGTAAAGCGTTCCGCCGTTGGCAAAAGCGGCGGCGAGCGAAGCGAGCTGAAGCGGCGTGATCTGAATGCCCTCACCGTAGCTGGACATGCGCCCGACGCCACCGTACGCGGGCGCCACGGAGGGAAACGCGCCGGGATGCTCTTCCGGCAGGTTGTAGCCGGCGAGCTCGCCGATACCCAGCAGGCGCGCGTACTTTGAGACCGTTTCAAAACCCATGCGGCGCCCGAGCTCTTCAAAAAAGTGGTTATTGGAGTGGGCCATGGCCTCGGTGAGGTTCATGTACTTTCGGCGGCCCACCTTGAGCATGGTGTCGCGCGTTATGACGTTCTCTTCAAGAGCAGCGATCGCGATGGCCGGCTTGATCGTAGAGCAAGGAATGTAGCCGTCGCCGAAAGCAATTTTCTGATTCACGACGGTGAGAATGCGGCCCGTGTTGGGGTCGACCGCGACGACCGCGCCATTGTAACGGCCCAGAGCCTCGACGGCTGCTTCGCGAACGATCGGATCGTCAAAAGTGATGACATCGGCGCTGGAAGAATCCGCAAAAGTGGGAACGCCGCGGTAGCGTGAAGCGGAAGACCTGCGGGTGGAACGCACCGCGGATTTTCCCCCTGCGCGCGGCAGGGCGGGCGCCGGGATTGCAGTAATTGCCGCAAGCACAGCAGCAAGTGTTGCTATTCCGAGTTGCGTGGCCTTCGTCATCTTCCATCCGTTCGGGCCCGCTGCAAATTCAGCGAGGGGCGTGATTTTCACTCGAAGCGGCCCCTGCGGTCAACAAACATATTCTCGAATACCGCGAAGCTGCCAACGGCCCAGGCCGCTTGCCACTGCCACCTTCGACCCGGCATCGCTAGCCAGTGGCCTTAGGTTTATTGCACCCAGGCCGCCAAAGAGGCCGTCGTTCATTAGATGCGACTTAGCCTGGACCAGCTCAGCCACACCAGTTCCTGAGAGAAACGAGTTCTCTCAGGATGAGACCTATTTTAGGTGTCGGATACGCTGGTACGCAATAGCCGCCCAGGTCCAGTACGAAGCTATGTGCTTTGTTTTGAATAGCTGACCCACAGGACAGGGTAATTTTGTTACCTGAACTTCCTGCCAGCAAGGGTCACTGTCCGGGAGTGATAGTGGAGCCTGCCGGTTGCATCTTGAAACGGGCGTGTGCCGCTCAAGTCATGGAGGCGGTCCTCTTCAAGCAACCGGCGGACTTCAGAAGCGCGGTTGGGAGGAGTCTGCGTGGTAGCCAGCCACCGCTCCACTTCTGGAGTCAGCTCATCATGGGTGCTCACAGAATCAGCCTCCAGGCCGGCGTCACGAAACAACTGTAGAAATTCACTTAGAGGAATCGCGCGAACATGCGAAGGATCGCGCAGGGTTTCCCAGCGGTCCTGATAGGCCGCGCGTTCTCGATGCTCGCTCGCGAAGATGTCTTCGATCAGCACAGTGCCGCCGCGGCTCACGACGCGAGTCATTTCTCGCAGGACCTGCAAAGGATTTTGCACGTGATGAAGCGCCAGGCGGGATACGACGAGTTCGAACTCTTCCGATTCGAACGGAAGATTCTGCGCATCTCCAATGCGGAAGGAAACGTTGCTGACACCACTTTGCTGTGTCCGTTCGCGCGCGATCGAAAGCATGGCCTCGGTGAGGTCGACGCCGATGACTTCTCGCGCAGCCTGGGCAAACGCTTCAGCGATGTAGCCTGGGCCGGTGGCGATGTCAAGAACGCGCTCGTTGCCTTTCAGCCGCGCGGCTGCAACCAGGCGCTGGATGCGCTGCTCGTCCGTGACCCACGGATTGGCGGCAAACATTTTCGCCTGCGTGGTGAATGACTCGCGAATGACGTCGTTGTGCTGCGCCACAAATCTCTCGATTACAGTGAGATGCTCCGTGAATACTAAGATGCCTGCCTGAATACCCACGCTACAACAGTTGAACAGTTTAGCAGGCAAAAATGTATTTCGCGGGAGTGCCGGGAAGCCTGGGCCAGGGCAGCGGAACGCGACATTAGCGGAAAAACTCCATCAGCCCGAGCGATGACAAAGGCATAGGCACATGATTCATCGTGCCCCTGCGGGAAAAATGAAAAGGCCAAACTAAACCATTCGCTACTGGTCAGCGCGCGGGGCGTCCTTTGCCGGCGTCGGAGGACGCCGCGGCGGCAGCCGCGGCCTTCGGTTGCGGCTTGTCGTTCGGCGACGCGGCAGCGTGGCCGTTTGAGCCGGCAGCAGCCGTGTTCGAAGCGCCGGGTTGCGGGAGTTCGAGCTTCTTGCGCAGCGCGTGCTCCAGTTTGTCGCGAATGTCCTTGTTTTCCTTGAGGAAGGTGCGGGCGTTTTCACGGCCCTGGCCCATGCGCTCGCCCGCGTAGCTCAGCCATGTGCCGCTCTTCTCGATGACGCCCTTGTCGACGCCAAGATCGAGCAGGTCCCCTTCGCGGGAGATGCCTTCGCCGTAAACGATGTCGAATTCGGCTTCGCGGAACGGCGCGGCCACTTTGTTCTTCACCACTTTGGCGCGGGTGCGCGAGCCGACAACTCTGTCGCCTTCCTTGATTGCCTGGATGCGCCGGATATCCACGCGCATGGACGCGTAAAATTTTAGTGCGCGGCCGCCGGTAGTCGTTTCCGGATTGCCAAACATCACGCCAATTTTTTCGCGGATTTGATTGATAAAAATCAGACAGGTGCGCGATTTGGAAACGATGGCCGTAAGCTTGCGCAGCGCTTGCGACATCAAACGCGCCTGCAGGCCCATCTGGGGATCGCCCATGTCGCCTTCGAGCTCGGCCCTGGGAACGAGCGCGGCCACGGAGTCCACGACGACGATATCAACCCCACCGGAGCGGATCAGGGTTTCGGCGATTTCGAGAGCCTGCTCACCGTTGTCGGGCTGCGAAACAAGGAGATTGTCCACATCCACGCCGAGTTTGCGGGCGTAGCCCGGATCGAGCGCGTGCTCCGCGTCGATGAAGGCAGCCTGGCCGCCGAGTTTCTGCGCTTCGGCGATGACATGGAGCGTCAGCGTGGTCTTGCCGCCGGATTCCGGGCCGTAAATCTCGATGACCCGCCCACGGGGAAAGCCGCCGACACCGAGGGCGGCGTCAATGGAAAGACACCCGCTGGGAATCACGCTGACGGGCACCAAAATGTCCCGGCTGCCCAGACGCATGATCGCGCCCTTACCGTGATCTTTTTCGATTTGCGATATCGCCGCTGCCAGCAATCTTTCTTTTTCGTCTGTCATGTCACACCTCGGTGGAGGAAAGTAGGAAATTTGGCCTGCGGTAACCTTTCAAGCGTGACCGCCAAGCGGTCAACTGGCCTGGGCCAAAACTGAAACCAGAACTGGGAAAAGCGCTTGGCCCTTGTCCGGGGACGTATCGGAGTGTGGAGTTTATCACTTGGTTCATGCTGGCGCTATCCCTTTTTCATCGCTCCGCGCTGCCTTCGTTGGCTCTCTGCCGTCCTTCGCAACTTAGAGCATTGCTCCAAAGACCGCACGCCAGTCCCCTGTTGAAAACCGCGAGGGGCAAGATACCATCAGGGCGAACAAAAAGCAAACACTTTTTGGCCTAATGTGTGCCCCACCCTTGTTGTGCGGCAGCCCTGCTGCCGCTCTCTCTCTCTCGCCCCGAAGCGCATTCTTCCATCAAAGACCCCTACCGGGCATATTCATAAAACCCGCGGCCCGATTTGCGCCCCAGCCACCCCGCCGCCACGTATTTCTTTAAGAGCGGGCAGGCGCGGTATTTGGGATCGCCCAGGCCTTCGTGGAGGACGTGCATGACGTCGAGGCAGATGTCGAGGCCAATAAAGTCAGCCAGCTCGAGCGGGCCCATGGGATGGTTCATGCCGAGTTTCATCACGGCGTCGACTGCGTCGGGAGTGGCCACGCCTTCCATGACGCAATAGGCCGCCTCGTTGATCAGCGGCATCAAAACGCGGTTGGAAACAAAACCAGGAGCGTCATTGACGGCGACGGGAGTCTTTCCGAGTTTTTTGGCAAGCTCCATCGTGGTGGCGAAAGTAGCCTCGCTGGTTTGCAGGGCGCGGATAACTTCGACGAGGACCATCATCGGCACAGGGTTCATGAAATGCATGCCCACAAATCGATCGGGCCGCGACGTGAGCGCCGCGAGCGTTGTCATGGAGATCGACGAAGTGTTGCTGGCGATGATGACCTCGTGACGGAGAATGCGATCAGCTTCGGTGAGAACGGCGCGCTTGATTTCGATTTTTTCGGGTACGGCTTCCACGACGAAATCGGCAGCGGCGATGGCGGTCATATCGGTTGCGGACTTCACGCGGGCGAGCACTGTTCCCTTCTCCGCTTCCGCAAGTTTGCCTTTCTTGATTTCGCGGTCGAGATTTCTGCCGATAGTCTCCAGCGCGCGATCCAGAAATCGCTGTTCCACGTCACGCAAAATTACTTTGTATCCCGCCCTCGCAAACACGTGCGCGATGCCATTCCCCATCGTTCCCGCGCCCAGCACGGCGACGGTCTTGATTTGTTCTGCGTCCAAGTTCGTTTTACCCCCGCTATGTCAGCGCTACATCACCTGCAATCACGCTATCGGAACGACCTCAAAATCGCTCGCGACAGTCCGCGCCCGCTATAGTTTTCCTAACATTACTCCGGCGGAGCGCCCTCGACGATTTCGCGAACGATTTCGCGGGCGCGCGCCTCGTCGCCGGGTAGGACAAACAGCGCGCAATTCCCCGCCGAATTGCTGGGCCGCGAATGAATCTGATTTTCTTGCAGTGACGCGGCAATCATCTCGCCCAACTCGGGTTGATCGCCGGACCAGACTTTCACTGTGGCATCTTCGGCGTACCACTGAGTCGGGTTCCAATCTGACCGGGAGTCTTCGAGGCGCGAATTTTCTTCATGGGATTCGGTTTGTAAAGAGGTTGGGCTTGCCGCGCTGCCCTGAACTCCTTTGGCATATCCTTGTGTAAAGTCGAAAAGACCTGAAAGTATTCCTGCTTCTATCACATGCTCACTTCCATCTGGGAGGAGTACGGGAGCGGTCGGCGTCCCTTCATCGTCACCATATGCTTCCTTGATGGCTGCCTCGGCTTCTTCAAAATACGAAAAAGGGATGCCGATTTGAAAAGCGCTCTTGGAATTCAGATTGAAAAGATGATCTGCGCGGCGGACGGTTTTGTGGGGGATGCTTTGCTCGTCGAGGAGCTCGCAAAGTTCAGCGTGGATGCGGGGGTCGTCACCCTTCCAAAAGGTGCAAAACGGATCTTCGTCCGGTTCCGCGGAGTCTCCCGGGCCACTGGATGGGCTGGGAAGCTGCGCAACCAGCGGCACTTCGCAATCGGCGCACATGGTAAACCCCTGGCGATAATCCGCTTTGCACTGAGGGCAGATCATGACTTGGTGGAGTTTACTACACGCGGATGTCATCTCGAGTGAGGTACGCAGCGAGCTCGGAGACGCCGAGGTCGAGGCCCCGGCGCGACAAAAGCACAGGGCAGTCCCGCGGAGGGCACGGTCCGGCGCATGCGTCTTTTTGAGGCCGTAGACCGTATACCCAGTAGAATGGCCACTACGACGTATTGGTATTCCGCACTGATGAGCGATGACGCTAAGACAGTGGCGCGCGGGCTGCAGCGGCGCGACCCGGAGCTGCTGGACCGGCTGATTGAGCAGTATCAATACCGGTTGTTTCGCTATCTGGTTTACCTGACGGCGAGCCGCGAGCGGGCGGAAGACTTCTTTCAGGAAACGTGGATCCGCGTGCTGGAGCGTGGGCACCAATACGACGGGAAGTCGAAATTCGAGGCCTGGCTGTTTGCGATTGCGCGGCACCTGGTGATCGATTGGCAAAGGCAGAAGAAGATGCAGAGCCTGGACGCCATGACGGACCCGGGAGAGGGCGCGCCGGTGGAGTTTGCGGACGAAACTGAGCCCACGCCGCTGGCGCTGGTGCTGAACCGCGAGCGCGAAACGAAAATGCAGGCTTCGCTGGAACAGGTGCCGACGATCTACCGCGAAGTGCTGCTGCTCAGGTTTCAGGAAGAGTTGAAGCTCGATGAAATTGCCGGAGTGCTGGAGACGCCAATTTCGACGGTGAAGTCGCGGCTGTACCGCGGGCTCGAATCGCTGAAGGGAGTGCTTCAGGGAGGAGCGGCATGAGCGAAGACGTTCACGCAAGGGCCGGCCACTTGATCGCGCAGGAGCGCGTGGAAGGGATTTCGGCGGCCGAGCGGCAATGGCTCGAGCAACATCTGCAAGAGTGCAATCGTTGCGCGGCGCAGGAGCGATTGACGGAAGAAGCCGTGCGAGCGCTGCGAGGCGTGGCGGTGCCCCTGCCGCGCGCGCTGGCGAGCCGCGCACAAATGCGCGTGCGGCTGCGCGCGCAGGAGATGCGAGAGCGCGAGCCGCGCCTGCGGATGATTTGGATTGTGTGCGGGCTTTCGTGGGCGCTGGGAATCGCCAGCGCGCCGTATGTCTGGCGGGCGTTTGCCTGGATGGGAGAACACACCGGAATGCCCAAGCTGGTGTGGGAGCTAGGTTTTGGATTGTGGTGGACGATTCCGGCGATGATTGCCGCCGTAGTCTTGCTGCTGGAGAACGCGCGCAAAACCGACGAAGGCGATTGGTTGCACGAACAAAGATAGGCGCAAGACAGGCGAGCGGGACGCGGGGGAAATTTGAGCGAGGAAAGCGCATGACCGACTATCCACAAAAAGTGAGCGATTCATTCAACGAGCGAATGCGGCTGATCCGGCTTCGGCGGAAGAAGGAGAATCTGCGTTTTTGGGATGAGTTCCGCATCATTCCCCGATGGCTCGTCGGACTCGTCATTTTCGTCTTCCTTGTGGGACAAGCCCTCATCTTTTTCGCAAACCTGGACGCGGTTCGCCACGGAGGCACGGTGTTTCCGCCAGATTTCCAGAACGATCCTGCGCTGGCCTTTCTGGCTTCGGCGGGAATCGTGACCGGTGTTTCGCTGGTCCTGGCAAGCTTCAGCTTTCTGATCGCCTATGTGAACCGGGATGCGAAACGCCGTGGGATGAACTCCGCGCTCTGGACCATCCTGGTAATCCTCTTCCTGCCCACCTGGGGCTTGGTGGGTCTCATCATCTATCTCTTGATGCGCGAGCCGCTGCCCTACAACTGCCCGCAGTGCGGAGCGACGGTAGGCGCGCGGTTCAATTTTTGCCCCAACTGCAAGTGCAACTTGCATCCGTCGTGTCCGCAGTGCAAGCGCGAAGTGGTGGAGACAGACAAGTTTTGCCCGTATTGCGGAAACGACCTGAAAACAACAGCCACCGCTCTCGAAGTCAAGCCCTAAAATTCATTCTCGCGTTCCTTCCCGGGAATTGTTTGCGTTTACCACTAACGCGGCGGCGTGCGTGGCGCGCGCCAGCGACGCGCCAGCGCGGGAATGACCATGCCGCCGACATTGGCGAGGTTAGCATCGGGGAACGGGGCGCGATCTGCGCGGGGGTTCAGGGAGCGGAACGAGGCTTTTAGGAAACGCCCGAATGCGTCAATTTTTTCGCGGAAGTTGAAGTGCAGCGAGCGCCCATTGGCGCGAGCGACCATAAGGGTGACGTCGTCCGCAGAGAGATTCTGAGGGAAACGCTCGCTGATTTCCTGGAGAAGCGCGGCGATAACTTTCTCCGCAGGGACGTCGCCGAGCAGATTGATGATGCGCAGCAGGCCTTCTTCGCCGAGCATTTCGCCGTCCGCGTCGCAGGATTCGATCAGCGCGTCCGTGTAGCTGAGCAGGCAGTCGCCGGGCTCGAGTTCGATGTCGAGATTCGCGTACTCGGTGATCGCAAGGACGCCGAAAGGAATGTTGCGCGGCCCCTTCTTTTCGGCAGTGTCCTGCTGGCCGAGGAAGGCCCAGCGGCCATCGCGGGCTCGAAAGAGAAGGGGACGCGGATGGCCGGCGTTGCAAAGAGAGAGCCGGCGCGTGGGTGCGAAAAAGGTGGTGACTACCGCGGTGGAGAAGGTGCCATTGCGGGAGAGCGCGGTGAACTGCTCGTTGAGCAGGCGGACGAATTCATTCTGGTCGAGCCGATTGACAAAGCGGCGCATCAGCGTGCGCAGATCGGCCGCCGTGGAAGCGACGGATTTGCCGTGGCCGGAAACATCGGCGAGGAGCAGGCGGCTGATACGCCCGGAAGCGCAACTCGAGACGTAGTAGACATCTCCGCCGCGCTTCGCTTGGCCGAACGGCTTGCTGTACACCCACACGTCGAGTCCCGCCAGTTCGACACCGCTGGAGGTGAGCTGGCTGCCTCCCCAGACCTCCATGCACTGCATCTGCTGCTTGGGCGAATCCGTCATGGAGCCATTATAACGGTTGACAGCGAATTCCACCGATTCGCTGGCGGATGACCCGGCCGCGAGAGCGCGAAACCGGACCCTCAGTGCAATCTTCCGATGTGGCGCATTGCGCGTTGCGCCGGAAGGAAAGTGCTCATACTGGAAGGGAAAAGCGGCAGCAGGGCTGACGCACTCCAATGTGGGTCTGGTTAACAATAAGACCCCCTCCCCCCTATGTTTTTCATAAGTGTTCATTCTAAACAGCTTTAAACTCCCTAGAATCAACACTTCTATAAGTGCGGATTCTAAAGTAGTTATAGACCTGTTTTGCGGAGCTGTGGATTTGGACAAAAGAGTGGAACGTAAAAGAGAGGGAGGGGGGTACCCTATCCCGGGTATTTTGCAAAGTGTGCCGAAGCGCTTGATTTGAAAAGAGTTGGAGGAAACAGTTGCTTTTAAGTGTGAGGCAAGTGTGCGGAAATAATAGGAATCAAAGGATTTAGACGAAATAGAAGAAGTAGAGGAGGCCGCGTTAAGGGCATCTCTGCGAGGATGAGCTTCGGTATATACGGGGGAGAATAGCAGAAAAGTACCCTGCCTGTCAATTACTTTATTGGTACCGTTCGAATGAACTGTGGAAAATTGTCGAAAAGCAGAGGAGACAAAACAGAGTCAACACCCGCATGGTTCGGCCATGCTCACCACGGGCTCCTTTGAAAACCCACAAGGGGTGCGGCACCCGGCAGACGGTCACCGTGGATACTGTCTGGAGTTTAAGAACGTGGGACCACTGTTTGAGCACGCAAAAGATGTGAACTACCTAGATATGAAGGACATGGAGATTTCACTAACTGACCCTTCTCTTTTCAGCGCTCATTTTTTATTTTGCAAGTCGCGTGAGTGGCGTTGCGAAGAAGAAGTGAGGCTTGCGCTGTCCCGCAAAGACGGAAGAACTAAAGTGAAACTTGATGACCCCGCTTGGCTCACCCGAATAATTTTGGGCAAAGCTATGTCGGAAGAAAACAAGAACACAATTCGCCTGTGGGCGAAGGAACGCAAACCTGAGTTGGCTGTGGCCACTACCTACTACGATGCAACCCAGCGTGCGATAAGACTTCGTGACGATTGAAACAAACACAAACAGCCCGTTCATCCGAAGACAAGCCGGGGCACTCTGTGTGCCCAGCGGGTGCGGCGTTACAGGCGGGCCACCCAGCGGCGGACCGAGGAGCAGTAGGCGTCATAGGGTGCGCCAAAGGTGGCGCGGAGATGCGGCTCTTCGTAGAGGATGACGAAGAGGTGAGCGAGCAGGAGCCAGGGCAGTGCGAAGAGCAGAATCGCGGGCGAGCGTTCGTAGAGGCCGAAGCCGAAGAGCATGATGCAGCCACCGATGTACATGGGATTGCGAACGAATTTGTAGGGGCCGGCGGCAACGAACTTGCGAGGGGGATCGAACGGCGCGGGCGTGCCTTCCCCGCGGGTGACAAACGTCGTGATGCAGGCGAGCGCCAGGGCTCCGCCAGCAGCGAATAGCGCGATGCCGAGCGCACGCGTCCATCCGGGCAAAGCGAAGCCGAGTGCGGTGTCGTAGCGGAGATGCAGGCTCCAGGCGACCCAGCCCCAAAGTAAGACGAAACTAGCGCCGAAGACCGCCGACCGCAGCGCGATAAAGACCGTCTTCATTATGCCCGCCCAGTTTCAACAATAACCCCTTTATTTGCCACACACCGTTTTTCATGGGGGGAGGGGGGAGGGGTACCTCGCAATTCCCGCCCTCCAGCCAACGCGGCAGGAAGCTATGCTAGAGTCCCAGCCCGTAGAGGAGCCAACTCCATGACAGTTTCTTGCCGATCGTTTGCCTTGCTCATCGGGATCATCGTGTCCGCGGGTTTTCGTTGCGCCGCGCAGCAGACATCCGCTCCCGCCACGGTGGAAGGCGATTTCGTCGCGCATGATTTCAAGTTCCATTCGGGCGAATCTCTGCCGGAGTTGCGACTGCATTACCGGACGCTCGGGAAACCCGCGCGCGACGCGCAGGGCCGCGTGACAAACGCGGTCTTGATTCTCCATGGCACAGGCGGCAGCGGCCAGCAATTTTTGCAGCCGCAATTTGCGGGTGAGCTTTTCGGTCCGGGCCAGCTTCTCGACACGGCGCGTTACTTCATCATTCTTCCCGACGGCATTGGCCACGGAAAATCGTCGAAGCCCAGCGACGGCTTGCATGCGCATTTCCCGCAGTACGACTACGACGACATGGTTCTGGCTCACTACCGGTTGCTGACGGAAGGGCTCGGCGTGAATCACTTGCGGCTCATTTTCGGCACGTCCATGGGCTGCATGCATTCCTGGGTTTGGGGCGAGACGTATCCCGATTTCATGGACGCGCTCATGCCGATGGCGTGCCTGCCGGTGCAGATCGCCGGACGAAACCGTCTTTGGCGCAAGATGGTGATGGACGCGATTCGCAGCGATCCGGAATGGAAAAACGGCGACTACGCGACGGAGCCACAACAAAGTTTGCGCGCCGCGCTGGATCTGCTGCTGATCGCCGGGAGCGCGCCGCTGCCAATGCAGAAAAATCTTCCCACGCGCGACGCGGCGGACAAATATCTGGATGACTATTTCAAGACGCGTTTGGGCGAGCTCGACGCGAACGATCTCCTGTACCAGGTGAATGCGTCTCGCAATTATGATCCGTCGGCGCAGCTCGAAAAAATCAAGGCGCCGGTAATGTGGATCAATTCGGCGGACGATTTCATCAATCCGTCGGAGCTGAAAATCGCCGAGCGCGAAGTCCCGAGACTAAAGAACGGGCGATTTGTGCTGATACCGGCCAGCGAACAAACGCACGGGCACGGCACGCACACGTGGGCGGCGATATGGAAGCAGTATCTACAGGAGTTGCTCGAAAAAACGGCGCATTAGGCGGCGCAGTGCCTCTTGGATCAGCGGGCGGCTTCGTGGCTGGCGCGGATTTCCTGCCAGCGGCGGGGACGCCTGTTGGCCTGGAGAACTTTCTTGCGCAAGCGGATGGATCCCGGCGTGATCTCGACAAATTCGTCGTCGGCAATGAATTCGATAGCCTGCTCGAGGCTCAGTTCACGGTGTGGAATCAGGCGAATGGCCTCGTCAGCGCTCGACGAACGCATATTCGTTTGCTTCTTTTCTTTCGTGACGTTGACGTCCATGTCCTGCTCGCGCGAATTTTCGCCGACGATCATGCCTTCGTATACTTCAATGGCGGGGCCGATGAAAAGCTCGCCGCGCTCCTGGATGTTCCACAGCGCAAAAGCAGTGGAGGGGCCGCTGCGGTCCGCGACCAGCGCTCCCGTCGGGCGCAGCGCCATCTCGCCGGCGTACTCCGTCCAGCCGTCAAAAATCGAGTGGATCAGCGCGGTTCCCCGCGTGTCGGTGAGCAACTGGCCGCGCAGGCCGATCAATCCGCGCGAGGGGATTTTGAAATCCATGCGCACGCGGCCGGAGCCGTGATTGCTCATCTTGATCATTTCGCCGCGGCGGGCGCCAAGCGTTTCGAGAATAATGCCGATGAACTTTTCCGGCACGTCGATGACCAGCCGCTCGAGCGGCTCACGTTTGCGGCCGTTTTCCGTGCGCACAACGATTTCCGGCTTGCCTACCATCAGCTCGAAGCCTTCGCGGCGCATGGTCTCAATGAGGATCGCGAGCTGCAACTCTCCACGCCCGAGCACGCGGAACGATTCCGGTGTGTCCGTGTCTTCCACGCGGATGGAAACGTTGGTGAGCAGCTCTTTCTGCAAGCGGTCGCGCAGATCCCGCGACGTAACATACGAACCTTCCTTGCCGGAGAGCGGGCCGCTGTTTACGGTGAAAATCATCGCGAGAGTAGGCTCGTCGATCAAGAGCGGCTCGATGGGCGAGGGGTTCGCCAGATCGGTGATGCTCTCGCCGATCTGAATGCCTTCGACGCCGGCGATGGCGACGAGGTCACCGGCGGCGACAGATTGCGCTTCGTCGCGCTCGAGTCCGCGAAAAGTGTAGAGCTTGGTGATGCGTGTTGGCACGAGCTTTCCATCTAATTTGCTGATGCCGACTTCGGCGCCGCGGTCGAGCGTGCCGTTGAACACGCGGCCGATGGCGATGCGGCCGAGGAAATCGCTGTAATCGAGATTCATCACTTGAATTTGCAGGACGCCCGCGGGATCGCCCGGCGGCGACGGAATGGATTTGACGATGGTTTCAAAGAGAGGAAGCAAATCTTTTGAATTGTCGCCGAGGATGCGGTGGGCCACGCCGTCGCGCGCGTTGGTGTAGACGACGGGAAAATCCAGTTGGTCCTCGGTGGCATCGAGATCGATAAAGAGGTCGTAGATTTCGTCGAGCACTTCGACGGGGCGGGCGTCGGCGCGGTCGATTTTGTTGAGAACGATCACGGGAGGCAGCTTTGCTGCCAGCGCCTTTTGAAGCACATAGCGCGTCTGGGGGAGCGGGCCTTCGCTGGCATCCACCAGAAGGAGCACGCCGTCCACCATGCGGAGGGCGCGTTCGACTTCGCCGCCGAAGTCGCTGTGACCCGGCGTGTCCACAATGTTGATCTTGGTGTCGTGAAAAAAGAGCGCCGTATTTTTGGCGAGAATGGTGATGCCGCGCTCGCGCTCCAAATCGTTTGAGTCCATCACGCGCTCGATGAGCGCTTCATTGGCGCGGAAAATTCCGCTTTGGCGGAGCATGGCGTCTACCAGCGTGGTTTTGCCGTGATCCACGTGCGCGATGATGGCGATGTTGCGAATCTTCTGACTCATGATCTTGAGGTGCACAGACAAAAATAGCTGCTGAGACAACCAGCAGCCCGGACGAATCTCCTTCAATTCTCAGGTGCGGTCAACCAACATTCAGTTTACCAGAGGAGCGAGGTGGCGGCCAGCGTTTGGCCGGGTCTGTGCTCTTCGCATTATGCTAGAGTGCGATTCACTGAGGAGGGGCTATGAAACTTGCGCGATTGCTTTTCTTGTTGCCGTTATTGGGGTTATTTGGCGCGGCGGCGACGCTCGCGCAGACTTCCTCCGGCGCACCAGCAGGAAAGACCCTTGCGGAAGTGCGCAACCTGAAGGTCACAATTTTGTCGACGATGTTGGCGGACGACGGCATCGGGGAATGGGGATTCGCCGCGCTGGTGGAAGCCGATGGCCACAAGATTCTCTACGATACGGGAGCACGGCCGAACACGGTTCTGGAAAACTCGCGCGAACTGAAAATTGATCTTAGCGACGTCCAGGAGGTGATCCTCAGTCATTTTCACGCCGACCATACGAGCGGGTTAATGACGCTGCGGCGGGAATTGTCGCGCAGCAATCCCGCCGCGCTTTCGCGCGCACATGTAGCGCAGGGAATTTTTCTGAGCCGCCGCCAGGGTAGCAGCGAGAAAGAAATAAATGCCATGATCGCCGTGAAAAAGGAGTACGAAGCCACGGGCGGAAAATTCATCGTGCACGAAAGGCCCGACGAATTGCTGCCGGGCGTGTGGCTGACAGGGCCGGTGCCGCGCACCTATCCGGAAAAGAACTGGACGCCGGGATCTAAGGTGCAAAAAGGAGACAGTTGGGTGGAGGACAATCTGCCCGAGGATCAAGCGCTGATTTTCAATACCGCGAGCGGCCTCGTGATGCTTTCGGGCTGCGCCCACGCGGGGATCATCAATACTTTGCATTATGCGCGGGAATTCCTGCGGCCTGCGCCGGTGCAGGCGGCGATCGGCGGCTTTCACCTGTTTGCCGCGACCGATGAACAGCTGGATTGGACGGCGGAGAAACTGCGCGAATTTCAGACTGCGCAAATTCTCGGAGCGCATTGCACGGGGATCGAGAGCGTTTATCGCCTGCGGCAACGGCTGGGGCTCAATCGCAAGACGTGTGTCGTCGGCACCGTCGGCGCAATTTACGATCTAAAGGATGGAATTCAGACCGGTCCCATCGCCCGGTAATCGCGGATGAGAACGGCCGCAGCGCTTCACTCGGCGCGGAGCGCAATATTCGGATCGATGCGAGAAGCGCGGCGCGCGGGCACGTAACAGGCCGCAAACGCCGCAGCCGCCAGCACTGCGGCGACGCCGAGAAACGTCAACGGATCGGTCGGCGTGACTCCGAAGAGCAGGCTCTTGACCGCGTGGGTCAACGCGAAAGCTCCGAACAGTCCAATGGCGACACCGGCGAGAGCCAGGCTCATTCCTTGCCCGAGAATCATGCGAATGATCTCTGCCGGACGCGCGCCGATGGCCATACGCACACCGATTTCGTGGGTTCGCTGGCTGACCGATAAGGCCATGACGCCACCGATTCCCGCGGCGGCAATGGCGAGCGCGAGCAAGGCAAATAGGCCGAGAAGATTCGCTGTCAGCCGCGGCGCGGCGATGGAATCGGCGCGGAATTGTTCGAGCGACTGAATGCGTCCTGCCGGCTGGTTAGGATCGACCTCGTATAAATGCTGTACCGCGGCCCGCGCGATGTTCATCGGATCGCCCTGAGTTCTCGCGACGAGGCCGGGGCTCATCTGCGGATATTGGGCGAGCGGAACGTAGATCATGTCGGTGGGCGCCTGGTCCAGGCCGCGCTCCCGTACATCGCCGATGACCCCGACGATCTGGGTCCATGATTTGCCGTCATCGAAGGAGATGCGGCGGGCCAGCGGATCTTGATCGTGCCAAAGATGTCGCACCAGCGATTGATTCACGATGGCCACTAGCGGTTTGTCCGAGCGATCCCGGCCGTCGAAGGCCCTTCCTCTGATGAGCGGCATACCGAGCGTGCGGAAATAATCGGGACTCACAGAATTGAATTCCGCGACCGGCTTCGAGTCGGTAGCGTTCCCCTGCTGCCCTTCGACCAGGAATTGCCCGTTAAAAGCAGGCGACCTGTCCAGAGGGAACTCGCCGGACATCGCTACCGAGGTCACCTGCGGCATGGCCTGGATCTTTTCGAGCAGGGAATCGGAAAAATGGAGCATGCTTTCGTTGGACATGTACTTTGTGAAATCGAGGCTGAGCTGCATCGTCAGCACATTTTCCGGCCGGAAGCCCGGGTCCACGCGCTGCAAATTGATGAGGCTGCGAACGGTCAAACCGGCGCCGATGAGCAGCAAGAAGGAAACCGCCACCTGAGCGACGATCAAGGCGCTGCGCATTTTTCCACGAGCGGCGCCGAGCGTGGCATGGCTTCCGCCTTCTTTCAAGGTGGTGACCAGGCTATCGCGGCGGGCCAGCGCCGGGGCTGTTCCGGTGAAGACGCTGACGAAGAGAGCTGCTCCCAGAGTGAAAAACAAAACCGCGCTGTCGATGTGCACTTCATTCGCGCGCGGAGTGAAGCGCGCGACATACGCCGTGAGGAGATGCAGGCCGCCCATGGCCAGCAACAGGCCAAGCAAGCCGCCACCGAGGGCCATCAGAAAACTTTCCGTCAGCAATTGGCGGAACAAGCGCACGCGGCTGGCACCCATCGCGGTGCGCACGCCCAATTCGCGCTCGCGCCGGACCATGCGCGCCAGATTGAGATTGGCAACATTGGCGCAGGCGATAAGAAGGACGAAGCCCGCTGCGGCCAGCAAGAACAGCATGGTCGGCCTGGCGTCGCGCGTCAGCTCTGTTTTCAGAGGCGTGGCTTCGACTTTGAGGTCTGAGCCCTCCGGGTAGTCCTTCGGAAATTCCTTCTGCATGGATGCGGCCACGGCGGAGAGATCCGCAGCAGCTTGAGCGGGCTCGAGGCGGGGTTTCATCCGGCCAAAGATTCGCAGCATGCGGCCCTGGCGATTCGCGATGGTTTGCGGATTGCTACGGAAAGGACATGCCGTGGAGGGCATGTAGACGTCGTTTTCCTGGGGATATTGCGGGAATGGAGGCAGGACGCCGATCACGGTGTGGGTCTTGTCATTCATGCGAAAGGTCTTGCCCACCACGGTGGGATCGCCGCCGAAGCTTCGCTCCCAGTATTCGAAGCTGAGCAAGAGCACGGGCGGGGCGTCCGTTTTCTCGTCATCCGGCTCGAACATGCGGCCAAGGAGGGGTTTCACTCCAAAGAGATCGAAAAAGTTCCAGGAGACAACGCCGGTCTCCACTTGTTCGGGCTCGCTGCGTCCCAGCAAGATGAACTGCATATTGTGGTATTCGACCAGGCCGTCCAGGCTGCGGTTTTGCCTGCGGTAATCCATCAGCTCCGGAACGGACACGTTGTTGCCTATGAGGCCGGAGCGGGGGGAACCTTGTCGAAACAGGAGCAGACGTTCCCCGTGCTCGTAGGGCAGGGGCTTCAGGAGCACGGCGTTCACGACGCTGAAGATCGCGGTGTTCGCCCCGATTCCCAAACCGAGCACGACGATCGCGGCGATGGTGAAGCCGAGATTCTTGCGCATCATGCGCAGCGCGAAGACGGAATCCTGCCGCAGCATGGAGAGATGTTCCCGCGGCGCGGTGGTGAAGATTCCCCGGAAGGTTTCCCACCAGAGTCGCCACATACCTACTTTGCTAGCGCCGCGCTCGACTTCGGCGCGCTGTTCGGCAAAAACCTGTTCCATCTCCGGGCCGAAATCGCTGCGGAAATCAAAGGGAAGCAGGCGCAAAAGCGCGCGGTAATACTGCGTCGCCCGGGATTGTTCCGACTTCATCCTATCCTCCGACGGCTTCAAAATAGGGCCGCTGTTTGGACCACTCGTCGCTTCCGGAAACGTTTCCTTTGGCGCTGCCAATATTTTCAAGCCGTACGTGCACGCTTCAGCAGATGCCTGGCGCGGGCGATGGCGAGAACTTCGTCCATGCGTTCCGCCTCGGCCGCAGCCACCTGGCGGCCGAGTGGTGTCAGGCGGTAGTACTTGCGCCGCTCATCGTCTCCGCCTTCCGCCGGCCGCGCGCGGAGCTCGGCGATCAAGCCGTCGGAGAGCAGGCGTTTGATAATTCCATAGAGCGTGCCGGTGCTCAGGCGGACTTTGCCGGCAGTGCGCAATCCCACTTCCTTGAGGATGGCGTAGCCGTGCAGGTCTCCACCGGCTAGCGCCAAGAGCACGTGGAACATGGCCGGGGTGAGTGGTTCGTGAAACTCTTGTTTGGCGTTGGCTGTTGGACTCAAGGGACCTCTCTGTGGGACCTCTCTGCCGTGCTTATCTGTCGTCTTACGCTATATCGTGAGACGCCATAGCGTCAAGGGAAAAGAATTGCGGCGATGCCGTGCTATGCTCACGTGGTTTTTCGAGGCTGGCCAGCGGGGCAAGCCTCTTCGGGAGAGTCCAAGATGCGTTCCGTGCGTTTGCGGGTTGTCAGATCCATTTTTCTGGTTGCCGGTGCGGCGGCTGTTGCGGCGTGCCCGGCTGCGGCGCAACGGCCGGCTCCGGACTATTCGGAGCTATTCGACAGGACCGAGGTGATGATCCCCGTGCGCGACGGAATCAAATTGCACACGGAGATTTATGCGTCAAAGAAAATTACGGAACCACTGCCCATCCTCTTCGAGCGCACTCCCTACGGCATTTCCGACCCGGAAAACGGTTTCGGCCGCAAGCTCGGGCGTTACGCGGATTTAATACCGGATGGCTATATCTTCGTTTTTCAAGACATTCGCGGGCGCTATGGGTCCGAAGGCAAATTCGTGATGCTGCACCCCATTCATGATCCGAGCGATGTTCATGGGATCGACGAAAGCACGGATACGTACGACACAATCGAGTGGCTGGTGAAAAATGTGCCGAACAACAACGGCCGCGTAGGCCTGGATGGAATTTCCTATCCCGGATTCCTGGTCACCATGGGCATGATTAACCCGCACCCCGCGCTCAAGGCTGCCTCCGAGCAGGCCTGCATGGGCGACGTATTTCTGGGCGACGATTTTTTCCATAATGGCGCGTTCCGCCTTAGCTATGGTTTCGAGTACTCCGCGGGGCTTGAAACCTCGAAGGAGAACTACAGCTTTCCGTTCGACCGGTTCGATCTGTACGACTGGTATCTGCGCCTGGGACTGCTCTCCAACGCCAATGCGCGATATTTCCACGGAAACATCCCGACCTGGAACGATTTCATCGCGCACAACAGCTACGACGAATTCTGGAAGCGGCACGCGGTTGCCTATGGATTGAAGGAGCCCACTGTGCCGAACCTCAACGTCGCAGGCTGGTGGGACCAGGAAGATTTTTACGGGCCGATGATGACCTATCAGCGGCTGGAAAAAGTGGACAAGAAGAACCTGAACTATCTGGTGGTCGGACCATGGAATCATGGCGGCTGGGGCCACGGGACCGGGAATTCGCTCGGGGCGATCCCTTTTGGGAGCGATACCAGCGCTTATTTCCGGCAGAAGATCGAGGCGCCGTGGTTCGCCTACTGGCTGAAAGACAAGGGCACTTTGCCGTTCAAGGAGGCGATGCTATTCCAGACCGGGAGCGACACCTGGACGGCTTTCGATTCCTGGCCTCCCCGTGAAGCACAGACTCGCAGTCTGTATTTCCGCGAAGACGGCAAACTTTCCTTTGACGCGCCGCAAACCAGCGCGGCTGAGGGTTTCGACTCCTACGTCAGCGATCCCGGGCATCCGGTTCCCTACCGTCACCGGCCGGTGGATATGACCTACCCGGTGGACCACCCCGGGAGCTGGTATACGTGGTTGGTGGAGGACCAGCGCTTTGTGGATAACCGCCCCGACGTGTTGACGTGGCAGACGGAGGAGCTGAAGGAGGACGTGTCTCTGGCGGGGCAGGTCGCCGCGAAGCTCTTCGCCTCCACGACGGGCAGCGACGCCGACTGGGTGGTCAAGCTGATTGACGTGTACCCGGAAAAATATCCGCAAGACTGGAAGCTTTCCGGATTCGAATTGATGATTGCCGATGAAATTTTCCGCGGGCGCTTTCGCAATTCCTTTGAAAAGCCCGAACCCATCCGGCCGGGAGAAGTCACGCCCTTCACCATCGATCTCCACAGCGCCAATCACGTATTCAAGAAAGGCCACCGCATCATGGTGCAGGTGCAAAGCACGTGGTTTCCGCTGTACGACCGCAACCCGCAGAAGTTTGTGCCCAGTATTTTCGAAGCCAAGGAATCTGACTACCAGAAAGCGACGCAGCACATTTACCGGTCGAAGAGTCTTGCGTCGCGCGTGGAGATCTCCGTGCTTGAGGGTAAAGCGGCGAATTAGCCGGCCGCAGCCGCCGGCATCTGAGAAGCAGGGGTGGAGGACGCCAGGATCGCGAAAGCGAACAACAGGTTTCGAACAAGCTTCATTTTTCTTTCCTACAACTACAAGGAATCATAGGCTGCCCGGCCGTGGCGAGTAGAGCCATTATGTCTCTGCGCGGAAGGGAGAATCCGCCGGGGAGTATTGCAGGAGCTTGCCTGGAATCGGAATATTCTTTCGAAATTTTCGATTTAAACCGTATTAATACGTAAGTTCCTAACGACAAAGAGTTTGCCGGGAAAAATCAACAACGAAATTTCGATCAACAGAACTTGTTCAGGAATTGTTGTTCTTCCGCTCGCGGGAACTTGAGGAACTTTTGCCATGAATTTATGTTGGTGCAAACATTTTTCCGGTATCTGCGTCTAAGCGCTTAAGAAGAAGGGCGGGGTGTATGACACTGATGCCGACTCTGGAAAGCGTAACGGGCGCGGGAACCGGCCGAGTATTACCAACGGTGCCACGGTATATCCGCTTTGGCCCGTTCCAAATAGACCAGCAACGGGAAGAAGTTACACAGAACGGGTCCCGGATCAAGCTGCAGGGCAAAGTCTATCAGGTCTTGCTGGCGCTTCTGGAGAAGCCCGGCGAGGTCGTAACGCGCGAGGAATTGCGGCAGCGCTTGTGGCCTGCCGAGGCACTGGTCAACTACGACGCCAACGTCAATACCACGGTGAACAAGCTCCGGCAGTCGCTCGGGGACTCTTCCGACAAGCCGGTCTACGTGGAGACCATTCCACGGAAGGGCTATTGCTTTGTGGCGCAACCCGAATTTTCTGATCATCCGGCGCCTTCGCACCCGCTGGCGACAAGGTCCACGACGACTACGACTGCGGAAACAGTGCAGGCGGAATTGCAACACCGGCAGGCACATTCTGGCGGCACGAAATTGGCGGAATCGAGCTTCTGGGTGATTCTGGGAGTGATCGGTCTCTTGCTGGCTGGAATGCTCCTGGGCGCGGGGATTGCCACGCTATGGAGTACGCACCTGGCGCCCGTCAATCCCTGGCCATAACGGCGGTTTTCTCTTATTTTGGTTGACTATCCCTGCGCAGGAAAATCATGCCTTCTGTCCGCCCTGCGTTCAGGATGAATTTCTTCACTGCACCTTTGTCATCGCGCTTGAAGTGAATCGTAGCCGGGGTGCCGACGGCTTCAAATTCGTCCATGCCTGTGGCGCGCAATCCATTCTGTGGAGAACCGCTGAACCGGGGGAACCCGGCTGCATCCATTATTTTGAGAACTTTTAATATTCCATCGGCGACGCCTAGGCGGTAAACGACGCCAAGCTCGTCACTCCAGTATTCGCCCGCGAAGGCTTGGAGCTGATCTTCGGTAAGCTTGATGGAGTCTTTTTTCTTTTTGCTTTCCTCTTCTTCTTTAGTCTTATCTGGTTTGGGCTTCAGCGAGCTTGCAAGGTAAATGTCCGCGACCCGGTGTGCGCGATTCGAAGGATTCTCGGTGCCCAGATTGCAGAGGCAGGCCACGGAAAAATGCTGTTCCGGGAAGCGCAATAATTCCGCACGGTAGCCTCCCCACGCGCCGCCGTGGCTCACGGTGTGGAGCCCACGATAATCTTCGATGAACAAACCTTTTGCATAGTCGAGAACCTTGCCGTTGTTGAGCTTTCCTTGCTCCTGAATCTCCTGGAGAAAATCTTTTCCGCCAATTTGTGCGCTATAGAAATTTTCATCCCATTTCTGCATGTCTTCGACCGAGGTGTGCACGGCGCCATCGCCGGTCTGCTCGAAGTAGGAAACGTCGAAAACATAGCCATCGGCATGCTCTTTTGGATCATAGGCCATTGCACGGTTCGGAACGATTGAAGTATGGTCGTCGCGGAATTGCGTGTGACTCATGCCCAGAGGCGAAAAGATATTTTCAGCCGCGAATTCACGCAGCGTTTTGCCGCTCACGCGCTTTACGATGACGGACAGCAGGAAAAATCCCGTGTTGCTGTAGAGCCAGTCGTTTCCGGGAGCAAAGTTCAGCGCTTTCTGCCGCATGATGAGCGCCAGCGCGTCCTCGTCCGTGGTCACGCTGTCGGTGTTGATTCCCGCGAGCTCCATGAGCGTGAGGTAATCGCGCAGTCCGCTGGTGTGGTTCAGCAAGTGCAGGATTGTAATTTTTTGTCCATAGTCGGGGAGTTCCGGAATGTATTTCCGCACATCATCGTTCGCGGAGAGCTTTCCCTGCTTTTCAAGGAGCAGAATGCTCGCCGCAGTGAATTGCTTCGAAGTGGAGCCGATATCAAATACGCTGGCGGGTGTGATCGGAACATTTTCCTCCAGGTTCGCGAGGCCGTAGCCCTTGGCGTAAATGATGGCTCCGTCGCGATAGACACCCAGCGCACATCCGGGCGAGCCCGGCTTCGTCAGGTCGGCGAAAACCTCGTCTACTGCGGCGGTGGTCTTATCGCCGGTACCATTCGCGCTTGCCGTGCAGCATGCGCAGAGGGCCGCGCCAAAGGCTGCGAGCGAGCACACTATTTTTTGCGTTAACGCCATGGGCCACTCTCCTTTTCGTTCTTGCGGCACGAGTCTACCGATTCCTGTTCCACTGCTCAAGGATTTCTCGTGTACACTTTTTCGGTTCGCCATGCTTACCGCCATCACGCGCGCCGTGAGTCCCGCCCTTGCGAATTGCGAACTGCTCTACGTTCCGCGGCAGCCCATTGACCTCGCGAAGGCGCAGACTCAGCACCGCGCCTATGAAGCGCTCCTCGAAAGACTCGGCGCGCATGTCATCTCCCTGCCCGCCGAGTCCAGTTTGCCGGATTCGATGTTTGTGGAGGACCCGGCCATCGTCCTCGACGAACTCGCGATAATCATGCCTCTCGGCACGGAATCGCGGCGCCCCGAAGCCGCTTCCCTCGCGCGGGCCCTCGGAAAATTTCGAAGGCTCGATTACGTCACGGTGCCAGGGGCGATGGAAGGTGGCGATATTCTTCGCATTGGGCGCAAACTTTTCGCCGGGCTGTCCAGCCGCACCAACGCCGAGGGCATCCGGCAGCTCGAGGCGATTCTCAAACCGCAAGGCTACGAGGTCATCCCGGTTCGAGTCACCGGATGCTTGCATCTGAAGTCCGCGGTCACTTTTATCGGGCGAAATACGCTGCTTGCCAAGCGTGGTTGGATCGATGCGAAACCGCTCGCTGGGTTCGAGTGGATTGATGTCGCCCCGGAAGAGCCTCACGCGGCGAACGCACTCGCTGTCAGCGGTACAGTTATTTTTCCGGCTTCGTTTCCACGAACTCGAGCACGCCTTGAGGCCTGTGGGTTTCAGGTGACAGCGCTTGATATTTCGGAGCTTCAGAAAGCGGAATCGGGGCTAACCTGCTCGAGTCTGTTGTTCGACGCCGCTTCTGTCTAGGGCATGCTTCCCGCTTTCCCCTGCAATGGCAATGCTCCATTGGCGCTTTCTCCACTAGAAACGGCCACTCCGAGCAATCGGAGTGGCCGTAGGTGAAGAGACCCGCAACGCGGTGTGAATTGCGCCCCGCGATGGACATGAAAAAATTAAGAGGGTTTCTTGATGAGAGTGCTGGCTTGTTCGATGCTGCCCTTGACGAGTTCTGTTTTTACTTCTGACTTCTGCCCCGCAAGTAAGTTGACCTCCGTTTCGAACGTCTGGTAGCCCGGCAACTCGACTTTGATGCGATGCTTTCCGGGGCTGACCAGCATGGAACGAAACGCGCCTCCGAAGTCTCCGGCGTGCCCCACAAATTTATCATCGAGAAAAACGGCCGCGCGGTCGGGTTGCACTTTCAATTTTAGAGTGGCGGTGACATCCGGAGCGTAGGCGCGAGGGCTCAGTCTCATGGCGACTTCCACGGTTTGCGTCTGCGCGGGTTCCACCACGATTTCTTGACTGAAATCGTCATACCCGGACTGACGCACGGCGATTTGATGCTTTCCCGGCAGGAGCAGGATTTTCTTTTTGCCCTTCAATTCCCTTAGATAGCCCACGTATTGGCCGTCCACCCAGACGCCGGAGTCCTTTTCCACTTTTGTTGCGCCCGAAAACTGCACTTCTCCCATGATTTGATTCTGTGCGACTGAGCAGGTGGCCGTAAGGAACAAGCAGAAGGCCGATACCAGCAGGGTCGCGAGCCTGATGCTTATACTCTTGGACATTTTCCCCCCTTCGATCGAAAGCGAACCATTCCCCCCACACGCGGAAAAGCACGCGAGAATCCAAACATTGCGGCCGTCTATTTTTTCTAAGTGATTGAAAATAGAGTTACATAGGACAGGCTCCTTCGGCCTCCTGCCCTAGTACTAGTTCGAAGATTTTACGCACTGCCGTGCATCTCATACGCGGATTTTGTTTCGACGGCTGGCTGTAATACATCCGACACAAATCTTCGATCCCCTCATTTCTCAGCCTCTCGCGGCATATACTCGTGCTATGCTGTTCCGGCTATGATTTCCGGCGCCACGAAGCGAACTGCCACGGTGACGGCTACCTCGACGGCGACTACGTCGACTATTACCGCTTCAGGCGCGTGGAGGAGCAGCTAGCAAGCAAGAAAAAGTTTCCAACCCACCGCCAGAAGCGAAACTGGCGGTGGGTTTTTCATTTTGGCCACTTCCAGAGACGCTCCAGCGGAACCCAGTGACCCCGGGCAGGCCGGAGTCACACAATACAAGGAGCGGCAGTCATGAGTTCAGAGCACGCAAAAGGGAGTGACGTCAACGTGCAGGTGAAACAGCCAGCAAGAGGGTCGGCGAAACGCCCGGAGAAAAAATGGCGCGCGGGCGTTCTCGGCGCGACAGGAATCGTCGGCCAGCGCCTGGTGAAACTCCTGGGTGAGCATCCGTGGTTTGAGCTCACCGAAGTCGCTGCCTCGGAGCGCTCGTTCGGCAAGTGCTACGCGGATGCGGTGCGCTGGCATCTCGACGCGCCGATTCCCGCAGCAGCGGGCGCGCTCGTCGTCAAAGGCCTCGAGCCGAATCTTGCTTGCGACTTTGTTTTCTCCGCGCTCGATTCCTCGGTCGCCGGGCCCGCGGAAGAGGAGTTCGCGCGAGCCGGTTATCCGGTCGTCAGCAATTCCAATAACCACCGCATGGATCCCGACGTTCCGCTGCTCATTCCCGAGGTGAACGCAGCGCATCTCGATGCAATTCCGCTGCAGCAGAAAAACCGCGGCTATGAAGGCGGCTTCATCGTTACGAATCCGAATTGCTCCACCGCAGGGCTAGTGCTCGTCCTGAAACCGCTGGCGGATACGTTCGGACTCGAGAAGATTTTTGTCGTCACGTTGCAAGCGGTGTCCGGAGCGGGCTATCCCGGTGTGGCCTCGATGGACATCCACGGCAACGTCGTTCCGTTCATCAGCGGCGAGGAAGAAAAGATGGAGTCCGAGCCGCAGAAGCTACTCGGCAAATGGGACGGCGCGCGTTTTGTGGATGCCGGCCTTGGTATCAGCGCTCACTGCAATCGGGTGCCGGTCCTCGACGGACACCTCGAGTGCGTGAGCTTGAGCTTGAAAAAAATTGCGTCATTACATGAGGTTCGCGAAGCTTTGAAAAATTTTGAAGTGGATGAGGAGCTTGCTTCACTACCTTCGGCAGTGCGCCACCCGGTCGTGGTTCTGGACGAACCCGATCGGCCGCAGCCTCGCCGCGACGTGAATGCCGATGAAGGCATGGCCGCGGTCGTCGGCCGCGTCCGCGAATGCCCGCTCTTGGACGTGAAGCTCACGCTGCTCTCGCACAATCTCGTGCGAGGAGCGGCCGGAGCCGCGCTGCTAAACGCGGAACTGCTGGCCGCGCGAGGTTTCCTCAAACACCGCACCACCGCGAGCAAATCCCAGCTCCCCCAATCCGTTTCGCGATAAACGGCGCTTGTGGTTGAGTCACGGGCATTGTGGTGTTGACGCGTAAAGTCAATTGACAACTCCATTTGGCGTGCATAGGATTTCGGCGTCGTCTCCATCCTGAGAGGGACGGATCCCAATTCACGAGTGCGGAAGACGTGGCCGTCATTCGACGCCAGAGGAGGTCAGGCACCATGACCAAGCGAGCTTCGTATCCGGGAATGGGAATGATCTCCATCTCCCTCTTGTTGGCCACGATACTGATGCGGCTTAGCGCGCAACAACCCACGGTCGAAACGGTGCGCATCGGCAAGGACGATATCGGCGGGGTGGTGACTAGCACGAAGGGGCCGGAAGCGGGCGTCTGGGTGATTGCGGAAACGACCGACCTGCCCACCAAATTCGTCAAGATCGTGGTCACCGATGACCGGGGACGTTACGTTGTGCCGGCCCTTCCCAAAGCGAACTACAACGTGTGGGTGCGGGGCTACGGCTTGGTGGATTCGCCAAAAGTACAGGCCGCGCCGGGCAAAATCGTGAACTTGACCGCAGTGGTGGCGCCGGATGCGCATGCGGCCGCGGAATACTACCCCGCTATCTACTGGTTTTCGCTGCTGCGCGTGCCGGATAAGAGCGAGTTCCCCGGCACAGGGCCCAAAGGCAATGGCATTCCGGAGAATATGAAGAGCCAGGGCCAGTGGCTGCACTTGCTGAAAACGGATGCCTGCTGGACTTGTCATCAACTTGGAAACAAGGCGACGCGGGAAATCCCCAAGGGCCTGGGCCATTTCAATTCCTCGACGGCGGCGTGGGCTCGACGCCTGCTTTCGGGGCAAGCCGGCGAAAACATGATCAACGGCCTCTCGCAGCTTGGCCCAGAACGGGCGTTGCCGATGTTTGCGGACTGGACCGACCGGATTGCTGCCGGCGAATTGCCGCCGACACCGCCGCGGCCGCAAGGTTTGGAGCGGAATGTCGTCATTACCGAGTGGGACTGGGCCGACCCCAAGGCCTATCTCCACGATGAGATAGCCACCGACAAACGGAATCCCACGCTCAATGCGAACGGACTGCTCTATGGGGCGGCAGAGCTCAGCGCGGATTATCTGCCCGTCCTCGACCCGGTGGGGAACACGAGGAGTCAGGTAAAGGTGCCGGTCCGCGATCCAAGGACCCCGTCGTCGGCAGAGGACAAGGTATCGGCGCCCTCGCCCTACTGGGGAGAAGAAGCCATCTGGCGCAGCCAGGCGATCGTGCACAATCCGATGTTCGACGAGAAGGGGCGTGTTTGGTTCACTTCGAGAATTCGTCCGCGCGACAACCCGGCCTTCTGCAAAGAAGGGTCCAGCAATCCCTCGGCGAAGTTGTTTCCACTGCAGAATAGCGGGCGCCAGCTCGCCGTCTACGATCCAAAAACAAAGCAGGTGACGTTGATTGACACCTGTTTCGGCACGCATCATCTGGTGTTCGCCGAAGACGCCAACAACACGCTATGGACCAGCAGCGGAGGCGGAGGAGGAGCCGTGGGCTGGTTGAACACGAAGATGTTTGACGAAACCCACGATGAACAGAAGTCGCAGGGGTGGACCGCGCTGATCCTCGACACCAACGGCAACGGTAAGCGGGATGAGTATGTGGAGCCGGATCAACCGGTCGATCCCACGAAGGACAAGCGCATCGCGGCGGCTTTCTACGGAGTTACCGTGAGCCCCGTTGACGGTACCGTTTGGGGTACCGTGCTGGGCTTCCCCGGAGCAATCGTGAGATTAAATCCGGGATCAAACCCGCCGGCGACCACCCTGGCGGAACTCTACGAACTGCCGTGGAATAACCCAAGTGCGCTCGTTCATGGATTCTCACCTCGCGGGCTGGACATCGGTCGCAACGGCGTCGTCTGGACGGTCATCGGCAGCGGACACCTTGCCAGCTTCGACCGGCGGAAATGCAAAGGACCCCTCAATGGACCGACAGCGACCGGCCAGCACTGTCCTGAAGGCTGGACGCTGTATCCGTTGCCGGGCCCTCAATTGAAGGGCGTCAGCGATCCGGGGAGCGCCGAGGCCAGCTACTACGACTGGGTGGATCAGTTCGACACGTTCGGCCTTGGCAAGAACGTGCCGATTGCCACCGGCAACGGGAATGATGCGCTGCTTGCCTTGTTGCCACAGAGTGGGAAGTTCGTGGTTCTTCGCGTTCCTTATCCGATGGGATTCTACGCCAAAGGGATGGACGGCCGAATCGACGATCCGCAAGCAGGTTGGAAGGGGAAAGGAATCTGGGCGACATATGGTACCCGTACGCCATTTCACGTTGAGGGCGGCAAAGGGACGACGAGCAAGGTCTTGCACTTTCAGCTTCGCCCTGACCCACTTGCGAATTAAGAAAATCAGGCAGGACGCGTAAGACACTCCCCCAGGGCAATGATGTGGAGTTTCATGCGCGCTCGCCACGGGTCACTGGATTACTTGTATCTCGATCTCCTTTCCAGCAGAGAATTGGGTGAAGAGCGCAGACATTCTCTGTGCCCAGCGCTCCAGTCCTTCAGCGCCTCCGAAGGAAACGATAACCGCGAGAACGTGTCTCGTCTCTGGCTTCACCATCGTGCGTTCCGAGTCGCTCGTGGGGCTGCCATGCGGCCCAACGGAATCACAGAATACAGGCAGGCCTTCCAGGTTCAAATCGAATTTCCCAATTCCTTTGTAGGTTTCTCCCGCGCGGCCCCTGCGGAACACAATGTCGCCCTGCACGTGCGCCAGGTCGTACAGCCCTACCGACAAGCGGCTTTCCACAGACACGAGATTGATCACATCCACGACGGTGTTGATTTGCGGCAGTCCTCTTCCGGCAACAATTCGCCGGAGCAGCGCTTCCGCCGATCCGCGATATCTGGCCGGATCCTTGCCCAGCGCTTTGTACGCGCTGCGCGTGGCTTCCACTTGTGGCGATCCCAGCACGCCGCGCGGGAAGGGCAAATTTTGAATTTCCGTTTCGCGCGCCCTCATCACGTCGATCAACGCTTCAGCCGGGGCGGCCGCCTCAACATGCACTTTCACACACGCCAGCGCTGTCCGCGGGCATTTCGTTTTCAACGCCGGGTCAATTGTTACTCGCACCATTTGGCCACCTTAGTCTTCGCCGCCAGTTCGCCTTCCGATTTGCCGCGTCGATCATGGTAAACTAAGTTTCTATTTTAGGCCCGTAGCTCAGTTGGTTAGAGCGCCACCTTGACACGGTGGAGGTCTGCGGTTCGAGCCCGCACGGGCCTACCATCCTCTGGAATTCCTTACTCAGTTTGTGATCCCGAATTCGGCGCGCCAGCAACAGTCTGCTAGACTTTCTCAGCCTGGTGATCGCTGGAACTCACGAATCGCGCCCCGGCACGTCGAAAAGGGACAAGAATGGAGTGCTTCGCAGTCATTCTTGATGTTTCTAGGGCTCGGCTCGGGTCCGGCTGCAACACGATTTCGGTCCGAGGGAATTCAGGGGGTGAATCGTGATGGAACGCCGAATCTGCGCTGGCTTTTCGCTGGCCGTGTTGTGCCTAGCCGCAATCATTCTTGCCTTCAGCGGCGGCCGGTCGGTCAGGGCGGCGGAGGATAATACCTCGCATGGCTACGACCTGAAGAACCTTGATAAGAGCTGCAAGCCTTGTGACGATTTCTTTCAGTTTGCCAACGGCGGCTGGCTCAAGAACAATCCCATCCCGGCGGAATATCCCATCTGGGGAAGCTTCGTTACTCTTGCGGACAAGAATCAAACGGGTCTGCGCGGAATTCTTGACACTGCCGCCGCAAACACGACCGCCGCACCCGGCTCCACGGAACAAAAAATCGGCGACTTCTATGCCAGTTGCATGGACACCAAAGCCATCGAGGCACAGGGCCTGAAGCCGTTGCAGGCCGAGCTCTCCGCCATAGATGCCATTCACGATCGAGCCAGCCTGCTCGAAACTGGCGCCCATCTCCAAAGCATTGGCGGGGGCGTGCTCTTCTCCTTCAACTCGGATCAGGATTTCAAGGACAGCTCGAAAGTTATCGGCGAAGCCAATCAAGGCGGCCTTGGCCTTCCCGACCGCGATTACTACACACGAGACGACGCGGACTCCAAGAAGCTCCGCGAGCAGTACGTTCAACATGTCGCCAAGACGCTGAGTTTGCTCGGCGACGGGCCGGAGAAAGCTGCGGCTGAATCCAGGAACATCATGGCCCTCGAAACCGCGCTGGCCAAAGCCTCCATGACCAACGTGGAGCTGCGCGATCCCCTGGCCATTTATCACAAGATGCCGCTCGCTCAAGCGCAGGCTGTCACGCCCAATTTTTCCTGGGAAGCCTATTTCCGCTCCATCGGCAGCTCGCAGCTTGCGGAGCTGAATATCGGCCAGCCGGAATTTTTCAAGGCGCTGAATGGCATGCTTGCGAGCGTCTCGCTCGAGGATTGGAAAGCTTATTACCGCTGGCACCTCGTCAACCGCTGGGCCGGAGCCCTTTCAGATGCTTTCGTGCAGGAAAATTTCAACTTTGGCGGGCGCATCCTTACCGGATCAAAAGAGCTGCAACCGCGCTGGAAGCGGTGTTCGCAAGCCGCAGACAATTATCTGGGTGAAGCGCTCGGCCAGCTTTACGTGCAAAAATATTTCCCTCCGGCGGCCAAGGCACGCGCGAGAGAGATGGTGCTGAACTTAATCGCCGCTTTGCGCGACGATTTGCAGACTCTTCCGTGGATGAGCCCGAAGACTCGCGAAGCGGCGCTCGCCAAACTCCAGGCCTTCAACATCAAGATCGGCTATCCCGACAAATGGCGTGATTATTCCGCGCTCCAGATCGACCGCACCTCTCATCTCGGGAACGAACTGCGCGCCGCACAATTTGAAACCGCGCGCGATCTTGCCAAGATCGGCAAACCTGTCGACCGCGGTGAATGGGGCATGACGCCTCCGACCGTGGACGCCTACAACAATTCCCAGTTAAACGAAATTGTTTTCCCCGCTGGAATTCTGCAACCTCCTTTTTTTGATGCGGAGCGCGACGACGCCTACAACTATGGGGGAATGGGAGCCGCTATCGGGCACGAGATCACGCACGGCTTCGACGATGAAGGCGCGCAGTTCGATGGCCAGGGCAATCTGCGCAACTGGTGGACGCCCGATGACTTGAAAAATTTCAAGGAGCGCGGCGAATGCGTCGCAAAACAATTTAATGGTTACATCGTGGAGGGCGATCTACACCAAAACGGCAAACTCGTCGAAGGCGAGAGCATCGCGGACCTTGGCGGGCTAACAATAGCCTATGCCGCTTACCAGAAATCCTTGGAGGGCAAGCCGCGTCCGCAAGACCTGGACGGTTTCACGCCGGAGCAGCGCTTCTTTCTGGGCTACGCGCAAAACTGGGCCCTAAACGTGCGCCCCGAATATGCGCGCCTACAAGCCAATACCGACCCGCACCCACTGCCGCGCTACCGTGCCAACGGACCGCTCTCGAACACCGCGGCGTTCGCCAGGGCCTTCGGCTGCAAAAAGAGCGACGCCATGGTGCGCGAGCAGCTATGCAAGATTTGGTGAAGACCGAGCGGCTGTTGAGCTCTGGAATCTTCGCTAACGTCCGTGGCGCAAATAATCGTCCGTCTTGTTCAGCCAGTCTTCACGGGGCGGCGTAAAAACGTCCAGATCCACGGTATCCTCGATGGCCCACGCTTCATGCGGCATGTGCGGGGGTATGCACAAGACTTCTCCGGCGCGCACTACAATTTCTTTTCCGTCGATCGCGAACTTCAAGGCGCCTTCGAGAATGTAGGTCACCTGCTCATTGTGGTGATGGTGCTGAGGCACGTGCGCGCCTTTCTTCAACAGCACGCGGGCCAGCATCACTTTTTCGCCGACCACCATCTCGCGGTCGATCAGCGGATTCAGCTTCTCGCGGGGAACCTTGTTCCACTGGATGTACTTCAATTCCGCCGGTATGCTCATGGTTTCGCTCCGTACAGCTTTGCTGCATTGTCATGCAGATACATGCGCGCCAATTCGAGCGCCTTTTCTTCGCTGAAGGCGCCTTCGGATACCAATTCCGCCAGCGCCGCCGCTACCGCTGTCCGCGCGGATCGCGCCGCCAGCCAAAACGTCTCTTCGGCGCCGACCGCGTCGTTGAACGGAAACGCATCCGAACCGAACATGATCCTCTCGGGATAGAGTGAAATCCACTGCTTGAGAATGTTTTTCAGCTCGGAAGGATAAACGTAATAGCCCATCAACGAAGAATCGGTGTAGATATTCTTTGCGGCGGTCAGCCAGATCATGTCCAAGGTGTACGGATAGCCGCCATGGATTAGGACAAACTTTACTTTCGCGTAGCGCGGGTCGCGCAAAACATTCTCCAGGTTGAGCGGATTGCCGTTGCGCAGACTGAAGTAGTCCCCGATGCCAACCGCACTGTGAAAGTGCACCGGGAGGCTGAGTTTGCCGGCCTGATCGATCAAAACGCGGAAAATGTAATCCTGAAACGTTCGGTACTCCTCGTCCGAGGGAACACCGCCGGCGTGGTACTTCGCGTAAATTGGTTCGGCCTTATCGCGCGGAGGATCGCGGAAGTAGAGCGTACGGAAGTAAGCGGCCTCGAACTTCATCGCCACGCCGCCGTTCTTCTGATTGTCGGCGACGGTCTGGCGCACGAAAGCTTCGTACCCCCCGAGGTCACCGGGAAGTGCGGTCACGTTTTCCTGTTTCATCCAGCGGCGAAGAACCTTTTCCTGCAGCGGAATGTACACGCCCATGTCGGGGTTCTTGCCGGTCTGGTCGCGATTGTCCAGGGGAAACAGAAAAGAATCGACGAAGAACACCCAATGGAAGCGTTTCGGATCGAGATAGGGTCCGAGCGCGACGCGGTTCGCCAGGCAGGTTTCAATGTTCAGCTTGTCGAGAATGCCGTCCCAATAGGCTGTGCCGCCGTCCTTTTCCGCGGCCTTTTTCTTGTCGATGAGCCATTTTGCGTGGCCGGGTTGGAAATCATCGTAAGGGTACCCGAAGAGCGACTTCGCTGCGGCGACAAACTCCGGGTTCGTCTCCCGGAGGCGCAAGACCGAGCTTTCATCGGGCGGAGCAGCTTCCGCATCCATGTCCGAATCGTCGGGGAAGCTCGCGTGCGAATGGTTGTCGTAAATGGGGATGCGATCGATCTGCTTCAGCAGTCTGTCGTAGATCTTGCCGGTGTCGGCCCCCGCCAGAGGATTTGCCTGTGCATGAGCCGCCGGCACCGCCAGAATTCCAAGCGCACAGGAAATCAGCACAGTTCCCGTTCGAAGCGAGCTTTTCATTGTTCCCTTCCCAATGGAAATTTCTTCTTACCTTGCGACCGCTGCGCGCCAACGGACAGAAACCCGCTGCATGCGGTCCAGCGCTTCTTCGAGCAAATTGCGGGCACTCACAAGAGAAAAACGAAGATAATCTTTGCCTTCCGGACCAAACGCCGCTCCGGCAATCCCCGCCACGCCGGCTTCTTCCAGAAGGAGTTTCGCAACATCCTCGGCGGAAATTCCCGTGTCCTCGATGTTCACCCACGCGTAGAACGCGCCGTCCGGAGCGAGGCATCGAAAACCAGGGATGCGGTTCAGTCCGGTAACAAAGAGATCGCGGCGCTTCCGGTATTCCTCGATCATCGCTTCCACGGCGTTTGTCGAATCACGCAGCGCCTCGATCGCCGCCACCTGCGTGAACTCCGCTGCGCAGGTGAAAGTGTTCAGCACCAACAAATCCATTGCATCCACCACATGCCTTGGCGCAACGGCGTAACCCAGCCGCCATCCGGTCATTGCAAAGCTCTTCGAAAACCCGTCGATAATAACGGTGCGCTCCGCCATTCCCGGCTGGGCCCATATCGACTGGTACTGGCCGCTGAAAACTATTCGCGCGTAGATCTCGTCGGAAATAATCCACAGGTCGTGCGCTCTTGCCAGTTCGGCGATCTGCGCCAAGGCCGTTTCGTTGAAAACCGTACTCGTGGGATTGTTGGGCGAATTGAAGATCAATACGCGTGTTCGCGGCGTGATTTTCGCGGCAATCTCTTTCAAATCCGGCTGAAACTTGTTCTTTTCCACTAAACCGAACGGCACGGCCTTCGCGCCCAGTCCGCGCGTGAACGACGGATAAATCGGAAATCCGGGATCAGGATACAGCACTTCATCGCCCGGCTCGATGAGGGCCATCATGGCGAGCGACAGCGCCATCTTGCACCCGGGCGCGACAAGCACTTCATCCGCAGCAACCTCCAGCCGCCGTGTCCGCTTGAGGTACCCCGCAATTGCCTCGCGCAGCGCTGGGATTCCGCGCGTCGAAACGTAACGGTCTCTTCCCGCGGCCACAGCGTCTCGCACTGCATCCACAACCGGCGCCGCCGGATGAAAATCCGGCTCGCCCAGCTCGAGATGGATGATCGAACGGCCCTGCCGCTCCAGTTCTTTCGCGCGCGAAAATACCGCCAGCGCGCCTTCGCCATTCAGTTGAGAAACGCGTGATGCAATGCGCCGCATAGGGGCAAAATCATATCACTTGCCGCTGGCGGATGCGCAACCCAGCAAAAGCGCAGAGGCAAACACCGCGGCGTCTGCCCCTGCGAGATCAAATCAGATCGCGCGGACTAGAACGCGTACCGCAGTGAGAATTGAATCAGCCGCGGCGTGCCGACCGTGCTGATAATTTTCCCGAATGGGGAAGTCGTGAGAACGCCATTCACGCAATTCGGCGTCCCGGCAGCGCACTGAAAACTTTCGACATCGGTTAGCGTGGGGTTGCCGAAATTGGCGTGGTTCCAGATGTTGAAGAAGTCCGTGGCGAACCGCAAACTTTGGCGCTCGGTGATCTTGAAATTCTTGATCAGCGAAAAATCCCAATTCTGCTGTGACGGGCCGCGAAAGACGTTGCGACCAAGGTTTCCGAAGTCGGTCGTACAGAAGTTGGGATTCGCCAGGCATTGTGCCGGATAGAGTTGAGGGGCCAGGGTGAAGGCATTGGGATTCAGATAGCCATCAATGCGTTTGTGAATGTCGCCGCTCGTCTTGCCGCTCGAGATCGTAGCACCGGGAGCAAGCTGGCCGCCCAAGGTGAGAGGTGTAAAACCAAGAGCTAGGAAAGCGCTAGCTGCCCCGGAATCGGTCACGGAGAAAGGCGTGCCGGATTGGAAGATAGTGATGCCGCTCAGAGCCCACCCTTGCAATAGCGCTCCCTTGGCGCCAGTTTCGCCTTTGAAAAAGGGCAAATCGTAACGGTAACTGACGACGAAGCGGTGCGTGCGGTCGAAGTCCGAAAGGCCGCGAGATGCGTTCAGTGTGGACTCGTCGTTGAAAGCCGTATTGAAAGCCGTATTTCCACTGGAAGTGGCGTCGGTAGAACGCGAAAAGGTATAGGCCGCCTGGAAGTAGCCGGCTGCCCATCGCCGTGAAAGCGTGGTCTGCAGGGAATGGTAGTGGGAGTACGCATCATCGGCAAAGAGCTGGAAGGCATACCCATTGACACCCAGCGCGCGCGACCTCCCCGAAGCATTCGAAAAGGTGTTCGTACTGATTACGCAGCTCGTGCAGCCCAGGCCTGTTCCAGTCAGTGTCACAGGGTTCGAAGGACTCACGCGCTGCGACTGAAGGCTGTCGCGGGTTTCGCGCAGGTGCGTGCCCTTCGTGCCGACATATCCGACTTCGAGTACCCACTCCTTGCCGAGCGAACGTTGAATGGTCAAGTTCCACTGTTGTGTGTTTGGCGCGACGAAGTGACGGGGCACCTGCAGGTCGAAAACATTGGCGGAACCGATACCGTTGCACCCTGCCGCGTTCACGAAAATAGGAGCCTGGTTCGTATCGCCACCCGGGAACCCCTGGAAAAGCGACAGGCAGCCGACGAAGGCCGGGTCAATCGTGCCTGCGGTCGGCAGGGCGTTCGGATTGGGGTTCGGACAACCGGGTAGGGGTGTCGCCGAGAAGAAAGTGCCCATGCAACCTGGAGGCCCGCCGAGCGAGGCTACCGGCAAGAAGGGCGCCTGAAACGAAAGTTGGTCGACATTGCCCACGTCTTCACGCACGTAATAGATTCCGTACCCAGCTCGAATTGTCGTGTTGTGCTTCCCGAAGAGGTCATAGGCGAGGCCGATGCGAGGTCCAATCCCCGTCGAATAGCTGTTATCCAAGGTGGTGTCGTTGGCGGTGCCGGTGAGACCCGCCACATTCAAGCTCTTGACGCAGTTCGGATAGAGATATGGAAACTTGCCCTGGATGGCGCGGTTAGGATCGAAGTTTCCGATGTGACACAGGTTGTCATAGAAGGTCCCAAAAACTTCGGCGCGCACGCCAAGATTCAAGGTGAGATCGCTTCGTATTTTCCAGTCATCCTGCGCGAAAAAGCCAAAGTTGTTGGTGCGATACTGGTGATTGAACACTCCGCCCCCGCCAAAACTGAACTGCGGCGCGCCAAGAAGGAAGTTCTGAAAGTCAGAGGTCGCTGTGGGAAGCACACTTCCCGCGGGGGTATTGGTGAAGAAAAGCTCTCCGTTGAAGACTTGGGGGAAAAGTTTGTCAAGGTTTACCCGCGTGTACTCGCCGCCGAAGCGGAAGACGTGCTTGCCCTTCACCCAGCTCAGGGTATCCACGAAGTTGTAGTTGTTCTGCGTCTGAAACTGGTCCGCGAAGGGAGCCGGGCCGATCTCAAATCCCGAGCTGGCAAGGTCGAATTTATAAATGGATTTGGTCACGCTATTCGTTGGCCGATCGATTCCGAGATCGCTAGCCCTTACGGGAGGGATGTTGATCAAGTCGTCGTTTATGTGGACAAATCCAAAGCGAAATTCATTCACGAGTGTCTGCGAGAACAAATGCGTCTCCGTGATATTGAAAAACCGGGCATGTACCGGCGTGTCAAAGGGAAAGTTAAGCGAGGCAGTGCTGATGCTGCTGGCTAGCGTGCTGCCAAGCGACTCCTGCAAGTCGCCCGCGCCGAAGGGCAGAAAGCTTTCCGAATCGGAGAAGAAAAAGCGCGCGGAAACCTTGTCCTTGTTGTTATGGAACTCCCGATCCCAGTTCGTGGTGAACTGATCGTCGCTAAATCTGCCAGGGCGGCTGATCGCGAACGCCCCACTGCCGGGGATAAGAAAACCATTGGAGGTGCCCCCGAACTGGTTGCTCTTGAATTGCAGCAGCTTGCTGGCCACCGGGTCGATCGCGGTCGTGGAATTACCAAAAAATGCCCGCGAAATCGAAGTATCCGATCGGTCGTTGGGGAGCACAGGAAGGTTTGTGTTGATAAAGGTTCCTGGAGAAAGTCCGCTGCGTTGCCGCGTGCCCTGATAATTCACGAAGAAATAACCGAATTTCTCCTTGCCTACCGGTCCGCCCAGGCTGCCGCCAAAAATATTCTGTTTGACGGAAGGGCGTGATTGCCCTTCACGGTTGAGGAAGAATTCGTTGGCATTCAAGACGTCATTGCGGAAGAACTCATACGCATCGCCATGAAAGCTTTTTGTGCCGGACTTCAGAATCGCGTTGACGTTCCCCCCGCCGTTGCGCCCCTGGCTGGCGTCGTAGAGCGAGGTTTGGACCTTGAACTCCTGAATCACGTCGGGGTTCGGCAACGGAACATACGTGGCTTGGGCCACGTTGTAGTCTGTCGCGCTGATCCCTTCAATCAGGAAGTTGTTGTTGTCCTCGCGCTGCCCATTAACAAAAAGTTTTACAGAACCTCGGCCGAGCTGCGCCGCCGCGTTCAGCTCGCCCTGCGCGCCGGTAGAAAGCGTTAAGAGCTGTTGATAGTTCTGCGTCGCCAGTGGGAGCTCCCGAACTGTGTCCATGCCGAGAGACTGGCCAGTTGTAGCATTAGTGGTTTCGACGGTCGTCACCTGCGCGGAGATCTCCACTTTTTCCGTCACTTGGCCCGGCTTCAGCGAAATCGTGATGCGTGTCGTTTCTGTGATGCGAACTTCGATTCCGTCGACTCTCGCTTGCGCAAAACCTGGCTTATTCACGAGCGCATAATAGTTTCCTGGTGGCAGAACCGTCGCCGTGAAGGTACCGTCGGCGTTGGTGGGCAGTTTGCGCGCGGTTACGTCCGTGCGCGTATCGATGATCTGTACTTCCGCGCCAGCCACGGACCCGCCGCTTGTATCCACCACCACTCCTGTGATTGCGCCGGTCGCCCCTCCTTGCCCGTAGGCAATTGTTCCGGCCAGCGAAAACACCAACGCCAACACACCTGCAAGTAGTCTAGAGATGCTTTGCATTTTTTCCCTCAGAAGAAACTTAGGATTGCGCTGTTCCGATTTTCGTGGATGGCCCCTGTCCCTCCACGAATCTCTGCCAACAACTACTCATTCAGACGGCCCAGCGTTTAGAACGTTTCGACACTCCCCCGCTCCTGAAACTAACGTTTCACTTCCTCAGTGTCAAGAAGACAGAAAGTCATTTTTCGAATCTGTTGAATCGGTTCTCAAAATCTACCGTTTCGCACGGTTTCCTCGAACTCTTGCTCATTGCTTTCTTCGCTTGACGTAGCCGGCTCCGGGCGAGACCATTGCCTTGGGCCAGTTCCACGCAACCCGCCCACTCTACGTAACGTCTAAGTAAATGAAAGACGTCCCCGAGAGGGGGTAATCATGATTTCCCGGTCTTTGTTCCGTTCCAGCATTCTTCTGCTTCTTGCCCTGATCTTCGCGGGCGTCCATCCTGCCGCCGCCGATTCCAGCCACGCCCGCATCATCCGCCTCAGCCTAGTTCAGGGCGATGTGCGCTTCACGCGAGATACGCACGGCGACCCCCTCGCCGACCAACAGGCCGTCTGGGAGACCGCAGTCCTCAATCTTCCCATCCGCCAGGGCTATGTCGTTGCCACGGACCACGGCCGCGCCGAAGTCGAATTTGAGAATGGCGCCATGGCTTTCCTCAATGAGAATACGGTCCTGGAGTTTTATGATCTCTCTCTGGATGACGGAGCACGCACCACGCGCATGGTTCTTCGCCAGGGCACGGCCTCGTTTTACGTCAATCCCGCCAGCGGCGACTATTTCAGCGTTACCGGGGGTGATTTCACCGTCGAAACCGCAGGCCGCACCGGCTTCCGCGTGGACAATTTCGACGACGGCAGCAGCGTCAATGTCCTGAAGGGCTATGTCAACGTACGACGCAAGGACAACAACACGCCGCTCGAAAAAGGCCAGTCTCTGACCATGCGCGCCGGCGACAATTCTTCCGTAAACGTTGGCCGGCTCCCGGAAAACGACGACTTTGACCGCTGGGTGTCCGGCCGCGAAGACAGCGTTGCAACCGCCACCACCGCAGCGATGCAATACACCAGCTCGCCTTATTATTCTTCCGGCTTCGGCGATCTCTATACCTACGGATCGTGGTATCCGTTTGCCGGCTACGGTTACTGCTGGCGGCCTTACGGCGTCGGTCTCGGATGGTCTCCGTTCGATTACGGCAACTGGTATTCCGATCGGGTCTTCGGCTGGTCGTTTATCGGCTACCAGCCATGGGGTTGGCTGCCGTATCACTTCGGCGGATGGCTCTTCCAACCCGGTTTTGGCTGGGTTTGGGCGCCGACGGGTTTTGGCGGTGGACACCGGCCTATCGGCTGGCGCCCCGTCACGGCTGTTTGGGTTCACTCCGGCGGCACGCTGGGGCTTGTTCCCGCCCATCCGCTGGACGCGCACGGCAAGCCACCTATTAATCTCGCGCAGGGCGTTTTGCCCGTTCGTGGCCGTGGTGTTTCTGAGGCCGCAACTGGAATCACAGGCACAAATTGGAAAGTTCTCAAGCAGCCTCCCCGTGAAGCGTTGACCAGCAATGTCGCGGTCTCCGCGCCTCCTGCGCGCCTGTCGCGCACTGTCCTTGCCGGCAATGCCGCGTCGCGCGTTGTGACGCTAAGCAAGGATTCCTCCATCGCTTACGACCCGCGCGAGCATCGCTTCGTCAACACGAATTCTGCTTCGCAGGGAACCACTGTAGAGAAGGGCACCGAGGCCCGTAGGGAAAATTCCCAAATCGGTGCTGTGGCCAACGCGCGCGTCGAGAAAGCGGGAATGGCAACGGCGACGGTCACGCGAACTCCCGGCGCGACAACAGTTCCCGAGCGCGCTGGAGTTTCTACAGCAACGGTCACGCGAGCTCCCGGCGAAATGGTTTCCGGGCGCGCTGCGGCTCCGCCGCGTCCTCCGCGCAACATGACACCACCTCCGCCGCCTCACGCTTCCGGCTTTGGGGGCGACCGCGGCGGTTCGAGCGCAGGTTCATCCCGATGGTCCGGATCCGGGCGTTCTTCTGCGCCGTCTGCGCCGGCGTCGCGTCCTGCGCCTGCTCCGTCGGGCCGCCCGCACTGAACGGAAAATTTTCACTCAAAACAAAAAAGAGGCTCCGGTATCCGGAGCCTCTTTTTTCACGTTAGAGCTGCTCGGGGTATTCCTCTTATTTCTCTTTAGGAAAACGTCATCCCCGCGTATCCCACCACAGCGTCGTGGTCCCCGGAAACATCTCCTGACGTCGCATACCTGACCAGTTCCGCTTTCTTCGCACCCATCGCACACAGTGCTGTCAACATTGCCACGGACGGTCCCAGCCCGCACATGGAGATTTCTTCCTTCCGGCAGGTGTCGTACAGCGCGCGCGCGTCCAGCGCCAGCAATTGGTCGATCGCCTTTCTGTCTTTCACCCGCGTGGTCGCGTCATCCTCGTAATGATTCAAGTCGGATGTCGCCAGCAGCAGTACCTCCTCTTTTTTTGTCAGCAACACGCGCGCTACCGCTTCACCCACGCTCACCAGGTCTTCGAAACGCAAGGTTCCCAGCGCCACGGGCACAAAGGAAAATCCCGGCGCCGAGACCTGCAAAAAGGGAAGCTGCACTTCCAGCGAATGCTCCGCGCTGTGAGCCACGATGTCTTCCCGCAACAAGGGGCACGCCCCGCGCAGCGCTTCCGCGAGTGGCGCGTCTATTTCCACGTCGCCCAGTGGCGTCCGCCACGCTCCATTCGAAAGAATCGCCACCGGTTCCCCACGCGGAAAATGCCGCACTCCGAGAATCAGGAACTTCTTGGGCAATTCAAGACGTGCAAACACTGCCCCTGCTACATGTCCTGAATACGCATAGCCCGCGTGCGGCACCAGGCAAGCTCGTACGTGCTGTGATGCCTTTCCCGAATCTTTCTTCGTAAATTGTTGAACGAGCGCCGTGAGTTCCGCGGGATTGGAAGGATAAAAGCGTCCGGCTACGGCGGGGAGGCGAAGCACTTTATTTCGCCGCAAATCAAATGGGCTTCGAGGGTTTGCCCTTGATGTTCATTGCCTGCATGGTGGCAGGGTCGTAGAAAATCGTCACTTTGTCGCCGTACTGATAGCCGCCCTTGTCGATAATCTGCTGCATTTTGGCGGAGACCTTTCCGCTGAGAGGAAACGTCTGTATACCCAGGTCGTTGCCCTTGGCGCGCGCCGTGATCTGCGCGATGTTGGCGTGCATCACGGTGCCTTGGAACTTAGCCCATTTCGACGGCTTCGGTTTTATAGCCTTTATGACGATCGGTACGGCTGTATTCACGACTGTATCAACGACGATGGGAGTGATCACCGGGTCTTGCGCCGCGGCGGACAAACAGAAAAATCCCGTCAGTGCCAGCAGCCCCGACAAGCCCGATCCCGCTATTTTCCCCAGGCCCCTCATTCCATGTCGTCCGTCGCGATCCGCAGTGATTTCAGAAACCTCACGTCCTGCGGCGTCATTGCCAGCCTCGCCACAGGCCTCTTTTCTTTGTCCGACTCTTCCATCGATTCATGGTCAACCTGGATCCGCAGTGATTCCAGGAAGCGGCGATCCAGCGTCGTCAGCCGCGCTGCTTCCGCGGCCGCCGCATCGCGCTTGGCCAGCCCGATCGTCGCGTCCAGTTTTAGCACAATGTCGTAGCCGTGCGCGCGCACGCCGGCAATGGCTCCGGTGATGCGGTCAGATTCGGACACGGTGTCGTTGATCGCGTGGCCCAATTCGCGAAGAAGGTTTTTCAGGTGATCGTCGAGTTGCAAGGCTGGTTCTCCCCTACTTCTCAGGTCATTCTAGGCCTACGTTTTATTGGATACAAGTCAACCATGCGCGGTTGTCTCCAATCTGTCCACAGTACTCCCGTCCTGTCCTTTCGTACCGTTTCAAAGGCAACAGCGTTTGCCGAGCATTTTGCGTTAAACTGCTCTCATGTCTACGGCAGCGCGCGCAGCTGAGGCGCAGCGAAGCGGCTTCACCCGCTTCTGGCGCACGCTCCAGCAGCTTTTTCATGAGTTGACAGGAGCCATCTTTGCCGTATTCGCGTTTGCCTGGCTGAACGCCGCTTTTCGGGCCTGGACCCGCGACGTCGCGCGTTGGCTCATCGCCACGTCCGTGGTCGTCGCCGCGCTCTTCGCGTTCTTTGCGGTCACGTCGTTCCGTCGCGCGCGCAAGTTGTAGCCGGATTTCGCGCCTTGTAGCCAAATATCATGTCCGACACAAATACCAAATCCGCCGAGCGCAAGGCCCGCTTCACCACCATCTCGGGTCTTCCCCTGGAACGCTTATATACCGACGAAAGTCTCCCCAACTGGGACCCCGAGGAAGCCCTCGGCTATCCCGGCGAATTCCCCTATAGGCGCGGCATCTACCCCAGCATGTACCGCGGCCGTTTCTGGACCATGCGCCAATACGCGGGCTTCGGCACCGCCGTCGAATCTAATCAGCGCTACCGTTATCTGCTGAGCAAAGGCCAGGCAGGCCTTTCTGTTGCCTTCGACCTTCCTACGCAGATCGGCATGGACTCCGATGATCCACTCGCGCGAGGCGAAGTCGGCAAAGTCGGCGTGGCCATCGATTCCCTTGAGGACATGGAAGCGCTGTTCGACGGCATCCCGCTAGAAAAAGTTTCGACCTCCATGACCATCAACGCCACCGCCGCGATTCTCCTCTGTCTCTACGTCGCGGTGGCTAAAAAACAAGGCGCCAACCTCGCCAGGCTTTCCGGAACCGTTCAAAACGATATCCTCAAGGAATACATCGCTCGCGGCACGTATATCTACCCGGTGCGGCCGGCGATGCGCATCGTGACCGATATTTTCGCGTGGTGCCGCGACTCGCTTCCCAAGTGGAACACCATCTCCATCTCCGGCTATCACATCCGGGAAGCTGGCTCAACCGCCATCCAGGAAATCGCCTTCAGCCTCGCTGACGGCATAGCCTATGTTCAGGCCGCTCTCGATGCCGGACTCGGAGTGGACGATTTCGCGCCACAGCTATCCTTCTTCTTCAACGCTCACAACGATTTGCTGGAAGAGATCGCCAAGTACCGCGCCGCGCGCCGCCTCTGGGCCCGCATCATGCGCGATCGCTTCGCGGCCCGCGATCCACACTCCCTGCTGCTCCGCTTCCACGTGCAGACTGCCGGCTCTTCCCTTACTGCGCAGCAGCCGGAAAACAACATTGTGCGCGTCGCCATTCAGGCGCTCGCCGCCGTTCTCGGTGGCTGCCAGTCGCTGCACACCAACTCCCTCGATGAAGCCCTTGCGCTTCCCACCGAAGACGCCGCGCTCATCGCCCTGCGCACTCAGCAGATTATTGCTCACGAAACCGGCGTCACCAACGCCGTCGACCCCGTGGCCGGCTCCTACGCCATCGAGCATCTCACCAACGAAATCGAAAAAGGCGCTGCCGCCTACATCGAAAAAATCGACGCCATGGGCGGAATGTTGCGCGCCATCGAAAGCGGCTTCGTCCAGGGAGAGATCCAGAAGGCCGCTTACGAATTCCAGCGCGCCATCGAGAAAAAAGAACAAATCGTCGTCGGCGTGAACGAGTTCGTCGCTGAGGAAGAACGCACTGTTCCCACCCTCCGCATTGACGCCGAAATCGAGCGCTCACAGATTGCCCGGCTCAATGCCCTTCGCGCCAAACGCGATTCCACCCGCGCCCAGTCCGCCCTCGCAGAGCTCCAGCGCCGCGCCGCCTCCACGGAGAATCTTGTTCCGGCTATTCTTGCCGCCGTTGAAAGCTACGCGACTGTTGGTGAAATCTCCAACGCCCTCCGCCGCGTCTTCGGCGAATACCAGGAATCCGTCGTAATTTAAGCCGACAGATCACCTCCGGCACTGTCCGCAGGCTACGCCTCACGACGGAAGGATTCTTCTCAGGGCCCGGCGTTGGGTCTTGCAGGCAGTGCGGGAGATGCAGGCGCGTTCGGCTGCGCGGGCGCAGCGAGGGTGGACTTGGCCGGCTGTGAGGAGCCATGGGTCCCGGTGAGTTCGCCGATGATTTTCGCGGTGAGGGTTTTGCTGACCTGGCAGGCGGAATCGTTGATGCGACATTGCGCCAGGGTGAGCGTGCAGCCGCAATTGCAGGATTCGGCGTTGAAGCGGTGCAGCGCAACTTTCTTCTGCTCCGACGTGAGCTTCGAGAAGTCCACGCCGGGAAGCTCGCTGGCACGGTCGGCGTGCTTCAAGAATATTTCTCCCGTGTCCTCGAAAGTTTCCACTTTGACGCTCGTCGGCAGGCCGAGAAGCGCGCGGATTTCTATTTCGTAAAGCGCGGGATCGCGTAGGCCAACGTGCTTCTGGACGACGCGGCCCTGCGTGTCGAGAACAAAGGAAGTGGGAAGCGCAGGGATCCCACCGTACTGGACGCGAAGCTCCACCGGAGCGACGCCGACAGGGTAGTTGATGCCGAAATCCTTGACGAACTGATGGATGGCGTCCATGTCGTCATCATCCACGATCAAGCCAATGACCTGGAGGCGGTCTTTGTAACGTTCTTGCAGTTCGACGAGGTCGGAAACTTCGGCGCGGCAAGGCCCGCACCAGGAAGCCCAGAAGTTGAGCAGTATGATTTTCCCGCGCGCAGCGGCGAGAGAAATCGGTTTGCCATCCAGGCCGGAAAGCTGAAATTCCGGCGCGGGATCGGGATTGCGGACGAAATAGATCGTGGGTTGCGCTTGCCCCTGCTCCTGCTGACGCGCGTGATTCGGCTGGGCTGATGCGCCGCAAGCGACGTTCAGAAGCGCGAAGAGTGCCGCGAGGCCCGGCGTCCGCCAGTGGCTCTTGGTTGCGCATTCGAGGTTGTGTGTGAACGTCATGGCGTCCTCTCTAGGAAAGCACACGAAATGTTAGATGCCAATAGGCCAACGGGAAAAGGGAGGTTCACCGAAGGAACAATATGCCTTTTTGGAAGACAGCGTGGATGATACGGGGGTAGAATCCTCATCAGGTTTGTCTTCGAGGCAATGGAATGGAACAAGAACGCCGCCGAACACCCAGGTATCCGTTCATCGCGTCCGCGGAAATCGTCGAAGCCAGCTCCGGCACAAAGACGACGATAAAGGTCAGCGAGCTGAGTCTGAATGGATGCTATGTGGAGACCCCGAATCCGATGGAAATAGGCGCGGCCTTGGTTATAAAAATTTTCAAAGAACCGCACTTCTTTGAGGCCACGGCAAGGGTCGCCTATTCGCAAGCGAATGTTGGCATGGGTCTCTCGTTTCTCGAGACTAAACCGTTTTTCCTACAGGTGCTGCAGAAGTGGCTCCTGTCGGCCATGGTGGCCAAAAAAAGTCTTGGACCGCGCAGCTAATTCTGGCGCGAGGATAAGAAGCAAAAAGGCTGCGCCGAGCGCAGCCTTTTTGCTTCTTATTAACCGAGTTGTGCGTATTCCCGCGAGCGTCCGACCCCGCTAGAACTCCAGCCGGATGCCGAGCTGAATCTGACGCTTCGGGAACGCCGAAGTAAAGCCCAGCGGCGCGCTCGGCGAGAGAGCGCTGGATCCATGCACGCTGAACGTAGTGAATCCCGGTGTCAGACCGAAGAGCGGACTCACCTCATTGTTTACGCTGGCAAAGTTGGTGCGGTTGGCGAGGTTGAAGCCCTCAGCCGTTAGCCGCAGTTTTGCCTTCTCGCCGAGTTTGTGCTGCCAGCTCAGGCGCATATCGAAGTCGTAGAAATCCGGCCCGAGCCCGGAATCACGGGGCGCGCCGATTGGACGCTCATTCGTGGTGTGGTTGTTTCCATTCACTTCGCCGCCGGCCAGCAGGTTGAAGGGAAGTCCGCTGTGGTAGGTGAAGATCGGGGCAAGCTGGAAGCCGGATAGGATGGAACCCTTCCACGGGCTATCGAAGACACCAGCGATTACCACCTTATGCCGCTCGTCGAATTCCGAGAGGCCCCGATCTAGGGAGAGGTTCGTCGGGTCCTGCGGTCCGTAGTCCGTGTTGAAATCCGTGGACGTATCGAAGCCCTTGCTGAAAGTGTAATTTCCGAACACAGTGAAGTGATCGCTAAAGCGCTTTTTCATCTCGAGAATCAGCCCTTCGTAAAGAGCCGACGCTGCGGCAGTGTATTGGTTGTTCTGGACAATCAGCGGGTTCACAAAGCAGGCGAATGGGTTGGCACACGGAGAAACCCCGCCCGGGAACTCAGCGCCGCCCAGTGGGTCGGGACTGGTCGGGCCCGCACTCGGATTCCAGTTCCGGTAGCTGACGTTCTTCCCGTTGGCTAGGGTTACCGTGCTCGTGGGTGCTGGCAAAAGGTTGGTATCAATCGCCACGGGTAGCCGGAGCGTGTGGGAGTAAATGCCGCTTACCCCAATCGAGAAGCCGGCTGCAAGCTCGCGTTCAATTCCGATGGAAGCCTGCTGGGAGTAGGGGGGCTTGTAGTTCGTCGGGTTGCTGAAGACCACCGTGGCCGGTGAAAGCGGGCCGCTGTTAGCAACAAACATGCCGAACTGAGACACATCCGCCGGCGTGATACAAGCGGAGCTCCCGGCAGATGGGGTGGTGCACTGAATCTTGCCTTGCGCAAACAGCGTCCCGAAGACCGTCCCTGCACCCTGCAATCCGAGCGCCGGTGCACCGGGGAGCGCGTCCGCATAAATGGCAATGAAACGCGTGCAAGGGCTGGTTCCCGTTCCGGGAATGATGGGGACTGGTCCCAAACTCACGCCGCACGTCGCTACCAAATTGTTGACCTGATCGGGAACCTGCGACTTGTTATTCTGGTTCTCCACGGTGGAGCGATTCTTGTTTAGGACGCCAAGGCTCAAATCCACACCGGGAATCTGCGCGTCAATCGGCCCGTAGAAGATCCCGTATCCGCCGCGAATCACCGTCTTGTGATTCTTGAACGGATCCCACGCGAAAGAAATGCGCGGACCCACATCGCCGTAGTATGTATTCAACGGGTTGTACTGTGAGTCGATGTCATAGCGCACGCCGTAGTTGAGCGTGAAGCTTGAGGTCATCTTCCAGGAATCCTGGAGATAGAGACCGGTGAGCGGCCGGGTATACGCGGGGTAATCCGCGTTGCCGAAGCCCTGCTGATAGAATTGCGGGAGCCCAAACGACGCCGATTCCAAAGATGTCAGCGTGGGAAGCTGGGGCGTTAGCAGGAATCCGGGGAGAGTGCCAAACACGAAGCGGCCCGGCAGGAACGTGTGCGATTCCGTGTGATTTCCGCGCAGCAATTCCGAACCGCCGAACTTGATGGTGTGCTTCCCGCGGATCAGGGTCACATTGTCCGCAAATTCGTACCGTCGCAGGATTGTCAAGTTGGGCAAAAAGATGTTTGTACCCAGGTTGTTGATAAAGCCCGGTATCTGGAGCCCCGCCTGCCCCGGCTCGTTCGGAATCACTTTAAAGCTTTCGTAATTCCATTGCGCGCGCAGCTCATTTTGAGTTCGCGAACTGAATTGATGGAACCAGGCCCCCTGGAAGTTGTTGTCATAGGTGTGGATCGAGCTGCCCGCCGAAAAGGCCGTCAGGGACTGCACGTCGGGATTTTGTTCGAGGTCGTGCCCGTAGCGATAGGTAAATGTGAGCTGGTTCTCGTTGTCGATGTGATGGTCCACTCGCACGGACGTCAGGTACTCGCGCGAGTTGTAGTCAAACAGGCCACCCTGGGTTTCAAACTGGTTGATCAGGAAAGCGTTCAGAGGGAGTTGGGGATTAAGCGTCAGGACACCGCCAAGAATGGCCGCACACGTAGCGGGAGGCAGCAAAGTGACGGGATTCGGGGCGGGTAAACCTAGCTGGGCAGCAACGGCCTTGCCCACGGGGCCGCTCAAGCAAGCCACGGGACCCGGGCTTGATGCTACATTAGCAATCGCGGCCTGCTGGCTTGCTGTCGGCCGGAAGATTGAAGTATTCGTCAGTAGCGGCACGGCATTCTGTGAATCCTGTCGCAAGCCTTCAAACGCGAAGAAAAACTGCGTTTTCCCCTTCCGGATAGGACCGCCCATCGCGCCGCCGAATTGGTAGCGCTGCAAGGAATTCTTGATCGGCTGCCCTTGCACATCCGCTGCCAGCGGATTAAACGCCTGTCCGGGCTGCAGCGCCTGGCTGAACGCAAACGGATCCCGCGCATCCATTGCATCATTGCGGAAAAAACCAAACAATGTCCCATGTACCTCGTCGGTCCCGGACTTCGAAACGATGTTGATCGAAGCACCGTTGGCGGCGCCCAGGTCTGCGCCGTAATTGCTGCGGTTCACCTGGAACTCCTGCACGGCATCCTGGCCCAGTGTCAGCCGCACGCCGCCGCTATCGCCGCTGGTCTCACCTCCGTCCACGGTGATGCTGTTTCCCCGGCCGTTGCTTCCATAGAAGGAAAGTCCGCTTTGGGGCGTCTGTTTCACTCGAAAATCCTGGTCGTCGGCCAGCCGGGTAGAATTCGAGACGCCCGGAGACAGTAGAGTAAATGTAAGATAATCGCGCCGATCAATGGGTAGGTTGATAATATAGTTTTGGGTGAGTGTATCCGCCTGGCTTCCTCTCTCGGTCTCCACCACAGGAAGTTCGGAAGTCACTTCAATTTCTCCTGAGACCCCCGACAACTTAAGATGGAAGTCGAGGGGGATCACTTGACCGACCGTGAGTACGACGTCGGTCTGAACCTCAGTTTGAAAGCCGGAAGACTCGGCGCTCACACGATAATGCGAAGGGGGAAGACCAGCCACGCGGTACTGGCCGCTGCTGTCCGCCAGAGCTGTCCTCTGAACACCCTTCTCGACGTCGGAGACAGTAACCTTAGCATTCGGAATTGCGGCCCCTGCGGGATCGATGATCGTTCCGAAAATTTCACCGGACGCACCGACCCCCTGCCCCCGTGCGATAGGTCCCGCCGGAAACAAAAAGATCGCAGACACCAAGACACCTGCCAGCAAGGTTGATTTCATATTTCCTCCTGGTTCACCGAAGACTTCGCGCTTCCCTTTTCGAATAAGCCCAAGCTTGCTCTGCTCCCCAAAAGCAAGAGTCTCGCTATGACTGCTCCTCGCTCGGATTCCCTTTTATTCCAGGCTTACCGTGCGGCACCCCGGCATTCCGGTGAATTCCGGATCGCTTTTCAGGCGCCCGCCCCTCGACGCCAGAATTAAAAATTATGATAGTCTCTATCATGTATTAAGCACTAACGTCAAGACCCAACGAACGGAAGCGCCACTTTGCACGACTCGCCAGGCGATCTCGCACCCTAGAATCAACGGTTTTTTGAGAACGTGGGCGAGTCGCGTCCAATCCGCATCTCCGCATCGGCCACACACAAATCGGAATGGCAAACGCCACAGGCTCCGACTGCAATCAGAGTTTCATTTGCGCCAGGCTTTGGCGACTCGATTTTTTCGATCGAGAACGTTCTGTTGAATTCGTGGAGAAGGGCGGTTCTCATAAGGAGGACAAAGGTTTAGGGCTTAGCGGCTCTGAGGAAGAACTCCACCGCACTGCGCACGCGCTCGCTCAACTTGTGAGGTCCCGTGAGATCCACAGCCCATTGACGGACGACGGTATTAAAAAGTCCCTCCATGAATTCCGCGAGGTGCACAACCGGGAAAGCGCGCGTCACGTCTCCGCGGTCTTGACCTTGTGCGAGAATCTCTCGGAGCAGGCTGACACTGGCTTCTTCAGGTTCTCGCATGTCCGGAGAACGGACGGGATCCATCGCGCCAGCCAACACCACCGCTCGCCAGAGTGGGCGGTCAGCTTCCGTGAGCTTGGCCATCGTTTCATAAAATCGGCGCAAGCGCTCCGCCGTTGCGGCCTTACTGGACAGTTCTGACTTTAGTCTTTCCGTCTGACAGGCGAATCCCCTTTTGCCGACTTCACGCAACACGGCGTCCTTGCTGGGGAAATAGCGGAAGAACGTGGGCTGGCTGATTTCCAATACCTGGACGATGTCTTCAATCCGGGTACTCTCATACCCTCGTTCGTGGAAAAGGCGCAGTGCCGTCTCTACAATCTGCTGACGAAGCCGCGCTTTCTTGCGCTCGCGAAGACCGGGGAGTTCTCGCCCAACTTTCATTCCCGATTGCGAATGAACGGGTTTCTGTCTTGAGCCGTGGCGTTTCTTGGAACTACGGTATGGCGTAGCCGACGAATGACCTTGGGCGCGCTTGGCACGCGACATGTTTCGATTTTCTCCCGGATTCTTGCGTTCACGCGCCATGCAGGTCGCGCAACACAAATTTTGACAGTCAATCTAACATGATAGCGACTAACGTCAAGTTGAAAAATCTTGCGGTAAGTCGGACGCACGTGGAGGGCTGATAACCTACAACGCTGGAATGGCTTAAGAAACTCTCAAGCGTGAAATGCCGGCGAAGCGCTGAACAAAATACGCAGCCTATTCAATGCTTATTCCAGAAACGTAATTCGATAAGATTGAAAGAAGGGTGGCAGGTGGAAAGAGGCCCGTGGTGGAGATTTTAGGGTTGACACGTGCGCTTGGCAGTGCTACAAAGCGCCAAAGACAAACCCTTTGGTGGTAAGTCTCTTGCCCGCACCTTGTAAAACAACGCGCGAGTGAGGCCGCAGCCTTGCCTGGCAGGGCAGGCTGCTGTGCCGCTAAAGGATTTGTCAGCAACACCCCACCCACCCCGGGAGGTGAGAACCCTGCGGTTTTCACCTCCTTTTTATTTCTCCTGCCGATCACCGTTATTCTTTCTAGCGAGCCCGGTATTCTCCTATCGTCTGTGTGCGTTAGGAGATGTGTCCCGTGGGCTTTATGATGTGGCCTGTCAAGATGACCGTGGTTCCCACTCGCAAGGAGGCGAAACCTCAAGATGCCCGTGCCCCCGAAGAACGAACCGCATCCGCTGTTGGCGTTAAAACAGGTAACGGTGATGCGCGGGGAGCGCGCCGCGCTCGAAGATGTGACGCTGCGAATCGGTGCCAGGGAGCACCTTTGCATCCTGGGGCCGAATGGCTGCGGAAAGTCGACGCTGATCAAGACCATCACGCGCGAATGTTACCCGCTGGCGCGCGAAGGATCATCGATCGCCATCCTTGGGAAGGAGCTCTGGAATATTTTCGAGCTGCGTTCGATGCTGGGCATCGTTTCACCGGACCTGCTGGCATCCTGCACGACCGATGCAACGGGGCGGGACGTGGTGCTGTCGGGTTTCTTCAGCAGCACGCGTATATTTCCGCACCATAATCCTTCCGTGGAGCTGCTGGAACGCACCGAAAAAGCGCTGGCCCGGCTGGGCATATCGCATCTGGCGGACCGGCAGGTGGCGCAGATGTCCTCAGGAGAAGCAAAACGTACTTTGATTGCACGCGCGCTGGTGCACGAGCCGCACACGCTGCTGTTCGATGAGCCGGGCAACGCGCTGGATATCGGCGCGCAGGTCAAGCTTCGAGAAACGATGAGAGAGCTGGCGCATTCCGGGCTGGGAATACTTCTCGTCACGCATCATGTTTCAGAAATTATTCCGGAGATCGAGCGAGTGGTGCTGCTGCGAGAAGGGCGCATTCTCGCCGACGGTGCGAAGCAGGAAGTGCTCAGCGAAGAAAAACTCTCCCTGCTCTTCGGCGTGCGCGTGCAACTAGGGCTGCATGACGGTTACTACCATCTGTATTAAACACAGTGCACGCATTTCTCGCAGGAAAACTGGGATAAGGTAAACGTCCTCGGTGGCTAGAGGATCTGCGGTAGCTTTCATGTAGCTTCGAGCAGGACCTCTCCAGCTTTTAAACGAAAAATTTCACCTTCGCGTCTCCGTTCTCGTGCAGTATAGGGGACGCGTCAGCCCGGGTTCTCCCGCAGATTCTTCAGCGCCTAAGGCCCGAAGCGATTTGTGGATGGTTTTTCTGAGGCAGTATCCTGGCAGCCATGAAGCTCATTCTTGCTTCCGCCTCAGCGCGCCGCGCTGAAATCCTTCGGGACGCGGGGCTTTCTTTTGTTGTGCTCTCTTCCGCTGTTGACGAAACTCCTTACCCCAACGAATCGCCAAATGACTTGGTCGAGCGCCTCGCCCTCGCTAAAGCCGAGCTCGTGGCCGCCCGCGCCATCGGCCCCGCGATCGTCATTGGCGCAGATACAGTTATTTCGCTCGACGGCCACGTCCTCGGCAAGCCCCGCTCCACCGATGACGCTCGCCGCATGCTCGAAAAACTTTCCGGCCGCACCCACTCTGTCGTCACCGGCATCGCCCTCATCCGGCTCCCCGACGCCGAGCGCCGCACCTTTGTGGAATCCACGCTCGTCCATTTTGCCGCACTCAGGAGCGATGAGATCCTTCGCTATCTCGCCACCGGCGAGCCGCATGACAAGGCCGGCGCCTACGCCATTCAAGGCCACGCGGGCCGCTTCATTCCCCGCGTCGAAGGCTGCTACTTCAACATCGTAGGTCTGCCCCTCTCCCGTCTCTATCAGGTCCTCGCCGATCTCGGCTGGTCGGAAGAATAGCTCCGGGCGAGATCCGGCCTCGGCGTCATTCTTCACTGTCCTCTCCGGCCAAAAAAGAAGCGCTCCCCTTTCGGAGAGCGCCTCTTCTTGTTCAGGGGGTGGAGGAAACTTACGGCTTCTTCGCGGCCGCCTGCGTCGCTCCGTTGTGTTTCTTCTGGTGGATATTCTTCGACGCCTGGTTCTGTTCGTGGTTGACCTGCTTCTTTTCAGCAGTCGTCAGCTTGCCGCCGTTGGCCCTGCGGTCCGCGGAGACTTGCTGGTTGATGCCGTTCTGCTGGTTTTCGAGCTTGGCCGTTTCGCCAGCCGTCAATTGTCCGCTCTTGATTCCTTGCGCAATGCGGTCCTGCTGGTTTTCGCGGCGCTGGCCCACTTTATTGTTGCCGTAGTGCGCGGTATTGGCGTTGTGCTTGTCGGTGTAAATTTGCTTCGAGAGGTTGTTCTGCTGCTTGTTGACCTTGGCCTTCTCCGCGGCAGTCAGTTTTCCGCCGTTCGCGGCGCGGTCCGCTTTGGTTTCGCCGTTGATGGCCGCTTCTTTCGTTTCTAGATTCGCGGTTTCACCGGCGGTCAGTTGTCCGCTCTTTACGCCATTGGCGATGCGGTCCTGTTGATTTTCTTTCCGCTGCGCGATGCTGGGATCCGGCTTCGCCGCCGTTGCCGGTTGCGCGGCAGGCGCGGGCGAGCTCTGCGACTGCCCCGAAGATTGCGACCCCGATTGATCTTGCGCCAGAGCCATACCGCCCGCCATGAGCACGACGACCGGCAAGGCGCCCCACTTCACGCATGTAAATTTCATTGCGTTCTCCTAATCTCTATGTTTCAAATCTGGAAAATCCCGGACACCCTTTTGATACCCGATGGTGAACGCAAAGTTGCGGCTCCGCTACTGTCCGGAGGGACAGTTTTTTCGCACTTAATGGGGTTTTTCCTTATCTCTTTCGACACAATTCGCAGTCCGCATCGGTGGGCGCATGTTTCGCGAGCCGGCAATGCATCCGCGAGCGGATAGACCTCCGCGTCGTCATCCCGAAGCGAACCGATAAGGTTCGTTGAAGGATCTCAACCCCAGCATTTGCGCGCTTTACCTATCTGTAGAAAAACTAAGCGCAGAGACGTTTCATGGGGACGAATAAGTACCGTTCAGAAACAAAATGAGCGGCCACATGGGCCGCCCAATTTCTTCCAGTTCAGAGCAAAAAATCTCAGCTCGCGCTCGTTATACCTTTTTCTCTTCTGCCGGTTTATCCGCTGGCGGAGCAGTCTGCTGCGAAGGAGGTGGCGTGGTGTGCGATGCCCCAGACATCCCTTCTTTGAAGTTGCGAATGCCCTCCCCAAGTCCTCGCGCGAGTTCGGGAATCTTCCGCCCCCCGAACAAGAGCAGGATAACCGCTAGAACTATCAGCCAGTGAATAGGACTAAATTCACCCATGATCAACCTCCAAGCGGCCTTTTCCGCGCACCAACTTAACTCTAGCGCAGGACGCCTCGTGCAGCAAGCTTAAGCCATACCGCACATCTAGAGTATAACACGCTCATCCCCGGCCCGGCGCGTAACCCTCTCTCGGTCCAGGTATTCCAGCAGCGGGATGGCGTATTTTCGCGTAATCCCCGTCAGCTCTTTGAAGGCAGGCACGCCGATCCGCTCGCCCTTGGTTTTTTTTTGGACCAAAAGCTGGTCCCGAAGTTGCGCCAGCGCATCCCGGTGAAAAGTCAGTTCCGGCGTGACTCGGATGAGCACTTTCTCACGCAAGAGAATCTGCAGCAATTTCTCCGCGCGCTTAGCTTCCACAGAAAGCTTCGACAGCACTTCCTTCACCGAAGGCACAGCCAGCCCTGCTGAAGAAAATGCCTTTTCGATCTGCTCTTTTGCGCGCGCTTCCTCGGGCTGCAGCGCGATCTCGGCTCCCACCCGTCGGGCCAATTCGCCCTGTAATTCGATTTTCTTTCTTGCCGCTAACTCTTCCAGCGCTGCGCGAAATGTTTCCGCATTTGTCCGACGCCCCAGGCTCGCCCGCAAATCCTCGCGGGCAATTCCGGGAAGCAGCGGATTCTCCCTATGAAACTTCTCGATGGTTGCGCTGATTTTGCCGCAAACTTCCTCAAACGCTTTGCGCGCCACAATCGTGAGCGGCTCACTCGCGACAATCTTCAATTTTTCCGCCGTCGCGAGCTTCTGCACGGCTTCCTGAATCTCTCTCTCCAGCCAACCGGTTCGCGCCACCATTTCCTGCATTCCGAGTCCCGCGGAACTTCTTCCCGTCCCGGGACCAGCGGATGCCCGCTCCACCATCGCGGTGAGAATCTCTTCGCGTTCCCCGCGTTCCAGCGTTTCCAGGAAGGCGGCGCGCGCCGTATCTCTCGACATCGGCCGCCGCGCGAGCGGTTCCAGTACGATCCCCCCGCCAATCGTGATCACCGGCGAAAACTGCCGCACAATGAAGCGGTCTCCCGGCAATACGAGCACATCTTCCTGCAGCCGGAGCTGCGCCAGCGCGTTCTGCCCCGGCGGGAGTTCGCTTTGCTCGTACAAGAGAATCTCAGCGATGGTCTCCGTTGTTCCGGCGTGGAAGTGCACTCGCGAGCGCTGCTTCAATTTTTTGGATGAGGGCAACAGCGTAAGCCGCGAATCGATCCGGCGCGTTGCGCGAAACTTTCCCGGCGCCGCCAGCCCCATCCCCCGCTTCACTGCCGTATGCTGGATTCCTGCCAGGTTCACCGCCGTCCGCTGCCCCGCGGTCGCGCGTTCCACGTTTCTGCCTCCGGATTGGACTCCGCGCACGCGCAATCGCTCCCCCCCCGGAAACAGCTCGACTTCATCCCCCGCCCCGACACTTCCTGAAATCAACGTCCCTGTCACGACGGTCCCAAATCCCTTCATCGCAAAGGAGCGATCGATGGGTAACCGAAAATGGTGTCCCGCATCCTTGCCCGCTACTTGCCAGGCAACCTCGCACAGGGCCTCCTTCAATTCCGGCAAGCCTGCTCCAGTCTTCGCGCTCACCGCCACAATCGGCGCACGCTCCAGGAACGATCCGCGCAAATACTCCTCCACCTCCAGCCTTACCAGTCCCAGCATGTCCGCATCCACCAGATCACTTTTCGTCAGCGCCACCACTCCGCGCTTCACTCCCAGCAGCCGGCAAATATCGAAATGCTCTCGCGTTTGCGGCTTGAGCGATTCATCCGCCGAAATCACCAGCAACACCAGATCGATTCCCGCGGCGCCGGCCATCATGTTGCTGACGAACCGTTCGTGGCCGGGCACGTCGATAACACCGAATCGGACTCCGTCTTCCTCCAGAAACGCGAAGCCCAGGTCGATTGTTATCCCGCGGCGCTTTTCTTCCGCCAGGCGGTCCGCGTGTGTCCCCGTCAGAGCCTCAACCAGTGCTGATTTGCCGTGGTCAATATGTCCCGCGGTGCCGACGATGACGCTCTTCGTGGAAATGGACATGGATTCTCTTGAATTCGTACGCGCCTTTGCGCCACTTGGGATGCTAATGGAGTGGAGAAGCGGGGGTCAATGCGAGGAAACTATTTCGCCGCGGCAATCTCGTCGACGATCGCTTGCGTCGCTGCACGAGGATCTGCGGCAGTGAGGATCGGGCGTCCTACAACGAGAAAATCCGCGCCCGCGCGGATTGCTTCCGCAGGCGTTGCCGTGCGCGCCTGGTCGTCTTCATTCAAATTCGCAGTTTTCTCTCTCGAGCGCACGCCCGGCGTCACGATTAGAAATTCGCGCCCGCACGCCTTGCGTATCGCCCGCGCTTCCTGTACCGAAGCAACGACTCCGTCTACGCCCGCCTTTTTCGCCAGCTGGGCCAGCTTCACAGCACGCGGCTTCGGTGGGCCACCGATTCCAACCTCGCGCATTGCTTTGTTATCCATGCTCGTCAAAATCGTCACCGCCAGGAGCCGCGGCCGGTCGGAACCCATGGGTACGCCCGCACTGATTGCCTGCACCGCCGCCTTCATCATCGCGCTGCCGCCCAGCGCATGCACGTTCACCAGCTGCACGCCGGTCATTGCCGCGGACGAGAGCACTGCGCCCGCGACTGTATTCGGGATGTCGTGGAATTTCAAATCCAGAAAAATGCCCGGACCCAGCGACGCCACTTCGCGCACGGCTGCGGGTCCCGCGGCCATGAACAATTGGTTGCCGATCTTAAACATTCCAACCAGATCGGCGACGGACTTCGCAAATCTTAACGCTGAAGATAAGGAGTCAAAATCAAGTGCGACAATCAAGCTGCTGCGGGGATGGGCATCGAAGGTCACTTTTGTTTGCGACCCCGAATGCCTCGGGGTCAACGCCTCGTCGGCAGTTCCAGCAATTCGAGCCGGACCTGGCTTACGCCCGAATGGATCAAGCCAATCTTTCGGGCTACGCGATAGGATACATCAATTTCGCGTCCTTCTTGGTACGGACCGCGGTCATTGATACGCACTAGTTCAAACTTCCCGTTCCGGGGGTTCACCACGCGGACCACCGACCCGAACGGCAGGTTGGGGTGGGCCGCCGTCAAAGCTTCGCAGTCGAAGTGCTCCCCGTTGGCGGTCTTCTTCCCATTAAACCCTGGGCCATACCAGCTCGCATTGCCCACCCAGGTCTTAATCGGCTTCACTGGGGTGCTTAAATGGGCCACCAGAGGTGCCTCCATCGCCGGGGCGACGAGGAACATCAGCAATACCCACCTCACTGCAGCCCAGAGAATGAATAATGGTCGTCTCATAGTGTGTTCTTTGTGCTACCCAAATCCAAAAAAGTGTAGCATAAAAGCATCGTTATGTCAACCATTTTCTGCGAGAAATTGTCCTCTCATCTCATTCACAGTAAAGACTTTAGCTTCAGAAAAGTGCTTTGCAAGCCCCTTCACAAGGCGCTCACTGACCGTCGGGTCAGTAAAACTGGCCGTCCCGACCTGTACAGCCGACGCGCCTACGGCGAGATATTCAAGCACGTCCTCGACCGTCTCGACCCCTCCGAGCCCTAGGATAGGTATCTTCACCGCCTTCCGGGTCTCCCAGACTAGGCGCAGCGTGATCGGCTTGATCGCGGGGCCCGATAGGCCCCCTGTCAGGTTCCCCAGGCGGGACTTCCCCGTCCGGAAATCCACGGCCATCGCCGGGTACGTATTCGCCACCGTCAAGGCATCAGCCCCCACCCCCTCCGCGGCCCGGGCAATAAGTCCAATGTCTGTAACAAGAGGAGAGAGCTTTACCCAGAGAGGCCGCATGGCAGCTGCCTTTCTCGCAGCCCCTACCACCTCCGCGACCAGCCCGGGATCCGCTCCAAACTGCATTCCGCCCTTTTTGACGTTTGGGCAGGAGATGTTCAACTCGTACGCTGCCACCCCTTCGGCGCCTTCCAGGACCCGGATAACCTCAACATAGTCCTCCTGGCAGTATCCGAAGACGTTGGCAATGACCGCCGTATCAAAACTTCGCAGTACGGGAAGCTTTTCCGTGACAAAGGCCCGCACCCCTACATTCTGAAGCCCGACGGCGTTAAGCATTCCGGAGGGGGTCTCACAGAGCCTCGGCGGGGGGGCACCTTCCATGGGTTCCCGTGAAAGTCCTTTGGTGACGAGACCACCGAGCCCGCTGAGATCTACGAGATGGGCGAATTCGATCCCGTAGCCGAAGGTTCCGCTCGCGGCGAGAATAGGGTTCCGAAGGCGCAATGCGCCAATTTGTACGCTGAGGTCAACGGCGCCAGCGGAGCTCACTTCGTGAGAAAGGATAACATGAAGCCGTTTCGACTCCGCGCCAAATCTCGCCTCGCGGATTTCTGCCTGTGGAAAAAAGCATTCAGATCTAAGGCTTTGCTGCCTCTACCCTGCGAGGATTTTTCTTTCCCGCATCGGACGGGGCGGTTTTCGCCAGCGCTTCCGCAAGCACGCGTCCGTCGCGCGGCGCCAAAGTGATTCCACATAGCGATGCGAGTGTCGGTGCAATATCCGCCGGCGTCACATTGCCGTGGTATTCGCCCGGCTGAACTCCGTAGCCCATCAGCAGCAGCGGCACGTGCTGGTCGTAGTTCCACGGAGTGCCGTGCCCCGTGCCGGATTCGCGCGCTTTTCCCGCCGGCGTCGAATCCATCAGCCAGTATGCTTTTGGCACGATGAACAAATCTCCGCTGCGCCCCGGAAAATAACTTGCCGCCATCGCCCTCAGCAGCGGACTCTGCGTCGCGGGGCGATCCCGTAGCTCTTCCGCGCGAAATACTTCGGCAACACCCGGCTGGCTAATCGCGGCTTCCATCACCGCTTTCATCGCTGCCGGATCGCCTCTCAAGCGGTCGTAAACGCCCGGCGAAAAATAGACATCACTCCCCGCAATCCGCGCGATTGCTGGCTTTCCGAAATTGAATGGCTCGAGTGCTTTCTCCATGCGCTCCTGGAGCTCCGGTATCCGCAGAAGACCCGCATCGGCGCCCGTTTTTTGCATATCCTCGGGAATCGGCACTACGCCGTGGTCCGCGCTCAAGGCCACAACGTAATTGTCCCGCCCGACCTTCTCATCCAAATGAGCAAATAACTCACCTAGGTCTCTGTCCAGCCGCACCAGGATGTCCTGAATCTCTCGGCTCCGCGGGCCGAACGCATGCCCCACATAATCCACTGTCGAATAGCTCACGCCAAGAAAATCCGTCCCGCCGCCCTTGCCCAGACTCAGCGAATCCACGGCTGTCTCGGCAAGCTGCGTCAGGTAGGTATCCGCAAATGGACTCGTCCCCCACTCCTCGTAAAACGCCTCGTCCGGCTCATTTCCCGCAGCCTTCCCGCGCAGCGGATGCGGAAATGTCAGGCTCCAACCCTCCGGCGGAACAGCGCCTGTAGCTTTCTCGTCATACCAATACGTGCTTTCCGGCAGCGACAACGACCAAGTCTTGCCGTAGTCCGCCTTCACCGGATGCGCTTTCGCGTAATCGTCAATGAATGGGAGGGTCCCGTACACATTCGAAGTCGTCCACGCGCCGGTTCCCCCGTCGAACCAAGTCACCGCATCCGCTTTGTGGCCGGCCATGGTGATCGCCGCACGCGCCTTCAGCGAGAAGGTCACCACGCGTGTCGCGCCGCCTGTCTGAAACTTCAGCTCCTCCGCGAAGGCGGGCACAACCATTCGCCGCGCCGTATCTCCACCCTTCACGCTCGCGCCCGCATAGCCGGCATTTTTCGCCTTTGGGTCCGACGTGCATGTCACCATCTTCTGCTGTTCGCGGTCCCACCACGCATTGGCGATCATTCCGTGCGTCGCCGGCAGCGCCCCCGTCGAAATCGTTGCGTGCCCCACGCACGTCTCCGTCGCGGCATACGGATACGCCGCGTCCCGAAACCAGGCGCCTTCCTCTACCAGCCGCTTCAACCCACCCGTCCATTGCCCCAGGAATTTATCCACGTAATCGCCACGCATTTGATCCACTACCAGCATCACCACTAATTTCGGCTTCGTCACAGCTGCTTTGGGCCGAGCAGGCGCTTTCGCGGCCACTGTCGGTTTTTGCGCTTGCCCTTGCGCCCGCGTTCCTCCCCCCCAGCCAAGCACCAAAAGTGCCAGCAGGCCGTACATCAGCAACTTCTTCATACGGATCTCGCTCCCGGACATTTCCACGGCTCCTTTTCTCGCCGCGCAGTCTATCACGACCCTGTGAATGCACCATTTCCGTTCTGGCTGAGCGTCTTCTCCGCGCCTCCGCCCCTTGTGTGTCGACCGCTTCGCGGTCGCGCTTCCGATTGACCGCTTTGCGGTCACAAATGATACGATTACGCGACCGTGCGTATCGTCGAAAAAGCGCAGTTGATGTCCGCCCCGGAAATCGACCGCACTCTCCAGCGCCTGGCCCACGAAATCGTGGAGAAATCCGGCGGCACCAAACATCTTGCCCTCATCGGCATCCGCCGCCGCGGCGTGCCTCTGGCCCAGCGCATCGCCCGCGCCATGCGCGGCATTGACGGCGTCGAAATTCCCGTCGGCACGCTGGACATCACTCTGTATCGCGACGACCTTTCCAAGGTAGCGTCCCACGCCGTGCTGCAGTCTTCCAACATCCCCTTCGGCGTGGATGACATGGACCTGGTCCTCGTTGACGATGTGCTCTACACCGGCCGCACCATCCGCGCTGCCATGAACGGCCTCTTTGACCTCGGCCGCCCCCGGCGCGTCTCACTTTGTGTCCTGATCGAACGTGGGCATCGCGAAATGCCCATCGAAGCGCAGTACGTCGGCCGAAGCGTGCAGACCAGCGCCAGCGAAATTATCGAAGTGAGGCTCCGCGAGACTGACGAGGAAGAGCGCGTCGTGCTCGTCGACCGTGTCGAATAGCCTTGGTTTTGTGGCAAGATTTTGGAATCTTGTCATCCTTTGAGCATCCGATGAGGATGCTCAAAGGATCTCAGCTTAAGCTGCAAGGATTTAGTCAGGATTTCGCGCCCCGTGCACCGAGTGAGGATGTGACCCACAACTTCCGCGATCTTCTCGCCCTTGAGCCGCTCTCCGCGGACGAACTCACCTTTCTTCTCGATCAAAGCAAACCCTTCCAGGAAATCCAGCGTCACCCGCTGAAAAAACTCGCCACGCTTCGCGGCAAGACAGTGGCACTGGCTTTCTTCGAATATTCCACCCGCACGCGCATCAGCTTCGGCACGGCCGCAGCGCGTCTCGGTGCCGACACGATGAATCTCCAAGCCGAAGCCTCCAGCCTGAAAAAAGGCGAATCCCTGCTCGATACCATCCACACTCTCGATGCCATGAAGCCCGACTGCCTCGTCATGCGGCATTCTGCCTCCGGCGCCGCGGATTTCGTCGCGCGCCATCTCGATATCCCCGTCGTCAATGCCGGCGATGGCACCCACGAGCATCCCTCGCAGGGCTTGCTCGATGCGCTCACCATCCGCGACCGCAAAGGCTCCATCGAAAATCTCAATGTCACCATCCTCGGCGACATCCAGCATAGCCGTGTCGCCCGCTCCAACATCCATCTACTCGGAAAATTCGGCTGCCGCTTCACGCTCTGCGGCCCCGCCATGTGGGTTCCCCGCGAACTCGAAAAGATCGGTCCCCCTGGCGCTGCGATACGCCGCGTCTTCCGAATCGAAGAAGCTCTCGAAGGTTCCGACGTCGTTCTCGTCCTCCGCGTCCAGACCGAACGCCTCCACGAGCCGGCGCTTTCCGCGGCGGATTACGTGCTCCTCTACCAGCTCAATGCCGAACGCCTGCGTCGCACCAAGCCGGATGCCGTCGTCCTCCATCCCGGTCCTATGAATCGCGGCATTGAAATCTCGCCCGAAGTCGCCGACGGTCCGCAATCCTGCGTCCTGGAGCAGGTAGCCAACGGCGTCGCCATGCGCATGGCTATTCTCTATTTGCTCATTCTTGGGGCTGCGGAAGGCGGAGGGCATCCCGCTCTCGAGACGTCCCCGGAGCACAATCGCCGCGCCACGGATCGAGTTGTCCCCCGGTCGGCTTCAACGGGGAAGGATTTCTGACATGCTGCTGATCAAAAATGGCCGCGTCCTCGACCCCGCCACGAAAACCGACGCTTCATTGGATATTTTGCTCGACGGCGAAAAAATCAAGGAAGTTGCACCCACTGGAAAATTTTCCAGTGTGCAAAACACGGAAGTTTTCGATGCCGCCGGCCTGATTGTTGCTCCCGGCTTCATCGATCTTCACGCTCATCTTCGCGAGCCCGGCCAGGAATCGTCGGAAACCATTGAAACCGGCACGCGTGCGGCGGCTCGCGGCGGCTTCACCGCCGTCTGCTGCATGCCCAACACCAAGCCGGTCAACGACAACGCCTCCGTCACGCGCTTCATCCTCGATCGCGCCAAAGCCGCCGCCAGCGTCCGCGTCTGGCCCATCGGCGCCGCCTCCGTCGGCAGCAAAGGCGAGGGCATCGCTGAGATCGCCGCCATGAAGCAGGCGGGCGTGGTCGCCGTCAGCGACGACGGCAAACCCATCGCCACAGCAAAACTCGCTCGTCAGGTCATGGAGTACTGCCGCTCGCTCGATCTTCCCGTTATCGAACACGCCGAAGATGTCTCGCTCGCCGCCTGCGCCGTCATGCGCGAAGGCGTCACTTCCGCGCGCCTCGGCTTACAAGGCATGCCTGCCGCAGCGGAATCCGTTTGCGTCGCCCGTGACGTTCAGCTCGCCGTACTCACGGGCGCGCGACTCCACATCGCGCATCTCTCCGCGAAATCTTCCCTCGAACAAGTCCGCTGGGCCAAATCGCGCGGTCTGCACGTCACCTGCGAGGTCACGCCGCATCACTTCACGCTCATTGACGAAGACGTGCGGTACGATTCCCGTTTCAAAATGAATCCGCCGCTCTCCTCCCGCGAAGACCGCGAAGCTCTCCTCGCCGGACTCGCCGACGGCGCCGTAGACGCCATCGCCACCGATCACGCGCCTCATGAGCCTGCGCTCGAAGACGTTGAATTCGACCGCGCACCCTTCGGCATTCTGGGATTCGAAACCGCTCTCGCGCTCGCGCTTGAACAACTCGTGCGCACGGGCCGCCTTTCGCTCATGCGCATGGTCGAGCTATTCACCACCGGCCCGGCGCGCGTCCTCGGCATCGAAGCCGAAAAAAAAATTGCCGCCGGCCATCCCGCGGACCTGACGATTTTCTCCCTTGATCATTTCTGGACCTACCAAGTTAAAGAATCCGCCAGCAAATCCCGCAATTCGCCCTTTGACAATCGCAGCTTCAAAGGCGCACCCATGGCCACCATCGTCGCTGGCCGTATCGTCTGGAAAATGTAGCGCCCCACGCGGCGAGAGCGGCAAGGTTTTTCTCCGCACGCCAGAAACCATTATGTAAGTCGCGAAGCGAAGACACGCTCCGCCTCCGTCGCCAACCGCAACTGATAGGAACAGCCAAATTATATGAAGCGCGTAAAGTTGCTAGGCCGTCGTGCGGCTGCTAAAATCAAGCTTTCGTTGGCTTGCAGCCGCTTGCTCGGGGGAGCGGACGGTCTTTTTTCCGCCAACACCGGCGTTCGTAAAGCTGCCGGTTGGGCGTGCCGCCGCGCAGCGGCCAGCACCCCCAAAATGCCAAGCCCCTGGAAAGCGCCTGTCTGTTTCCGGCCCCTGCCGAAGGGAGACTACGAGTGGCAAAGTATGATGTGGCGATTATCGGGAGCGGTCCAGGCGGCTACGTCGCCGCCATCCGCGGGGGCGAACTGGGTTTGAAAGTTGTCGTCGTGGAAAAGGATCCGTTCCTGGGCGGAACGTGCCTCCATGTCGGCTGCATCCCGACCAAGGTTCTTCTTTATCACGCAGAGATTTACGACCATTTCAAGAATGCCGAAGAATTGGGTTTCGAAGTCAGCGGGCTGAAGATCAACTGGGGAAACGTCCTGGCGCGCAAGGACAAAATCGTCAAGAAGCACGCGAAAGGCATCGAGTTCCTTTTCAAGAAAAATAAAGTGGAGTGGGTCCAGGGCTGGGGGAGGTATGAAGGTCCCGGCAAGGTAAGCGTCGAGAAGGACGGCAAAAAGACGGCAATCGAAGCGTCGAATATCCTGATGGTGAGCGGTTCGGAAGCCAAGTCGCTCCCGGGAATCGAGCCGGACCACAAAACGATTCTCACCAATCGGTCCATCATCCAGCTTCCGGAAATTCCAAAGACTCTAATCGTCGTCGGCGCCGGCGCCGTCGGCGTGGAGTTCGCCTCGATTTACAATTCGTTTGGGACGCAGGTGACTATTCTGGAGGCGTTGCCGCGCGTCGTGCCCGTGGAAGATGAAGAAATCTCCGCCGAACTCGCCAAGGCCTTCCAGAAAAAAGGTATCCAGATTTTCACCGGCTGCGTGGTCGATTCGGTGAAAAAGGACGCCAAGGGTGTCACCGTGAGCTTCAAGGACAACGACGGCAAGCCACAGACATTGCAAGCGGAGAAGCTACTCCTCGCCGTTGGCCGCAAACCGATGACGGAGAATTGCGGCCTGGAAAAGTCGAAAGCCAAGGTGGAGCGCGGCTTCGTGAACGTCGGGCCGTACATGGAAACCGACGAGAAGGGTTTGTACGCAATTGGTGACATCGTGGCTGGATTGCCGCAGCTGGCGCACGCTGCGATGATGGAAGGGATCGCTGCAGTCACACACATCGCCGGGAGGCAGCCTCCGCGCATCGTGAAAACTCGCATTCCCAACGCCACCTACTGCGAGCCGCAGATCGGTTCGATTGGCTTGACGGAAAAGCAGGCGCGGGATGCGGGCTATGCCGTGAAGACGGGCAAATTCCCGTTTGTCGGCAACAGCAAGGCAACCATCCTGGGCAATCACAACGGTTTCATCAAAGTGGTATCCGATGAAAAGTACGGCGAAGTCCTGGGAATTCACATCATCGGGCCGCTGGCGACGGAAATTCTCGCGGAAGCCGCCGCGGTGCTGCACCTCGAGGGCACCATCGACGACATGATGAACATGATGCACGCCCATCCCACAGTGTGGGAAGGAATGGGCGACGCGTTTGCCTCGGTGCGGGGATTGCAAATAAACGTTTAGAAGGAGCTCCGCTGCTGGATTACAGGAAGGCAAGGTCTTGAACACCTGCCACATTGTTGAGATCGGTCTAATCGGTTACTCAGAAGCCTGGGCTCTGCAGAAGCGTTTGGTTGCCGCGCGCAAAGCAGGCACGATCAGAGATGTTCTGTTGCTTTGCGAGCACCCGCATGTGATCACGCTGGGGCGCAGCGCCAAGCGCGAGCACCTGTTGGCTTCGGAGCACGTTTTGAAGCAAAAGGGCGTGGAGTTGCACACTACGGACCGCGGCGGAGACATTACCTATCACGGCCCGGGACAGATTGTCGGCTATCCGATATTGAATCTCGGCGCGATTCGCCGCGATGTCGCCTGGTACGTGCGCATGCTCGAAGAGGCGATGATTCGGGCGACGAGAGAATTTGGAGTGGAAGCCGTGCGCGAAGACGGAAAGACAGGAATTTGGGTGCACGCGGCAAACTCCGCGGAAAAATTGGCGGCCATCGGAGTGCACATCAGCCGTTGGGTGACCTCGCACGGCTTCGCCTACAACGTATCGGCCGATTTACGGTTCTTCGACCTGATCATTCCCTGCGGGATTGCGGACCGCAAACCCACTTCGCTGGAAAAAATTCTAGAGCGCGGCATCGAGCGCAGAGAAGTTATCCCGCACCTGGTGAAACACTTCGGGGAAGTGATTGGTTTGGAGATGAAGCCCGCTTCGCAGGAAGAGTTGCTGGAGAGACTGGAACAAGCGGAGCGGCCTGTAGTTCTTTCAGCATAAGAATTTGGAGCAACGGATGAAGAAGGAATTGACGCGGCAGCAGCACCTGGACCTGTACTACTACATGCGGCTGAACCGCGCGGTGGAAGACACCATGGTGAAGCTCTTCCGCCAAAACAAGATTGTCGGCGGTCTCTATTCGAGCCTGGGGCAGGAGGCGATTTCGGTCGGCACAGCTTATGCTTTGGAGAAAAAAGACTGGCTCGCGCCCATGATCCGCAACATCGGGGCATTGCTTGTCAAAGGCGTGCCGCCGCGCGACATCTTCATGCAGCACATGGCCAAGTACGATTCGCCGACAAAAGGCAAGGACGGCACGAGCCACTTCGGCGACCTCGAAAATCTGCACATTGTTTCTCCGATTTCCATGCTGGGCGATCTGATTCCGGTGATGGCCGGTGTGGCCATTGCCGGCCGCTACCTCGGCCAGAAGATCGTGGCCATGACGTGGATCGGCGACGGCGGCAGCTCGACGGGCGTGTTTCATGAAGGTCTGAATTTCGCCGCCACACAGAAGGCGCCCTTCGTGCTGATTCTGGAAAACAATCAGTGGGCCTACTCGACGCCGGTGCGCCGCCAGGTGCCGCTCGAAAATCTCGCCGACCGCGCGAAGGCCTACGGCATTTCGAGCTACATCGTGGATGGCAACGACGTGGCCGAAGTGTACTCGACGGCCAGGGAAGCGGTCGCCCGCGCTCGCGCGGGAGAAGGGCCGATCCTGATCGAAGCCAAGACTTTCCGGCGCTTGGGCCACGCGCAACATGACCCCGCAGAGTATGTGCCGAAAGAAATGCGCGCCTACTGGGAAGCGCGCGATCCCATCGAGCGCCACGAAAAATTTCTCATGAGTGAAAAGCTGCTCGACGCCAAAGGCAAGGCGGAGATCGAAAAGAAAATCGAGACGCTCCTCGCTGCGGAAAGGGAGTTCGCGGAGAGTTCCCCGATGCCGCCGCCGGAGCTGGCCGAGCAGGGCGTCTACTGCACCGGTGACGATTGTCACAAAATCGCGCCAAGGTGGGAGCGGCCCAAATCGGAAGTCATGCCGCCGAAGTCGAGCGTCGCGGCGGTCTGGTCGGTGGAAGGTTTTGGCCAGGGAAAAGCCTCCGACGGCGCAAACGCGCCCATTCATTTTGGAGACACACCGGAGGAGAAGCTTGCGGACGAGAGCAAGCCCGCTTCTCGCGCAACACCGAAAACCTCCGCGAAAAAACTGGCGAAAGCCCCCTCCCCTAAGCCGCCCGTCCGCAGAAAGGCCCGGAGATGACCATGGCTGCAACGAATGGATCGAAGGTCACCTTCCTCGAAGCCATCCGCCAGGCTATGTTCGAAGAGATGGAGCGCGACCCGGCGGTGGTGGTGCTCGGAGAAGATGTGGGCGTTTACGGCGGGGCTTTCAAGACCAGCGAAGGCCTGCTTAAGCGCTTCGGCTGGGAGCGTGTCATCGACACACCCATCAGCGAAAGCGCCATCATCGGCGCGGCCTGCGGGATGAGCTATCTCGGCCTGCGCCCGATTTGCGAGATGCAGTTCATCGATTTCATCGTCTGTGCGTTCAACCAGATCACGAATTTCGTCGCCAAAGGCCACTACCTTTGGGACGCTCCGGCGCCCATGGTCATCCGCGGGCCTTCCGGAGGAGGCGTGCACGGCGGTCCATTTCATTCCGCGAACCCGGAAATGTATTTCGTGCACACACCGGGACTCAAAGTCATCTATCCTTCCACGCCGTACGACGCCAAGGGCCTGCTCAAATCCGCGGTGCGCGACAACAACCCCGTCCTCTTTTTCGAACACAAATTCCTCTACCGGCGCATCAAGGAAGAGCTGCCCGCGGAGGATTACACTGTGCCCATTGGCAAGGCCGCCGTACGGCGCGAAGGCCGACACCTGACGATTCTTTCCTACGCCGCGATGATGCATACTTCGCTGGAGGCCGCCGAGGCGCTGGCGAAAGATGGCATCGAAGCGGAAGTGATCGACCTGCGCACTCTGCTGCCGCTCGACGAGGAGACGATTCTGCAGTCCGTGAAAAAAACCAATAAATGCCTCGTCGTGCACGAGGACACCAGGACCGGCGGAATCGCCGGCGAAATCGCCGCGATTCTCTGCGAGAAAGCATTTGACGATCTGGACGGCCCCGTGCTGCGCGTGACCTCGCTCGATACGCCGGTACCGTACGCGCCGACGCTCGAGGAGGCATTTTTGCCCAACGCGAAAAAAGTTTTCACCGCCGCCAAGGAGCTGGCACGGTACTAGGATCTTGTAGGGGCGCGGCATGCCGTGCCCTTCTTTGAGTTTCGCATTTGTACAGGAGAAACGAGCATGGCTGTCGACATCGTAATGCCCCAGATGGGCGAAAGCATTTTCGAAGGCACCATCACCAAATGGCTCAAGAAGCCCGGCGATAAGGTCGAGCGCGACGAGCCGCTCTTCGAAATCTCGACCGACAAAGTCGACGCGGAAATTCCCTCGCCGTCCGCAGGCGTGCTAAAAGAAATCAAGTTCGGCGAAGGCCAGACCGTGCCCATCCAGACGGTCGTTGGCGTGATCGATACGGTTGGCTCATCGGCGGGAGCTGCGGCAAGCGCGCCGCCTGCTCCAGCAAAAACAGAAGCGCCCGCAAAGCCTGCGCCTGTCGCCACCGTGCCGCCGCCTGCGCCGAAGCCAGCTGCTGCTGCCCCTATTGCTGCGGCGTCAACGCCCGCAGCGCCAGCTCCGGCGGCACTGCGCCCAGCAGCTTCGACTGGCGAGCGGATTCACAGTTCGCCGCTGGTGCGCCGCATGGCCAAAGAGCACGGCATTGACCTCTCGACCGTGGCGGGCACGGGGGCGGGCGGTCGCATCAGCAAGCAGGACATCGAGGCCCTCATTGCGGGGAACGGCCCCAGCGCTGTTCCGGCTGCGCGGCCCTCCGCGCCTCTGGTCATGCCTCCGCCCTCGTCTCCCGCAGGGGCGCCTGCTCCTCCGGGTGTCTCCGGCGGACAGGTGCACGTGGCGCTCGAATCCGCCGTGCCTCGCGAAAAAATGTACTTCGGCCATTACGAAGTCCAGCCCATGAGCGTCATGCGCCAGCGCATCGCGGAGCACATGGTCGCCTCCAAGCGCGTATCGGCTCATGTGTACTCGGTGGACGAGGTGGACATGACCCGCGTCGCCGCGCTTCGCGCCAAAGCCAAGGACGAATTCGAGAAGCGCTATGAGACCAAGCTAACCTTCATGCCGTTTTTCGTAAAAGCAGCGGTCGCAGGATTGCGCGCCTATCCCACGCTCAACGCCTCGCTCGACGGCACCAACGTCGTGCTTCACAAGGAGATCAATATCGGCATCGCCGTGGCGCTCGACTGGGGCCTGATCGTGCCGGTGGTGAAAGGCGCCGACGAGAAAAACCTCCTCGGCATCCAGCGCAATTTGAACGACCTCGCCGAGCGCGCGCGTTCGAAGAAACTGAAGCCCGAAGAAGTCCAGGAAGGAACGTTTTCCATCACCAACCCCGGCGTTTTTGGTGGGCTCTTCGGCCTGCCGGTGATCAGCCAGCCGAACGTCGGCATCCTGGGCCTCGGCGCCATCGAAAAGCGCCCGGTGGTGGTCGATGACGCCATCGCCATCCGCTCGATGTGCTACGTCACGCTGAGCTACGACCATCGGGTCGTCGACGGCGCCATCGCCCACCAGTTCCTCCACAAGGTCAAGGAAACGCTCGAAAAGTGGAGCGAGCCCGTCCTCTGAGGTGGTGATCCCTGACGCGCGACCTATGAAATGCCCGAGGGCGCCGGGACGTTTCGGGGTCCTTAGACTCTCCGAGATTGTCCAGGCCTCAGGTTTGCGTTGTGATTGTCTCGATCGCCAAGCTGCCTGAGCGAAAAAGTTTCCTGCGGGTCACGGCGCACAAGTTACGAACCGCGACTTACCCGCTTGGCCGACGGGCGGCAACGAACCACCATTCACTGCAACATTGGCCGCAGCCTGGCGACCCACACCGCGAAACCCTCCATTGGCACGGGCTCTATCCCTGCGTCGCGAAGTGTCTCTCGGACAAAAACGTGGCGTTCATTTCCTGCGACCAGCGGCACATCGGTCACGGCCGCAAACTCGGTGGCAAACGGTGCCCGCGCGGCCATCCGCGCCGCCGTATACGCCAAGAGCTTGCAGTCCGCAGGCGCCCGAGACACGCTGAGCGTCTGCACAAAGCCGCGCGTTCCGTTCCGCCGGTAGCCATAATCGATCCGCATCGGATCTCCTGGAAACGTAAACTCCCTGACGGGAACCGATTTTTCCAGCCGGCCCCAGAGGTTTGCCAGCTTCCAGACTTGCGCGCAGTAATTCCGGACAAAAGCGCGGCTTCCCGCCGCTCCCACCCGCGAGGCGGCGCGCTGCGGCGCCACATGGTCCGCGTACAGCCGCTCCAGCTCCGCGTCGAGATCCTCCGCGTAGACGCCTTTCTGGGGGGCGAGTTGCAGCGCGTTCGACAGCGTGTCTTCCCACTTTGCCAGCAGCTCCTGCCAGTCACCGCCCTCGGCTGTGCGCCGGGCATCCCGAAGCCGGTCCTCAAGGTCATCGCGCAGCCCGCGCAGCAGGCCCTCATCGGCTGCAGGATGCAGCCGGCGCACGCGCGCGAATTCCTCCTGGTCCTCGATCAGGCGCAGCCGGCGCTCGCCGCTTGCGGGGTCGAAGAGCAGGACGCCGATATTTACCCACTCGTTCCGCACGAGGTTGGGGGTGTAACGCAGAATGACGTACGCACAGATGCGTTCCGTGGAAATGATCGTAGTTTCAGGCATGGTTCACATCCAGTTCGGAAAGGGTTGCCGGCTGGAGCTCCGTGCCGCCAAAAGCAGTTCCGGAACGTAGGTTCGCCGGCGGGATAGTTTTTCGACTAAGTGCAACAGCGGATCGAGGTCGTCTTCGTACCATTCGGGCGGAATTTCGCGCAAGATTTCGTCAAGAGCTCGATCCGTGACCCGCTTTTCGAGCCGCTCGAGCCACGGAGCAAACGATTCCCGGCCCCTGACTCCTTCGTAAACACGGTTGCGCGCGTAGAGTCCGCGCAGGGGAGCATCCGGAAAATTCCACTCCCCCGCGTTGAAGCAAAACCCCTGGTCAATCATCACCGTGCGGTACGGCTTGCCGGGCGTGTCCCCGCCATTCGCCTGCTCGCGAAAAAACAGCGTCTGCCTTCCGTTCGTGTTGCAGGTCCACTTGTCAAAAACCAGCATCCCGGCAAAATCGTGAAGATTTTCCACCTCACGCAACTGCTCGTCCGGCAAGAAATCGTGCAACGTCAGCCGCCGCGGATCTCCTGGGTACCGCGAGCCAAATTGAAGGCCCGGCTGGCAGGGGATGCTTGCACGCGGCATCTCCATGGCCAGCCCCGTTGTCAGCCGGATCAGTTCTTCCGGCACTTCGACAATCGCCGCCGGCGTCGTTGGTAGCCCCAGCCGCGCCGCCAGCCTTGTTCCCAGCATTTCATTTACCAGGATTCTCCGGTGCTGCGGGTTATTTTGGAACTTTACGACGTAGTAGTGCCCGTCCGAACAGCGCATCAGGTGCGCTTGCGCGCCCCCGCGCATTCGGCGTATCTCTTCGACTGCACGTAACATAAGGATTTATGCTATCGGCACTTAGTCTTCCCGGCAAGCTTCCTTAGCGTTGCGAGCCCCTCGTTTCCCGAATCGAACTCGCTGTCGCGCAGAATGGGAAAGCACTTCTCCGGAACGCAATTCCGAGTTGGTATCCGCTCGTGCAAGAAACGAAAAGGGCCCGGACTACCGCCCAGGCCCTTTTCCCGAAAACACGTTACCGAAAACGGATTACCTTCTCTTCCTCTTCTTCGCCGTTTTCTTCTTCCGGCCGGATTTCTTCGCGGCCTTTTTCTTCTTGGCCTTCTTTTTGGCCTTCTTTGGCGCCTTTCTCTTGGAGGCTTTCTTGGCTCGCTTCCCGGGCTTCTTCGCGGCTGGCTTGGGAGCCACCGCTGCCGGCTCCTCCGGCTCCTCGCTGATCACCACCAACTCTTCTTCTTCCGTCTCGACAATCTCGTCGCCACCCAGTTCTTCGTCCTCTTCCAGCCGGGATAGCTCGTTGTCGTCTTCAAAATTGTCTTTCTCGATATCCATTCCATCCTCCCCAGGGGGAATCTTCGGGCCACCCGCCCGCGGGACGCTCGAACGGCCGCAGGAAACTGCCTCCGGGCCGTCCGCCGTTGTTATCGTACTCGCGAAGCGTTGTCAAGCCTTCTGGAGGACAGATAAGAAAATCGTTGACTGCACGGCCGGAAATTGTCCTCGCAAGCTCGCGCGCAAAAGCATCTCCACGCCAGAAATGCTCTGTATCCTATTACAAATAAATAAGTTAGTTGTGTGCCGCCACAGTTTGCCCCTTCCCGCCTGCGGCCGCTGAAGGAGCCTGCGTCTTCTTCTTGGACCTCGTCTTGTGGCGTCCGGGCACCGCTTCCGGTGCCCCGCCGAGAGTGTAGATGCGCAGCACCATCCCCCGCCTCACGTGGTTGCTCTTCATGCGGTTCCACTTGCGTACGTCCTCGGTTTCCACGCTGAAGCGGTCGGCAATCCCGCCGAGCGTGTCCCCCTTGCGCACCCGGTAACTCACCAGGCGCCTCTTGGTTTCCGATTGCGGCTGCGTTGCCGGAATAATCAGCTTCTCACCGGGCTCAAGCGCCGCGCCGCGCTCCAGATTATTCGCTTCCGCGATGGCCACCGGCGTAACCCGATATTTTTTCGCGATCACCGTCAGCGTCTCGCCCGCCGCCACGCGGTGCCGACGCCAGCCCACCCACTTGTCCGGCGGGATGTCCGCAATCTCCGCGGAAAATTTCTCCGCCGTTCCTTGCGGCAGATGCAGCTCGAAGGAAGGATCGTTCGGCGTCGCCAGTCGCAGCAGCGAAGGATTCAGCCCACGCAGCGTCTCCACGTCCACCTCAATGGTCTCCGCCACCAGCCGCAGATCGATCGCGCGGCCCGGCTTTACCACGTCTATGGGAACCGGCGCCTCAGGTTCCGCCTGGATTCCGTAATGCGCGGCGTCCTTGGCGATCAGCGTCAGCGCCACGATAATGGGCACGTAATTTCGGGTCTCGCGTGGGAGCACGTTACGCTTGTACAACTCCCAGAAATCCGCGTAGCCCGTGCGCTCGATGCCCTTCTGAACGTTTCCCGGCCCGCAGTTGTACGCCGCCATCGCCAGATACCAGTCGCCGAACATTTTGTACAGATCGCGCAGATGCTGCGCCGCGGCGCGCGTGGCCTTCTCCGGATCCTGCCGCTCGTCCACCCACCAGGTGTGCCGCAGCCCGTATTCCTGCCCGCGATAGCTGACGAATTGCCAGATGCCCCGCGCCCCGGCCCGCGAAAGCGCCAGCGGCTGGAACGCGCTCTCCGCCTGTGCCAGGTAGATCAAATCCTGGGGCATCCCTTCCTCATGCAGTACGCGCGAAATCATCTCGCGATAGCGTCCCGCGCGGTTCAGACCTGTCTCCACGATCGCGCGCCCCCGCGGCGTCTGGAAAAAATTCACAAACGACAGCACCTGGTCGTTCACCGTCAGCGGCAAATCGTGGGAAACATTTTTGGCCGCTTCTTCGGCGCGTTCCTTCAGCCGCGGATCCACTGGAAAAGTCATCTCCGCGACTTCATCGATCGGTGCGGGCACCGCCGGCGCTTCCTGAAAACCATCGCCCGCCCGGAAGGCCTGCAATTCATAGGTGTACACTGTATCCACCACGCGGTGGAACAGCTCGCTCAGCTTGGCGTCGCCGTTCGGGTCGTAGCCGCTCTCCAGCATCCAGTCCACGGCATCGTCAAAATCCCGCCGCGCCGCTTCCAGGTGTCCCGCTTTGTAGTTCTGTTCGCCCGAGGCAAACTTTTCCTCGACACGTGCGATCAAGTATGTTTTGCCGCCCGGCACAGGCGGCAGCAGCGAAGCCGTCGGCTTCGCCAAAGAATTCCTCAGCGGGAGCTGTGGCAACACCGTTCCGGTTTGCGCCGTGGCGGTGACCGTCTTTGCCTGCGCCGGCGCCAGTGCCGGAACGTGGGCCTGCACGGGCTTCTTCCCCGCATCTTCGCAGCCACACACTCCGGCCACCAGCAAGGCTGCGCTTCCCAGGAACCAGGCTCTTCGCGTCATCCGTCCATGTTAAAGACCGGCTCACCCCACGGTCAACGCTTTCCCTGCTCTCCCTGTTGACCCACTCCGCACAGCCGTGCCGCGCAGGACCAGCTGCCATTTTGTCCTGGCGGCCTCGCCCCAACGGTCAATTTGGCACTGCTCTCCAGCGCTTCGGCTTCGTAGCCTTCCCGGAGAGGTGTCATCTTTGCAAGCAGACTTTCATCACGGGCTCATCCGCCGCTACTACGAGGAACTTTGGAACTCGTGGAATTTTGCGGTCGCTCATGACCTGCTCACGGAAGACATCGTTTTTCAGGGGTCCCTTGGTGTCAGCGTCCGGGGGATGCCTGCCTTCCTGAGCTACATGCGCCAGGTCCAGGCGGCGTTCCTCGATTTTCACAACACCCTCGAAGATACCGCCGTGGAATCGGACAAGGTTTTTGCCCGTCTGAGCTATCGCGGCACGCATCGCGGCGAACTCTTTGGCATTCCGCCGACGAACCAGAACATCACGTATTCAGGAGCGGCTTTCTTTACGATTTGCGCGGGCAAAATCTGCAGAGGCTGGGTCCTGGGTGATGCCCTCGGCGTTTTACGGCAGTTGGAGGGAGCCTCTTCGCGCCATTCAGAAGCGCTCAACGGAATGCGCTTGGAGATAACTCCTGCCGGGTCCGGCGATTGCGAATGGGCCGCTTCTCGACGAAGCCTTAGCCGCGCGTGAAATAGTGAAATGCGACGCCGCCCGACTGGCCCGCTTGATTCAGCAAGTCAACGGCGGCTCCATGCTGGACTAGGCTGTCTTCCGCGAAGGAACTCTGGCCGCCTGGATTCGCCGCGACCTCGAAGTTCTCCTCCTGCCTTACCGCCAATCGCGCAAGCGCAAAAAATAGCTGTCGAGATTGCCTCTTCTTTTCCTGTCACGAATCGCGGGTCGCTCCTAGCCGATGCCGCGGTGGACACCCCGAAAGAAAGGACTTGAAGAACCAGGCGGCTTGTGCTATTCTGTTTTTGCGTTTGTTGCTCTTGTATCGCCTTTGGATTCGTAAAGCGGTCGCAAGGTCAAACTTGCGGCCTTTTTTATTTTGTGGACCGCTTTGCGGTTACACAAGACGAGGTCGAAGACGGCCGATGCTCTTTAGAGGGGCTCGGGACTAGAAGCACCAGATAGCTCAATTTAGAAATGTTCAGCCGCAAAACGGCTGACAGAAAAGAGTACAGCAGTGAGTAAAGAACAAGGAACAGTGAAGTGGTTCAATGCCAGCAAGGGCTTCGGGTTCATCCAGCGCCAGAGCGGTGAGGACGTTTTCGTCCATTTCTCCGCGATTGTGGCTGATGGCTATAAGTCTCTCAATGATGGCCAGGCGGTTGAATTTGAAGTAACCAAGGGACCCAAGGGCCTCCAGGCCTCCAACGTCCAGCCCCTCTAATCCACTTCCCAAGAATACGGAACGGGCGGTGCGCTTCGGCGTCCCGCCCGTTTTTGTTTTCCAGCCCCTGCTTCCGTCGTCCCTGAAAGCCGGCCTGACCCGGCCGGATCCAAACTATTATTTTCGGGAAAAGACGGTAATCATTGCGCCACACGACGCCCTCAGGTCTATTGCCCCGGTCCGCGGGTCACCCCACCATTATCCTAGACCGACCAGCTTCCCTCCGTGTTCGGGTTCAGCCGGCGGCAGGCCCCAAGACGTCCGCCGATGAACGGTCGCGCGGTAACGCATCACATTAACCGCCTCACGGTCGCGAAAAAGAGACGGAGTCTCATGGCAACGCTGAATCGCAAAGAATTGGATCAACTTGAGCGGCGCGAGCTGCACCTCACCATGCTTGCCGCCGTGTTCGTTCTGGTGCTCGCCAGCGGCCTGGCCTTATTCATGTATCCGCTTGTTTTTGTCCACCCGGATGAAGCCAATAAATGGATGCTGCGCGTCGCGTTTTTTGGTTTCTGCACTTTGACGCTTCTTTTTGTTGGCTATCTGCTCGATCACCAGCGCACCGTGCGCAAATTGAAGCAACACTTGCTCTCCGAGCTGGAACGCAACGTCGAGCTACGCCATCAAGCTGGCGTGGACTTGCTGCAATCCATGCCTGACATCAACCATTTCTGGGATCGCCTGACAATGGAGTACCGCCGCGCCATGACCATGCAAAAAACCATCTCTCTTCTGCTCGTTAAAGCAAAAGCCTCCGCCGCCTCTTCCAAACCGGATGGCCAGAGCGACGCCTGGAGCGATGCTGCGAAAGCCCTATCGCGTAAACTCCGGCCCACCGATTCGATCTACCGCCTCGCTCCCGATCTATTCGGCATTGTCCTTCCGGAAACCGACACGCTCAATGCCAAACGCATTGCCGTGCGCCTACAGGAAGAACTGCAGGCCGTCCGCGCCAATCATGGCGCCGTCTTCGACATCAGCGTCCACAACTGCCCGGAACACGTGAAAAGCGCCCATGAGCTTGAAGACATCGTCAAGTCACTCCTCCCCGAAAAACAAGCCTGGATGGACCCCGTTCCCTCGGCCTAGCGGTCTGTGGTCTCGCCGCCGGCGCCCAGCCTTCGGGCTCATCGCTTCCGATAACCACAAAATCGAATGGGATCCGCAATTTAGGTTTGCTCTACGCTCAACCGAAGCAGCTTACGCCTGACCAATTCCGTCTTCGAACTAGCCCGCCGCTTTTTTCACCTCAGCCTCGTCGAGGATTTCGCGCACCAGGCGGCCGAGCATTGTGGGACTGTATGGCTTTTGCAAGTAGCGCGCATTCTTCGTGGCGGTGGCAACTCCGTCAGCATCCTGAGAGTAGCCGCTGGTGAAGAGGACCGGCAGATTCGCAAAGCACTCCCCGAGTTTTACGGCGGCGGCGGGGCCGCTGAGTTTTGGCATCACCACGTCGAGAATCGCCAGTGCCGGCGTTTCATTTTCGCAGAGTAGCAATGCTTCCTCGCCGTCGCACGCGGAGAGTACGCGGTAGCCCAAGCTGAGCAGGGTCTGTCGCGCCATTTCGCGAATGGATTCGTGGTCCTCGGCGATCAGGATTGTTTCTGTCCCGCGCATCTCGGCAAGCGAGATTTTCGGCGTGCGCACTGCCGGGCTGTCTGCAACCTCTCCGTTTGTCGCCGGGAGGTATACCCGAAACAGCGTGCCCTGCCCCGGTTCGGTGTAGGCATGAAGAAAACCGCCGTGCTGTTTGACGATGCCGTAGACCGTCGCCAGGCCCATCCCTGTGCCCTTGCCCGGGGCCTTAGTCGTGAAAAAGGGTTCGAACATGTGCTCGCGCGTTTCCGCGTCCATGCCCATTCCGGTATCCGAGATGGAGAGCACCGCGTATGGTCCGGGACTTACTTGAGGATAAAAACGGCAGTACGCATCGTCCAGCTCCACCATCTCTGTTTCGATGTGCAGCCTGCCACCGCTGGGCATTGCGTCGCGTGCGTTCAGGCACAGGTTCATGAGTACCTGTTCGATCTGCGTCGGATCGGCCTTGATCGTATCGAGCTTTGCGGTGGTCACCTTGATCTCGATATCCTTGGGAATGACTTTTTCCAGAAAGCTCAGCAGGCCGCTGGTCACCTCGTTTAAATCGATGGCTCGCGGCTGCAGCACTTGCCGGCGCGCAAACGCAAGCAGTTCGCGTGTTAGTGCGGCGGCGCGCTCCGCCTGTTCGCGGATGCGAGTAAATCGCTCCGCCAGTTGCGGATTGCTTTTGTTCTGCTCGTAGCCCAGCTCTGCCCAGCCGAGGATGGCGCCCACCACATTGTTGAAGTCGTGCGCGATACCGCCGGCAAGCTGGCCGATAGCCTCGAACTTCTGGGCCTGCCGCAACTGCTTCTCCATGGCGCGAAACTCGGTGACGTCCTCGGCCATGACTTCCAGCGAGTCCGGATGGCCCGCAATGTAGATGCGCCGGAGATGCAGACGAACGGCTACGATCCCTCCGTCACGACGGCGCCACTCCGTTTCCCCGCCGTGGACCTGGCCGCGTTCCCGGCAGGTGGCCAGAAACTGTGCATAGTGCTCGGGGTAACGGAAGATATCCCGCGTCAGATTGATAGCTTTCAGCTCTTCCTCGGTCGAACATCCGAGGATGCGCAGAAGAGCCGGGTTGGCGTCCAGGAAGACCCCGTCCATGGAGGCCCGGAAGATGCCGTAGACGGAATTTTCAACGAGGTCGCGATTGCGCAATTCGGAGAGGCGGAGCGCTTTCAGGGCTTGGAGATTTTCCTCGCGTAGCGTCTTGTCCCGCATGGCGCGCTGCAACGCTACCGGCAGGCGCGAGACATGGTCTTTGAGAATATAATCGCTGACACCTTCATTGATACATTCGACGGCCGCCGCTTCGCCAAGCGTTCCCGTGACTAGCAGGAAAGGGATATCCATACCTTCTGCACGTAGCTCCCTCAGCGCCTCTAGACCCGTCCAGTTGGGCAACCGGTAATCGGATAGCACTGCGTCAAATGTTTGCTCCCGGATAGCGCGGCGGAATTGTTCCGCGTTTTCGGCCACCCGCTGCTCCACCAGGACCCCGGCTTCCTTCAGCTCGAACAGTATGACTTCGACATCGTGAGGAGAGGGCTCCAGGATCAGCACGCGCAAAGGCGCTGTTGTTGGTGAAATGCGCGCTTCTTCCAGTGTCCGCGTCTTCATGGGTCGCTCCTTGAGTTTTTCACGGTGAACGCGGCTGGGGGCGTGGGGTGACTGACTACGAGCCAGTACAAACCAAAGTGGGGCACCGTCTCTTGGAATTTTTGCAAGTCAACAGGTTTATGGATGTATCGGCTCATGGGGTTTCATCCACGAACAGCAGAATCGCCGCCCTGCGCTGCAAGCTCGACAGGCGCCGCGGGCGTTCGTCGCAAATTGGTTTCGACGCTATCGAGGAATTCCGCGAAGGACCTCGTGTCTTGAGCCGCCCAAATTCCGGCGCTCATCCCTAATTTGATGGGACCTCCGGGAGAACGTGTCTGATTGTCTATCTCTAGATGCCTTTCGACCCGCTGGCGCAGCACGGAGGCTGTTGGCGCAATCGCATCGATCGCCAGCATCGCGAATTGCGCTTCGCCAATTCTTGCCACGATGTCGGTGCGGCGGCAGCATTTGGCAAGAGTTTTTGCAACATCACTCAGAGCTCTGTCGGCGTCGCCGGGACCGAATTCTGCGCAAAGCGTTCCCAGATTTTCGATGAACGCGCAAAGCAAGACGAGCGTTCCGCCGGTACGATGCGTCTCCTGCTGACAACGCGTCCCCATCGTCAGAAAACCATCACGCGTATAGAGTCCGGTCAGGGGATCGCGCAGCAGATCGGCCAGGCCTTCGAGGGTATTGCGCTCCAGCGCGACGCGCAGGGAGCGGCCTAGGTTGCGTTGGCCGATGAACCCCTTCAAAAGATAATCCATGGCCCCCTCCGTCAAACTTTGCGCGGCACGCTGCTTGTCCATTGGCTCCGCAATAACAATCACCGGCACTCCGGGCGCGGTTCGTTGCACGAGGCGCAAGGCGTCGTAGGGCTCGCGAAGACTGAGCGACAGGTCGAGGAGGATGACTTCGGGGTCGGCGATCCTGATCGTCGAAAGCAGGGTAGCGACGGTGGAAACGACGGTCAGCTCAAGAGCATTCTCAGGTTCGGGGAAAATCTCGCGTAGCGTTTGGGCTGTCCCGCTAGGGCTCCCTTCTGCCATCAGCACGCGAAGTTTTTTTGCGCTCAAGCCTGGGCCTCCACTCCTGCCGGGAATGGCCGAAGTATGGCTTTCCGGAAAAGCCAGCCGGAATTGGCTGGTGGAAAAACGTGCAGGGTGAATTCGGCGGCAATCCACCCATTGCGAATTTTCATCGCGAGACTTCCCTGTTGGCGAGACTGGAGAGGGCAGTCTTCTAGACACAAACGAACAGGAAGGGGGTTTCTCCATTCTCCCGCGCGGGGCGCTGGAGTCAAGCTAGGTGACGCGAAGTGGTTAAGGAGGCGCTAGTTAGGAATCGAGCGCGTTTCGAAGCGACCCAGGAAGAAGGCAATAGCCCCCGCAATCAGTCCGCCCGCGATGATGACGCCTTCCCAAACTAGGCCTGCCGCAAGAACAAGTGGAGCCGCAGCGCCGAAGGGCGCGAGGAGCGCCACGAGCGCGGCTTCACGCACCCCGATGCCGCCTTGCGTGAGCGGCAATACCGCAGCCAGCTTGGCGAGCGGCCACGCAAAGAGCCAGACCCGCAGTGGCAAAACCAAACCGCAGGAGACCGCCAGCAGCGCGGTGAGGATCAAGAAAGTGCTTTGAATGCAAGTGCCAAGCAGCCAGCCCAAAATCAAAATTTGCGGACGCCGGGAAACGCTGCGCAATGCATGGCTCAAACGCGCCAGTCGCCGCCGAAAATGAATGGAGCGTCCGCCAAGTAGGGGACGCTGCAAAAAGAAAACAAGAGCAAGCACGGCGAGGATAACTCCGCCGAGCGCGAACCACGCTCCACGCGAGGGAATCTGCAGCTGCGAAGGCAAAGAGCCCGGTAGCAAAAACAAACCGAGCAAGACCAGAGCGGCTTGTGCCGCCACGTCGAGAAAGCGGTCGGCGACGTTGCCGGTAAGAACCGCGGCGGGACACGGGCTGCGGCGCAGGCCGACCGCGAGCCGCACCACGTCGCCGCCAATAATGGACGGAAGAAAAAGCGTGCCGAAGAGCCCGCCCGTGTAGCACTGCGCGCTTGTGGCGAGATCGAGTTGCGCACCCGCGGTGTTGACCACCATGCGCCACTTGGCAATCCCGATCGCGTGCGCGAGAAGATAGCCGATCAACACGGCAAGGAAGCGCGTGAACGGCACTCGCGCCAGCGCCGAGCTCAACGGCGCAACCGGCAGGAAGTACAGCAGCAAGCCCAGAACGAGGAACGCCGCGGACCAGCGCAAAAGGATGACGAGCCAGCCGCGGGAGGCTGCCGAGGAGTGATGGGCACCGATCATTTAGAAATTTTTTGTCAAACCGCGTCAGCCGCCGAAGATTTCGTTGATTTTTTCCGCGAGCGCAAAATCGTAATCGCTGATGCCGCCGACGCTGTGGGTGTTGAGGTCGATCACCACTTTGTTCCAGACGTTGAACCATTCTGGATGATGGTTCATTGCTTCGGCAACCAGCGCGACGCGCGTCATGTTGCCGAACGCGGTGATAAAATCCTTGCAAGCAAATTCGCGGTGCAGCTTGCCGTTCACCACGCTCCATCCTTTTGCCTTGGCCAGCAGGGCCTGAATTTCAGCGCTGTTCAATTTTTTTGCGGGCATGGCGGCATCCTCCGGATTGCACGGCAAGTGGCAGACAACATTATGCGGCGCAAGCCGCGCACCAGCAACCACATCTCCGCCGCGTCCTCGGTGCCTTCGGTTCCCGTGAACCTTGCTTCGTCGTTGTATGCGCGCAGGAATTCCTTTATCGTAGGGGTTTCCTTTGTAGCCAAAATGCGCGATGTGCGACGGTGTTTTGGCGGCTGCGAAGTTGCCGACGCGCAACCAGAAAACGGAGAACGACGTGAAAAAGAAAATTCGCGCCATCCAGTATGGTGTCGGCCCCATCGGCGCTTCCATCGCGCGCCTGATGCGCGAAAAACAGGCCATTGAAATCACCGGCGCGATTGACACCGATCCGGCGAAGGCCGGCCGCGATCTGGGCGAAGTGGTCGGCGCCGCAGACGCGCCGTGGGGCGTGAAAATTTTTGCAGATGCCCGCGAAGTTTTGGAACAAGCCGCGGACGTGGTTGTCCACTCCACTTCGTCATCACTGTCGAAGGTCATGGACCAGTTGCTCGCCTGCCTCGAAGCGGAATCGTGCATCGTATCGACTTGCGAGGAGCTGTCGTATCCCTTCCGCACGCACCCGGAGCTTGCAGCGAAACTTGATGCGGCAGCGAAAGACTGGGGCGTCGCGCTGGTCGGTACGGGTGTGAACCCAGGGTTCGTGATGGACAAGCTCGTAGTAACGCTCGCGGCAGTTTCGCAGCGCATTGAACACGCCAGAGCGCTGCGCGTGGTGGACGCGTCAAAGCGCCGGTTCCCGCTGCAGAAAAAAATCGGGGTAGGAATGACCATCGAAGAATTTCGCGCGCAGGTATCCGCGGGCGTGATCAAGCACGTCGGCCTGCCGGAATCGGTGGCGATGGTGGCGGACAGCTTGAATCTTCCGGTGGACGAAATCACGGAGTCGATCGAGCCGGTCGTCGCTAAAGAGCGCATTCAAACGGAATTCCTTTCTGTGGATCCGGGACAAGCGGCCGGGGTCCATCAGATTGCCCGCGGAATCTCGAAAGACGGCACGGAGCTTGTGTATCTCGAGCTCCAGATGTACGTCGGGGCGAAAGATCCCGCGGATACCATTACGCTCACCGGGCATCCCAACATCAGCCTGGTGATTCCCGGCGGGTCGCATGGCGACATCGCCACCGCATCGGTCGTGGTCAATTCGATTCCCGTGATTCTCGACGCGCCGGCGGGCCTGCGCACTTCGCGCGATTTGCCGATCGGTTTTTTCTCTCCAAACGCGCGGCCCTGAAGCGCGAAAACTTTTTCATTCAGAGCAAGCGACGCGCGATAAATCCGTAGAACTTCAGGTCGCTCCAGTAGCGCAAGTGGGCGAGCCCCAAAAGAAATAAGGACGGCGAAGTGTCGATCATCATCTGCAGGTTGTCGGTCAAATAGCGCAGCGGTGTGAGCGAAGTGCGCGCCAACCATCCGAGAACCGCACGGTAGGTCATTTTGCCTTCGGTGTACGGCGCCCAATAAAACTCAAAGAGACTCAACTGGCGCAGGCCATTGGGCGTCGCATCGTGTTGGAATTTCAAATGGACCGCCGCCTGCGTCCAGTTCCTGTGCCGGATGCGCTCGGGGTGAAGCTGCGCTTTGTTGTTGGGATTTAGCTGATTGAAATAGAGCGCGAATCCCCTGGCAAAACTTTCCAGCGTCTCATAGGGGTTTTGCTCGCCGATTCCGTGAATCACCAGGATGGCAGTCTTCCCCGCCCTGCGTGGCTGGCCCGCAGAGGGAGCTCCGCTCGCGCTTGTGCCCCGTGGATTGGCCGGAGAACTGGAAGTGGTCATGAGCGGCCTCCCCGTAACGAGAGAGAACTATATCGGAGTGTGGCTTTTGTGGGGCAGCCTAGCATAGCTGGATCCTCTGGTATGAAATTCTGGATGAATGGAGAGGGGCCCCCCTCCCCCCATGTTATTTCATAAGTGTTCATTCTAAAGAGAGTTAAAGTCATTTGTTTTGATACACTTTTGCAAGTGTTGATTCTAAAAGAGTAAGTGACTCGTGGCAGGTGACGCCGAGTGGCTCGGGGCGGGCCCATGGAACGTGAGGAATGAGAGCCCGGACCTCTAACTGGGTCGAATCTCTCCGACCGGGTCGGAGTCTGCGATTCCTGGGAAGGCTGGAATCGTCGACCAGCTGCCGGGAGCCTCATTGGTGGAAGGCATTTCGTTTAAGAGGGGGGTACACCCCCGTTGCGATAGAAAGAGTGCGCAGGCGATTGAAAGGAAAAGGGTTGCGGGGCGTCCATTGCGCAAAAGAGTGCGGAAAGCATTGGAAGTAAAGGAGTTGAATGAACTCGAGGAGTTAAAGAACGATGCGCGGGCGCGCCACGGCGGGCGAAGTGTGACTTGGCACTTTCCGACCAAGTCGGAATCGCGGATCGAGGCTCAGTGCAAGCAAACACGGGGAAGAATAGCAGAAAGTACCCTGCGTGTCAATTACTTTATTGGTACCGTTCGAATGAGATGTGGAAAATTGTCCGGAAGGAAGAGCAGGCAAATCTGAGTAAACACCCGCACCCTTGAAAACCCACAAGGGATGCGGCACCCAAATTCGTCCTGGCCCGTTGATGGTGCGCCACGTGCCCTGAACGAATCTTCAGGATCGGCGCAGAGTGCAACGCCGGAGAGCCTCCTGTTCTGGGGCAAGGAGTGATATCATTCGCTTGATGCCAGCTAAGATCACGCGTGTTGTTGTCGAAATTGTCCTACTGATTTGTCTAGTTTGCCCTCTGGTTGAGATGTTCGACCGCTGGGATCACACTCTTCAGTCCGGGAACGACACTGAATATGCTTTGGTCGTTCTCGCCTTGTGCGTGGGCGTGGCGTATTCGATAGTACGGTTCATTCCAGGATTCTCTCTACGTGGGTTTTTGGCAGAGTCTCTTTCTAATTCGTGCAGCGACAAAACTCTCCCGTCGGCGCTAATTAAGTGCTCCTTAGTGATTCCTATTTCGATAAGCCCTCCCACTCTCGCACTGCGTATCTAGACTTCTTCCATAGCTAATCCATTAGAGCGCTTTGAGGATTCGTCTGCCCCATGTCTGGGGCCAGGACGGGTAGTTCGCCGGCGAGCTGCATTCAAGACAAGTTTTTTCTGACACGCAGGAGATTGGGGAAGAGTTGTTTTGAGATGATTGTGCATGCCACTTCGTTCTACGCACGCTGTGCCGCCACTACGCTATTGGCGGCTCTTCTCACTCTAATGCCCGTGGCTGATTCAGCCGCTCAATCCTCCAGAGTTGGGGCGACTCTTGAGGGCGCTGTCAAGGATAGCAGCGGCGCTGTGATCCCCGGAGTAGTAGTCGCACTGCGCAATAGCTCAACAGACCAGACACGGGCTGTGACCACGAATGAGGTGGGTTCTTTCCATGCAGAGGCATTGCTGGTCGGTACATACGAAGTGCGGGTCGATCTCTCTGGCTTTGCGCCCTACCGACACACAGGCGTGCAACTGAGTCTCGGGCAGACCATACGGCTCGATGTCATTCTTGCTCCGGCGTCGTCGTCCGCAGAAGTCACGGTGAACGCGCAACCTTCCGCAATCGATACGTCACAAACCTCGGTTGTTTCCTCCATTGACCAGGAGCGGATCGAAGAGCTGCCGGTACGGAGCCGCAACTATTTGGACTTCGTTCTCCTCGCGCCAGGTGTTTCGAGCTCGCCAACGGCATCGCCCGTGAGCGGAGCAACGCCGCTTGCCGGCAGCGGGTTCACGTTTGGTGGGCTGCGTGGGCGCAGCAACAACGTTTCGATAGATGGACTCGACAACAACGATGAATACACGGGTTCGAGCCGGACCGAGCTCTCGCCTGAAATCGTTCAGGAATTTCAGGTGGTCAACAATGGCCTGTCCGCCGAATCGGGCGGAGGCTCGGGTGGTTCAATCAACGTCGTTACGCGCTCTGGGACCAACAAAATTCACGGCGATGCGTTCATTTTCGCGCAAGACGGCGCGCTCAATGCGCGAGATCCTTTCGAAACCGAGGCGGGAAAGCCGTCGTTTCGACGCTACCGCGCGGGCTTTGCCCTCGGGGGCCCAATCGTCAGCAATCGCACCTTCTACTATACCGCCTTCGAGCAGGAGCACATTCGCGGCCAGGGCGGCTCGAATATTAACCCTAGCGCCGCGTCGGCCATAAACACGCTTCTTGCGAGCGGAGCATTTCCCGGTCTATCGACACGAAAGATCACCCCAGGCTTCTTTCCCATTTCGCGCGCGGAGACCGAAGCCGCTGGTAAGCTCGATCACCAACTCACCAAAAACACCTCGCTCATGGTGCGCTACACCTTCACGAACAATAAGGAATCCAGCGATGCCTTCAACACCAGCGGTTTGGCGGATGCAAGCGCACGCGGCAGCAGCTTCACGAGCGACAACGCAATTTCTGGCTCACTCACGACCGTCTTTGGTTCAGAAGCTATTGGCGATTTGCGGTTCCAGGCAGCCACGCGCCATGCCGTCCTACGCACTAATGACCGGTTCGGGCCCGAAATTGACATAGCGGGATTGTTCAGCTTCGGGCGGCCCTATGGCGGGACAAGTCAGCGCCGCGAAAATCACTATCAAGTGGGCTACACGTATACACGCACCCGGGGAAAGCACCTCTTGAAAGTGGGCGGGGCCGTGAATCGTGTTAGCCTGCGGGCCGCAGAACCGGATGGATTCGGCGGCGTTTATCTTTTTGGGACGCTCGCCGATTTCCTTGCGGGGCGTCCCGACCAGTTTCGCCAGGCGTTCGGCCAGGCAAGTGTCGATGTTCCGGTGACAAGCTTTGGCGGATTCGTGCAGGATCACTTGTCGCTCGCTCCGCAAGTAACGATCGATCTCGGCGTCCGCTACGACTTCGAACACCTGCCGGGAGGGTTCAACCAAGACGCGAAAAATGTCAGCCCGCGAATAGGATTGGCCTGGAGCCCATCCTTTAAGTGGGTGCTACGCACCGGCTACGGCATATTTTTCGACCGCTATGTTCTAGCAAACCTTACTCGCGCCATCGAAAAAGGCGGTTCAAGGGCATTCGAACAGGTCGCAGACGGGCACACAGCAGCAGGCCTTTTCGTCGCGGCGGAAGGCGGTCCGCTCATTGCCCCGGCGCAGGGGATCGCGTCGTCCATCTTTCGTTCCGGCCCAGGATTGGCTACGCCCTACAGCCAGCAGGCGAGCGCGGGTGCGGAATACCTGTTGGCTAAGAACCTCACATTACGCGCGGATTACTTGTTTGTACGCGGCGTCAAGCTGCCTCGAACGCGCAACATCAACCTGCTTCCCCCATCTGTGCTCACGCCTGCCAACGCTCCCAGCCTCGGCATCCCCCATCCCACGCCGCAGCAAGTCGGGAGGGAAGTCTTCTCATCAGGGCGGCTCAACCCACAATTTGGCGACATCTACCAGTTAGAGAATTCCGCGAGTTCAACCTACAACGGCGTTTCATTCACGCTCAATCGGCGGATGAACAATGAGCTGGCATTCTCGGCGAGCTATACACTGTCGAAGACACTTGACGACGCTTCAGACTTCGACGAGCACCCTCAGAGTCCATTCAATCTCCCCGCAGAGAACGCACTCTCGCGCCAGCACCAGCAGCAGCGTTTTGTGTTCAATGCGCTTTGGGATTTGCCCATCGGCGAGGAAGAGGAGAAAGGCGGAAAGCAACCAGACCGTTCCGGCTGGATCACGCAAACCTTCGGTCATATCGAAGTAGCTCCGATTTTGACTGTAGGAAGCGGTCGCCCCCTGAATCCTCTTACCGGGCTTGATTCAAATCGAAATCATGCATTCCCCCTCTCCACAAGGCCGTTCGACCTTGGAAGAAACTCCCTCAAGACTTCAGGCCTGGTCACACTGGATTTCCGCGTTTTGAAGTATTTTCCGATTGGTGAGTTGCGGCGTCTCGATCTGGTGGCAGAATTCTTCAACCTTTTCAATCACCCAAACGTTTCCCAAATCAATCCGGTATTCGGATCAAACCTGACACCGATTGCGGGCTTTAGGCAACCGATTCAGGTAATCGGTGCCCGCCAGATTCAGTTCTCGCTGGATTTCGAGTTCTGAGAAAGGTGCAAAGAGCAGGAACCGTCCGGGATGCAAAGCGCACCGTTCCAAAGGGTGGGCCACCGAGGATTTTCGTTCCTTAAGCCTGCGCCATCCGCCCGAAAATCCGAATAATTCGGTTCAACGCTCCATCGCGCCAGGCAGCAAACGGAGCAAACTGGGATTGCTATGTAGTTCCAGTTTCAGCAACAAATCCTGGCTCATGGGCCGGTCCATGACTGAGTGTCAGGTTCCCGCAGTGGGTGAAAAGTTGTCGTGAGCCACTTGAGCCGCCTTCTTCGCAAAGTTATACGTGGCCCTGAGATTTGCGCCGAAGAACATCACTTTGCCTTTTATATCGCGCTCGAGCAACGACTTGCCATCCTTGCTGGTAAATTCGCAGTGAATATCGATGGATGTCGCTCCCGCGACCGTGGTTAGCTGACGTACCCGCTCACTTCCCTGCTTGAAGCCGCGGACCGTGCTGTGCAAGACCACGAGATCCGCAGCATCGGCGGCGTTGCGGTCGCCTTCGCGGTAAACGTGCTCGAAGCCGCCCTTCTTCTGGAGTTGTTGTATGAGGTATTCATACAGGGCCACTTGAAAATCAGCCGGGAGCTTGATCTCGTCGGATTGAATCATTGCGACGCTGATGGACGATGCCTTTATTTTCACGGGCGGCTTGTCCTGGGCCCGCAGACCGCGTCCCGCGAAGAGTGTGATACTCAGCAGGAAGAATACAATTCCGCGCTGCAAAATTCGCGTCATGGCTTCGGCTCCTTGGCATCCGGCGCTTTGGTTGATGTCTTGTCCGCGTCTTCTTGTATCGGAATGCTGGTGTGCGCGCCGCGCGCGACCAGCTCCTTTTTGAGCGGCTCCGCTTTGCCGACCCCCATCGTAAAGATGGCGCCATGCAGGCCCCCATCCGCATCCCGATACTTGATCGTAAGTGTCTCCAGCTTTGTGCGGAAGAGACTCAGGAACCGGCCTGATCCGTAAGGAGCCACCATCGTGAGCGTACCCAAAGTCCCATGAATAAGGCGCTGACTATCATTGCCCGTGACAACATCCTGCATGGAGGCCGCGGCCAAATCCACGTTAGTCTTGCCATGGGCAAACCGCAGATTCCCGTTTTCGATCGTAACGGTTCCTTTCGTCTTGTTCTTTACGCCCACCAGGCCCGTGATCTGGTCAACCTTGATGGGCGCCGCGGGTTGTTGCGCATCGCTCGGCAGGATGAAAGGGCTCAACACAAGCAACAGAACAGCAAACAATACTCGTTTAACACCCAATACCATATCGGCCTCCTTCAATGCTTTCCCCTGGCGTTCTTACGCCACCGGGTGTTTCTGTACTGCGCCCGTGCCAGACCGCTTTACCACGGTGTTTCCTGACCCGGTTGTGTTGCGTTTTCGACACGATGGCCGCCGTGAGTCCGCGAATAAATCCTGCTGCATGCAGAAGGATGGAAGATAGAAAGGAGCATAATCCCGAGAGACAAAAAAAGAAAGAGCCATTGGTAAACTCACCAGGCCACGAGAGGACCCACCATGAGCAAAGAAGAAAGAGCCGGCTCGGGGGCGAGCCGGCTCTTTCTTGGGGTTGCTTACCGAGGAGAGGTGACTGCTATAAGACGGGCAAGGTGTTTCACTCGTTCGTAAAAACGATCCGGCCACGCCCATCACTACGCTGGTAAACGACAGGCAGCGGGATGAGCGGTAGCCCGCAAACATTAGTTGCCATCATCGCGCCTGCAGTCGGGCAAGATGTCACTCGATTATCTTCGGCTTCTCCCGCATCCGGAGAACTGAAAAACCGCATTGCTTCTTTTGCCGCAATGTTGCCACTCAGATATTCTGCAATGTTGTTTTCCATGTTTGCGGGAAAGGGTGGCACAGGGCCAACTAGATTTGCTTGATAGGTCATCAGCATGACTTCTCTGAATATCGGAAGCGCGGCTCTGCCGCCGGTTTCCATTTTGCCCAGTGAGCGGTTGTCATCGAATCCGATGCGCACCGCCACGGTAATTCCATCGGGGCCGTAAGTAGACCCTATAAAAAGGGCATCCCGGTAGTTGTTCGTCGTGCCTGTCTTACCCATCACCGGGATTGGGAAGGTATGCGCGTCGAGCGCGTGCGCCGTACCCGACGGAATGCGCACGACGCCACGCAATCCTTCCTGGATCATGGATAGCTCCAATCCGTTCTCGTTGATTGGGCAGCAGGGCGAATGGCGGCTGTAAATAACGTCTCCCCCACTATGTTCGATCTTCGCAATCACGTAAGGCTCCGCATGTATACCCGTAGCCATCATTCGGTAAGCGTTTGCAAGTTCCAGTAAGGTGACTTCGGATGCGCCGAGGGCCGTAGTTTCATAGCGATGTAAGCTAGTTCGGATGCCAATGTCTCGGGCCGTATTCAAGACAGAATCGATTCCGATCTGTTGAATAATCCAAATGGCGACTGCGTTTCTCGACTCCGCCAGCGCCTGCCGGACGGGGATTATGCCTTTGAATTGATTGTCGAAATTGGAGATCCACTTGAGAGGTTGGTCTCCCGACGTGGCCACCGAGATGGGCTCGTCGGGGACGGGAGTATCGAGGTCCAGGGCGCCTTGGCGAAATGCCGCCAGATAAACAATCGGCTTCATGGCCGAGCCTGGCTGGCGCAAGGACTGGGTTACCCGGTTAAAATCGCTGTAAGTGGTGTTGTGACCTTTATATCTGCGCCGACCACCTGCCTCGGCCAGGATGGCGGAGTCACTGTTTCGCAGAACAACCACGGAGCCCTGAATCAGCCCGGTAATCTGAGGATGACGCCTTTCATAAAGGTTCAAGCCGTTTTCGAGTGCGGCATTCGCGAAGCGCTGGATCCGGTCGTCGATCGTTGAAAAAATCTGGATGTGGCCCTCCAGCAGTTGGTTAATTCCTATATCGGAGGCAAGGTTGGCGTCGAGTCCTTTAAGCTCATCGAGGACATTTTCCACTGCTGCGGGCGCTTCGATCAGACCATTGATATGAGCAGCCAAACGAATTGGAGCTTGTCGGCAGCGTCCAGCCGTCTGTGCGGAAATAAAATGGTTCTTCGCCATGAGGTCTAAGATCTGATTTCGTCTGCGCAGTGGTTTTTGATTGTTTGCCAAGGTGGGGGAATACTCACCGGGCGACTTGGGGATGCCTGCCAGAAGTGCCGCCTTGTCAGCGTCATCCTCAGTGAGCGTTGCCAACGGTATGCCAAAATAATACTGCGAGGCCGCTGCGAAGCCGTAGCGGCCATTTCCCAAATAGATGAAACTGGCGTAACGCGCGAGTAGTTCTTCTTTTGCCCTGCGCTTGGATCCGTAGCGCTCCCGCATCTCTCCCTCAATCCACAAGGAGAGACGCATTTCCTCTACTTTCAGCAAGAATTTGTTGGCGCCCGGCACACCGATAACGAAGGCGAGAAGGTGCGAGAGAAAACCCTGGTGCTGCAGTGTATTGCTATTTTTCGCGCTCGTAAGTTTTTGCAGGAAGTAGCCGCGCACAAGCTGTTGAGTAATCGTCGAGCCGCCTTGGGGAAACACCAGTGCGCGCTCTGCGGCATTCTCGCCGTCTGAGCCCCCGGCGCGGGCGATCAAGGCGTGAATATTTGTCTTGCCGAGCAATCGAGGGAAGACAGAATAATCCACCCCGGCGTGTGAGAAAAAGTTCTTATCCTCGGCCGAAAGGATCGCCTGCCGCAGGACGTCAGGAATATTCATATATTGGATGATTTCCCGGCGTTCCCTTCCTAATTCGATGAGGACGTGGCCATTCGCATCGTAGATGTGACCCATGGTGGGAGGCTCAAAGCGAATGAATGAGTCTAAATCGGGCAAATTCGTTCGATTGTAGCTGATGTAAGTAATCCCGCACAGGATAAGCACAAGTGGGACGGCAGCTAGCAGAGAAGCAATGCGAAGCAAGCGACTCGACTTGTAAACTTTCCCTAGGGCGGAAAATAATCTCTGAAAGGTCCTAGGGAACCGTGAAAAAAGTAGCTGATTCTTGAGCATGTGAACTGCTTCCAGCCGGAAAGCGGGGTGTCCTGATTCTTGACCCCGTACTTCGCGCACCTTTCCGATGCCTTCTCGTCTGAAGCAACAAGCCTCGCATATCGAGAGTTTGGATTCTGTGCGATATGGGTCACATCCATGTCACAGGTTACCCGCGGGCTTAAGCAGCGGTTCAGCAAGAGAACGATGTAAATCCCGACAGCCATTTGATGAGACGGATTCCGGTTGCCTTTGATACCAGAGGGGAGCCTGCATGAGCAAAGAAGAAAGAGCCGGCTCGGGGGGCCGAGCCGGCTCTTTCTTGGGGTTGCTTACTGAGGAGAGGTGACTGCAGCGACGGGTTGCAGGCTGAGGGAAACGATCTTGGTACCGATCACTTCGCCCGAGACGATCAACTCGACACGGCGATTTTGCTGACGGCCTTCGGAAGTATCGTTTGACGCGATGGGCCGAGTCTTACCGAAGCCCGTCGCGGTGGTCGAAGATTCCGGGACGCCTTGCTTTGTTAGATAGCTGCGGACGCCTTCGGCGCGCTGCTCCGAAAGCTGCTGATTGAAAGTTTCAGTACCGACGCTATCAGTATTGCCTTCGATGGCCAGCTTGAGCGACGGATAGGCGAGCACGATGCCGGATATTTTGGCCAGCTTCTCGCGGGCCAGCGGGCGGAGCGTGAACTTGCCGGAGTCGAAGAGCACGTCCGACATGTTGACGACGAGGCCGCGCGCGGTGTCGCGAGTTTCCAGGATCAAGTTGAATTGCTGGAGGAGACGCGCGCGAAGCTCTTCGCGATCCTGCACGGCTTGTTGAAGCTGCATGTCAGATGAGACTGCCGCGGCTCGATTCCGGTCGGAATCCGCCTGGGCGTCGTTGCGGGCTTTTTCGGCATTGGCCTGGGCGTAAGCGGCTTGTTGGGCGGCGGCCTGCGCATCAAGATTCTTGCGGTCCGCCTCATTGCGCTGGCGAACGGCATCGGCGGTAACGGCTTCGGCGTTGACTCGGCGCTGCGATTCCTCATTGGCACGAGCCTTTGCGGAGGCTTCACGGCTGGCTCCCGCACTGCGTTCGGTCTCGGCGCGCTCTTCGTCGATATGCTTCACGGCGATTTCACGAGCGTCGTCCGCCGTCTGCACGGCTTCGCGTGACACGGAAATGAGCGATTTCTTGTCTTGATGGTTCCTGGTGGCGAGCTCATCCGCCTCCTTCATCTGGCGAACAGCCTTTTCGTAGCTTGTCGCGGCGTATGTTTCGGCGCCGGCAGATTGTGCTATGCGCAGGGCATTGCGCGCTTCAAAAAATTCGAGCGGTAATTTGGCGTTCAAGACGACGGGGTCGAATTTGAAGCCCGTCGGGATGTAGCCGCCGCGATCGATCAGCTCATACTTAGCGTCCACGGCCTCGGTAGTGCCGACCGTATCCGAGCGAATCGCGTTCTCGAGGACCACGAGATTGCTGGGACGGTGGACGGCGTAATAAGGCTCCGCGGTCACGATGAGGGCGAAGGCCTGAAGGTCCGTAGTAACGTCCAGCTTGCTGCGGTGGTTGCCGCCGCGCAAGACTTCACCGAGATTCACGGGCCGGCCTTCCGGAGAAATCGCCCACATGACGTAGGTGAGATACTCATTGCCGAAGGTCGTGGGCTTATCCAGTCCGTCAAATTCAACGACGATTTTTGTAGCGCCGCGCTTGCTCTGCACCACGGCTTCGCCCTTTGCGCCGGGCATCAGGTCAGTGCCTTGGAAATTTATCTTTGTGGAGTCACTATGGTGTCCATAGTTCACTGCACGAGTTGTGCGGCTAACTACACTCACGCGGTATGTGGATGTTCGGTCCGCGGGCTCGACGGGCGCGGTGGATTGGGTCTGAGCCTGCACCTGAATGGATGCACCAAGAGCTATCACAACTGCCAACGTAATTTTTGAGGTCATTAAAATGCGTCTCCTTCAAGGAACTTCGAGACCCTAGTATCAGACGTGCCAAGGTTCAATACTGTGCGATAGCGGACATTCCGCAAGAAATAAGGATTGCACTCTTCTAATTCAAGGTGGAGTGGAACGGAGGCAAGATGGCGCCCTCCCGACCGGGTCCCCGAGAGGCTCGGGGCAGGCTGGACAAGTTCCGGGACGCCGCTACATAAAATCGGGCGACGCAACAAAGAACACAGACTCCCTCACCCCGTTGAACCGTCCAGGATGCAAAAAGCGCACCATTCCAAAGGGTGTGCCGCCGAAAATTCTCGTTCCTTACGATTCGGCCACCCGCCTACGCCACTCTCCTTATTACTTCACGTCGACGAGGAGATCCTCGAAATCGTTGATGGAGACGCGGTCGATCTTGATGGGGACGATGGCATCGAGCGTCTGAGAGGATTTCGCGTACTTGCGGAATTGCGTCAGAAACTCATTGGGATCCCGCCGGTAGAGCACGTAAAGTTTTCCCGAAAACTCCGCACCTGTGAAAATTACCGTGCCGTACCCGAATAAGTAAGTACACAGGATAGTCATGCGAGATGGCATTGGTAAGAATCAAGAAAGCTGAGGACTCGCCAGGGATGAAAGAAACGCTGCGCTCTTCCTTGTGCTGGTAGGTGAGGCAGAACGCAGTGGAGATGAGGTAGTCTAAACGGACGACGATGGCAATCCGGCTGGGCGAGGATGTGCGGGAGAAGAAAAGGGCGGCGCTGCTGAGCGTGGGCTCGGCGACGTTGTTGGTGTCGCTGAAGGCGTTTCTGGTGTTCCGGACGGGAAGCTTGGGCGTGCTGTCCGAGGCGCTGCATTCCGGGCTGGACCTGCTGGCGGCGATCATCACGTTT